>WNGB01000893.1_pt1 | contig 62812 bp, 65 predicted proteins | sample 5400681 | NCBI WGS metagenome assembly WNGB01 (sample SAMN13153367, study PRJNA577476) | soil metagenome | isolation source: 115 cm soil or saprolite under grassland replicate 2 | place: USA:California | collected 2016-06-15 | reverse complement strand
CGATCCCGACGTCGTTGGGGCAAGCTACGGCACGTACAACGTACTGTGGCAGATCCAGCGCTGCCACGAACTGCAACTTCCTTATCTCTACCTGGGCTACTGGATCGAGCAGAGCCGCAAGATGGCGTACAAGGCGAGCTTTCGGCCGATCGAAGGGCTGGTGGAGGGGGTGTGGAGGAGGTTGGATCGAGGTTGACCGATTCGCATTCACATGCCGAAGTACCTAGAGTCTTTCAGTTCCGACCTGGGCAAAGTCCGACGCTAAAGGAGTATCTACCCGATATGCTCCAGCCTTTAGTCTCTGCGGTACGAGAAGGCCAGGGTATTGTCGAGAGTGTGCTGGCGATCGTCCACAGATTTGGAAGACTCTCTCGTTCACGGCGTCGGCAGTGGAGTTGTATGTGGCCTGCACGGCCCAGGTAACGCGAAAGTGATCTTCGCGCTAAGCAGCGCTACTTCTCGAATTGAGAATACCCGGCGCGAATTGAGAATACCCGGCGCGAATTGAGAATGCCCGGCGCGAATTGAGAATACCCGGCGCGAATTGAGGATACCCGGCGCCGCGAGATCGTGGGCCAGCTCGGTGGGTAGTCCTCGAACGGACTCCCTATACGCCGCAGCTTCTGCTGCCATTGATTGCGGCGGCTGAAGCTGGCGAGCTTTTGGAGGTCCCCCTCGCCGCGATCATCGCCAGACTTCGATTCGACAGCTTCATGTTTGGCATGAGCGCGTGCCCACAACTTAGTCACGAGATTCAGATCTACGCTTATACGACGCTTCCGGCTGAGTGGGTTATTCGGTATGACCAGATGGATTATGTCGAAATCGATCCGCGAGTATTAAAAACACGCGACAACCCAATTCCATTGGTGTGGGACTCCCGCAATGAGCGCGGCAAGGACGAGCGGACCGACGCTTTTTTGGATGATGCTGCAAAGCGCGGCATATCCAGTGGTTTTGCGTTCGAGTTTAACGATACACACTACGTCCGCGGATTATTAGCACTCAATGCCGCCAGCCCGGTGATCGACGATGCACGCCGCGCCTAGATAATTGAGAACCTCGGCACAATTCTCTTGTTGGGGACGTACTTTCACGAGATCTTTCGGAAGGGCGTCGTTGAACAGGGTGTCGCGCCGCTAGCGCAAGGCGCGGCTCTTAGCCAGCGTCAGCGCGAGTGCCTCGAGTTGGCTGCTCGTGGCCTCACCACGGAAGACATCGCGTCGAGGCTAAGCATTTCGGTCCGTACGGCGCAGTTCCACTTCGACTGCATCAGAACCAAGTTGGGCGCGGCTAATCGGCAAGAGGCCGTGGCACGCGGTATCGCGCAAGGCCTGATCATGACGTAGGGCGGCGGGTCCTCGAGAGGATACTTCGATTGCAGTTTGGCGACACCGTTTTTGTGGAAGTATTTCGCGGCCTCCACGTCGCGATGGAAGCCCCGCGGGAAATATACCTTTGCAGTAGTCGTCACCGGAGGAAGTCCGGGTGCCGCCTCCCGATTTATCAAAGATTAGAAGAAGTTAGTAAATATTTGGCTGGAATTCATGGCTTGCCAAATATCCAGCAGGAATGAAAAGTCTTCAATACTGTAGCCTACTAAATGTTACTTCAAGTCTCTAAGCCGTTAAAGCACATCCCCTATAACCAGGCCTTTGGCGCCAAATCTTGACAAAAATCATTGTGGTCTGACCAGTTTGTTTGCCACAATATGCTCGGGGTAAGTCTATCGTATTCACGGGGGAACATTTTCATGAACGCCATCGCCGAAGTCAGGTATTTCCCGCAAGCGCAGTTTGATCAGCTAGAAACGCGATTCGATCCGGAATACGGTGTGTTGTGGGGCTTCATGGACCCCAAGCCCAGGCCAACATTCAATCCTCATCTTCTAGCCGAACTACGTGGCTATGTCGACAGCATTGTTCAACCAGGAGGGCTGATCTGGCATGAGGGTAAGGAGCGGCCGATCAACTATGCAGTCATTGCTTCGAAGGTACCGGGTGTCTTCAACCTCGGCGGCGATCTTGCGCTCTTCCGCGAAGCGATCAGAACTCACGACCGCGACATGCTCGTTCAATATGGCCGAAAGTGCGTGGACAACTTGTACCCGTGGTCTCGGAACTGCGACCTCCCACTGACCACGATTGCGCTGGTTCAGGGCGAATTGCGCTGGTTCAGGGCGACGCGCTTGGAGGTGGCTTCGAGTGTGCACTCTCGGCATCGGTTCTTGTCGCGGAGGAATCAGTGAGGATGGGCTTCCCGGAAATCCTGTTCAACCTGTTCCCGGGTATGGGTGCGTACAGTTTCCTTGCCCGTAAGGTTGGCCGCCGGATCACGGAAGAGCTGATCACGGGTGGGAATCTCTATACCGCCCGCCAGCTGTACGACTTGGGGGTGGTCGATGTCCTGGCGCCAGATGGCGCTGGCGAAGCCGCCGTTTATAGTTTCGTCAAGAGACACGCAAAGACGCCAAACGGGCGCCGCGCGATTGAAATGGTCCGCCGGGAAGTTGAGCCGGTAACACACGAGGAGCTGATGCGCGTGGTGAGCATCTGGGCCGACGCTGCTCTTCGGTTGTCTGAGAGGGATCTCCGCCTCATGGAACGGCTCGTCCGAGCGCAGAGTAGGTCCGCGGACAGCGAGGAAGCGGTCGCGACGGTTACACCGATCCAACGCGCTGTCTGCTTGTCGAACTAGCTTCGGGTCTGACGCCGCCGTTCTTCGAGGTGCCGCTCGAGAGCGTCAAGTGTAGCGTTAGCGGCCTCGGAGAGCTCTTCGGTCCAAGCGGCCGCTCGCAGGCGGAGAGTGTTGTAGCTCGCTTTCTCGAATCGGATAGCGACCTGCACAAGTTGCGTCGCACCGACGCTCCCGGCGCCGCCTTTCAACGCGTGCGCGGCGTCCTTCACATCCTCGTAGCGACGGCTCGCTAGTGCATCACTGATCGTCTTCAGCAATCGCTCGGTATCGGATCGAAAGCCACAGATAAGCCTCTCGACGAAGGTCGGGTCGCTGGACAACCGCCCGAGATCCTCAAGGATCCTACGGTCGACCGGGGGCGTGTCGATCACCGTCAGTGTTGGCCGCTCTTCCGCGCGTATCGGTGGTATCGACTGACTAAACGCGCCGGATCTCTCGGCCAAATGGCGCTCTATTGCATCGAGAAGAATTGTTGGACGAATCGGCTTGGCGATGAATTCGGCGCACCCAGCGCGCTGGCATTGGGCAATCACGTCCGTAGTGACATTAGCGGAGAGGATTAGAACTGGAATTGGTCTCTGGGTTGTGTACTGATATAGCTTCAGTGCTTCCAAGCCACTGACAATGGGCATCGAAAGATCGAACAATGCGAGGTCGAAGCTGCCATGCTCGAGTGCATCCAATGCAGCTTCGCCATTGTCGACAATCGTCGCATGATGCCCGCCGCTTTCAAGGATAAGCTGCGTAACCCGCCGGTTTGTGGCATTGTCCTCGGCAACCAGGACGCGTGCTCCGCGAATCTTGGTTATCTTGGCCGGTTGCTGCGCGGCAAGCGCCGCGGCTGTCAAAGACAGACGCGCGGTTTCCGCAACTTCCGCAGTAAGGTCAATGCCGGCCGGTTCGGCAAACTGCATCGGTAGCTCGAACCAGAATGTGCTCCCGACGCCAACCGCGCTATTCACGCCGATCTGACCGCCCATCAGCGCAACAAGTTGGCGCGCAATGGTCGTACCGAGTCCAGTTCCGCCGTATACGCGCGTGATCGAATCATCAGCCTGCGTGAAGGCTTCGAAGATCGCCGCTTGCTTCGCTGGCGGTATGCCGACACCGGTATCCCGAACCTCAAATCGGACGCGCGATTCGGACGGAGTGTCGCTGACTACCGTGGCACGAAGGACGACTTCTCCGTGTTCGGTGAATTTGATCGCATTCGCAAGTAGGTTCAGCAGCACCTGACGCAGGTGGTGGCTGTCACCAGCGAACCAGCGCATCGCTCGCGGTGAGATCTCGGTATTGACCGTCAGGTCCTTGTAACGCGCCTGAGGTAAGACGACCTTTACCGTGCTTGTCAGCAACTTGCCAAGATCAAATGGCTGCCGTTCGATTTGAACGCGACCGGCTTCGATCTTCGCAAGGTCCAGCACGTCCTCGATCTGCGCAAGCAGAAGATTTGCAGAAGTCCCGAGCGTGTTGACGATCTCACGCTGCGTTTCATTGAGATCTGTTTCGCGCAACACATCGGCCATTGCAATCACGCCGTTAAGCGGCGTGCGCATCTCGTGGCTCACGTTCGCGACAAATCGGCCTTTGGCTTGGTTAGCTTCGTCAGCGCGCTTCCGTTCTCCTTTGATACGCTCAGTGAGAAAGCCAACGTAGAACGGAGGAATAGCGAGGATGATAAGAAATGCGACATCAATCGCCAGGTGCTTCGACCAAAACGGCGACAGCGACATTACTAGGGCAAAACCGACGATACCCATCAACTGACAGGCATGAAGATATACTCGCCCAAAGCGAAAACCGTTCCCGAGGGTAATGAACAAGTAAACAAAGAGGACGAACGCGCCATCTTCGCCCATCCGTATCAAGCAATACGTCGTTACTGCATTGTCCGCGATCATGCCGAGAAAGCGTCGCGCGACGGACACGTGCGGCGCCGCCAGAACGCGCAGCACTAACGCGACGCCAAACAGGAAAAAGGCGAACGCGACTGCGAGAACCTCGGCTTGGTCGGGTTGCACCTCGGCACGGCGCAATACGACCCAAGCTAGGTACGCAAGGACGATCCCGCCGATTAGTACGCGCAGCGCCGACTGCTCGAGCTCAGCTCCGCGCGCTGTCAATAGCGTCTGCCTTAAGCCGTCGCGGCTCCACCAACGCTTCGCGTGATTGCTCAAGATCGAATGGATTCGACTGTAGAATGACGCAAGGATCATATTGTAGCGCGTTCCCAAACGCTGTTTCTTTCGCAAGTTTCCGTGTCCTCAGTCGAATCGTCCCGCACGGTTGACGCCGTGGACACTACGCACGCGCGCGACCTCATCATTGCGGCGACCGACAGCTATCCGCTGGCTGCCCGCTTATGGGTAAGCGGGAACGTGGTACGGCCCGTTGCCGTCGCCCTTATTAACGCGGGCGCGGGCATAGTTTTTACCTATTATGATCGCTTCGCGAGTTTCCTTGCAAACAATGGCCTGCCAACGCTCGTTTATGACTATCGCGGCATTGGAAAATCGCGACCACGGTCATTGCGAGGCTTCGCGGCGTCCGTCGAAGATTGGGGAAGCAAGGATTGTGCCGCCGCCCTTGATTGGATTTCCCACCAATTTCCTGGGGTAAGGCGGATTGTCGTCGGTCATAGCGTCGGTGGATTTGTGACGGGATTCGTCACCAATGGCCCAATGATTGACCAAATGCTGCTCGTTGGCGCTCATACTGGATATTGGCGTGACTACGCCGCCTCCGCGCGTCCGGGCATGTATTTGCTTTGGCATGGGTTGATGCCGGCGTTGACGCGCGTCTTGGGCTACTTCCCTGGCCGCAGGCTGCACCTGCTTGAGGACTTGCCAGCGGGAGTGGCGCTAGAGTGGGCGAATCGACGACAGGCCGATTTCTGGTGGAATTTGCGGCGGAAAGACGGTAAACCTGATAGTGCGCGCATCGACAACGCGGTTGGTCGTTTTATGGCGATCCGCGCGCGTACACTAGCGCTCAGCTTTACAGATGACGTGTTTGCCACTGAGGCAGCTACAAATCGCATATTAAGTCTTTACAAGAACTGCCCGGCGACGCAAATGGTTCTCGGACCCGCCGACGCCGGCGGGCAAAAGATCGGCCACTTCGGGTTTTTTCGCTCGCGCTTCCGCGATACGCTGTGGCCGCGCGTTCTGGAGTGGTTGCAGTCTGAATAAGCTCGCCAGCCCACCGGCCGACGTTACTTATCCGCGTACTGCCCCTGAATCTCCCGCACCCTGTCCTTATTGGCCAGAAACGCGTCGATGACGCTCGCGTCGAAATGCTTGCCTCTCTGCGATAGGAGGTAGGCGAACCCGTCCTCGAAAGTCCAGGCGTGCTTGTAGGGACGCTCGCTGACCAGTGCGTCGAAGACGTCGGCAACGGCGACGATGCGGGCGACGATGGGAATGTCCTCGCCGTGCATGCCGGTCGGGTAGCCTGAGCCGTCGTACTTCTCATGATGGCCCAGCGCGATGATCGCGCCCATCGAGAGGTATTTCGATGGGCTGCCCTTCAGGATGTCGTAGCCGATCCGCGGATGGTTCTTCATCACCAGGTCTTCTTCGGGAGTCAGCGGGCCGCCCTTGAGCAGGATCGCATCGGGGATGCCGATCTTGCCGATGTCGTGCATCGGCGCGGCGAACTCCATGACATGCACGGTCTCTGCCGCCAGGCCGAGATTGCTGCCGATCAATGCCGAATACTTCGCCATGCGGGCCAGGTGGTTGCCGGTCGTGCGGTCGCGGAACTCGCCGGCCTTCGCAAGCTTGGAGAGGGTTTCCAGCTCGCGCTCGTGAATCTCGGTGACGGACTTGTCGACCTGGTATTGCAACACGCGAGCCTGATCCGAGAGGACGATCTTGTGCCGGCGCAACTCCAGCAGATTGGCGCAACGGGCGCGCGTTTCGTGCTCGTCGAGCGGTTTCATGAGGAAATCGGTGGCGCCTGCTTCGAGCGCTTCATAGCGAACGCGCCGGTCGTCGACCACCGTGATCACCACGATCGGCACATCGACGCAATGCGGCAAGGCACGAAGCTGGCGGACGAGCTGCACGCCGTCGAACTCCGGCAGCTTGTAGTCCGTGAGGATCATGTCGACCCGGTTGTTGCGACAGAATTCCAGCGCACGGCTCGGCGTGTCGAAAAGCTCGAGATTGAGCTTGCCGTCGATCTGTCGGACGATCTCCGCGAGCAACAAACGGCTGCTGAAGAGGTCGTCGACGATGACGACGGTATTGCGTTGCGCTCGAGCGAGGGCGAGCTCGGAGATGACGCCCTTTCCCGAACTGCGTTGTGCCACGCTCATGACGAAGACCTTTCGATGCAAATCCACCGGAGGCCGAGCGACAAGCAATTAATATGCCCTGTACCACCTGTCCGGTGTATCGGAGGCCTGCCTAAACGATTCTTGTCGGCCCGACCGCAGGTCGGGAAAGGCCGGAGCGGCCTGGTGGAAGCAATGGACCGAGCGTGGAGCCGAGGCCGGCCGACGGCTCGTCGCTGGGGAAAATGGTCGGGGCGATGTGATTCGAACACACGACCCCCTGCACCCCATGCAGGTGCGCTACCAAGCTGCGCTACGCCCCGACACCATGCTGAGTATAGTCCTTGCATCAGCGGTCGGGCCCCAGAATTTGCCGGATTTCTTCAATGACCTGCCGTATTTCGGCAGGCGAGAGTGCGGCCGCCGGGCCCTGCGCCGGGCGGCTGGTCCGCGTCGGGGCGGCGCTACCGCCGTCGCCGGTGGCCTCGGTTTCCAGCCGGTGGCGGGCCCCGTTGATCGTGAAGCCCTGTTCGTACAAGAGATCGCGGATGCGCCGGATGAGCAGTACTTCGTGGTGCTGGTAATAGCGCCGATTGCCGCGGCGCTTGACCGGCTTGAGCTGCGTGAATTCCTGCTCCCAGTAGCGGAGCACATGCGGCTTGACCGCGCACAGATCGCTAACCTCGCCGATGGTGAAGTAGCGTTTGGCGGGGATCGGCGGTAAGTCGGCCTTAATCTGCCTGGGCTCGGCCATGGTTCGCGGCTTCGACCATTGCCTTCAGTTTCTGACTGGCGTGGAAAGTGACGACGCGGCGAGCCGTGATGGGGATTTCCTCACCCGTCTTGGGGTTGCGCCCCGGCCGCTGCGGCTTTTCGCGGAGTTGGAAATTGCCGAAACCGGACAGCTTGACGCTGTCGTTCGATTCGAGCGCGATGCGGACTTCCTCGAAGAAGCGCTCGACCATGTCCTTGGCTTCACGCTTGTTGAGTCCGAGCTGCTCAAAAAGCAAATCGGCAAGTTCGGCTTTGGTAAGCGTCATTGGAGTCCCCCGAAAAACCCTAGCGGCGCAACATGCCGCCGAATCGATTCTCTATTTCCCGCAGCAGTACCGCCACGGTCGCGTCGATTTCGGCGTCCGTCAAAGTACGTGCAGTATCTTGTATAAGCACCAGAATTGCAAGGCTTTTTTTCCCGACCTCAATACCGCGTCCGCGGTAGACGTCAAAGAGCGCGATGTGGTCCACAGAAGATGGCTTGACGGCGACGAGCGCGTCGAGCACGGCTTGGGCGGAAATGGTCTCGTCAACGACGACGGCGAGGTCGCGGCGCACGACGGGTAGCTTCGAGATCGGCCGCGCGACAGGTTGCAGCCGCCGCTCGAGCGGAGCGAGATCGAGCTCGAACACGACCGCTGCCCGCGGCAACTCGAACGCCGCCAGTAGCCGCGGGTGCAGTTCACCGAGCCAGCCCGCCGGCTCGCCGTCGATCAGGACGCGCGCCGAACGGCCCGGATGCAGCGCGGGGTGCGTCGCGGTCTCGGTGCGAACGGTGAGCGGTGCGGCCAGCGCTTCGAGGTCGCCCTTGACGTCGAAGAAATCGATCGGCCGCTTGCCGCCGTCCCACTGCTCGGGCAGCGCCGGTCCGAACGCAAGGCCGCCGACCCGCAGCGGTTGCGCGTACCCGCCTGGGTCGCGCCGAAAGCAGCGGCCGATTTCGAAGATCCGCACCCGTTCCTGCTTCCGGTTGGCGTTGGTGCGCAGCGTGTCGAGCAGGCCGCCGAGCAAGGTGGTTCGCATCACGTCGAGGTTGCTCGCGATCGGATTGAGCACCCGGATCGGATTCGCATCGATGCCGAGCGCGCGCTCCCAGCCCGAATCGACGAAGCTGAACGTGATCGCCTCCTGGTAGTCGCGATCGACCAGGCGTTGCCTGAGCTCTGCCGCCGGGCGAATGCCCTCGCGTTCCGGCAGCATCGTTTGCGGTTGCACCGGAGGCGCGGACGGGATGTTGTCGTAGCCGTAAAGCCGCGCGGCTTCCTCGATGAAGTCTTCTTCGATAGCGAGATCGAAGCGAAAGCTCGGCGGCGTGCACAGGAAATCTGCGCCTTCGCGTTTCGGTTGCAATTGCAGCCGCTTGAAGATATCGGCCACCGTTTCCGTTGGGATTGCGACGCCGAGCACGCGCGCAATCCGCGCCCCGCGCACGCGCACCGGTTCGCGCCGGGGCAACTCGCTGCGCACGTCGACAAGCGGTCCTGCAGCGCCGCCGCAGAGCTCGACGATGAGTTGCGTCGCCCGCTCGACGGCGGCGGGCGCATTGGCGAAGTCCACGCCACGCTCGAAGCGAAAACCTGCGTCGGTCGTGAAGCCCAGGCGTCGCGCCTTGCCCTGGATCACCGCGGTGTTCCAGAACGCGCCTTCGAGAAAAACGTTACGAGTGGCCTCGCCGATGCTGCTGTGCTCGCCGCCCATGATGCCGGCGAGCCCGAGCGGCTTCGCCTCGTCGGCGACGAGCAGCAGGTCGGGGTCGAGATCGAGCGTCTGGCCGTTGAGGAGCGTCAGCTTCTCGCCATGGCGAGGAAAGCGCACAACGATGTCGCCTTCGAGCAGCGCGTCGTCGTAGGCGTGGAGCGGCTGGCCCAGCTCGAGCATCACGTAGTTGGTGACGTCGACGACGGCGGAAATCGAGCGGATGCCGGAGCGCTCGAGCCTTCGGCGCATCCACTCCGGCGTCGGCGCCTTGGGATCGATGCCCTCGATCACGCGGCCGCAGAAGCGAGGGCACGCGAGCGTATCTTCGACGCGTACGTTGCGGCTCGCCTTCGCCTTGACCGCAGCGGGCGTCAGCGGAGGAGGCCGCAATGGCGACGCGGTGATCGCCGCCACCTCGCGCGCGATGCCGAGAAGCGACAGGCAGTCGGCACGGTTGGGCGTCAGCTTCAGCGTAAGCAACGGATCGTCGAGGTCGAGCGCTTCGCGCAGATCGGTGCCGGGCGCGAGCTCCGGGTCGAGCAGCAACACACCCGCCGCGTCGTCGGCGAGACCGAGCTCCTTCGCCGAGCACAGCATGCCTTCCGACTCGACGCCGCGCATGGTGGTCTTGTCGATGACGAGGCCGCCGGGCAGGTTGGCTCCGATCAGTGCGCACGGCGCCGCGACACCCGGCGCGACATTGGGCGCGCCGCAGACGATCGCAAGCGGCGCGCGGCCGCCGACGTCGACCTGGCACACCGTCAGCCGATCGGCGCCGGGATGGCGCGCGACCGCGAGCACGCGACCGACGACGACACCGCTAAAAGGGGGCGCGGCCGGCTCGCGCTCCTCGACCTCGAGCCCCGCCATCGTCAATCGCTGTGCGAGCTCCTCGCTGTCGATCGGCGGATCGACGAGCGTTCGCAGCCAGTGCTCGGAAAATTTCATCGCTGCAACTTGGCCTCACTCCCAGCGTGCGCAGGGAAGGGTCGCCGTTCGTAGCCCGGGTTGAGCCGCCAGGCGAAACCCGGGGCGCTGCAACCCACGGCGACCGTGTACCGTCCCCGGGCATCGCTGCGCTCAGCCCGGGCTACGCAGCTCGCGGAAATGACGGCCAGGACCATTACGCAAACTGCCGCAGGAAGCGTAAATCGTTTTCGTAGAACAAGCGCAGATCGTCGACGCCGTAGCGCAGCATCGCGAGCCGGTCCGGGCCCATGCCGAAGGCGAACCCCTGGTAGCGCTCGGGATCGATGCCCACGGCGCGCAGCACGTTCGGGTGCACCTGTCCCGCGCCCGATATCTCGAGCCAGCCGTCGCCGAAGCTCATGTCGATCTCGGCCGAGGGTTCGGTGAACGGAAAGAACGAAGGGCGGAAGCGCAGCTTGAGATCGTCGCGCTCGAAAAACCGCCGCCCGAAATCGGTGAAGACGCCTTTCAAATCGGCGAAGCTCACGTTTTCGTCGATCCACAAACCCTCGACCTGATGGAACATCGGCGAGTGCGTCGCATCGCTGTCGACGCGGTAGACGCGTCCCGGCGCGATGATCTTGATCGGCGGCGCATGCGTTTCCATGTAGCGCACCTGGATGGGCGAGGTATGCGTGCGCAGCACCATCCCGCCCTCGACGTAGAAGGTGTCCTGCATCGAGCGCGCCGGATGGTTTTCCGGCGTGTTGAGCGCGGTGAAGTTGTGGAAATCGTCCTCGATCTCGGGGCCGTCGGCGACCGCAAAGCCGAGCGAATGGAACAATGCCTCGATCCGCTGCACGGTACGCGTGATCGGATGCAAACCTCCGACGGCAAGACCGCGTCCCGGGAGCGACACGTCCAGCGCGTCGGCGGCAAGCTCTCGCGCGAGCCTGGCATCGGAGAGCTCCTGGCGGCGGCGCTCGAGCGCTCCCTCGAGCCGCCCTTTCGCCTCGTTGATGCGCGCGCCGGCCGCGGGTCGCGCGCTGGCCGGAAGCCCTCCGAGCGATTTCAGCAGCTCGGTCAGCCGCCCGGTCTTGCCGAGATATCTCGCCTTGCTGTTTTCCAGCGCGGCCGCGTCTTCACAGCCGGCGAATTCGGCGAGTGCCGCAGCGACGATCGATTCGATTTCCTGCATCGCCAGAAAAAAAAAGGGAGGCGGTGTCGCCTCCCTCGTTGATTTGCTTCGTTCAGGCCAGAGAGGCTTTGGCCTGCTCCGCGATCTTGTTAAACGCCGTCTTGTCGTGCACGGCCAGATCGGCCAGCACCTTGCGGTCGATGTCGATCGACGCTTTCTTCAGCCCGTTCATGAATACGCTGTAACTCATCCCCAGCTCGCGCACCGCGGCGTTGATGCGCGCGATCCACAGCGCCCGGAATTCGCGCTTCTTGTTGCGGCGGTCGCGATACTGGTATTGACCCGCCTTCATCACCGCTTCCTTGGCGACGCGGTAGACATTGCCGCGGCGGCCGCGATAGCCCTTCGATTGGGTGAGGATTTTCTTGTGCCGCGCCTTGGCGGTGACGCCTCGTTTGACTCGTGGCATGACCGGCTCCCCTTCAGGCGTACGGCAGCATGGCCTTCACCGAGTCCACGTTGGTGCTGTGGACGCCGGTGCTGCCGCGCAGCTGCCGCTTGTTCTTGGTCGTCCTCTTGGTGAGGATGTGGCGCTTGTACGCCTGCGAGCGCTTGATGCTGCCGCTCCCGCGCACGCGGAAGCGCTTCTTCGCGCCGCTCTTGGTTTTCATCTTCGGCATGATGCTCGATCCTTTTATTTGCTGCCCACGGCGGTGCTCTCCGGCGGAGAGGCTTTCTGCGCTTTTTGCGTCGGCGCCTGACCGGCTTCGGGCTTATTCGGGTGATGCAGCTTTACCGCCACTTTCTTCGGAGCCAGCAGCATCACCATTTGCCGGCCCTCCAACCGCGGAAACTGTTCGACAATGGCATGCGGCTCCAGGTCGCCGCGGATGCGCTCCAGCAGACGGATGCCGAATTCCTGATGCGCCATCTCGCGGCCGCGGAAACGCAACGTGACCTTGGCCTTGTCGCCTTCGCCCAGGAACCGGATGAGGTTCCGGAGCTTGATCTTGTAATCGCCCTCGTCGGTGCCGGGGCGGAATTTCACTTCCTTGACCTGGATCTGCTTGAGCTTGAGCTTCGCCTCGTGCGCCCGCTTCGCCTCGCGGTACTTGAACTTGCCGAAATCCATGATCCGGCAGACCGGAGGCTTGGCGAGCGGCGCGATCTCGACCAGATCGAGTTCTGCCGCCTCTGCCCGTGCCATCGCATCCGCGACCGGCACGATGCCGATTTGCTCACCGTCTTCGCCTACCAAGCGAACCTCCGGGGCGGTGATCTCCCGATTGATCCGCTGCGCTCTTTCCTGGGCTATTGCATTCTCCGGTCGTTAGCAAAAAACCGGCCGTGCCGCCCGCGCCTCGCTGCTGACGATACGTCAGCGTCGAGCTGCCGCCTCGGCCTGGAGGCGGGTCACGAAAGCTTCCAGGGGCATCGCCCCCAGATCTTCGCCGGCGCGGGTACGCACGGCCACCTGTCGCGCCTGCATCTCCTTGTCGCCCAGGATCAACTGGTACGGCAACTTTTGCAGGCTATGTTCGCGAATTTTATAGTTTATTTTCTCGTTACGCAAATCGCTCACCGCACGGTATCCCGCCCCGCGCAAGGCCTCCGCGATTTCCCGGGCATAGCCTGCCTGGCGATCGGTGATCGTGAGTACTACGACCTGGATCGGCGAGAGCCACAACGGTAGCGCGCCGGCGCAATTTTCGATCAGGATGCCGATGAAACGCTCCAGTGAGCCGACGATCGCGCGGTGAAGCATGACCGGCACCTTGCGCGCGTTGTCCTCCGCGACGTACTCGGCGCCCAAGCGCTCCGGCATCGAGAAATCGACCTGCATCGTGCCGCATTGCCAGGAGCGTCCCAACGAATCCCTCAGGTCGTAATCGATTTTCGGGCCATAGAACGCGCCGTCGCCTGGCAGCTCGGTCCACGCGACCCCGCAGGCCTTGAGCGCCGCGCGCAGTGCAGCCTCGGCGCGATTCCAGACCTCATCGGAGCCGATGCGCTTTTGCGGACGAAGCGACAACCTGATCGCGATATCCTCGAAACCGAAGTCCTTGTAGACGGCCAGCGCCAAGCGATTGAATGCGGTGACTTCGGGCTCGATCTGGTCCGGCGTGCAGAAGATGTGGCCGTCGTCCTGGACGAAGGCGCGCACCCGCATGAGCCCGTGCAGCGCGCCCGAGGCCTCGTTGCGATGACAGAAGCCGAACTCGCCGTAACGCAGCGGCAGATCGCGATAGCTGCGCAGATCCGAGTTGAAGATCTGCACGTGGCCCGGGCAGTTCATCGGCTTGATCGCGAAGTCGCGCTTCTCCGACTCCGTGGTGAACATATGCTCCTTGTAGTTTTCCCAGTGGCCGGAGCGCTCCCACAGGCTGCGGTCGAGGATCATCGGGCCGCGCACTTCCTGGTAGCCGTTGTCCCGGTAGACACCGCGCATGTACTGCTCGACCTGCTGCCAGAGGGTCCAGCCCTTGGGGTGCCAGAACACCATCCCCGGCGCCTCGTCCTGCAGATGGAACAGGTCGAGCTGGCGGCCGAGCTTGCGGTGGTCGCGCTTCTCGGCTTCCTCGAGCCGGTGCAGATACAGGTCGAGATCTTCCTTCTTAGCCCACGCCGTGCCGTAGATCCGCTGCAGCATCTCGTTGCGGGAGTCGCCGCGCCAGTACGCGCCCGCGAGCTTGGTCAGCTTGAAGATTTTCAGCTTGCCTGTCGACGGCACGTGCGGGCCGCGGCACAGGTCGGTGAACTTGCCTTCGCTGTAAAGTGAAATCTCGTCGCCGGCCGGGATCGACGCGATGATCTCCGCCTTGTAGTGCTCGCCGATCGACTCGAAGTAGCGCACTGCGTCGTCGCGCGCCATTAGCTGGCGCACGACCGGCTCGTCGGCTTTCGCGAGCTCCGCCATCTTCTTCTCGATCGCCGCGAGATCCTCGGGCGTGAACGGCCGCTTGTACGAAAAGTCGTAGTAGAAGCCATCCTCGATCACCGGCCCGATGGTGACCTGCGCGTCGGGAAACAGCTCCTTGACCGCGTAGGCGAGCAGATGCGCCGTGGAATGCCGCAGGACCTCGAGTCCTTCCGGATCCCTGTCGGTCACAATGGAGAGCTCGGCGTCGCGGTCGACGACGAACGAGGTATCGACGAGCTTGCCATCGACCTTGCCGGCGAGCGCCGCTTTGGCGAGGCCGGGGCCGATCACGGCGGCGACAGCGGCCACGGAGACAGGCGCATCGAAGTGCTTGACGGCACCGTCGGGTAATCGAACATCGGGCATTTTTGTCGCTCCGGGGTCAGAGACGATTTTCCGCGAGCCTCGCGGCTCCGCGTCGTCGGGGCTGGAAAATCGTCTCTGACCCCATAAAAAAAGTGCGGGCTAGCCGCACTTTCTTTCGTCGCTGGACACAGCAAGGACGCAAGGGCGCAGCCGACTCCCGGTTACCGATCTCCCGTACGCGTTCGCGGTGTCATAACGCTGCCTTTCCGTCCTTCTCGTGTGCACTGGTAGGCGCGATTGGACTCGAACCAACGACCCCCACCATGTCAAGGTGGTGCTCTAACCAGCTGAGCTACGCGCCTGCAAAGCTACTGCGCCACGCTTTGCATTATAACTTACAGGCGTTTCATCGTAGCCCGGGCTGAGCGTAGCGATGCCCGGGACAGCGTTTCATCGTAGGCTTACTCCCGGGCATCGCGCTTCGCGCTCAGCCCGGGCTACAGCAGCACTCTCAGGATGCCGACCAGCACCGGCTGATGCAGCATGTAGATCACCAGGCTGTGGCGTCCCGTCCACGTCAGCCAGTGCGGGACGCCCGATCCCAGCGCGACGATCGCGCGGCGCCCCTGCGACAACACCCAATGGCCGACGGCGATACCTACCAGCACGACCCCGAGCCAGGGAAAAAGCGGCACATAGTCTTCGGTCGCGGGCTTGTGCGTCATCATGCCGACCCAATTGAGCCATGGCGCATCGAACAGCGGCAGGTGGACGGTATTGCCGAGCACGATGATTGCGATCCCGCCGAGCAGGGCCGCGCGCGGAAAATCGACCAAGGGGCGCGCCAGCACCGAGCTCACCGCGATGCAATGCAGGATGCCGAAGGTGATGAAAGTCTGCGGAAAGGTCACATAACTCGCGACGCTGACGAGCACTGCACACGCTGCGATCAATGCGATCCGCCGCCAGAACGCGTGCCGGCTCGAGCGTGCATCCCGGGCGAGCACCAGGCTCACGCCGACGAGCGCGATGAACAGCGTGACGATGACGGCGCGAAAGCCGAGCCAGAAGGCATCGTTGTTGAAATCGGCGCGGATGACGCGAAACCAGCTCAGGTCGAACGCAAAGTGATAGACGAGCATGAGGCAGATCGCAAAGCCGCGGAGGCCGTCGATCGCCGCGAAGCGCGGTGGCGGAGCCGCATGCCCGGCGCCCGCGTGCGCGCCGGTATCGCGGCGGCGGTGGCGACGGCGGCTCATCGCCAGGTGCCCTTCCAAATCACGCGGTAGCCGCCCCGGCCGTCGGGAGTCCCGAGCGCTGCCAACGCTATCGCGATGCGGTCGGCGCGCTCGCGATCGTTGCCGCGCGGGCGCACGGTCGCGTCGAGCCCCGCCGTTCCCGCTGCCCCGACGTCAAGCTGTCCGTCGATTTCGACTTCCCCGCCGGAATTGCGCAGCGGGCCGTTGATCGCGATACCGCGTCCGTTGAGAGCGATGCGCACGTCGCCCAAGGAAATGGGCGCGTCGATTAGCAACCCCGGGAGGCTGCCGTCGCGCCACTCTGCGCTCAGCTGCGCGTCGAGAACCTCGGGTAGCTGTACGAGTCGCTCGACGTGCAGCACGAAGCTGCCGCCGACCGCGAGCGGAGTCTTCGGGTTGGCGGCAAGCAAGACGCCCTGCGCGGGCATCGACACGTCGAGGTCGCGGACTTCGAGGCGATCGCGCCCGTACGTAACCATCGCGCTCTGCGTTCCATCTGCGCCGAAGCCGATCGTCGCCCGAATTTCGCCGCGCAGCAGCGGCCACGCATCGAGCCGCCAGAAAAACGGCTGGCGCGTTCCCGCCGGCAACAGCACCAGCTCGCCCGAGCCCTGCCACAGTGTCCCCGTGGCATTCGCGATCCGCAGGCGGCCATCGGACAGCGCATTGATACGCACGTCGAGCAGCGCTGCCGGGGCGATGAACAGCAGCGTGATCGCCAGCAACACTGTGCCGGCCGCCCAAGCGAGCGCGGGACGCAAGCGGATCCTCAGCGCGCCAGCGTGACCTCGGCGCGAACCTGGCCCGGCTCGACGCGCGCCGTGGCGACCAGTTCCACCGCGCGCAGCCGCGCATCGCGCTGCAGCGCTTCCAAAAAAGCGGTCAGCGCGTCGAAGCCGATCGCGTCGAAAGTGAGCCGGATGCGCTCGTTGTCGATGCGCTCGATGGTGGTCGCCGCGACCTTGAGGTTCTGCTGTGCAAGCACCGCATCGAGCGCGGCGCGCGGTTCCGCACGGGCGACGCTCGGCGCGCTGCGGGCAAGCCCGGCGATCTCGTCGGCGCGCCGCCGCGCGTCGGCCAAGGTCGCGCGGTCGTTCTCGATCTGTCGGCCGAGCCGCTCCGTGTCGCGTGCGAGCGGCTGCCACAGGACGAGCCATATCAAGGCGAGCGCGGCGATGCCGGCCGCGACGGTAAGCAACATTCGTTCGCTGCGCGAGCGCAGCTGCCACCATTGGGCGAAGGCCTCGCGCCGACTCGAGGGCAGCATGGTCGCCATCAGTTAAGCCCGACCCGCAGCCTTGCGCCGGTCGCGGTGGGCGCCGCGATTGCCACCAAGCCCGCCTTTTGCAGCTCATGCTGCAAGCGCGAAGCCTGCGCCGGCTCGGTCTTCTGCAGATCGAGCAGAACGTGACCATCGGCATACGACAACGAGCGGATCGCTCCTGTGGGCAGCGTCGCGAACGCGGGCGCGGCGCGCGCGAGCAAGGGCAGAAAATCGTCGGCAGCGGCGAGTCCGGCGCGATGCTTGAGGTCGCGCTCGCGCTGCGCCAACGCGGCCGTCGGTGAGGTTTCGGCGGCGGCACCTTGTGCGAACCCCGGCACGGCGGCGCGCGCGAGCACCATGAGCTCGCGGTCGATCGCCGCGCGCTCCCAACGCAGCCAAACCCAATTCCCGAGGGTTGCGGCGACGTGGATGCCGATCGCGATGGCGGCGATCCACAGCGCGGGCTGCAGCCGCCGGCGGAGATCGACTGCAGGTCGCGACGCTTCGGCGCCGTAGCCACCGCTGAGTAGATCGATCGCGCCGGCGAATGCCGCCGGCATCGCATTGACCCAATGCCAAGGCGTGCCGGCGACGAACTCGACACCGGTGAGCGCGCGCGCTCGGCTGAGCAGCGCAGGCGACGCACCGTCTGCGTCGACGCGGACCATCCGGGGCGCGTCCTCGCCTCCGCGGGCGAGCGCCAGAGCAAGCTCCGCCGGCGGTGCGTCGTCCTGTGCGGGCCCTACCGCGATCGTCGCGCCGCGGTCGGTGCGCACAAATCCCGATTGCGCGATCGAGCCCGCGCACCAGCGCCAGCTGCGTGCCGGCGCCGGTGCGAGATCACTCTCCAGGACAGCACGATCCCAGGAGAGCCCGCAGCGCTGTGATGCCGACACGAAAGCCGACATCCAGGCCCGCGCGACGATCGCTACGCGCAGGCTGCGGTCGCCGCGCTGCGCCTCGAGAGCGATATGACTTTCTTCGGGCGTGTCGGCGAGCTGGTCCTCGAGCGCGAATCGCGCCGCTGCTTCCGCGCGCCCGGGCGGCAGCGGCGGGACGGTCAGTGTGACGAGTCGGCCATGGCGCGCAGCGATGACTGCTTCCCGGCGGAGAGCGACGGGCCATGCCGCGGGCGGGCCCCGTCCGTTGCGGGCAGCTCGGCCCGCGGCGTCGAAGACAGCCCACGCCGCATCGCGGCCGGAATCCGGCGGATCGTCGATAAAGACGCGCAGCGTGGTCGGCGTTTCTGCCATCGAGATAATCGTGTAGTCGGGCGCCGATTGTACTCGACCGGATTCCGCACTTTAGCTGGCGCGGGAGCCGAACTGAATAGGACCTTACTCGATCGTTTGCCAGACGACCGTCGGCCAATCGGTGGCGGCGGAGCGCCTGAATAGCGCGCGTGCGCGGGCCACCGTGTCGCCTTGCCTGGCTTCGATGGATACGACGAACCAATCGCTCTTGACGGCAAGAATTGTCTCGTCGATGTTGAGGTCCGGCCGCGGCAGCCGGCTGCGAAAATCGGCGATGCTGGCGAAAGGCGTCTGCGTGCGACTCGCAACGAGCGCTGCGGCGCCGGAGGCATCGAGCCCGCCGATCGCGGCGACGAGAACTTCGGCTGGCGCGGTATTGACGTTGATCGCCGTGGGCGCATCGAGCGCATCGACGAAGGGTCGCAGGCGCGCGACGAGGACCGGATCGGCGCCTCGCACCGAGAGCAGTTCCGCGACGCGGCGAACTGGAGCGTTGGCCGCGAGACCCGGCGCGCCACTCTGTGCCAGGTAATAGCTGTCTTCCGCGCCGCCATCGGTCGTCTGGTCGTCGGCGTCGATCCAATCGGCGATCGCGTTGAGGAGCGGGGCGGGGACACCGAGCTCACTGAACAGACGTTGCAACGCGGCACGAGCCGCTGTCGCTCCGGGGCCGGCAGCAACAAGATTGTTGACGTTGAGCCTGCCTTGCGCGTCGGTAATGTAGCCGCCGATCGAGCCATTCTCTATCGGCGTCGACGGCAGCCGGAACGCCCAAGGCTGGCCGAGATGCACCGTCGGCGGCGGAGCGTTTTCAAACACGATCTGTCGTGCCCACTGCACCCCCGCCATCGCCAGCGCCTGCGCCTGGACCTGGTCGCGGCGGCGCTCGTACTCTCCGGCCCAGCGCTGCTGCTGCCAGAGCAGCGTCGCGGCAATCGTTGCTGCCAGTGCGGCCAGCAGCATCGCCATGACGATGGCCGCACCACGTGCGTAACCGTGTTTGGCTAACGCAACGCGAGCCATCGTTCGATCGCCTCGCCCGAGGCGAGCGTCAGCCGGACCCGGATCGCGCGCGGCAGCTCGCTTTCGCCGGCGCGCGGCCAAGCGTCGGCCCACGCGCCGTCGCGCGCCAGATAAGCGAGCTGGAAGCGCGCCACGCCGTCGAGCAGCGTGTAGGCGGTGGGCAAGGCGCTTCGCGGCCGATCGTAGCTCGCCCAGTAGAGCACCTCGACCGCGCCATCCCGATACCGGTATGCGAGACGTTGGCCGGCGCTGCGGGGCTCCAATGTGAACTCCGGTCCGGAGCGCGAGAATGCAAGTACGCTGTTTCCCGCGACGTCGGCGGCGCCCGCCCACGCCGGTTCGCGCGTTTCGGACAGGCGTGCGGGTCGTGGCATGGCTTGTCGCAGATCGCCTTCCAGGCGCGCGAAGAACAGATCGAGCGTGCGCCAGCGCGCCGCCTCCGCTGCCAGTTTGGTCTCGCTGTCGCTGAGCGCCGCGACCGCGCGATAACCGAGCACCGCGATGAGCGCGACGATCGCCACGGCGAGGAGCACCTCGATGAGCGTAAATCCGCACGCGCGATCGACGCGCATCTTCATCGCTGCGCCGATCGACCGACGTAGCCGACCAGGCGCGCCAGCACGTAATCGGAGCGGGAGGCCTCGGCGACGGCGATTTCGACGCGACGGAACGCCGGATTCGGAGTGCCGAGCACCGTTTCGTGCCATACGAAGCTCGCGCCCGCCTGAACTTCGCCGCCATCGCGCTCGCCGATCGCGGGTCCCGGCGTTTCGAGCTGCGCGGCGGCGAGCCGGTTCTGCGCCACCCACAATGCGAGCGTGCGCGCCTTCAGCGCGGTCGCGCTGTCCGCGCTCTGCGCGACGCTGCGAAATCCCGCGGCAAGCGCGATCGCGACGATCGCCAGCGCGACCAGGACCTCGACTAGCGTGAAGCCGCGGTGCAGCGCACTGCGGCGCATCGCTAGCGCGGGATCGGGCCGATGAGCGCGACCCGGTTCAACGGATCCGCAGCCAGCAGGAGTTGCCATTCCGGAGAGGCAAGCGCGATGACGTAAGGCTCGTTGCGGCCGCTGGGGACGAGCGGCAGCACTGCCTCGCCGGGCACGGGCTGTCCGGCATAGGCCTGTGGCGTCGCGATCAACGGTGAGGGCAGCGTTCGCGGCAGGAGCACGGCGTCGTCGGACAGTCCGAGCCAGCGTTCGCCCTCGCTATCGCTGACACGGCGCCAGAAGCGGTATGCGCCGCCGCTCGCCGATACGCCGAGCGTTTCGTTTTTCCACTGGGCGAGCAAGGCCGCATGCTCGAGCGCACTCGCGAACCGGCGTCCCTCGCGCTCCAGCGTCTGGCGCGGATCGCGATCCAGCTGCGCATAGGCGAGCCCCGCGGCGACGCCGATCACGATCAGCACGACGAGGATTTCGGCAAGCGTGAAGCCACTAAGGAGCCTCTGAGCAGGCCCCGCGTGGCTCATGCGCGGCCTGTTCAGAGGCTCCCTTAAGCGCCGTCGCATCACAGGTCCCATGAGCCGATATCGGCATCAAACCCCGTTCCTCCGGGCTGACCGTCGGCGCCGAAGCTGAAGACGTCGATCTCGCCGCGCAACCCCGGGTTGAGATACTGGTAGGGATTGCCCCACGGATCCTTGGACAATCGCTCGAGATAGCCGTTGGGTTTCCAGTTCGGCGGCGCGGGCGGCGCCGTGGGCCTCGCGACGAGTGCGGCGAGACCTTGCTCGGTGGTCGGATAGCGCTGGTTGTCGAGGCGGTAGAGCTTGAGCGCCTGCATGATCGCCGCGATGTCGTTCTTCGCCGCGACGACGCGCGCCTCATCCGGGCGCTCGATGATACGCGGCACGACCAGCGCGGCGAGGATACCGAGGATGACGATGACGACGAGGATTTCGACCAGCGTGAAGCCGCGATCCTTGCACGCGCGAGAAAGCGGCCAATGCATGCAGCCATTATAATCGCGCGATTCCATTTCCGCGCCGCCGCTCGCTCGTGTTGCGCCGCTTGTTTGCCTTGATCGCCGTCGCGCTCGCCGCAGGCGCGGCGGCCTGGTGGTGGGTGACGCGCTGGCCGCTGCCACTGCCGCAGGAGCCGTATGCGTTGACCGTGCGCTCGGGCGCCAGCCTGCGCGCGGTCGCGCACGAGCTGACCGCGGCCCGTGTGCTGCCTGCGGAGTGGACGCTCGTCGCCCTGGGGCGACTCGAGCGCGTCGATCGAATGATAAAGGCGGGCAACTACGAGATTCCCGGAGGCACGACACTCGCGGGTTTACTCGCCAAGCTGACGCAGGGCGATGTCACGCAGACGAGCATCACCATCGTCGAAGGCTGGACCGTTCGCGATCTCAAACAGGCATTACGCGCCGACGGCGATGTCGCCAAGACCGCTGTCGATCTTGCCGATGCCGAGTTGATGCGCGCGATCGGCGCGTCCGGGCAGCAGCCGGAAGGGTGGTTCTTTCCTGATACGTACTTCTTTGCAACCGGGGCCACCGACCTGTCGATACTCGCCCGCGCCTATCGTACGATGCAGCAACGGCTGGATGCGGCTTGGGTGGCGCGCGCGCCCGGGCTCCCTTTCAACGCTCCGTATCAAGCGCTGATTCTGGCGTCGATCGTGGAAAAGGAAACCGGCCGCATTGCGGATCGGCCACTCATCGCATCGGTACTCGTCAATCGCCTGCAGCAGGGCATGCGGCTGCAGGCGGACCCAACCGTGATCTACGGGATTGGCGAACGGTTCGACGGCAATCTGACCAAACGCGACCTCGATGCGGATTCCGAGTACAACACGTACACCCGCGAGGGCCTGCCGCCTACGCCGATCGCGTTGCCCGGCCAGGCGTCGCTCGACGCCGTGCTGCACCCGCCCGCGACGGCGTACCTGTACTTCGTTTCGCGTGGCGATGGATCGAGCGAGTTCTCGACGAATCTCGCCGAGCACAATCGCGCAGTGGCAAAATACCAGAAGAACGGGCGTTAGTTTTCTCAACCCGCCAGAAAGCCGCACTGCCATGCCCGATACCCGCCAGCGCGGCCGTTTCATAACCCTCGAAGGCATCGACGGAGCCGGCAAGAGCACGCATCTGCCGTGGCTCAAGAACGCGCTCGAGCGCGACGGCCGATGCGTCTGGATCACTCGTGAGCCGGGCGGCACACCGCTCGGCGAACGCCTGCGCGCCATGCTGCTGCACGAGCCTATGACACCTATCACTGAAGCGCTGCTGATGTTCGCGGCGCGGCGCGAGCATTGCGAACGCGAGATCTGGCCGCGGCTGGACGAAGGCACGTGGATCGTCTGCGATCGTTTTACGGACGCGACGTACGCGTACCAAGGCGGCGGGCATGGTGTCCCGCTCGAGACGATCACGGCACTGGAGCGCGCTGCGCTTGGCGACTTCGGCCCCGACTTGACGCTCGTCTTCGACGTGCCGGTGGAGGTCGGGCGAGAGCGCCTCGACGACGGGCGCACACTCGACAAATTCGAGCGCGAGGAGGGGGAGTTTTTCGCTCGCGTCCGCGAAACGTATTTGCGGCGCGCGCGGGCGGACCCTCGCCGCGTGCGCGTGATCGACAGCACGCTATCGCCCGCTGCGGTCCGGTCCGAGCTCTCCGCGATCGTCGAGGCGCTGGTTAAGGAGGTGGCGCTGTGAGCAGCGAGAGGGGACCCGCGAACAAAGTGAGCGGGGGTCGAGCGTCCGCGAATCGGCGCCGGACGCCGACGCGCGACGCTGCGACCTCGATACCGTTCAAGGAGGTGGCGCTGTGAGCAGCGAGAGGGCTTCAAGAATCGTCGCGCGAAAGTGGAGCGTTGAGTCGTCGGCCCTCTGCGCCCGGCTCGGGTCGCCTCCACTCGCTAGCGCTCGCGGAGCCTCGCTCCGCCTCGCCGGTCGCCCCGCTTGCAAAGTGAGCGGGGGTCGAGCGTCCGCGAATCGGCGCCGGACGCCCACGCGCGACGCTGCGACCTCGATACCGTTCAAGGAGGCGGCGCTGTGAGCGAAAGTGACGAAACCACGGCGCCGCTGTGGCAACCATTGCCGGCGTGGCAACGCGACGCCGCGGCGGCTGCGCTGCAGGCGCGTGCGCGGTGGCCGCACGGGCTGTTGATCACCGGACGCCGCGGCATCGGGAAGCGCATCCTCGCGCTGCATTTTGCACAGGCGTTGTTATGCGAGCAACCCAATGCGGATGGCAGCGCCTGCGGCCGTTGCCCGAGCTGCACCTATGTTGTCAATGGCACGCATCCCGATCTCCGGCTGATCGAACCGGTCGAGCGCGATGACGAGGGCAATGCGACGCCGGTGGACGAGATCGTCGTCGCACGGGTCCGCGAATTGATCGAATTTACGCAGCTGTCGACGCACAGGCAGCGCGCCAAAGTTGCAGTGATCGTGCCCGCCGAGACGCTGAACACCGCAGCGGAAAACGCGTTGCTCAAGACGCTCGAGGAGCCGCCCGCTGCGACGTATCTGATCCTTGTCAGCCATCAACCCGGCCGACTGCCGGCGACGATCGTCAGCCGCTGCCGGCTGCTTGCCGCCCACGAGCCCGACACGGACGCGGCGGTCGCGTGGCTCTCTGCCCAGGGTGCCCGGGAGCCGCAGCTCCTGCTGGCGCAGGCGGGCGGGGCGCCGCTCCTCGCGCTCACGCTTGCCGATCCCGTAGTGCAGCGCGAGCGCGAGCTCCTGCTCGATGAGCTTGCGCAGCCCGAGCGCCTCGCGCCGGTCGCGGTCGGCGCTCGTATCGACGCCTACGGCAGGGACGAGCGCAAGGCCCGGCTGGCCGATGTGGTGTACTGGTTGTTGACCTGGACGGCCGATCTCGCGGCAATGGGCAGTGGCGCTGCGCCGCGCTTCAATCCGGACCGAGAGGATACCCTTGCGCTGCTAGGCGCGCGGGTGGCGCGGCTCAAGCTGTTCCGTTATTATCAAACGCTGCTGCGGCAGCGCGCGCTGCTCGGCCATCCGCTGCAACCGCGGCTGGTCGCCGAAGCGCTGCTGTTGGAGTATCGCGCGATGTTCGCGCGCTAAGGACGCCGATTAGTGCCATGACCGACCGTTTCAACGGCAACACCAATCCATCGACGGTGTCGCGGCCGGGCGTGCTGTCGCTCAACATCCGCGAAAAGGCCGCGCTCTACGCCGCGTACATGCCGTACCTGAAAGGCGGCGGCATTTTCATTCCGACCAATCGCCAATATCAGCTGGGCGAGGAAGTCTTCATGCTGCTGTCGTTGATGGACGACCCGCAGCGCATCGCAGTCCAGGGTAAGGTGGTCTGGATCACGCCCGAGGGCGTGCAGGGCAATCGCACGCAGGGCATCGGCGTCCAGTTCACGCTCGACGAAACCGGCGCCTCGGCGCGCGCCCAAATCGAGAAGATCCTTGGCGAGATGCTCGCGTCGAACCGTCCGACGCACACAATGTAGTTAGTGCGTCACGTGCGTTAGCTTCAGCGTGAAACACTGGTGCGCCGGCGCACGTGACGCACTAACTCGCCGCGTTGAACCCGGCGCTACGCGCCGGTTAACGCGGCGAAAATCCTGTAAGCGCTCGGCGTTGGCGACGCGGCTTGCGTTACACCGAGCCTCGAGCGCAGATCCATGTTCGTCGATTCCCATTGCCATCTGAACTTCCCCGAGCTGATGGCCGATCTGCCCGCTGTGCTCGAGGCGATGGCCGTCAATCAGGTGACGCACGCGCTGTGCATCAGCACCAACCTCCCCGAGCTGCCTGAAGTCCTGAGCTTGGCGGCGGGCCACGAGAATCTCTATGCCACGGTCGGCGTGCATCCCGACACCGAGGACATGCCGGAGCCCACGGTCGCCGAGCTCGTTGCGCTCGCGGCGCGGCCCAAGGTCGTCGCGATCGGGGAGACCGGGCTCGACTATTATCGGCTCACTGGCGATCTGTCCTGGCAGCGCGCGCGCTTTCGCGCTCACATCCGGGCAGCGCGCGAATGCCGGAAGCCTCTGGTGATCCATACCCGCGCCGCCGCGGCCGATACGCTCGCCATCATGCGCGAGGAGCGCGCGGCGGAGGCGGGCGGGGTGATGCATTGCTTCACCGAAAGCTGGGAAGTCGCGGCCGCAGCGCTCGATCTCGGCTTTCACATTTCGTTCTCGGGCATCGTTACCTTCAAAAACGCGGGCAGTCTGAAGGAAGTGGCGCGCCGCGTACCCTTTGACCGGATGCTCATCGAGACCGACGCCCCGTACCTCGCGCCGGTGCCCTTCCGTGGCAAGACCAACCAACCCGCGTACGTACGCTATGTAGGTGAGGAGATCGCGCGGCTGCGCGAGGTTGGCGTCGACGAAGTGGCTGCGGCGACCTCGGAGAATTTCTTTCGCCTTTTTGGAGTGCCGCCGCATGCGCATTGACGTTCGTCGCATCGGGCGGTACGCGCTATTTGCAGCGGCGCTCGCTTTTCCGCCGACCGCGCCGCGCGCACAGGCGCTCTACGATGCTTTCGTGGAGGCGGTTGCGGCCGATCGCAGCGACGAGGTGCGTGCGCTGCTCGCCCGCGGCATCGACCCGAACACCGTCGATCCCCGAGGCGAGCCGGTACTGCTGGTTGCCGCGCGTGCCGGTTGGCAGCCTACCGTCGACGTCCTGCTCGCGGCCGGAGCCAAGGTCGATGCCAAGAGCCCCTTCGGCGACCGCGCGATCATGGTCGCCGCGCTCGGTGGCCATCTCGCGATCGTCAAAACGTTGCTCAGGCGCGGCGCAGCGCTCGATACACCCGGATGGACGCCGCTCATCTATGCCGCGACCAACGGACACACTGAGGTGGCGCGCTATCTTCTGGACGTCGGCGCCGACGTCAACGCGGTCGCACCGAATGGCACGACTGCGCTCATGATGGCGGTGCGTGGCGGGCACGGTGCAACCGTCGATTTGTTGCTCGCGCGCGGCGCGGACGTGAACCAGCGCAACCAGAATGGCGCGACGGCGCTGGGATGGGCGAGTCGCGGCGGCTTCGAGGCGATCGAGCAGGCGCTGCGCGCCCGCGGTGCGAGGAACTGAGCGTCCTTAAGCCGCCGTCGGGTCGGATAACCGCTCGGCCCAAAAGTAACATTCTTTAAGCCTTATATTTCAATTGGTTGTAATTGATATCTCAAGCTAGTTCACGACCCGAAGCTAGCCAGCACGCGGTGAGCCTGCGCGCCGCCGTCGCGCGGCCTTGGGATCGGCGATGAGCCGCCGGTAGAGCTCGACCCGGTCGCCGTCGCCAAGCATCGTGCCGCGGCGGACACGCTTGCCGAAAATGCCAACCGGCGCCCCGCCGATGTCTACCCCGGGAAGCCTCGCCGCAATGCCGGAGCGCTCGATTGCTTCGGCGACGGTGGCGCCTTGGACGAGACGGACTTCGATTTCCGTCACCGCGTCGGGCAGCGCGTAGACGACCGTGACGGTGATCTCACTCACGCGGCGTAGACGGTCTCGGCGCGGCGCACGAACGCGTCGATGAAGGTGTGCGCGATATGGCTGAACACGGGGCCGATCAGCCGCCCGAGCACGGGCCCCGCAAACTCGTAATGGAGCTCGAGCTCCACCTTGCTCGCCGCCGGCGCCAGCGCGCGAAACCGCCACGCGCCGTCGAGATGCCGAAACGGCCCGTCGCGCAGCTCGATGACGATCAGCTCGGGCGGCTGACTGCGATTCGCCGTCGTGAAATGCGCGCGCACGCCGTGGTAGTTGATGTCGATGCGCACCAGCACCTCGCCGGCCCTGCGCTCGAGCGTTTTCGCTCCCGCGCACCAGGGCAGGAACAGCGGATAGTTCTCGACATGTTCGACCAGCTCGAACATTCGTGCCGCGCTGTAGGGAACGAGCACCGACTTCTGCACGCTGGCCATTGCTACAATATGATCCTTGGTAAATTGCGCACGAAAAACGCCTTGATGAGCATCGTCGACAACAAAAAAGCCTATCACGACTATTTCGTCGAGGAGAAATTCGAGGCGGGACTCGCGCTCGAAGGCTGGGAGGTGAAGGCGATCCGTGCCGGACGCGCTCAACTCAAGGAAGCGTACGTGATCGTGAAGAACGGCGAGATCGTTCTGCTCGGCGCGCACGTGACTCCGCTGCCGACGGCGTCGACGCATGTCCGCGCGGACCCGACGCGCACGCGCAAGCTGCTGCTGCACCGGGAGGAGATCAACCGCCTGATCGGCAAAGTCGAGCGCGCGGGTTACACGCTCACACCGTTGAATCTGCACTTCGCCAAGGGCCGGATCAAGCTCGAGATCGGCCTCGCCCGCGGCAAGAAGCAGTACGACAAGCGCGCGACGATCAAAGAGCGCGAATGGAACCGCGAAAAGCAGCGCCTGCTGCGCGGCCGCCCCGGCAGCAGCCGGTCGCCGCGCGCGCAATGATGTCGCGCGCGGCGTTGCCGGTATCGCTTCGGGTCGCGGCGGCGCCCGACGTTCCCGCGATCGCGAATATCTACGCCGAGCAGGTCGCGACCGGAACCGCCAGCTTCGAATACGAGCCCCCCACGGTCGCCGAAATGCGGCGCCGGTACGAGTCTATCGTGGGGGCCGGATATCCCTATTTCGTCGCCGAGAATGGCGATGGCACGGTCGCCGGCTACAGTTACGCCAGCGCGTACCGCCTGCGGCCCGGCTATCGCTACACGGTCGAGGATTCCGTATATGTCGCGCCCGCCGCCGGTGGCCGCGGAATAGGGCAGGCGTTGCTGTCGCGCCTGATCGAAGCGTGCAGCGAACGCGGCGATCGGCTGATGGTTGCAGTGATCGGCGATGTCGGCAACGCGGCGTCGATCGCGCTGCACCGCGCGCTCGGCTTCACCGAAGTCGGAAGAATGCCCGGCGTCGGCTGGAAGTTCGGGCGCTGGATTGAAAGCGTGTTGATGCAGCGCCCCTTGGGGGCGGGCACGACGCGCCCTCCGCGGTCGGCCTAGAAGACGCCTATGCCTGACTCCGACTTGCGCGAACATTCGTCGTTCGGCGATGCGCTCGGCAAGGAGCGCGCGAACTATGTCCCACTCTCGCCGGTACAGTTTCTCGTGCGCAGCGCGCTCATCTGGCCGGACAAGATCGCCGTGCGCCACGGAGTCCAGGCGTCCACATATCGCGAATTCGAGGCGCGTTGCCGGCGGCTCGCTTCGGCATTGGCAAAGCGCGGCATCGGTCGGGGCGATACCGTCGCGGTGATGGCGCCCAATGTCCCGGCGCTGCTTGAAGCCCACTACGCGGTGCCGGCATTGGGTGCAGTGTTGAACGCGTTGAACTACCGGCTCGACGCGAGAACGATCGCCTTCTGCCTCGAGCACGGGGGAGCGAAGGTTCTCCTTACCGACGCCGAATTCGCCCCGACGATCAAGTCGGCTCTGACCGAGCACGCTACCGGCTTGCTCGTGGTCGACATCGCCGACCCGGAGGGACCGCCTGGCGAGCGCCTCGGCACAGTGGATTACGCAACGCTCCTCGCCGAGGGTGATCCCGACTTTGCCTGGCCCGGGCCGACCGACGAATGGGACGCCCTGGCGCTGCTCTACACGTCGGGTACGACCGGCGATCCCAAGGGTGTCGTCTACCACCATCGCGGCGCGTATCTCAACGCGCTCGCCAATGCGCTCGCCTTCGGCCTCAAGCCCGAGAGCGTGTACCTGTGGACGCTGCCGATGTTCCACTGCAGTGGCTGGACCTATACCTGGGCGGTGACCGCCGCGGGAGGCGCGCATGTTTGCCTGCGCCGCGTCGATCCGGCGCTGATTTTTACCGCCATTCGCGATCACCGCGTCACGCATCTCTGCGGGGCGCCGATCGTGCTCAACATGCTGGTGCACGCTCCGGCCGCGGTGAAGCTCTCCTTCGACCACATCGTCGAGGTGGCGACCGGAGGCGCCGCGCCGCCTTCGGCGGTCATCGAGGCCATGGAGCAGATGGGCTTTCGGGTGACCCATCTCTATGGCCTGACCGAATCGTACGGGCCGGCGACGTTGTGCGCGCCGCAGGAGCGCTGGAGCGCGCTGCCGCTGCCCGAGCGCGCGCGGCAGATGGCGCGACAAGGCGTGCCGATGCCGGCGCTCGCGGAGCTCATGGTCGCCGATCCCGACACGCATATGCCGGTGCCGCGCGATGCGACGACGGTGGGCGAGGTCATGCTTCGTGGCAACACAGTGATGAAAGGCTATCTCAAGAACGCGCCTGCCACGGCGGCTGCATTTCGCGGCGGCTGGTACCACACCGGCGACCTCGCCGTGTGGCATCCCGACAACTACATCGAGATCAAGGATCGCGCCAAGGACATCATCATCTCGGGCGGCGAAAACATCAGCTCGCTGGAAATCGAAGAATGCCTCTACCGCCACCCGCAGGTGATGGAAGCCGCGGTTGTCGCCAGGCCGGACGAGAAATGGGGCGAGACGCCGTGTGCGTTCGTCCTGCTCAAGCCGCACGCTGCGGGCATCAGCGAGATCGAGCTTATCACCTGGTGTCGCGAGCATCTCGCGCACTTCAAGGCGCCACGCACGATCGTCTTCGGTGCGCTGCCCAAGACGTCGACCGGGAAGATTCAGAAGTTCGTGCTCCGCGAGCGAGCCAAGACTCTGTAAACGTAGGGCCGAATTCATTCGGCCGCGGCGCTGCCTGTGCGAATAAATTCGCAGCTACGAATTCGCGTTACAGGTGCGCCGCGAGTAGTTGGCGCGCCGCCGCGACGCCGCTTCTTGTCGCGGCTTCCAGCGTCGAGGGAAACTCCGCGTCTGTGTAATCCCCCGCGAGATAAAGTCGCTTGTCCAGCGATCCCGGCGCGGGGCGCACGAGGCCGGCCGTGCAGGCGTAGGTCGCGCGGCGTTCGGCGATAGTCTGCGTCCATTCCGGCGGTGGCAGATCCGGCGCCCGCCGGCGCAGCTGCGCATCGATCGCGTGCGCCAGGGCATCGTGGTCGATGCGCGCCGCGGCGACGTCGGTACTGATGACGACGGCGGCAAGACCGGGCGCTTCGCCGAGCTGCCCGCGGTCGATAATCCATTGCCCGGGGTCGCCGTCGAGCTTGAGCATCGGTTGCGGCAGCCCGAGCGCACGGCTGTATTGCAAATAGGTCGTGCGTATCGGCTCGTAGGCGAATGTCGCGACGTGGGCGAGGGCGGCGCTTGCGCAAGAGCTTGCCGACGGTTCCAGCACGTGCGCCAGCTGATGCGGGGCGACCGCAATGATCGCCGCCGCGAACCGCTCTTCACCGGCGTGGCTGGCCACGGCGACGCTGTCACCGAGCGCGGTGATCCTGGTCACCGTCACGCCCATGCGCACTTCGCCTGCGCGCGCGGCGACATGGACGGCGGCGGCTGCAGGAAAGAGCGCGGTCAAGTCGACCCGCGGCAACAGCAGATCGGAATCGTGAGCGTGCACGGCGAATGCCGCGCGCAGGAGATTCAGAAAGATTTGCGCGGACGCTGCATCGACGGGCGTGTTCAAGGCGGCCAGGCACAGCGGTTCCCACAGCAGTTTGACAACGAGTTCGGGCTGATCGGCCAGCAGCGCGCCGACGGTGAGCTGCGGGGCGCAGCAAAACCGCCCGCGACTCAGGCGGCGCACGAACATCACCGTCTCCAACCGGTCGTGTCGCGACAGGCCGCGCATGGCGAGCAACGCGACGCCGAGATGCCAGGGCGCTGGCAATGCCGGCGTCTTGAGCCGGAACACGCCGGGCTCCTCGAGGTGGAGCCGCCGCCGATCGAAGAGCTCGCGCTCGGCGCGATCGCCGTGCACCGTGCGCAACAACGCCAGCGTTTGCGCGTATGCCCCGAGCAGCACGTGCTGGCCGTTGTCGACGGTGCGGCTGTCGACAACGACGCGGCGGGCGCGACCGCCGAGCACCTGCGCGGCTTCGAAGACGGTCACCGGCCGCGCGGCGCACGCGAGCGTGACCGCGGCTGCCATGCCGGCCCAGCCGCCGCCCACGATCGCGACCCGGCCGGTCATCTAAGCTTCCCTCAATACGACCACGACGTCTTCCATGCGATCCACGCCTTGGTCAACGGCGTCAAGGCGATCCTGTGGTCGAGCACGCGGAATCCGTCCCGCTCGATCCGGCGCAGCAGCGCCTGGTAGATCGCCGCCATGATGAGCCCCGGCCGTTGCGCGCTGCGGTCGGCTGATGGCAGGGCGGCCAGCGCCCGGGCGTAGAACGCGCGCGCACGCGCGACCTGCTGCGTCATCAGCGCGGCGAATGCGGGCGTGACGCGATGCTGGAAGATATCCGCAGCGGCGACGCCATGGTCTTGAAGCTCATCCTGCGGCAGGTAGATGCGGCCGCGCCTCGCGTCTTCGCCGACATCGCGGATGATGTTGGTCAGCTGGAAGGCGACGCCGAGGTCGCGCGCGTAACCGCGCGTCACGGGTTCAACGTAACCGAAAATTTCCGCGGACATGAGGCCGACGACGCCGGCAACGCAATGACAGTAGCGCTCGAGTGCCGCGAAATCGAGGTAACGATTGCGGTCGAGGTCCATCGTCATGCCGTCGATGACCGCTTGAAAATACTCCTGCGGCAGCTTGAACGTTGTAACCGCCGGGGCGAGCGCCAGCGCCACGGGATGCCGTGGCGTTCCGCCGAACACCGCAGCGATTTCGCTGCGCCACCACGCCAGCTTGAGGCGCGCGACGCCCGGATCGGTGACCTCGTCGACGACGTCGTCGACTTCGCGACAGAATGCGTACAGCGCGACGATCGCGCGCCGGCGCTCCGGCGGCAGAAAGCGGAAGCTGTAGTAGAAGCTCGAACCGCTGCGCGCGGCCTTTTCTTCGCAGTAGGCGTCCGGAGTCATCGCGTCAGCACCGATATCGTCATCGCCGCCCAATCGCGGCCGGAGAGTTGCGGGCGCCGGCGAAATATGTCGCCCTGCGCGACGTCGATCGCGGCGAGGATTCTCAAGCCCCCGGCGATCACGAACTTGAGCTCCAGCGCGAGGCGCAGCGGCAGCGTCCGTACGAGCGGTCGTCCCGCGTCGAGCAGCGCCCGCGCGCGCGCCACTTCGAATGCCATGAGCTGCGACCAGCGCGCATCACAGCGGCCCTCGGCGATCTGCGCTTCGGCGACGCCGAACCGCGCGAGATCTTCGGCGGGAAGGTAGACGCGCCCCTTGCGCCAATCGAGTGCAACGTCCTGCCAGAAGTTCGTGAGTTGCAGCCCGGTGCAGATCATATCCGCAAGGCGGCAGCGCCCCATGTCATCTGCACGGTAGAGACGGAGCAGCAGGCGGCCGATGGGATTGGCCGAGCGCGAACAGTAGTCGAGGACTTGTGTGAACTCCGCATAGCGGGGCCGCATTACGTCCTGCCTGAACGCCGACAGGAGGTCGCGGAACGGCTGCAGGGGCAGTGCATGGAGATTGATCGCCGCGGCGAGGGCGGCAAACGGCGCATCGACAGGTAGCTCGCCGCGTTCGATGCGATCGAGCATCGCGGCATAGAGATCGAGCTTGGCCAGGCGCGCCGGCGGCGGAGCGTCGCCTTCGTCGGCGATGTCGTCGGCTGCGCGAGCGAAGTCATAAATCGCAACGACCGCGGGCCGCAGCGGCGCGGGGATAAGCCGCGAGGCGACGGGAAAGTTCTCGTAATGGGCGACAGACACGGATTGCGCGCCTTTCGTGCCAAAGCGCACGCTGGAATCAGAGCGTCCGCCGCGCTCGACGCCACCGCGCTTCATGGCGCGCGACCACGCTTTGCGCTACAATTATTTGTTTGGCGAAACCGGTTGCGAAAGTGGCGGAATTGGTAGACGCACCGGCCTTAGGAGCCGGAGCCGAAAGGCGTGAGAGTTCGAGTCTCTCCTTTCGCACCAACGCACTGTGGCAAAGGCACCGTCGCAACATAGCAAGGAATCGTAGCGTATGCAAATGACTCTTGAGACGCTGGGCCAGCTCGAACGGCGGCTGCACGTCGCGGTGCCGAAGGCGCAGATCGAGGGTGAGATCCAGAAGCGTCTCGCACAGCTTGCGAAGACGGCGAAGATCCCGGGATTTCGCCCCGGCAAGGTACCGCTGAAGATGGTCGCGCAGCAGTACGGGCCGCAGGTGCGCTCGGACGTGATCTCCGACACGGTGCAGGCCAGCCTGAACGACGCGATCCGGACACAGAATCTGCGCGTTGCCGGCTATCCGCGCATCGAGCCCAAGCCGGACGTCGCGGAGGACGAGTTCGCGTTTTCGGCGGTATTCGAGGTGTATCCCGAGATCAAGCTCGGCGACTTGGCGGCCGTAACAATTACGCGGCCGGTTGCGGAGGTGATGCCCGCAGACGTCGATCGCACGATCGAGATCCTGCGCCGGCAACGCGCGCGCTACGAGCCGGTGACGCGGCCGGTGCAGGCGGGCGATCGCGTGATCGTCGACTTCACCGGCACGATCGACGGCGCCGAGTTTCCCGGCGGCCAGGCGCACGATTTCGCGATCACGCTGGGTGAGGGCAAGATGCTGCCCGAGTTCGAGTCCGCGCTTTCTGGCATGGTGGCCGGAGAGCAGAAAAGGTTCTCGCTGACATTTCCCGCGGACTATCACGGCAAGGAAGTCGCCGGCAAGCACGCCGAGTTCGCGCTGACGGCGAAATCGATCAGCGAGCCGCACCTGCCTCCGATCGACACCGAATTCGCAAAGAATTTCGGCATCGCCACCGGCAACCTCGACGAGTTGCGCGCGGAGATTGCCGCGAATCTCGGGGTCGAGCTCAGACGCAAGATCGAAGGCGTGTTGAAAGACCAGGTGATGAAGGCGCTGCTGTCCACGGCGGAGCTCGTGGTTCCCAAGTCGCTGGTCGAGCTCGAAGCGCAGAGCTTGCGTGAGCGCGCCATCGCCGAGCTCAAGAACCGTGGCGTCAAGACCGAGGAGCTCGAGCTGCCTGCGGACGCTTTCCGGCCGCAGGCCGAGCAGCGTGTCGCGTTCAGTCTGGTGCTGAACGAGATCGTCCGTCAGCACCAGCTGCAGGCTCGGCCAGAGCAGATCCGGGCGCTGGTCGAGGAAGCGGCCCAGAGTTTCGAACAGCCTGAGGCGGTGATCCGGTGGCATTACGAGCAACCCGACCGGCTGAACGAATACGAGGTACGTGCGGTCGAACGCAACGTGATCGACTGGGTGCTGCAGCGCGCGCGAGTCGAGGATCAGCCGGCAGCTTTCGCGGCACTGATGGAGCCGGCGACCGCTTGAGAATGCACCGGCAACAACTGTCAAATCGTAGCGGACAATGCAACAACCGAGGCAGGTAAACGAGCGATGAGCAAGGGCTGGAACGAGGAACCGAAGGGACTCGGCTTGATTCCGATGGTGATCGAGCAGAGCGGACGCGGCGAGCGAGCCTACGACATCTACTCGCGGCTGCTCAAGGAGCGAGTGATCTTTCTGGTCGGTCCGGTCGACGAGAACACAGCTAATCTGGTGGTAGCGCAAATGCTGTTCCTGGAGTCGGAAAACCCCGACAAGGACATCAACTTCTACATCAACTCACCCGGCGGCTCGATCGCCGCGGGATTTGCCATCTACGACACGATGCAGTTCATCAAGCCCGACGTGTCGACGCTGTGCGTTGGGATGGCCGCCAGCATGGGGGCGTTCCTTCTCGGCGCGGGAGCAAAGGGCAAGCGCTTCGCGTTGCCCAACTCGACGGTCCTCATCCACCAGCCGCTGGGTGGTTTCCAGGGCCAGGCATCCGACATCGCCATCCACGCCAAGTACATCCTGAACCTGCGCGAGCGGCTTAACCGCCTCCTTGCCCAGCACACGGGCAAGCCGATCGAGCAGATCGAGCGCGACACGGACCGTGACAATTTTCTCACCCCCGACGAGGCGCTGGAGTACGGTTTGATCGACAAAGTCTTGCAGAGACGGGCTTAAGGCCTGTAAAGTGTATTCGAGCCCCCGGTGGCTTCAAGGGCATCCAAGGCAGGTGAATGGCCGATAAAGCGTCCGGCGACAAGCTTCTCTACTGCTCCTTCTGCGGCAAGAGCCAGCACGAGGTGCGGAAGCTCATCGCCGGTCCGTCGGTGTTCATCTGCGACGAGTGCATCGAGCTCTGCAACGACATCATCCGCGAGGAGGGGGCGACCTCTGACACGGCACGCGCCGACAAGAACAAGCTCCCGACTCCGCACGAGATCCGGCAGATCCTCGATCAGTACGTGATCGGGCAGGACCTCGCCAAGAAGATTCTGGCGGTTGCGGTCTACAACCATTACAAGCGGCTCAACACCAGCGTCAAGGAAGACGATGTCGAGCTCGCCAAGAGCAACATCCTGTTGATGGGGCCCACCGGCTCCGGCAAGACGCTGCTGGCGCAGACGCTGGCGCGCCTGCTCGACGTGCCGTTCGTGATCGCGGATGCAACGACGCTCACCGAAGCGGGTTACGTCGGCGAGGACGTCGAGAACATCATCCAGAAACTGTTGCAGAAGTGCGACTACGACATCGAGAAGGCGCAGCGCGGCATCGTCTATATCGACGAGATCGACAAGATCTCGCGCAAGAGCGATAACCCGTCGATCACCCGCGACGTGTCGGGCGAGGGCGTCCAGCAGGCGCTGCTCAAGTTGATCGAAGGCACGATCGCGTCGGTGCCGCCGCAGGGCGGGCGCAAGCATCCCAACCAGGAATTCGTGCAGGTCGACACGACGAACATCCTTTTCGTCTGCGGTGGTGCCTTCGACGGGCTGGAGAAGATCATCCGCCAGCGCACGGCCAAGTCCGGCATCGGCTTCGGCGCGGAGGTGTCGAGCCCGGACGACCGCAAGGACATCAGCATCCTGCTCCGCGAGACCCAGCCCGAGGACCTGATCAAGTTCGGCCTGATTCCGGAATTCGTCGGGCGGCTGCCCGTGGTCGCGACGCTGGAAGAGCTCGACGAGGCGGCGCTGATCCAGATCCTGGTCGAGCCCAAGAACGCGCTCATCAAGCAGTACCACAAGATATTCCGCATGGAAGGTGTCGAGCTGGAGGTGCGCGAGCAGGCGCTGCAGGCGATCGCCACCCGGGCGCTGGCGCGCAAGACCGGGGCCCGCGGCCTGCGCTCGATTCTCGAGCAAGTGCTGCTCGACGTGATGTACGACCTGCCGTCGCAGGCGAACCTGTCGCGCGTCATCGTCGACGAGGCGACCATTGCCAACGAGGGCAAGCCACTCCTGATGTTCGCCGAGCAGCCCAAGGTGGCTGCCGCGCATTCGTAGGAGCCGCGCGAGCCCGCGGCGAGGGGCCCCACGCGAAGCGTGGGGATCGCGCGAGGCGAGTCGTGGCTGAGGTCGACGCGTGACAGAACATTTTCCCTGTCGCGATCAGGAGGCCGTCTGATTGGCGGGGTGTTAGAGGACGGTTTCCCGGCTTGAAGCGCCGGCGGCCGCCCCCATCTGCACCGGTGACATCCATAACCTCATCTTGAGCGCGAGCCTCCATGGCCACTGATCTCCCGAACCGCACCACCGACCTGACGACGTTTCCGCTGCTGCCGTTGCGCGACGTCGTCGTCTTCCCGCACATGGTCATTCCGCTGTTCGTCGGCCGCCCGAAGTCGATCAAGGCGCTGGATATGGCGATGGAGGCGGGGGGCAAGCACATCCTGCTCGTCGCGCAGAAATCTGCCGCGAAGGACGAGCCCGCCGCCGAGGATCTGTACGCGATCGGCAGCGTCGCGACCGTGCTGCAGATGCTGAAGCTTCCCGACGGCACGGTGAAGGTTCTGGTCGAGGGCACGCAGCGCGCGCAGATCCTGCGCGTCGATGAATCCGGCGACTATTTGTCCGCCGAGGCGACGCTTCTCGCCGGTGGCGAGGGCGGCACGCACGAAATCGAAGCGATGCGCCGCGCGCTCCTCGGCCAGTTCGATCAGTACGTCAAGCTGAACAAGAAAATTCCGCCGGAAATATTGACCTCGATGTCCGGCATCGATGATGGTGGTCGCCTGGCGGATGCGATAGCGGCGCACCTCCCGCTCAAGCTGGAGCAGAAGCAGGAGATCCTCGAGATGCAGGACGTCGCCAAGCGGCTCGAACATCTGCTCGGCCTGCTCGAGGGCGAGGTCGACATCCTTCAGGTCGAGAAGCGCATCCGCGGCCGCGTCAAGCGGCAGATGGAGAAGAGCCAGCGCGAGTATTACCTGAACGAGCAGGTCAAGGCGATCCAGAAGGAGCTGGGCGAGGGCGACGACAACGCCGATCTCGACGAGACCGAAAAGAAGGTCAAGGCCGCCAAGATGTCGAAGGAGGCCGAGGGCAAGGCGATGGGCGAGCTCAAGAAGCTGCGCATGATGTCGCCGATGTCCGCCGAAGCGACTGTCGTGCGCAATTACATCGACACGCTGCTCGGCCTGCCGTGGAAGAAGAAGAGCAAGATCAACAAGGACCTCGGCAGCGCGGTCAAGGTGCTCGACGCCGATCACTATGGACTGGAGAAGGTCAAGGAGCGGATCGTCGAATACCTGGCCGTGCAGCAGCGCGTCGAGCGGCTGAAGGCGCCGATCCTCTGCCTCGTCGGTGCACCCGGCGTCGGCAAGACGTCGCTCGGGAAGTCGATCGCGCGCGCGACCAACCGCAAATTCGTGCGCATGTCGCTGGGCGGCGTGCGCGACGAGGCGGAGATTCGCGGCCACCGGCGCACGTACATCGGCTCGATGCCCGGCAAGATCCTGCAGAACATGACCAAGGTCGGTGTGAGAAATCCGCTGTTCCTGTTCGACGAGGTCGACAAGATGGGGATGGATTTCCGCGGCGACCCGTCGTCGGCGTTGCTTGAAGTGCTCGACCCCGAGCAGAACAACACCTTCGTCGACCATTACGTCGAGGTCGAGTACGACCTGTCGGACGTCATGTTCGTCGCGACTGCGAACACGCTGAACATCCCGCCGGCGCTGCTCGACCGGATGGAGGTGATCCGCCTGTCCGGCTATACCGAGGACGAAAAGATCGCGATTGCCCGGCAATATCTCGTTCCGAAGCAGGTGAAGCACAACGGGATCAAGGCGAACGAGCTGCACATCGCCGAATCGGCGCTGCGCGACATCACGCGTTACTACACGCGCGAGGCGGGGGTGCGCGCGCTCGAGCGCGACATCTCGAAGATCTGCCGCAAGGTGGTGAAGGCCCTGCTGCTCAAGGCCAGCGAAGGCAAGCCCCGCGCGGCGAAGAACCCGGTCGAAGTCAACGGGAAGAACCTCGACAAGTATCTCGGCGTGCGCAAGTTCACTTACGGCATCGCCGAAAAGAAGAACCAGATCGGACAGGTAACCGGGCTCGCGTGGACCGAGGCCGGTGGAGACCTCCTCACGATCGAGGCGGTGTCGCTGCCGGGCAAGGGCAAGACGACGACGACCGGCAAGCTCGGCGACGTCATGCAGGAGTCGATCCAGGCGGCGCTGTCGGTGGTGCGCCACCGGTCGAAGCAACTCGGGATCGCGCCGGACTTCTACCAGAAGACCGATCTGCACATTCACCTGCCGGAAGGGGCGACGCCCAAGGACGGCCCGAGCGCGGGCATCGCGATCAGCACGGCGATGGTGTCGGTGCTGACCGGCATTCCGGTGCGCGCCGGCGTGGCGATGACCGGCGAGATCACGCTGCGCGGCGAAGTGCTGCCGATCGGCGGCCTGAAGGAAAAGCTGCTGGCGGCCGGCCGCGGCGGCATCAAGCAGGTGCTGATCCCGGAAGAGAACGTCAAGGACCTGACGGAAATCCCCGACGAGATCAAGAATCGGCTCGACATTCATCCGGTGCGGTGGATCGAGCAAGTGCTGGAGAAAGCGCTCGAGCGCCAGCCGGAGCCCGCCGTCGACGCACCGGTCGCAAACGCTGTCGCCGTGCCGGCAGCGCCCGTTGAGGAACCTGCCGCGCCGCCGGCGATCATGAAGCACTAGCGCGGGACAGCGAATCGGTCGCGCGTCGCGCGACGCCTTGGAGAATCGCCGCGGCCTGAAATCGCGGCGATTCGTTCTCATTCAACGAAGATCCTCCGGTGATCGGTTACGGCGCTTGACACGGTGTTTTCGCGATTGCTATAAAGCACGTTCGCCGAGTCCGTCGCTTTCTCCCTGGTTCCGCCATTATTGGCTCTCTTATTTCCGCAACACTCACTGCGCATCGAAAGGGGATCCCGTGAACAAGTCAGAACTGATCGACGCGATTGCCAAGCACGCCGATATTTCGAAGGCGGCGGCCGGACGCGCATTGGACGCGACCGTCAATTCGATTCGAGGATCCCTCAAAAAGGGCGACATCGTGACGCTGGTCGGATTCGGCTCGTTTTACGTCGGCAAGCGCACGGCCCGGCAGGGCCGCAATCCGCGCACGGGTGCGGCGATCAAGATCAAGGCGGCGCGGGTACCGAAGTTCCGGGCTGGAAAAGCGCTGAAGGATTCTGTAAACTAGCAAATTCCGCAGCCGGCTGCGGTAGGGCAGCAGGGCCGCAGCGACGTTCGCGCCCGGCGCGGCAAGCTCGGGTGCTTAGCTCAGTTGGTAGAGCGTCGCCCTTACAAGGCGAATGTCGGGAGTTCGAGCCTCTCAGCACCCACCAACACGAGCCGGTGTAGATCCGGGAGTGGTAGTTCAGTTGGTTAGAATACCGGCCTGTCACGCCGGGGGTCGCGGGTTCGAGTCCCGTCCACTCCGCCATCGACATAGCAAGGGCGAACGCAAGTTCGCCCTTTTTTGATTTATCACGCAGGTCCAATCGCCATGTACGACTTCCTTCACAAGCGCAAGCGCACAGTCCAGATCATTCTCGCGCTGATTACGCTGCCGTTCGCGTTCTTCGGCGTCGACTATTACTTTCGCAGCGGCGGCGACCGGGCCGGCGAGGTGGCCAGAGTCGCGGGTACGCCGATCACACAGTTCGAATTCGACAATACGCTGCGCGAGCAGCAGGAGCGCATGCGGCAGGCGCTCGGCGGGAATTTCGATCCCGCGGTCTTCGACGATCCCGAGGTAAGGTATTCGCTCCTCGATGGGCTGATCGGGCAGAAGCTCCTGCAGGAACAGGCGCGGCGGGGGAGGTTCAGCGTCTCCGACGAGCAGCTCCGGCAGTTCATTTCCGAGATTCCCGCGTTTCAGGAAGGGGGCAAATTTTCTCAGGCACGGTACGAGCAGCTCCTCGCGATGCAGAACCCGCCGAAATCTCCGATCGAATTCGCACGGGATATCAGGCGGGAACTCATGCTGGGCCCTGTGCAAGAGTCCATCGTCGGGGGCAACATCGTCGCCAGGACCAATGTCGAGCGCTATCTCGGCCTGCTCGATCAGCGGCGCGATGCCGCGGTGACCGCGATCGACGCGGATGCCTACCTCAAGGAGGTCAAGATCGACGACGCGGCGGTAAAAGCGTTCTACGATGCAAATCCCGCCGCGTTCCAGGTGCCTGAAGAAGTGAAGCTCGAGTACATTACGCTGTCGCCGGACACGCTCGGCGCGCAGATCGCGCTCGATCCCGCCGAAGTGAGGAAGCAGTACGACGACAATGCGCGGCTTTATGGCAAGGCTGAGGAACGGCAGGCGGCGCATATTCTGATCGCTGTCAAGCCCGATGCGTCCGAGGACGAGAAGACGAACGCGAAAAGGAAGGCCGCGGATGTCGCGGCGCAGGCGAGGAAGAATCCGGCGCAATTCGGCGAGCTGGCGAAGAAGCTGTCGCAGGACCCCGGTTCGGCGGCGCAGGGCGGGGACCTGGGGTTCTTCACGCGCGACGGTTCGATGGTCAAGCCGTTCGAGGACGCGGTGTTTTCCATGAAGGTGGGAGAGATCGCCGACCCGGTGCAGACCGACTTCGGCTGGCACGTGATCAAGCTCATCGCGATCCGGCCGGCAAAGCAGCAGAGCTTCGATGAAGTCAAGGCGCAAATCGAGCAGGACCTCAAGCGGCAGAGGGCGACGCGCAAGTTCGCCGAGGCGGCCGAGCAGCTGCAGAACCTTGTCTACGAACAGGCCGATTCGTTGCAGCCGGTCGCCAAGGCGCTTAGCCTGACCGTGCAGTCGACGCCGCCGCTATCCCGCGCGCAGGTGCAGGCGCTGGCGCAGAACAACGTGAAATTCGTGCAGGCAATATTCAGCCCCGACTCCTTGCAGGCAAAGAGAAATACCGAACCGATCGAGGTAGCGCCGAGTACATTGATGACCGCGCGCGTAGTCGAGTACAAGCCCGCCAGCCCGCGCGCCTTCGATGAGGTCAAGGGCGAGATTCGCCGGCAGCTCGAACGCAAGGCCGCCGGCGAGCTCGCGCAAGCCGCGGGGAAAGCCAAGCTCGCGCTGTTGCAGCAGGGCAAGGAGGCCGGAGTCGCCTTCGGTAAACCCACAATGCTGACGCGCAACCAGCCGCAGCCGGGTTATCCGCCCGCGGCGCTGACCATGATCTTTCAGGCCGATGCGACGAAACTACCGGCATATGCCGGCTCGGTGAACGAGCGCGGCGGATACTCTATCTATCGTATCGAGCGGGTCATCGCGCCAGCGGCGCCGGACGCGGCACGGCTGACCGCTGTCAGCGACCGTGTTGGCGAGCAGATGGGTCGCGAGCTCGTCGCAGCCTATGTGGCGAGTCTGAAAGCGAAGGCGGACGTGAAGATCAATCAGGCCAACCTGGAGAAGGAGGGCGCCAATCCGGCGCAGAAATCCGTTAGCCCGCGGGGACGGCGGGGCAGTTGAGATCGCGCAACAGCTTTTCGGCGTCAGCGATACCCTTTTCGCGATCTGCTGGCTCGAGGTATGTCTTTTCGCCCTTCTCGTTAAAGCGGTAGACGCCAACTTGACTCGTGCGCAACGTCTGGAGGTTGCCGCGGACCTGCGCGCATCGGTCGACCTTTGCCTTGGCGTCAGCCTGGGCTTTTTCCGCCTTCGCTGCATCCTCTGTGCGTTCCTGCTGGCGCTTGTTCATCTGCGCGTCTTTCGCGGCCATATCGCGCACCGCGTTCGGGTCGGCGGGGGCCACCGCCGGATTGACGCGTTCCGCCTTGACACCCGGCGGCGGCGTGTCGCCATAGACGACGCGACCGTTCTCGTCGCTCCATTTGTACAGCGCCGCAGCGGCGGGCAAAGCCGCGAATGCGAGCGTGCATGCGGCGAGCCGAAGCAGGGATCGGCAGTTCATGTCGTGCTTTCCGAAAGGCGATGGCGACACGGTAATGCAAACGACGTGCGGGCGTCAAACTCGGGCGCGGTGACCGCGGCATCGTTTACCGGCCCAGGCGACCCGCGTATAATCCGCTTTTGCGCATAGGAGAAATGCACCATGCGTGTCGTGCAGAAGGCGCTGACTTTCGACGACGTCCTGCTGCTTCCCGCCCAATCCTCCGTTGTTCCCCGCGACGTCAGCCTGCAGACGCGCCTTACCCGCCGCATCACGCTGAATATTCCGCTGCTCTCGGCAGCGATGGATACCGTCACCGAAGGGCGGCTCGCGATCGCGATCGCGCAGGAAGGCGGTCTGGGAATCGTGCACAAGAACATGTCGCCCAGAGCGCAGGCCGCCGAGGTGGCGAAGGTCAAGCGCTTCGAGAGCGGCGTGGTCAAGGACCCGATCACGATTCCGCCGACGATGTCGGTGCGCGAGGTGCTCGCGCTGACCGCGCTGCACAAGATCTCGGGGCTCCCGGTCGTCGACGGCCGGAAGGTCGTCGGCATCGTGACCAACCGGGATCTCCGCTTCGAGACTAATCTCGATCAGCCTGTCGCCAATATCATGACCCAGCGCGACCGATTGGTGACGGTGCCCGAAGGCACCGATCTGGAGGATGCCAAGACGCTGATGCACCAGCATCGTCTCGAGCGCGTGCTGGTCATCAATGATCGCTTCGAGCTCAAAGGTCTGATCACCGTCAAGGACATCCTGAAATCGACCGAGCATCCCTTCGCATGCAAGGACGAGCACGGCCGCCTGCGCGTGGGGGCCGCGGTCGGGACCGCGGGCGACACCGAAGAACGCGTCGAAGCGCTCGTCGCTGCCGGCGTTGACGTCGTAGTAGTCGACACCTCGCATGGCCATTCGCAAGGGGTGCTCGAGCGCGTGCGCCGGGTCAAGAACAGCTACCCTCAGGTACAGGTTATAGGCGGCAACGTCGCCACGGCGGCGGGGGCTCGCGCGCTCGCGGACAACGGCGCCGACGCGGTCAAGGTCGGCATCGGCCCTGGCTCGATTTGCACGACGCGCATCGTCGCTGGAGTCGGCGTGCCGCAGATCTCGGCGGTGCTGAACACGCTCGAGGGCATCGCCAAGCTCGACCTGCCCGTGATCGCGGACGGAGGAATCCGCTATTCCGGCGACGTGGCCAAGGCGATCGCGGCGGGCGCGTCCTGCGTGATGCTGGGCAGCCTCTTCGCCGGCACCGAGGAATCGCCCGGCGAGATCGAGCTTTATCAGGGCCGCTCGTACAAGATCTATCGCGGCATGGGATCGCTCGGAGCGATGCAACAGGGCTCCAGCGATCGTTATTTTCAGGACGCCGAGGGGGACGACGCGGCCGAAAAACTCGTGCCCGAGGGCATCGAGGGACGCGTCCCGTACAAGGGGGCGCTCGCCGCCGTGATCCATCAGCTCATGGGCGGAGTCCGGGCCGCGATGGGCTATTGCGGCTGCGCGACCATCGACGAGATGCGCAGTCGCGCCGAATTCGTCGAAATCACGACGGCAGGCATGCGCGAATCGCATGTGCACGACGTGCAGATCACCAAGGAAGCCCCGAATTACCGAGTTGAGTGAGACCGGCAGGACCGTACGTGCCTGAATCGTCCGCCCCAGGCCGCCGCGCCGCGCTGCCGTTCATCTTCATCGTCGTATTCATCGATGTGCTCGGTATCGGACTCGCGATGCCGGTCCTGCCGATGCTCGTCGGCGACTATACGCCGAGCCGGGACCTGCAAGCGTACTGGTATGGCGTGCTCGTCGTCGTTTACGGGCTGATGCAATTTTTCTGCGCACCGCTCCTGGGCGCGCTCTCCGACCGCTTCGGGCGGCGTCCCGTGATCCTCGCCTCGGTCTTCGGGCTGGGGCTGCACTATCTGCTTCTCGCCGTCGCGCCGTCGTTAGGGTTCATGCTGATCGCGCGCGTGATTGGCGGCGTCACCGGCGCGAGCTTCTCGGTGGCGAACGCCTATGCCTCGGACATCAGCTCAGCCGATCATCGCGCCAAGAGCTTCGGGCTGATCGGCGCCGCGTTCGGGCTCGGATTCATCTTCGGGCCGATGCTCGGGGGGCTACTCGGCAGCATCGACCTGCACCTGCCTTTTTACGTGGCCGCCGGCCTGTCGCTGCTCAACGGGCTCTACGGATTGATCGTCGTTCCCGAATCCCTGCCGCAGGACCGCCGCGCCGCGTTCGAGCTCAGGCGAGCGAACCCTTTCTCCGCGCTGCTCGCGTTGTCCCGGCACCGCGAGGTCGGACGCCTGGTGCTCGTATTCGCGCTGGTCGTGCTCGCGCAGCTGATACTGCAGACGACGTGGGTTCTCTTCACGCATTTCCGCTTCGGCTGGGGACCGCGCGAGAACGGCTTCGCCCTGTTCTTCGTGGGCGTGGTCGCGGCTGTCGTGCAGGGCGCGCTGCTCGGTCCGCTGCTGCGGCGGTTCGGCGAGGTGCGGCTCGCGCTCACCGGGCTCTCCGTCGGTACGATCGCCTACCTGCTGTACGGATTCGCGCCGCAGGGCTGGATGATGTACGCAATCATCGTCGGCAATTTCCTCTCCTTCGCCGCCGCGCCGGCCCTACAGGGGATCGTCTCCAACGCGGTCGGGCCGCGCGAGCAGGGCGTCACCATGGGAGCACTCAACTCGATCCAAAGCATCATGTTCGTCGTTGCGCCCGCTATCGGGACGCCGCTGCTGGCGCAGGCGAGCCACCTGCAGCCGTCTGACTGGAGGGTCGGCGTGACCTTTTTCGTGAGCGCCGCCCTCCAAGCGGTCGCGCTCGTCGTGGCAAGGCGCCACTTTGCATTCCAGCGCGTCGCACGCCCGGCTTGAAACCGCGCATGCATTGCAAGATCCTGATCCTCGATTTCGGCGCGCAATATACGCAGCTCATCGCGCGTCGCGTGCGCGAGCTGCACACGTATTGCGAGATCCATCCCTACGACGTCGGCGACGCGTTCATCCGCGACTTCGCGCCCGCCGGGATCATCCTGTCGGGCGGACCCGAGAGCGTGACCGAAGGTGATACGCCGCGCGCGCCGGACGCGGCGTGGAATGCGAGCGTTCCGGTGCTGGGCATCTGTTATGGCATGCAGACGATGGCGGCGCAACTGGGCGGCGGCGTGGAAGGGGGGCGGGTGCGCGAGTTCGGTTACGCGGAAGTGCGTGCGCAGGGCCACGGGCGCCTGCTCTCCGGCATTCAGGATCGCGCCAGTGCCGAAGGACACGGGCTGCTCGACGTCTGGATGAGTCACGGCGACAAGGTCACCGCGTTGCCGCCGGGCTTCTGCGTCATGGCGAGCAACGCTGCGACGCCGATCGCGGCGATGATGGACGAGTCGCGCCGCTTTTACGGCGTGCAATTCCATCCCGAGGTCACGCATACGCTCCAGGGCAAGGCCATTCTCGCGCGCTTCGTCAAGGACATCTGCGGTTGTCACGGCGACTGGACGATGCCGGCCTACGCCGACGAGGCGGTCTCCAAGATCCGTTCGGAAGTCGACGCCGATGCGGTGATTCTCGGGCTGTCGGGCGGCGTCGATTCCTCTGTCGCCGCAGCACTCGTCCATCGCGCGATCGGCGACAAGCTTACCTGCATCTTTGTCGACACCGGGCTGCTGCGGCAGGGCGAGGCGGATCAGGTCATGGACACCTTCGCGCGGCATCTCGGCGTCAAGGTCGATTGCGTCGACGCGAGCGACGCGTTTCTGCATGCGCTTTCCGGCGTGACCGACCCGGAAGAGAAGCGCAAGATCATCGGGCGCGAATTCGTGCACGTCTTCCAGGCGGAGGCACAGAAAGTCTCCGGCGCCCGATGGCTCGCGCAGGGAACGATCTACCCGGACGTGATCGAATCGGCCGGCGCCAAGACGAAGAAAGCGCATACGATCAAGTCGCACCACAACGTGGGCGGACTGCCCGATACGCTGCATCTCAAGCTGCTCGAGCCGCTGCGGGAGCTGTTCAAGGACGAGGTGCGCGAGCTCGGCGTCGCCCTAGGCTTGCCGCGCGAGCTCGTATTCCGGCATCCATTCCCCGGCCCGGGCCTGGGCGTGCGCATTCTGGGCGAGGTAACGCGCGAGCGTGCCGAGCTGCTACGCCATGCGGACGCGATCTTCATCGAGGAATTGCGCCGCGCCGGCTGGTACGATCAGGTCGCGCAGGCCTTCGCGGTGTTCCTGCCGATCCGCTCGGTCGGCGTAATGGGCGATGGCCGCACGTACGAACATGCGGTCGCGTTGCGCGCGGTGCAGACAACCGATTTCATGACCGCGCACTGGGCACCGTTGCCGCACGAGCTGCTCGCCGGCGTCTCGCGACGCATCACCAACGAAGTGCGCGGCATCAACCGTGTCGTGTATGACATATCGGGGAAACCGCCCGCGACCATCGAATGGGAATAGGAACGATGAAGCGTGAGCTATTTTCGTCGGGGACGTCGTGGGAGCCGATCGTCGGTTATTCCCGGGCGGTGAAGGTCGGGAACCAGATCTGGGTGTCGGGAACGACCGCGACCGATGGCGAGGGGCGCATTGTCGGCAAGGGCGATGCGTACCGGCAGACCCGGCAGGCGATCGCGAACATCGAGCGCGCGTTGGTGCAGGCGGGCGCGCGGCTGGAGGACGTCGTGCGCACGCGTATCTACGTGACCGACATCGCGCAGTGGGAAGCGATCGGCCGCGCGCACGGCGAAGCGTTCGCCGCCACCCGACCCGCGACGGCGATGATCGAGGTGAGCCGCCTGATCGATGCCGACATGCTGGTCGAGATCGAAGCCGACGCCTTGGTCGGCAGCGGCGAATAAGGCCTAAATGAACGCTCACAGCGAAACGCCTGCGCCGTACGGGCCGGTAGCCGCGCCGGAGGCCGAGCGCTGGATGCGCGAGGCGCTGGCGCTGGCGCGCGCGGCGCAGGATCGCGGCGAAGTTCCGGTCGGCGCCGTCGTCGTGCGCGACGGAACGATCATCGGCCGCGGCGGGAATGCTCCGATCGCCGCCAATGATCCGACCGCGCACGCCGAAATAGCGGCGCTGCGCAGCGCCGCCGCGGCGCTCGGCAATTATCGGCTTCCCGACTGCGATCTCTACGTCACGCTCGAACCCTGCGCGATGTGCGCCGGGGCGATCATGCACGCCCGCGTCCGCCGGCTCGTGTTCGGCGCACGCGATCCGAAGACGGGAGCCTGCGGCAGCGTGATCGATCTGTTTGCGGAGGCGCGGCTCAATCATCACACGCGCGTGACGGGCGAGCTTCTGGCGACCGAATGCGGCGCGCTGCTGTCGGCTTTCTTCGCCGCGCGACGCGCGAACGCATAGGTTCCTAAAGATGCGTATCAGCATCTACCTCGACCGGCAGAGGCTCGATCTTCTCGACAGGAGCGGCCACGTCGTCAAGACCTACCCGGTATCGACGGCGAAGAACGGCCCGGGCGAGCGCTACGGCAGCGAATGCACTCCGCGTGGCCTGCACAGCGTGCGCGCGAAGATCGGCGCCGGTTGTCCGGGCAACACCGTATTCGTCCGGCGCCGGCCGACCGAGGAAATCTGGACTCCTGAGCTTGCGATGCGATATCCGAGCCGCGACTGGATGCTGACGCGCATCCTGTGGCTTTCGGGGCGCGAGTGCGGATTCAACCGCGGTGGCGACGTCGACTCGCTGCGGCGCAAGATCTATATCCACGGCACGGGCGACGAAGCGACACTCGGTGTGCCGGCTTCGCACGGCTGTATCCGCATGAGCAATGCCGGCCTCGTCGAGATTTTCGATCGCTTAGCCGTAGGGGCCGAGGTGGATATCGTCGAGTCGAGCGCGTCGCCATTCCGCGTGCGGGTCGCCGATTGGAAACGCGACGGGGCGTCGTTGCGACGGATTCGCCACGACGTATTCGTGCTCGAGCAGGGCGTCCCCGAGACGCTCGAATGGGATGATTGTGACCCGGCCTGCCGCCACGTCGTCGCCAACGAGGTAAAGGGCGCGGCGATCGGCTGCGGCCGGCTACTGCCCGACGGCAGCATCGGGCGCTTGGCGGTGGAGCGCGCTTGGCGGGGCCGCGGGGTCGGCAGCGCGATCCTGTCGCGGTTGGTGGACGTCGCGCGCAATGCGGGTTTCGAGTCCGTCGCGCTCAACGCAAGGACTGACGCCGAAGCTTTTTATGCGCGGCACGGTTTTGCCGCCGCCGGCGCGGAATTCATAGAGGCCGGCATTCGCCATCGGCGGATGGGGCGCGTGCTGTCGCGCGCGACCGTGCCGCCAGCGGCCGGCGAGCCGCTGGCGGCAGCGAGGGGGAAGACGAGATGACCAGGATTTGCGCCGAACGCATGACTGCGCGGATCGACGACGAGCTCGTCGTGTTTCTAATCGGCATGCGGATCAACCGGCTCTGGAAAGTGCATAAGTGGCTGCCTGTGGCGCGGGCGATGCCGCGCATGATCAGGGAGCTCTCGACCCAGCGCGAGCATGGCTTTCTCGGTGCGGAGCAATGGCTCGGAAATCCGACGCTGATGCTCCAGTACTGGCGGTCTTTCGAAGAGCTCGAGCGCTATGCGAAGAACCGGTCGGCGCAGCATTTGCCGGCGTGGGCGGCGTTCAATCGTGCGGTCGGATCTGGTGGGGATGTCGGCATCTGGCACGAAACCTACCGCGTCCGTCCCGGAGACTACGAATGCATCTACAACAACATGCCCTTGTTTGGTCTCGCGAAGGCGACCGGCGCGGTCCCGGCATCGGGGCGATTCGAATCGGCCCGGGGCAGGATGCGCGAGGGCCGCGCCGATCGCCCGATTTCGCCGTGATAGCGAAACGCGGGCTGTGAGCATCGACGTCGATCGTCTCGACCACCTGGTGCTGACGGTCGCAGATGTCGAGAAGAGCTGCGCGTTCTATAGCCGCGTCCTGGGCATGAACGCGGTCGTCTTCGGCGGCGGGCGCAAAGCGCTCGCGTTCGGCAGGCGGAAGATCAATCTGCACGCGTATGGCAACGAATTCGAGCCCAAAGCCGACCGTCCGACACCGGGCTCCGCCGACCTTTGTTTCATCACCGACGTTCCTCTGACCGACGTCGTCGCGCACTTGAATGCGGAAGGCGTCGCGATCGTCGAAGGGCCGGTCGAGCGCACAGGCGCCACCGGCCCGATCCTGTCAATCTACTTCCGCGACCCGGACCGGAATCTGATCGAAGTCTCCAACGCCCTGTCGCGCTAGTGACTGTGCACCGAGAATTCGAGCGCGGTCTCTGCGGTCAGGTGTCCAAGAGGATCGAAACCTCGCTCGACAAAGCGCGCGCCGCCGTCATGCGCGATCGTCAGCACCGTCGAGCAGCGGGTCCCATAGTTCGAGTCGACGATAAACGCGCTCGACAGCAGCCGCTCCCATTCCGGCGCGACTCCTGTCACCGGTAACGCCGTTGCTTCGGCCTGCGTGCGGTCGGCGAGCATCTCAAACAGTGGCTCGACGCCGTGGTCGGAGGCCGCGAGGCACGCTGCAAAGCGCGCCTTGCTGCGCGTGAGCTTGGGCCATGGCGTGTCCAGCAAATGGTTCGACAACCCGTGAATGCCGGGCCCCAGCGCAAGCGCGCCGCTGGCCCGGTTCGAAGCATAGGCAGCCCTGACTTGGTAATCGCGACGGTGCGGCCTCGGCGAGCGCTCGCGTCACCAGGCCCCCGCGTGACGGCGCATTCGGGTCGCGCGGAATGCCTTCGCGGAAGTTTGTGACCAGTGCCCAGCGGCCGCGGGGATTGACGCCGAACCATGTGCCGCCGGCGGTGAGATCGACCCCGGCGAGGGTGCCGTCCTTCCACCAGTGCGCTGGCGCAGCGGCGCGGGCGTGGAATTCGTCGCGGTTGGCCGCGATCACCAAGGGGAAAAGGGGATGCGCGTCGAGCGCGACCAGGGCGAGGCACATGGCAGCGTTTCAGTCGATATGCGGGCGTTAAGAAGTATGTCTGCGCAGACTGCTACGGCGACGGCGCGACAAAGCGCTCGATCCTGCGCTCGGAACCGGGCGCGAGAAACGCGGCGAAACGACGCGCGGCGAGCAAATCCTCGAGCGTGGCTTCGAAGCGCTGCGGATCGCCTACGTTTTCGTAGACTTCCATCCACAGCAGCGCGTCTTCCATGCCCTGCAGCAGCCGGCCGACGACGCCGGCACGATCTTCCAGCGCGCGCAGCACCGCCTCGATGACGCCGCGCGCCGCGGCCGCATGCGGCGCAGCGACGCGATAATAAATGTAGTAGTGGACCGGCGAAGCGGGCTTCACGTGATGCGTCCGCCCGGCGCCGTGGCTTCCGGCAAGGCGTACGGCAGCGGCAGCAGCGAGACGGCAGGACCGTCGACGGTATCCAGGTGCAACTCGCCGCCGGCGATAGCGGCCATCTGGGCGACGAAAAGAAATTCGCCGCCACCGCCCGGTGCATCATTCGCGTTGATAACGGTGCCACAGGGTTGATCGCGGAATGCCGGGGCGTACAGCCGTGCGCCTGGCGCCGGAACGATGTCACCGTGGCCGAGCGCAAGCCTTTCCTTGAGGCGGCCCAAGTAGCGGGTGCGCGCGACGATCTCCTGGCCGGCATAGCAGCCCTTGCCGAAGCTGATACCGCCCAGCGCGTCGAAGTTGAGCATCTGCGGGATGAACTGGTCCTGCGTCGGCGGCAGGATCATCGGCACGCCGGCGCGAATGGTCAGCCAGCGCCAGCATGGAAATCCCGCGGCGCGCACGCTGCTGAGTCGATCCCAGAGCGCGGGGGCTCCGGCCGGCGCGACGAAAGCGATGAAGCGCGAGCCGGGCAGCGCAGCGATCGTTCCGCCGTCGATCGCCGCAGATCGATAAAGCGCGGGTGCAGGGCAGCCGGCGTCAGCGATGCGCTGGAGAGCGGCGGGCCCGCCGATGCCGATGCGCACCGACGGATCGCTTGCATCGTCGATGGCGACTTTCGAGCGCAGTACGAACATCGAAAGGCGCCGACGAATCGACTCGATCAACAGCCGGGGCAGCAGCAGCTCGAAGCGCTCGGCATCGATTCGGCGAACGATGAAGTTGGCCAGCACGCGGCCCTTAGGCGAGCACCACGCCGAAAGCTGCAATGATCCTGGCGCAAGCGCCTCGACGTCGCTCGTGACCTGGCCCTGCAGGAAATTCGCCGCGTCGGCTCCGGCGACGCGCAATGCGGCCAAGGGACCCAGGTCGCAGATAATGGCTGCATCGCGCGCCGCTTCCAATTCGCCGGCGGGATTTCCGAAGGTGACAGGCGTCGCGCCCTCGAAGGAGGCGCCGCGCGCGCGCAGGAAATCGGTCCAGGCGGTCATGGGCTGGTATGGAGGACGCCAGTGATCGGAGTCCAGGAAAACTGTGCTAAAATCGAATGTTAGCTTGGTTTGGCAGCGGTCGCTGGGACTTAATGTCGCGATGCCGGGTAAATATGGGCGAACAGCGAGAAAGGCAACGTTGCAGCTCGTTTTGCACGGCGATCCCGCGGAGGCTCGGCCGGTCTTGAACCAGGTAATTCGCAGATCCGCCCGTTCAGGGTGCCTTGCGCGGCCAAAGAGCCTCGCTAAGGCCCGATGGCGGATCGAGGCTCAACCCTGACAAGGAGTTTAGTAATGGCGGTAACAATGCGTCAAATGCTGGAAGCCGGAGTGCATTTCGGCCACCAGACCCGTTACTGGAATCCGAAGATGGCGGACTATATCTTCGGCCAGCGCAACAAGATTCACATCGTCAATCTTGAAAAGACGATGGCGTTGTACCAGGAGGCGATCAAATACGTCCGCCAACTGGCCATGAACCGCGGCACGATCCTGTTCGTCGGCACTAAGCGCCAAGCGCGCGACATCGTCGCCGAGGAGGCACAGCGGGCAGGAATGCCCTACGTCGACCACCGCTGGCTCGGCGGCATGCTGACCAACTTCAAGACCGTCAAGGTATCGATCAAGCGCCTGAAGGATCTCGAAACGATGGCGCAGGATGGAACTTTCGAAAAGATGAGCAAGCGCGAGGCGCTGACCTTGCAGCGCGAGATGGATAAGCTCAACCGCAGCCTCGGCGGCATCAAGGAGATGAACGCGCTGCCCGATGCGCTTTTCGTCATCGATGTCGGCTACCAGAAGATCGCGGTGACCGAGGCTAAAAAACTCAATATTCCGATCGTCGGTGTCGTCGACACGAATCACTCGCCCGACGGCATCGCCTACGTGATACCCGGCAACGACGACTCGAGCCGCGCGATTCGGTTGTACGCGCGCGGTATCGCCGACGCAATCCTCGAAGGTCGCAGCCAGGTGATCCAGGAAATCGTTCAGCCCGATGAGTTTGTCGAAGTATCGGGAGACGAAGCGGCGGCGTGACCTCAAGGATCCGCGGACCGCAGCCCCTTTTTGATCGGTCCCGCCGGCTGCTCTGGCAGGCCGTGGGGATCGACAAGCGCAATGCGTTGCTCGGCGCCTGACGCGCCGGCGACTCGAAGACCTGGAGTAAGCAGCATGGCGGAAATTACCGCAAGCATGGTGATGGACCTGCGCAGCCGGACGGGGTTGCCCATGATGGAATGCAAGAAGGCGCTGACTGAGACCGGCGGTGACGCAGCGAAGGCCGAGGAACTGCTCCGCATCCGGAGCGGCGCCAAGGCATCGAAGGCGGCGGAGCGCATCGCCGCCGAGGGCGTGATCGGTGCGTTTGTCGCGGCGGATGGCAAGACCGGGGCCATGGTCGAGTTGAACTGCGAAACCGATTTCGTGGCCCGTAACACCGATTTCGTCGCGTTCGCCAGGAAGCTGGCGCAGATCGTCGCCGAGAAGAACCCGGCCGACGCTGCGTCGTTGTCGTCCTCGGTGCTCGACGGTGGAACGGTGGAGAGTGCGCGGCAGGCGCTGGTGCAGAAGATCGGCGAGAACGTGTCGATCCGCCGCTTCATCCGGATCTCGACCCCGGGAAGGCTCGCGCAGTACCTGCACGGGGGCGGCCGCATAGGCGTCACCGTTGCGTACGAAGGCGGCGACGAGCAGACCGGGAAGGACATTGCAATGCATGTCGCAGCGTCGGTCGCCTCGGTGCGCCCAGTCTGCGTGGCTCGCGACCAGGTGCCCAGGGACTTGGTCGAGCGGGAGCGCGCGATTTACGCGGCGCAGGCCGCCGAGTCGGGGAAGCCTGCGGACATCGTCGCCAAGATGGTCGACGGCCGGATCAACAAGTTCCTGTCAGAGGTGACGCTGCTCGGCCAGCCGTTTGTCAAGAACCCCGATCTGTCGATCGAACAATACCTGAAGACCAAGGGCGCGACCGTCAAGGGTTTCGAGCTGTACGTCGTCGGCGAGGGCATCGACAAGAAAAGGGATAATTTTGCGGCGGAGGTTGCGGCGATGGCCAAGACAGGCTGAAGTCGCCTCACTTGCCTTGAGTTCCAGATAACCGACCCGGAGCGCACCGCCATGACTGCACCGATTGTCGCGACGTTGCCCACTGCCGCAGCGGCCGTGCGGGCCGAACCCGCGTACAAGCGCGTCCTGCTCAAGCTGTCGGGCGAAGCGCTCATGGGCGATGACCCGTACGGCATCAATCGCGAGGTGATCGACCGCATCGTCGCCGAAATCGGCGAGATCGTCCGGCTCGGCGTGCAGGTCGCGGTCGTGATCGGCGGTGGCAACATCTTTCGCGGGGTCGCCCCGGGCGCCGCGGGCATGGATCGGGCAACCGCCGACTACATGGGAATGCTGGCGACGCTGATGAACGCGCTGGCGCTGCAGGACGCGATGCGCCGCGCCGGGCTCGTCTCGCGCGTGCAGTCGGCGCTGTCGATCGACCAGGTCGCCGAGCCGTATATTCGCGGCAAGGCGCTGCGCTACCTGGAGGAGAACAAGATCGTGATCTTCGCCGCTGGCACCGGCAATCCGTTCTTCACCACCGACACCGCCGCCGCGCTGCGCGGCCGCGAGATGGGCGTCGACATCGTGCTCAAGGCCACGAAAGTCGACGGCGTATATACGTCCGACCCGAAGAGAGACCCGGCGGCGAAGCGCTATCCGACCTTGACCTTCGACGAAGCGATGGTCAAGAACCTCAAGGTGATGGATGCGACCGCGCTGGCGCTGTGCCGCGACCAGAACATGTTACTCAAGGTTTTCAGCATCTTCGTGCCCGGCGCGCTGAAGCGCGTAGTGCTGGGCGGGGACGAAGGCACGCTCGTTCACTGTTAAACAGGCTTAGGAGGAGCCGATGATCGCAGAGCTTAAAAAATCCGCCGAGCAAAAAATGCAGAAGACCGTCGACGCCCTCAAGCACGACTATCAGAAGGTGCGGACGGGCCGCGCGCATACGGGTCTGCTCGACCATATTCAGGTGGATTATTACGGCTCGATGATGCCGATCAATCAGGTCGCCAACGTTACGCTTGCCGACGCGCGGACGATCGCGGTGCAGCCGTGGGAGAAGAAGATGGTCCAGGTTGTCGAAAAGGCGATCCGGGATTCGGATCTCGGTCTCAATCCCGCAACCTCCGGCGACTTGATCCGGGTGCCGATGCCTCCGCTCACGGAAGATCGGCGCAAGGAATTGATCAAGGTGGTTCGCCACGAGGCTGAGAACGCGCGTATCGCGGTTCGCAATATCCGGCGCGACACGAACGAACACCTGAAGAAACTGCTCAAGGATCACGAAGTCTCGGAGGACGATGAGCGACATGCGCAGGTCGATGTGCAAAAGCTCACCGACCGATACATCACCGAGATCGACAAGGTGCTCCAGGGCAAGGAAGCGGATCTGCTGGCGGTCTAAGGACCGGGCGGCGTCGCCCCGTCCGTCGCAATCGCCACGCAACGAGTCCCGCCTGCCGCCCCGGCCGTTTCCGGTGTTCGAAAGCTCCACTCGCGAGATCCCCGTGCCGCGCAAAGTTCCGCGGCACATCGCGATCATCATGGACGGCAACGGCCGCTGGGCGAAGCAGCGCATGCTGCCGCGCGTCGCCGGCCACCGCAAGGGCGTCGAGGCCGTACGCACGACGGTGCGCGCGTGCATCGAACGCGGCGTCGAGTTCCTGACGCTCTTTGCTTTTTCGAGCGAGAACTGGCGCCGCCCCGCCGAGGAGGTCTCGATCCTGATGCAGCTCTTCCTGCGCGCACTCGAGCAGGAAGTGGCCAAGCTCGACGAGAACGGCATCCGCTTCAAGGTGATCGGCGATACCGCGCGCTTCGAGCCGCGAATCCGGGAGCTGATCGCGGCCGGCGAGGCGCTTACCGCGCAGAACACGCGACTGACCCTCACCATTGCCGCCAACTATGGTGGACGCTGGGACATCGCGCAAGCCGCGCACAAGCTCATCGCGGCGAATCCGGAGGCGGCACAGACCTTCGAGCCCGAGGCGCTGGAGCGGTTCCTGTCGATGGCCTACGCGCCGGAACCGGACCTGTTCATCCGCACCGGCGGCGAGCAGAGAATCTCCAACTTCCTGCTCTGGCAGCTCGCCTACGCGGAGTTCTACTTCACCGACATGCTCTGGCCCGACTTCGACGCCACAGCGCTGGAGACGGCAATCGCGTCGTTCCAGCGGCGCGAGCGCCGTTTCGGGCGCACCAGCGAGCAGGTCGAGGCAAGCAGCTAGGTTTCAGGCGATGCTCAAGACGCGCATTCTGACCGCGGCGGTACTGATTCCCTTGACGCTCGGGGCTTTGTTCTGGTTGAGCCCCCGTGGCTGGGGCGTCTTCACGCTGGCCATCGTCGGCGCTGCAGCGGTGGAGTGGGCCGAGCTTGCGGACTATCGGAGCGCTATGTGGCTGCTGTTCGTCGCGGGCACGTTGCTGATCGGGCTCGTTCTTCTGTTCGTACCGATGAGCGGCTTCGAGACGCAGCGCGGCTGGCCCGAGGCGATTACGCTCGGCGTCTGCGGCGCGGCAACGCTTTTCTGGCTGCTGCTGGCGCCGGCGTGGCTCGCCGCGGGGTGGCGCATCGAGTCGAAGCTCGTGCTCGCGGTTATCGGCTGGCTCGTTCTGATCGCGACGTGGGTGGCCGTGGTGCAGATTCGGGCCCGCTCGCCCGGGCTGTTGCTCGCCTTGATGGCGATCGTATGGATCGCGGACACCGCCGCCTACTTCAGCGGCCGCGCTTTCGGCAAGCGCAAGCTCGCGCCGACGATCAGTCCGGGCAAGACCTGGGAGGGAGTCTATGGCGCGCTGCTCGCTACGGGACTCTATGCGCTCGCCCTGGTCTGGTTCGCGCCCGACGCGGGTCTTGCGCGCCCAGGCTCACTCGGCGCGCTCGCGATCTGGCTCTCGCTGGTGCTCGCCCTCACCGCTTTGTCGATCGTGGGCGATCTGTTCGAATCACAGTTGAAGCGGCAGCGCGGCGTCAAGGACAGCGGGCGCGTCCTGCCGGGCCACGGCGGCGTGCTCGACCGCATCGACGCGCTACTCGCGGCGATGCCGGCGGCCGCACTCATCGCGCAGTACGCGATCCGATGAAGACGGTACCGCACACTGCACGCAAGATAGCGATCCTCGGCGCGACCGGATCGATCGGCGCATCGACGCTCGACGTTGTCGCACGGCACCCGGAGCGATTCACCGTGACGGCGCTCGCGGCGAATCGGCAGTGGCAGCGCCTGCTCGAGCTCGTCGTCCGTTTCCGGCCGGCTTACGCGGCGTTGCTCGATGCGGATGCGGCGCACGAGCTCGCAGCGGCGGTTCGCCGCGAGGGCTTGGCCACGCGCGTACTTTCGGGTTCTGAAGGCCTGTGCGAAGCCGCATCGTCGCCTGAAACCGATACGGTGATCGCGGCCATCGTCGGAGGTGCCGGACTTGCTCCGACGCTGGCAGCGGCGCGCGCGGGCAAGCGCATTCTGCTCGCCAACAAGGAGACCTTGGTGCTCGCTGGCGGGATATTCATGGCGGCCGTTCGGGAAGGCGGCGCAACGCTCCTGCCGATCGACAGCGAGCACAATGCGATCTTCCAGTGTTTGCCGGCCGGCTACGCGGGCGCGCCTGAAAACGGCGGCGTACGGCGGATCCTGCTCACCGCCTCGGGTGGTCCCTTCCGCGAAACGCCATTCGGCGAGCTTGCCCGCGTTACGCCGGAGCAGGCCTGTGCTCATCCGCGCTGGCGGATGGGCCGCAAAATCTCGGTCGATTCGGCGACGATGATGAATAAGGGCCTCGAAGTCATCGAAGCGCATTGGCTTTTCGGCGCCGCGCGCGACCAGATTGAGGTTGTCATCCATCCCGAGAGCATCGTCCACTCGCTGGTCGAATACGTCGACGGCTCCGTGCTGGCGCAGCTCGGCAATCCGGACATGCGCACGCCGATCGCACAGGCGCTGGCATGGCCGGAGCGCATCGCGGCGGGCGTGGCGCCGCTCGACCTGGCGCAGATCGGCGCTCTCCATTTCGCCGTCCCCGAAGCGGCGCGTTTTCCCTGCCTCGGCCTCGCCTGTGCCGCACTCGTCACCGGCGGCAGCGCACCGGCGACACTCAGCGCCGCGAACGAGGAAGCTGTGGCGGCTTTCCTCGGGCACGGGATCGGTTTCCTCGACATTGCTGACGTGTGCGCCGAGGCGCTTGCCCGGCTGCCGGCACGCCCCGTCGCTTCGCTCGCCGACGCGCTCGAGGCCGATCGCGCGGGTCGCGCGCTGGCCCGAGAGCTGCTCGGCCGGCAGGCCCTAACCGCATGATCGATATCGCGCAGAAAGTCATTGCCTTCGCCGTTACGCTCGGCGTTCTGATCACATTTCACGAGCTTGGCCACTACGTCGTCGCGCGGCTCGCCGGCGTCAAGGTGCTGCGTTTCTCGATCGGGTTCGGTCGCGTTATCTGGTCGCGGCGGATCGGCCGCGATGCCACGGAGTGGGCGATCTCGGCCGTGCCGCTCGGCGGTTACGTCAAGATGGTCGACGAGCGCGAGGGCGACGTCGCTCCCGTGGACCGGCCGCGCTCGTTCAATCGCCAAAACGTGTGGAAGCGGATCGCAATCGTTGCCGCCGGGCCGCTCGCCAATCTGCTGCTCGCGGTTCTGCTTTTCGCGGGCACGTACATGATGGGCATCCCCGGACAGCGCGCAGTGCTCGCATCGCCTCCGCCGGGTTCCGCCGCGGCCGTTGCCGGTTTGGCTGAGGGCGACGTCGTAAAGGCCGTCGATGGCGAGCCCGTGCGCTCGTGGCAGGACCTGCGCTGGCGGCTGTTGCGTCTCTCCGGCGGAGATCGCACGGTGCTCTCGGTCGAACGGCCGGATGGCACGCGCGCCACGCACATGCTGCCGCTAGTCTCGCTGGCGTCCGTCGATTGGGAAGGCAATTACATGGCCGCGCTTGGCTTAAAGATCGACCTGGGCGCTCCGCGAGTGCACGAGGTGTTGCCCGGCAAGCCTGCGCACGCGGCAGGCTTGCGCGAGGGCGACACCATCGTTGCGATCGATGGTCAGACCATGCGCTCGCCGGCCGACGTCGCGGCGATAACCAACGCACATCCGGGCAATCGGTTGCGCTTCACCGTGCGCCGCGACAGCGGCGAGTACGATGCCGTGCTCGTGCCCGAATCGACCGAGCAGAACGGGCGCACGATCGGCGTCGCGGGCATGCGGCTCGCCGTCGATCCGGCGATGGCTGCGAACCTGGCGGTGACGTTGCGCTACGCACCCGCGGAGGCGGTCGTGGAGGGAGCGGCCAAGACGTGGGAGCTATCGATATTCACCTTGAAGATGCTCGGACGCATTCTTACCGGCAGTGCGTCGCTCAAGAACATCAGCGGTCCTCTGACAATGGCGGATTTCGCGGGGCAGTCTGCGCAGGCCGGTGTGCTTACTTTCATTGGTTACCTCGCGCTGATCAGCATCAGCCTCGGCGTGCTCAACCTGCTGCCCGTGCCCTTACTCGATGGCGGACACTTGTTGTATTATCTGGTCGAGATTTTCAAAGGCAGTCCCGTTTCCGACCGCGTCCTCGAGGTCGGCCAGCGCATCGGCATGGCCGTGCTGGCCCTGTTGATGGCTTTGGCGCTTTTCAATGATCTTTCCCGCTTCCTTTGATGCCCGCCAGGGCGTGCGGGCTGTCGCGCCGCGCGCGTCCGGAAGGATCAAGGCGTGGTTCGCATTGCTCGTGGTATTGCTGTCGGCGCGGCTCGCGCCTGCGGCGCTCGCATTCGAGCCGTTCACCGTCAGGGACATTCGTGTCGAGGGGGTGCAGCGTACCGACGCCGGGACCGTGTTCAACTACCTGCCGATCAAAGTCGGCGACCGGGTCGATGACGAAAAGGCTTCCGCCGCGGTAAAGGCGCTGTACGCGACGGGTTTTTTCCGCGACGTGCGACTCGAAGTCGAGGGCGGCGTGCTGGTCGTCATCGTCCAGGAGCGGCCGACGATCAGCCAGATCGACATCGTCGGCACCAAGGAATTCGACAAGGACACGCTGCGCAAGGCGCTGAAGGATATCGGCGTCGTCGAGTCGCGCATCTTCGACCGCTCGGCGCTCGACCGGGCGGAACAGGAATTCAAGCGCCAGTACATCAATCGCGGTTACTACGGGATGCAGGTCACGACCACGGTGACGCCGCAGGAGCGCAATCGCGTCGCGGTGAATTTCACCGTCGAGGAGGGCGATGTCGCGAAGATCGCCAATATCAACATCGTCGGCTCCCAGGCGTTTCCGGAGAGCACGCTGATCAAGGAAATGCAGCTCTCGACGTCAGGCTGGTTCACCTGGTACACCAAGAACGACCAGTACTCGAAGCAGAAGCTGCAAGCCGACTTGGAGACGTTGCGCAGCTACTACACTAACCGGGGTTACCTCGAGTTCGCAGTGGATTCGACGCAGGTTTCGATCACGCCGGACAAGGAGCAGATCTACATCACGATCAATATCACCGAGGGCCCGAAGTACAGCATCGGCGATGTTCGGCTTGCCGGCGAGCTGCTGCTGCCCGAGCCCGAGCTGATGCGCCTGATCCTGGTCAAGCCCGGCGACGTGTATTCGCGCGAAAAACTCACGCAGTCCGCGAAGGCGGTGTCCGACCGCCTCGGCAGCGACGGATACGCCTTCGCCAATGTCAACGCGGTCCCCGAGATCGACCGCGAAAAGCGCGCGGCGTCATTCACGTTCTTCATCGATCCGGGACGCCGCGTCTACATCCGCAAGATCAACATCAGCGGCAACGCCAGGACCCGCGACGAAGTGATTCGCCGCGAGCTGCGGCAACTCGAGGGCGCCTGGTACGACGCGACGCGCATCGAGCGCTCGAAGGTGCGCATCACCCGGCTCAACTTCTTCGAGGACGTGAACGTGGAGACGCCGGCCGTGCCGGGCAGCCCCGACCAGGTCGACCTCGACGTGACGGTGACCGAAAAAGCGACCGGCAACCTGCTCGCGGGGGTCGGTTATTCCAGCGCCGACGGCCTGGTGCTCTCGGGGTCGGTTTCGCAGAACAACGTTTTCGGCACCGGCAACGCGCTGACGGCGGCGGTCAATACGAGCCGCATCAATCGCACGATCGCCGTGACCTATAGCGAGCCTTACTGGACCGCCGACGGCATCGCGCGGACGATCGAGGTCTACGACAAGAGCGTCAATTCTTCGTCGCTGCCGATCGCGCAATATTCTTCGAGGACTCTGGGTGGGGCGGTCGGATTCGGCGTGCCCGTGACCGAAACCGATAGCGTGATCTTCGCCATGCGCTACGAGCACACCAATCTGTCGCTGGTCGACAGCAGCCCGCCGATCTATGTCGACTTTGTGACCAAGTTCGGCTCGTCCACGAACAGTTACATCGTGAGTACGGGCTGGTCGCGCGACACGCGCGACAGCATCCTCTTCCCCACGCGGGGCCTGCTGCAAAGCGCGCTGGTAGAATGGGGCTTGCCGGTCGGCGACCTGTCCTACTACAAGCTGAATTATCTGATTCAGTGGTTCACTCCGCTGCCGGCGAATATCGTCTGGATGCTGCGCGGCGATGTTGGCTATGGCGGCGGCCTCGGCAACAAGCCCCTTCCGTTCTTCAAGGCGTATTATGCGGGTGGCGTGGGTTCGGTACGCGGTTACGATACGGCGTCGCTCGGTCCGCAGGACAACCAGGGCAACACCATCGGCGGCAGGCGCAAGATCATCGGCAATGCCGAATTGTTCTTTCCATTGCCGGGCGCCAAGGCAAACGATCAATCGGTCCGGCTGTCGGTGTTCGCCGATGCCGGCCAGATCTATGACAATGGTTCGCAGCCGCAGCTCGAGTCGTTCCGGTATTCGGTGGGCGTGGGCGTGGCATGGAACTCTCCGGTCGGGCCGCTCAAGTTCAGTTACGGCTACCCGGTGAACAAGAAGATCGGTGACCGCGTACAGCATTTCCAGTTCCAGGTGGGGACGGTGTTTTGAGAGGCAGGTGTTTGCGGCCTCGCAGCAGGAGAAACATGGCATGAGGCAATCGATGACGCTGACCGTTGGCGCGCTGGTCCTGGCGCTGGCCGCTACCCTCGCGTTTGCTCAGGGCGGCGAGTACAAGATCGGGTTCGTCAATACCGAGCGGCTGTTCCGCGAAGCCACGCCGGCGAAGCGGGCGCAGCAGAAGCTGGAGAAGGAATTCGCCGGCCGCGACGCCGACATCCAAAAACTCTCCAGGCAGGTGCGCGATCTTCAGGCGCTGCTCGAGAAGGACGGCGTCACCATGGCCGAGGGCGATCGTCGCAACAAGGAGCGCGATCTCGCCAACATGAGCCGCGACCTGCAGCGCCTGCAGCGCGAGTTCCGCGAGGACTTGAACCTGCGTCGCAACGAAGAGCTGGGCTCCGTGCAGGAGCGCGCCAACAAGGTCATTCAGCAAATTGCCGAGGCCGAGAAGTTCGACCTGATTTTGCAGGATCCGGTGGTGTTCGCGAGCACGCGAATCGACATCACCGAAAAGGTGATCAAGGCGCTCGCCGACAAGTAGGCGAGCAACTTTCGGCAGCGGGGCGCTTTAGGGAACCTCTGAACAAGTCCCACGTGAGCCGCGTTTCTGGCGCAATGGCCTTAGATGCGCGGCGTCGTGGCGCAGCGAATAGTTCGTACTATTCGCAAGCCGCGCAACAAAGCAGATGAGGCCATTGCGCCGAAACCCGGAGGGACGGGGCTTTCCGGGCGATCTGCTTTGTCGCGCCGCTCGCCCATGGGGGCCTGCCATGGGCTTCGCGTCGCTTCGTGCAGCTCATCCCGGAAAGCCTCCGTCGCGGCCACGCGGGACTTATTCAGAGGTTCCTTA
>WNGB01000642.1_pt1 | contig 62871 bp, 54 predicted proteins | sample 5400681 | NCBI WGS metagenome assembly WNGB01 (sample SAMN13153367, study PRJNA577476) | soil metagenome | isolation source: 115 cm soil or saprolite under grassland replicate 2 | place: USA:California | collected 2016-06-15 | reverse complement strand
TCCTTGGTGATCGTTGGGCTGCCGAATTTCTTGTCGAGAATCACGTTGCGACCGCTCGGTCCGAGCGTTGCCTTAACGGCCTTCGCCAGTTTCTCGACGCCGCGCAGCAACGCGTGCCGCGCATTTTCATCGAATTGTAATTGTTTAGCTGCCATAATGTTAGTTCTTGGTTTGTTAGTTGAGAGTTGAGAGCTAACCGATGATGCCGAGGATGTCGTCCTCGCGCATGATCAGGTAGGTTTCGTTGTCGATTTTGATTTCAGTGCCGCCATATTTCGAGATCAGCACCTTGTCGCCTTTCTTCACGGTGAAATCGACTTTCTTGCCGTTGTCGTCGATTTTACCGGTGCCAAGAGCGACGACTTTGCCCTCCTGCGGTTTTTCCTTTGCGGTATCGGGAATAATGATCCCGCCTTTTTTTACTTCTTGCTCTTCAATCGGTTGCACCAGCACCCGGTCTCCGAGCGGTTTAACGTTAACTGTTGCCATAGGTTGATGTTCTTACTCCTTTTGGTTTTGTTGGTTGTGCCGACCGCTGTCGATCTTGCGACAGTAGTCGGCAGATTCTTACCTGTTAATCAAAGTCGCGGCGCGATGTGATCTGGGTAGCGCACGCGTCTCGCGTGTTGGTTGCGGCGTCGCGCCGCCACAAGCTTTCCTTGACACGTTGCTCCAGCGCGAAGCTCCAATCAACCGGGAAAGTTCGCGACGGCGAGACACCGTCGCCAGCACTCGGGACGAGTGCGCTACCCCAAAATATATCGCTGCGCGCCATCATTTTTTCTTGTCTTCGTCCACGACTTCGAACTCCGCATCGACAACATCGCCGTCGCCGCCGCGTTTGCCTGCGCCCTCTTCGGCGCCCGGGCGTGCGCCCGCTTCAGGTCCGGGTTGCGGACCAGCTTGGGCGCCTGTGCCAGGTTGCGCTGAGGCTTGCTTGTAAAGCTCGGCGCTGACTTCCTGGAACTTGTTCTGCAACTCGTCGTAGGTGCGCTTCATCGCGTCGGTGTCGTTGCGATTGATGGCGTCGCGCACGGCGGCGATGGCGTCTTCAACCGATTTCTTTTTGTCGCCGGAAATCTTGTCGCCCAGCTCGTTCAACTGCTTCTCGCACTGATACGCGAGCATGTCGGCGTTGTTCTTGATCTCGATCGCTTCCTTCGCCTTCTTGTCCTCTTCTGCGTGCACTTCGGCTTCGCGCTGCATCTTCTCGACTTCCTCTTTCGAGAGTCCAGAGCTGCCGGTAATGGAAATCTTCTGTTCCTTACCGGTGCCGAGGTCTTTCGCCGAGACGTGCAGGATACCGTTCGCGTCAATGTCGAAGGTAACTTCGATCTGCGGGACACCGCGCGGCGCCGGCGGGATTCCATCGAGATGGAACGTGCCGAGATTCTTGTTGTCGCGTGAAAGCGGCCGCTCGCCTTGCAAGACTTTGATTTCCACACCCGGCTGGTTGTCGCTGTAAGTCGAAAAGATCTGCGACTTCCGGGTCGGGATGGTGGTGTTGCGCGGAATCATCGGCGTCGCCACGCCGCCCGCGGTTTCAATCGCCAGTGTCAACGGCGTCACGTCGAGAAGGAGAACGTCTTTCACGTCGCCCTTAAGCACGCCGCCCTGAATCGCCGCGCCAACCGCGACGACTTCGTCTGGATTTACGCCTTTGTGCGGCTGTTTGCCAATCAGGCTGCGGGCTGTTTCAACCACTTTCGGCATGCGCGTCATACCGCCGACGAGAACCAGCTCGTTTACGTCGCGTTCGGAAATCTTCGCGTCGCCCAAGCATGCCTTCACCGGCGGAACAGTCCGTTGAACGAGATCATCCGTCAGTTGCTCCAGCTTGGCCCGCGTCAATTTCTTCTGAATATGCTTCGGTCCGCTCGCGTCCGCCGTGATGAACGGCAGATTGATTTCGTATTCCTGCGAGCTTGAGAGCGCGATCTTTGCTTTCTCAGCTTCTTCCTTGATTCGCTGGATCGCGTCCGGATGCTTCGTCAGGTCGATGCCGGTGTCCTTCTTAAATTCGCTGACGATCCAATCCATGATCTTGGCGTCCCAATCGTCCCCGCCGAGATGCGTATCGCCGTTGGTCGCTTTCACTTCGAAAACGCCATCGCCAATTTCGAGAACCGAGATGTCGAACGTGCCGCCACCCAAATCGTATACAGCAATCTTTTCGTCCTTCTTCTTATCGAGACCGTAGGCGAGCGACGCGGCTGTCGGCTCGTTGATGATGCGCAATACTTCAAGGCCGGCGATTTTGCCCGCGTCCTTGGTAGCGTTGCGCTGTGAGTCGTTGAAATACGCCGGGACCGTGATGACCGCCTGCGTGATTTTTTCGCCGAGCTTCGCTTCCGCGTCGGCTTTCATTTTCGACAAGATCATTGCCGAAATTTCCGGCGGTGAAAAAGCCTTGCGCTGACCGTTCACTTCGACTTGGACATGGGCATCGCCGTTTGCCGCCTTCACGATCTTGTACGGAACGCGATGCTCTTCCTCATGTACCTCGTCGAACTTGCGGCCCATGAACCGCTTGATCGAGAAAACCGTGTTTTGCGGATTAGTCACCGCCTGCCGCTTCGCAGCCTGGCCGACCAGCCGCTCACCCGTTTTCGTAAACGCGACGATCGACGGCGTGGTGCGCGCGCCTTCGCTATTTTCCAAAACTACCGGGTCGCCACCCTCCATTACGGCCATGCAAGAGTTGGTGGTCCCCAAATCGATACCTAAAACTTTAGCCATAGAATAAAAAAGATCCTTTCTGGGTCGAGACCACCGACGGATGGATTCGCCGTGGCGAAAGTCCGACCTAGCACGTCTTCAGCAACCGCCGAGCCAACCTGGGGATAGCCGACATAAGCCATTCTTTATGAGGATGTAATACCAAAGTCATGCTGGGTTTCCATAAGCCAGCATGCGACAAATCGGCGCGATGTTACTCCCTCACGGAAGATTCGTGCGCCAATGCGACGCTTCCCATACGATCTTTGGCACGGGGCGCGGTTTGAAAGATTCGAAGCTCGTTCGTGTTGATCGCCGAAGAAGTCGCCGCAAACGCGAGCGCGCGAACCGTGTGCTGGTACTTGACCACATCGTTTCGCGAAACGCGAGTGGTAGACAAGAACGTTTTCGCGAATAAACCAGAGTGCGATGTCGTCAAAACTGCCACCCAAAGCAGCTTATACGACCGGAAACAATGCCATCCGAGATTGCCCTCGTTCAAAGCCCGACAAGTTCTTGCAATCTCGAGAGCTTGCCAATCTCCTCAGCGCTTCCTAGTCATAAGATGATGAGTCGCACGTGGTGGTTGGTCAGGCCTTTACTCGCGGGATTAGTCCTGACCGTGCTGCAACTGACGATGGCAGTGGGTCTGCTGGCGCCGGAAGGCCCCGCTTCCTATCGTTATTCAACGCTCATCCAGCACGACAGCTATTGGTTTATGAACATCGTCGATCGCGGCTACCAGACGATTGTTCCGCCCATAAATCAAAAGATGATGGAGGTGTCCAATGTCGCATTTTTCCCCGCCTATCCTGCGATTGCCGCCTTGCTTCGCCGCGGATTCAACATCGACACCGGCAACGCCCTGCTGATCACCGCCCAACTCGCAGCCTGGGGTTTCTGGAGTTATTTCTTTCTCCTTTGCAGGCGTTGGCGCATTTCGCCTGTGCACCAAGTTTGTGGCGCGTTGTTGACTGTCGCGCATCCGGCCGCCTTCTTTCTGATCGCCGGCTACTCAGAGTCGCTCTTTCTGATGGCATTGCTCGGTTTCATCTATTGGAGCAGCGCGCAGGGGCGGGCCGCGAAAATTTGTGCTGCCTTGCATGGTATCGTGATGTCCGCCACACGGATTGTCGGAATTGTGTGCGCGGCTTTTCCGGTTGTGCACGCGATCTGCGCCAAAGGATGGAAGGGCTTGCGTGAGCCGCGGACGTGGTTTCGCCAATATGGCCCGGCGATCGGCCTGATGATTGTAGCAATGCTAGGGGTGCTCGGATTCTTTCTTTACTGCCAACTACGCTGGGGTCGCTGGGACATGTATATGCTTACGCAGGCGGCCGGCTGGGGGATAGTTCCCGATTATTTGGCGGTGTTTAAACCATCCAGCTATCGATGGCTTATTCCGGCACTGAATAATCCGATAGAAGCAAGCCAAATGTCGATGACGTTGGGCGCCTTGCTCTTTGTCGGTATCGCGCTTTGCGAATTGCTTCCACCTATTCGACGGCGGACCGGATTACCCACGCGCCTCGCCATCTATTTCTGCGCCGCGGCAATCTATTACATTTCAGTCAGCGGGGTGGCCTGCGTGGCTATGGAAAGCATGCTCCGCTACGAATTTTGCGCGCATGCGCTGATCGTGCTGGCGCTTTTGAATTATCTGCGCCAATTTCCTACGCCGCCGATGTTCGTGCGAGTGTTGGGCATCGCGGCAGTCGCGCTAGTCAGCGCCGCAGGGTTAAGCGTACAGGGCTGGTACGTCTGGAATTTCACCCGGGGCAATTGGGTTGCGTAGAAGAAGATGAAAACAAAAGTCGCCATTATCGGTGCCGGACCAGCGGGTCTGACGGCGGGTTACCTCCTGTCGAAGGAGGAAGTCGACGTGATCGTCTTGGAAGCCGATCCGGTTTATGTCGGCGGGATTTCGCGCACGACTACTTACAAAGGTTTTTACTTCGACATTGGCGGACACCGTTTCTTTTCCAAATCGAAAGCCGTGGAAGACCTGTGGACTGAGATTTTGCCGGACGACATGCTGGTGCGCCCGCGTTCCTCGCGTATTTTTTACGGCGGCAAATTTTTCTCTTATCCGCTGAAACCGTTCGAAGCGCTGCTCAAGCTTGGCATCTTCAAATCAATTCTCTGCATCCTTTCCTGGCTAAAAGCGCGGCTATTTCCAGTGCGGCACCCGAGCAATTTCGAAGAGTGGGTAACCAATCAATTCGGCAAACGGCTCTTCAATACATTCTTCAAAAGCTATACCGAAAAGGTTTGGGGAATGAGCTGCAAAGAAATTTCTGCTGACTGGGCGGCGCAACGCATCAAGGGGCTTTCGCTCGGCAGCGCGATCAAGAATGCGCTCTTTCCGCAGCGCTACAATGGTGATCGAACGAAAGTAATTAAGACGCTCATCAATTCATTCCGCTATCCGCGAAAAGGTCCAGGGATGATGTGGCAGGCGTGCGCGGAAAAGATGAAGGCGATGGGAGGGAAACTCGAGATGGGTTGTAGAGTGACTCGTTGCTTCTACGACGAAGCGTCCGGCAGTTGGACTGTCGAATATAAAGATCGACAGGATAATCTGCTGACAATCGAAGCCGAACACGTCATCTCTTCCGCACCAATGCGGGAACTGATGTGTGGATTGTTGCCGCCTGTGAGCGACCGAACGAAACGCGCGGCTCAAAGCCTCAAGTATCGCGACTTTCTCACGGTCATGCTGATCTTGAAAGACCGACAGATGTTTGATGACAATTGGATCTACATTCACGATCCAAGCGTCAAAGTCGGGCGCGTCCAAAATTTTCGTTCCTGGTCGCCGGAGATGGTGCCTGATCTCGACAAGGTCTGTTACGGTTTGGAATATTTCTGCTTCGAGCACGATGGGCTTTGGGATTCGAACAACAGCGACTTGATCGAACTCGCCCGGCGCGAGCTGATTCAGATTGGATTGGCAAAGGAAGGCGACCTGATCGACGGCTGCGTTGTTCGCCAGAAGAAAGCGTATCCCGTTTACGACGACGATTATGCGCGTCACGTGGACATCATCCGTCAGGAATTGGACGATCGTTATCCGAACCTGCATCTCGTTGGACGCAACGGCATGCATAAATACAACAATCAGGATCACGCCATGATGACCGCGATGTTGTGTGTCGAAAATATTCTGGCCGACACGAAGCTTTACGATCTCTGGCAAGTTAACGGAGACGCCGAATATCACGAGGCAGGTCCCGCGGCGGCTGAGGAAACTATTGGCACTGGCCTGCGCCTTGTCCCAACACGCGTTGTCGCGACTCCCGAACTGGCACCCGAAAGCTAGGTCTTCTGTAGCGGCGGTCTATGACCGGCGCACTTTTTCGGCCGGGAGTGAGTGAGCCAACCTCTTGCTCTTAAAACAGGAACAGTAAGAGATGTCTCGACTCCGCTCGACATGACAGATGAAAAGGTTAAGGGTGTGGCGGAACGCTGACCCGTCTCCTTTTCTTCGACCGATGGCGCTCCTCTTTTGTCATTCCGAGCGGAGTCGAGGAATCTCTAATCACTCTTTTTCGAATTCTTCGATCGGCGGGCAGGAGCAGAAGAGATTTCTGTCGCCATAGACATTGTCGATCCGCGCTACCGCCGGCCAGAATTTGTGTTGGCGCGTCCACGGCGCAGGGAAAGCTGCTTGTTCGCGCGAATAGGGCCGATCCCACTTCTCGGAAGCGATTTGCCGCGCGGTGTGCGGCGCGTTTTTCAAAGGATTGTTTTCCCGATCGATCTTTCCGTGCGCGACCGCTTCGATCTCAGCGTGAATTGAAATCATTGCATCGCAAAAACGGTCGAGCTCGTGCTTTGGTTCGCTCTCGGTGGGCTCGACCATCATCGTCCCGGCCACCGGCCAGGAAACCGTCGGTGCGTGAAATCCGTAATCCATCAACCGTTTCGCCACGTCTTCCACCTCAATTCCCGCACTCTTCGATTGTCGAAGATCGAGAATACATTCGTGCGCCACGAGCCCGCGCTTGCCTTTGAAAAGCACCGGGAAATAGCGGTCGAGCCGCTTCGCGATGTAATTCGCATTCAAGATCGCGACCTCGCTTGCCCGTTTCAATCCCTCCGCGCCCATCATCCGGATATACATCCACGTGATCGTAAGGATGCTTGCGCTGCCGAACGGCGCGGCGGCAACGTTGCCGGCTTTTCCGCCGCCGTGACGATAGTTTGATCCATTACCAGCTGGCGGACGCTTCCCGTGTTCGGCGTCGCCAAAAATAATTTCGCCAGTTTCCGAGTTGAGAATGAATTCCCGCGGCAAAAACGCGGCAAGATGTTTGGCCACGCCGATTGGTCCCACGCCGGGCCCGCCGCCGCCGTGTGGAATGCAAAAGGTCTTGTGCAAATTCAGATGGCAAACGTCCGCGCCGTAATCACCCGGGCGGCAAAGTCCGACCTGGGCATTCATGTTCGCGCCATCCATATAGACCTGACCGCCGTGCGCGTGCACGATGTCGCAGATTTCGCGGATCGTAGGTTCAAACACGCCGTGCGTGGAGGGATAGGTCACCATCAGCGCGGCGAGATCGCGGAGATCGATATCTCCATCTTTTAAACATGCGACCGGCACAACCTTAAAGCCGGCCATGACTGCGCTGGCTGGATTTGTCCCGTGCGCGGAAGTCGGTATCAGACAAACGCTGCGATGCGCTTCCCCGCGAGACGCGTGATACTCGCGGATCGCGAGCAGCCCTGCGTATTCTCCCTGCGATCCGGCATTGGGCTGCAATGAAACCGCGTCGAACCCAGTGATTTCAGCAAGCCATTCTTCGAGCTGCCTGCAAATCTCCATGTATCCCACGGCTTGCTCGCCAGGCGCGAACGGATGCAGCTTGGAAATTTCCGGCCACGAAATAGGAAACATTTCCGCGGTGGCATTCAATTTCATCGTGCACGAACCGAGCGGAATCATCGAAGTCGTCAGCGAAAGATCGCGCGATTCGAGCTTTTTCAGATAACGCACCATTTCCGTCTCAGTATCATGCGTGTTGAAGATGGGATGGGTGAGAAAATCAGAATTGCGGATCGCCGATTGCGGAATGCGGACGGGCGGCTTGCCGAGATTGTCATCGGCAAAATCGCGGACATGCGTGCCGCGGAAGATCGACATCAGCAGTTCGATGTCGCGCGGCGTTGTCGTTTCGTCGAATGAAATGCAGACTGCGCGCGAGTCGAGCGCGCGTAAATTGCAGCCAGCTTTTTCGGCATGCTCCAAAAGGACTGCGCTCGATTCAACATCGACGCGAATCGTGTCGAAGAAATTTTCGTGTGCGATCTTCAGACCAAGCGCGCGCAGACCATCGGCAAACTGGCTGGTCAGACGATGCACGCGTTCCGCGATTGCGCGCAGACCGCACGGGCCGTGATAAACCGCGTACATCGAGGCGATGACAGCGAGAAGAACCTGCGCCGTACAAATATTGCTCGTGGCTTTATCACGACGGATGTGTTGCTCGCGCGTTTGCAGCGCGAGTCGAAAGGCAGGCCGTCCTTCGGCATCGTGCGAAACGCCGACAAGGCGGCCGGGCATGTGGCGTTTGTATTGATCACGCGTGGCGAAATAGGCCGCGTGCGGTCCCCCAAACCCGAGCGGAACGCCGAAGCGCTGCGTATTACCGACTGCAACGTCGGCGCCAAATTCTCCGGGCGGTTTCAGTAATGTCAGCGCAAGAATATCGGCCGCGACGACAACAAGAGCGCCGGCGTTGTGCCCTTCCTTAATAAAGTCGCTGTAATCGTAAATTGCGCCGTCGGTGGTGGGGTACTGGACGAGCGCGCCAAAAACAGTGTCGTCGAATTTGAAACGCGAGTAATTGTCGATCTTGATCTCGATCCCAAGCGACTTCGCACGCGTCTGGATGACAGCAATGGTCTGTGGATGACAATTATCGGCGACGAAAAACGTCTTTCGATCTGGAACGACTGCGTGACAAAGCGACATCGCTTCGGCGGCTGCGGTGGCTTCATCGAGCAACGACGCATTGGCGATGTCGAACGCGGTCAGGTCCGTAATCATTGTTTGGAAATTGAGCAGTGCTTCCAACCGGCCTTGCGCGATTTCGGCCTGGTAAGGCGTGTAGGCAGTGTACCAGCCAGGATTTTCGAGAATGTTTCGCTGGATAACTGGGGGCGTGATGCAGTCGTGATAACCGGCGCCGATGAATGAGCGCACGACTTTGTTTTTTTTCGAAATCGCCCGCAGTTCGGCCAGCGCTTCAATCTCCGATTTTGCTTCCGGCAGGTTCAGTTGTCGATCTAACCGGATATTTCGCGGAACGGCAGCATCGATCAGGGCGTCGAGATTCTCGAAACCGACTTTGCCCAACATCGCATCGATCTCTTCCTGGTTCGGACCGATGTGGCGGCGCACGAATGAATCGAATTCAGTCGTGCGTTCGCGCGATTTCATTTGAAGAGACTACGGAAGGCGAATCGCGCTTCAAGTCTGTGTAGCCACGGCGCTCGGTCGCCGTGTTAATGTGAACATGCAAAAATCGCCCCGACAGAGCGGGGCGGCTACAGCTATTTGGAGTCGTAGGTTTTGACGCCGCGACTTTTTAACAGCGCGCGAAGCTCGGCAAGATGTTGATGGTTTCGGGTCTCGACCGTGCAGAGAACGTTGACGGCAGAAACATCTGGGCTGGCAAAGGCGCGATCGTGCACCACCTGCTTGATGCTCGCGCCAGTCGAAGCAATTTGCGCTGCCAAATCGGCCAGCCCGCCGGGGCGGTCGCTAATGACCGCGGTAAAGCGGCCAAGCCGGCCATCCGCAACCAAGCCTCGTTCAATTACGCGACTGAGCACGTTGGGGTCGATGTTGCCGCCGCAAAGAAGCAACACGACTCGCTTGCCAGCGTGTTCTTTTAGTTTTCCTGCCATGCACGCGGCCAGCGGTGTTGCTGCCGCACCTTCGACGACACTTTTTTCCAATTCGACCAGACGCAGGATCGCCAGGGCGATCTGTTCTTCGGTCACAGTGACAGCAAGATCGACAAGTGGCTTTGCGATTTGAAATGCATTCGAACCGACCTGTGGAATCGCGAGGCCGTCCGCTAGCGTTGGATATATCGCAATCCTTGTTGGTTTTCCTGCTTCAAGCGCGGATGAGAAGCTAGCCACATTCTCTGCTTCAACCGCGATAACTTTTGCGTTCGGTCGCAGGGTTTTGACGGCCAAAGAAACGCCCGCAATTAAACCCGCGCCGCCGACGGGAATAACCACTGCCTCCAGATCAGGAGTTTGCTCGACAATTTCGAGGCCCATGGTTCCCTGCCCGGCAATGATCGCGGGATCATCGTAACCGTCGATGTAGGCGAGGCTTTTCTCCTTTGCGATCTCGTGCGCGCGCGCTTTCGCTTCGCTGAAATCTCTCCCATGCAACACCACCGTCGCCCCGAGTTTCTGGCAATTGCTCACTTTCACCAGCGGCGCAAATTTCGGCATCACGACTGTCGCTGGAATACCAAGCAACTTGCCCTGATAGGCGAGGGCCTGAGCGTGATTGCCAGCGGAGGCGGCGATGACACCGCGCTTTTGCTGGTCGGCGGAGAGTTGCGCGAGCGAATTACGCGCGCCGCGCTCCTTAAAACTTCCCGTCTGCTGCAAGTTGTCGAACTTGCAGAAAATTTCCATGCCCGTGATTTCGCTGAGTGGGATGGAGGGCCGACAAGGCGAATAATAAACGGCATCAGCAATGCGCTCGCGCGCCGCTTCGATGTCCTGAAAAGTGACCACGAATTTAGCTCTCGAACGCTGCCTGCGCGGGTATCCCAATTCCAGAAAATCAGGCGAACTCAAATACCGGCGATTTGATGTAATGCTTGGGAGGAGTGGAACCTCGAACCAACGACTGCAGACGCTCGACAGTTTCCAATGAAAACAATTTTTCGCCCGTCTCCACACAAACACGCGCGGGAACGTTTCTGACAACAACAAGGTTGCCATCGACTTCTACTGTGTATGTAATCTTTTCCTCGCGAAATGTCTCCCTCACGGGTGGACGTTAACTTTTTCTGATACGAAAATCAATCCATGACTCCGATTCTGGTTCGTAAATCGTAATGATTTTAAGCAGCGAGCGGGATGGATAACTGCATTGGATATGAAGCGGGCGGCCACTCGCGGTAAAGCCAAGCAGAAGGCAGCTTGGCCCATATTTGTCATCGGGATAGTTTTCGATGATTTCTGCCTCCTTCACGGCTTCGAAAAGTTCCCCGAGTCGTAATATGGCGAACGATGCTTCGATCCAGCGCGTGCTTTGAAAACTCAAGCTCGCGCCGTGCGAACTTCGCTTTGATCTCAGCAAGCACAGGAATGGCGGCTCCGACTGTAAGGCGATCAATCGATTGCCGCCTGGGCTGCTGCCAATCGCGCAATCGGAATCCGGAACGGGCTACAGCTTACATAGTCCAAACCGAGTCGGTCACAGAATTTGACGCTCGTCGGCTCGCCGCCGTGTTCGCCGCAAATCCCAAGCTTGATGTTCGGCCGGGTTTTGCGTCCCAAGTCGCGGGTGATCTCCATCAAGCGTCCGACGCCTTTCTGATCGATCGATGCGAACGGATTTGTATCGACGATGTCGAGTTCGGCGTAAGCCGGGAGGAAACTGCCGGAGTCATCCCGGCTCATTCCGAGAGTCGTCTGGGTAAGATCGTTTGTGCCGAAGCTGAAAAACTCGGCATCGCGGGCGATCTGGTCGGCCACGAGCGCCGCGCGCGGAATCTCGATCATTGTCCCGACGAGATAACTGAATTTGGTTTGCCTTTCCTTCGCCACTTCGGTTGCGACGCGACGGACGATATCGATCTGAAGCTTTAACTCGCGCGGGAATCCAACCAACGGAATCATGATTTCTGGCCGGACCTTAATTCCGTTGGCTTGCACCTCCGCCGCGGCCTCAAAGATTGCGCGCGCCTGCATTTCGGAAATTTCGGGAAAAGAGATGCCGAGTCGGCAACCGCGATGGCCAAGCATGGGATTAAATTCGTGCAACTCGTGCACGCGGCGCGCGATCTGTTCAACGGGCACCCCGAGTTTGTTCGCGAGTTCGCTTTGCTGCGCGTGATCGGCGGGCAAAAATTCATGGAGCGGCGGATCGAGAAACCGGATCGTCGCGGGCAAACCTTTTAAGGCCGTGAAGATGCCGATGAAATCGTCGCGCTGATAGGGGAGCAATTTGGCCAGCGCTCGCCCCCGCTCGTCTTTAGTGCCGGCAAGAATCATCTCGCGCATGGCGTCGATCCGATTCCCTTCGAAAAACATGTGCTCCGTGCGGCAGAGCCCGATTCCTTCGGCACCGAAGGCGACTGCGTTTACCACTTGCTCGGGGGTATCGGCATTTGTGCGAACGCCAAGCGTGCGGAATTCGTCCGTCCACTTCATCAATTTCGCGTATTCCTGGTAGGTGACGCTTTTCTTCGGCTCGAGCGATCGATCAACGAGCACCTGGACAATCTCCGATGGCGCAGTCGCGACTTCGCCGGCAAAAACTTCTCCGGCAGTTCCATCGATCGAGATGTAATCCCCTCGATTTAACGTTATGCCGTTCGCGCTCAGGGTGCGGTTTTGGTAATCGATTTGGATTCCGGTCGCGCCGCAGACGCACACTTTCCCCATTTGCCGGGCGACCAGAGCCGCGTGCGACGAAACTCCGCCGCGCGCCGTGAGAATGCCTTCCGCTGCAATCATGCCCCGCAAATCTTCCGGGGAAGTTTCGATCCGCGCGAGCACGACCTTTTCTCCTTTTTCCGCGCGCACCACGGCTTCCTCCGCGCTGAAAACAACGTGACCGCAGGCTGCGCCCGGTCCGGCAGCCAGACCGCTTCCAATTTTTTTCGCTTCCCTGGCCGATTGCGGGTCGAAAATCGGCGCCAAAAGATGAGCGAGCGAATCGGCCGGGATGCGTCGCACCGCCTCTTTCTTAGGAATCAGTTTTTCGCCGACCATATCGACGGCGATCCGGACCGCAGCATGGCCGGTGCGTTTGCCATTTCGCGTCTGCAAAATGTAGAGACGATTTTCTTCCACTGTGAACTCGAGGTCCTGCATGTCCTTGAAGTGACGTTCCAGGGTCGCGCGGACTTTCATCAGCTCCTTATGCGCTGCCGGCATCTCTTTCGCCAAGTCGGCGATCGGATGCGGCGTGCGCACCCCCGCGACGACATCTTCCCCCTGCGCGTTGATCAAATACTCTCCATAGAAGACTTTTTCGCCGGTGGCAGGATCGCGCGTGAATGCAACGCCCGTCGCGCTCGTCTTTCCCATGTTGCCAAACACCATCGTTTGCACGTTGACGGCCGTTCCCCAGTCGTGCGGAATCCGATATTTCCGGCGATAAACGATTGCGCGATCGTTCATCCACGATCCGAAAACCGCGCCGATTGCGCCCCAAAGTTGTTCAGTTGCATCTTGTGGAAACGATTTCCCGGTTCGCTCTTTGATCAGCGCCTTGAAGCGCTTCACTAATTCTTTCAAATCCGCGACGCTCAATCGCACATCCGGGAAATCGTGCTTGCCATAGCGCTCGTCTTTCAGATGCTCGATGACGCTTTCGAAGGGTTCGTGATCTTCGCCCGCCCGTTTCTGCACGCCCATCACGACGTCGCCGTACATTTGCAAAAAGCGCCGGTAAGAATCCCAGGCGAACCGCGCGTTGTTTGTTTTTTTCGCAACAATTTCCACCACCTTGTCGTTCATTCCGAGGTTCAGGATCGTATCCATCATCCCCGGCATGGAATCGCGCGCGCCCGACCGCACGGAAACGAGCAAAGGCCGCTCTTCGTCGCCAAGCTTCTTCCCCACCGATTTCTCAACCCCAGCGAGCGCATTCGCTACCTGAGCTTCCAATTGGGGCGGGTAAGCGCAGTTATGATCGTAAAAATAACTGCAAACTTCGGTCGTAATCGTGAACCCCGGCGGCACAGGCAAACCAATGCGCGTCATCTCGTGGAGGTTTGCGCCCTTGCCGCCCAGCAACGGTTTCATGCCGCCTGATCCATCGGCGTGACCGTCGCCAAAATAATAAACATAACGCCGGGTTTTCGATTTCTTTCCGGCTGTTGTCGCCTGGACTTTTGATGTCGATCGTGTTCTTACGCGCCGAAATCTTTTTCGAATGCTCGATTTTCGTTTCGTGGTCATGATCAGAAGCTCTGAAAAGAGCCAGTGGAGGAAACCGCTAAAGTAGTTTCGGCCGCCATGGTGGTCAACGCGACAACGAACAAGAGAAAGAAAAGTGACTCGCCAAGATCGCCCGGACTAGATTGCCCGTCGATTTATAGCGGTGCGCTTCCGTTGTTGGTTAGAACTTCAGAAATTGCCGCCGTAAAGTCATCCACTCCCGTACTTGGAACGATGATGCTATTGCGGCGACCGTGAGCTTCCTCGGTGATCCGCAAGAATTTTCCGCGATCGTTCTCGCGGAGCTCCACGTAAAAATGCTTCCGCTCAATCTGCAGCTCTTTCGCCTCGATGATATTATCCATTTCCTCTGAGGCCGCCGACTCTACAGCAGGTGGTTAGGGGAATGGAAGAAAAATCCACAGCTTTTTTTGGCAATTTTCTCGGAGACAGCATTTTGGCCTTTTTTCAATGGATGCTCAGCTTTTGAAGGGTTCAGCTCCTGTTCGATGGCAGCATTCCAAATGGCAGCGAAAGACTGAGCTATGGGCGATTATTCCGATTTGCGTCTGGATCGCGGTCACGCCCTAGCAGAAAGCAGTGGTCTCCCTGGCTGGGGCGCAGTTTTAGCGATGTCGGCAGTAGGCTGGCTAGTGTCCAGACCGAGGTGGTGGAGGTCGAGGCGGTGGACATTCGGGGCAAGGTGGTAGCACGGTAGGTCCTGGAGTCGGTCGGGGGAAAGGGGTTGCAACCGGTTCGCCGGATTCAGCTGGCAACAAGAATGCCATCACAAACATCATTGCCAGCCAACAAGTCCGCCGCACTCCTGCGTTTGATCGTTCGGGACGTAATGTTGCAGTTTCATCATTGGCGGTTTCGGATTTCATGCTTCTACTCCTTCTCCTGCGCGCCAGCGTTGCGAATTTTCTTTTAATGTCGACGCGAAACTGCAACTGACGCTCTACGATTCGGCGTCAGAGCGATAGTGCGCAGGAGCTTCGGAAAAATACAAGCAAAATCCGCGGTTCTTGAGCGCTTTCTTGCCTGAGCGGCTTCGCCCTTTTGGGATCGAAAGCGTGCCTTTACTTGCCTCTTCTCGCGGGTTGCTACGCTGGCTGCTCAATCTACAATCTCGTGCGCGTGTTCCAAAGAACGCGCTCGAGCATGCCGCCACCAACCGATCCAAGGTCCTACGAATCGCCCGAGGGTCAGCGTCCGGCGGTTACCCAACCAATTGAATTAGAGCGACGGGCCCATGATCCGTATGCAGCTTTCCGTTTCGGCGGGTTCAGTCTGTTTACGGCCGGCAATTTACTCTCGATCACCGGCCGTCTCATGCTCGCCGTGGCAGTGGAATGGGAGATCTACGCGCGCACCCATTCGGCGACCGCTCTCGGCCTCGTGGGACTGGTCATCGCGCTGCCGGTGGTTGCATTGTCGCTGCCCGCCGGCCATTTGGCGGACCGATTCAGTCGAAAACACATTATTCTTGTCTCGCAGATTTTTAGCGCGCTCGCATCAGTGGCGCTCGCTCTGGTCTCGTGGAAACACCTTTCCATTCCTTCGATCGCCGCATTGCGCGAAGGCAATCGCGCGCTGATGGCGATCGCCACGATTTTCGAGCGGCATCATCCGGCCTTTCATTTCGACGACCCTTCTATCCCGCTGATTTATCTACTTCTTTTTATCGGAGCAATGGCGCGCACATTCAGTTGGGCGGCGCGCAGCTCATTTTTCCCGACGCTGGTCTCACGCGACGCGTTCGCGAATGCGGTCACGTGGAACAACAGCGTTTTTCAAATCGGATCAGTTGTGGGCCCGGGCGTGAGCGGATTGCTGGTTGCGCACGTCGGCTTCCCTTTCGTCTATATGCTGGACGCACTTTGTGCATTTTCCTTTTTCCTTCTTGTTCTCCCGATTCGCCGGAGCACCCAATCGCGAAATCAGATTGAGAAAGGCACGTGGAGAAGTCTGGTTGCCGGCATGCGATTCGTGTTCAGCAAGAAGGTGATCCTGGCAACAATCACGCTGGATTTATTCGCGGTGTTGCTGGGCGGCGCCACGGCGTTGTTGCCCATTTTCGCCGATCAAATTCTGCACTGCGGACCTATCGGACTTGGCTGGATGCGTGCCGCGCCGGCGGTGGGCGCTTTCGCGATGGCGTTGCTAGTGGCGCACCTGCCGCCGATGAAACGGGCTGGCAAAACTTTGCTCTGGTGTGTAACTGGTTTTGGTATTTCGACCATCCTTTTCGGCTTGTCGAAAGCTTTCTGGCTGTCACTTGGCCTGCTGTTTTTTATTGGAGCATTCGACAGCGTGAGCGTGATCATCCGAGGTTCGATTGTGCAACTGGTTACACCGGATGAAATGCGCGGCCGCGTTTCGGCCGTGAACAATATTTTTATCGGCACGTCGAACGAATTCGGTGCGCTTGAATCGGGGTTGACGGCCGCGCTATTTGGCCCGGTGATCTCGGTCGTCGCGGGCGGCATCGGAACAATTCTGGTTGTGCTTGGGGTTGGCTTACGCTGGCCAGAGACGCGCAAAATCGGCGCGCTCGACAAGACCTTGCGCTGAAAATCGTTCCCGAAACAGAGGCCGTCTGTGTTTGCGCGCCTATTCCATAGGCGTCGTTTCACAGAAACGCGCTACAAAATCGAGGTGACCTAAAATGCCCCGTGCAGGGAAATCATTCCGTAAGGCGCCCCGCCATCCTGATGGTAGCGAACGTGGGCACGATAAAAATCGAATTCCCTGTAGGGCTGGTATCCGACCTCGCCGGTCAACGTGACAACAGGGGAAATTTTCCAATCAATTCCCGCGCCGGCTCGCACTTCGGTATAGGTGATTACGGCGTGATTGAGTCGCGCGTTTCCCGTGTTGTCGCCGAAGTGATCGTCAACGCGATAGTTAGCCTGCTTCAGATTCGCCCCCGCATAAAGCGTCAGGCCGCTGTTCACCTCAAACTCGAGACGCGGGGTTGGCAGCACAGCATTGAGCACCCACTGGGGCGCCATTTTCCAGCGAACGCCCGCGGCGGGAAGAACCGGATACTTGCGCTCAATATCGACACTCACGCCCAGAACCAGCTGTAAATTCGGGCTGAAGATGTAACTGCCGCCGGCAACAAACGGAGCGTTGAAATCGTCCGACAAGTCATCAAACCCCATGTTATATACACCGGGCTGGGCTTCGACTCGGATCAGGATGGAATCCGAAAGCTGTGTGTCCAATCCGATAACCAGGTTGACCGCTTGCAACGTATCTGGCAGCGGAGCGCCGTCTGGAATTCCAAATGAAAAGCGTTCCCATTCGGCGCCAAGCCGCAATACACCGAGCTTGGTCCGCGGAGTGAATACAAGGTGAAGGATCGAGTCGTGCTCATCAAAATCGCGAACGCTTTTTTGAGCGTTGCGTTCAACATCGCCGCTGCCGACGTACGCTTCCTCGACTACATACTCGCCCGAAGCGAACCAGTCTGAAATGCCTTCAGGGTTGCTGTCCTGGGCGAGGATCGATGCCGCAAACAAAATCCATGATGCGGCACAAAGAGACGGAATGAGGAATCGATGCGCCAAACTTTTCACTGGCTCAATGGCTTCCACTTGTGTCACGGCGAAACAGCGTGACGGCTTTAGAGATCTGTTTCATCATGACTGATTCGGACCCGAGCCGTTCCACGCCGTGCAACGACGCCAGAGACGGCGCGGAGATCATGTCACCGCGCCAAACCAGCGTGGAAGGTTTTCCATCTACTGTAACAGGCCACATCTGGTACAAGGTGAGCGCGACATAATAACCGCCGCTCGCGTAGTAAAGCACGTCAACGTCTTGATAGGACCCGTCTCCGGCTGCGCGGTTGTAATCCGCTCCCAGCGTTACCACGCCCTGATCATCCACATCGAGTAACTCCCAGTAAAGTCCCGGCGTGAGCGATCCCGCGCCGCGACCGATGCCCGTAGTTCCAAGTAATCCGGAAAACTGGCGCTGGATTTTTCCTTGTTCTCTTAGCAATCCGTTCAATTCATCGTTCGCCCGGATAGCTTTGCCGGAATGATCGTAGGGCGGCTGCGCCGACGTTCCGCCGGATACAAAACTTTTTGTGCGCGAGACCAACACATCCGTCCAGAACGTAACGACCAATGGTGGCATGGCGCCGCCTCCACCCGCGCCTCCAGCGGAAAACTTCTTTGCCTCATCCTGACTGATTTGAAGATCAGAAGCAAGCTTTTGGGTGGCCGCCACGAGCGCGCGCACGGGTCCGTTATTCGGAGCATTTTTCAATTTTTCAAAATTCGCGGCAGTCGGACTGGACGGTAGATCGGAGTGCAGAAAAACTTTTAGTTCAGAATGCCTCGTTGGATTCCAGCGGCGCAACGCTGCGCTTAGCTGGGCCGGCGCACCCGGCGCCACATAACAGCTTTGGACAGCGAGAAAACGGGGGTTACTCATCGGCGGTCCATGGGCCGTCTTCACGTCGCTTTTGGCGAGTTGCGCGAGGTCCACCTTGTCGAAAATGGAAAACGAGGCCAACTCGGAAACGGCATCGGCGCGCGAGATCGTCGAGCTTCCGAACAAGAGTAAAAGCACGATGGACGCGCTCGTGAAGAGACGTTGAGATGGATCCGTGACTTGAAATTTCATGAGAGAAGGTAGGTGACGATCTATGACAGATGTTTGCAAATTTTTGGGATCATCGCAATAAGGATTCGAGATGAACGAACCGGTAATCGTGCTCGACGGCTTGAGCAAGAGTTTTGGCGATGTCCATGCCGTAGAGGATGTTTCACTTACAATCGCGCCGGGAACGATCTTTGGTTTCCTCGGCCCCAACGGCGCTGGCAAAACAACCACCATGCGGATGTTGTGCGGCCTTACTCATCCGACCGGTGGCAATGCAACAATCGAAGGCAGGGATGTTTGGAAAGATCGACAACACGTTCGGACGAAGTTCGGTTACGTTCCGCAACGCTTCAGTCTTTACCGTGATCTCACCGTGCTGGAGAACTTCCGCTTTTTCGGCGGCGCCTATGGCGTGCCGGGGGCGGAACTCGAGCGACGAATCGAGCGCTTGCTTCGGCTGAGCGACTTGGACGAGAAAGTCAATACCGCTGCGGGAAGTCTATCCGGGGGCATGCGTCAATTACTGGCGATCGGTTGCGCTCTCGTGCACGACCCATCGCTCCTTTTTTTCGATGAACCCACAGCAGGTCTTGATCCTGTTCACCGGCAACAAATCTGGAATCTGCTCTACGATCTGAGTAATGAGGGAAAAACGATCTTTGTTACTACGCATTACATGGACGAGGTGGAGCACTGCACGGAGGTGGGCTTCATCGAAAGCGGCCGGCTACTGGCAAAAGCTTCGCCGCGCGCCTTGAAATCGAGCTTTCGCGTTCGATTGCTTGAGATCGACGTAGAACCACTTATGCCCGCGCTGGTGCGGTTGCGAGATTTGCCCGAGCTGCTGGGCGTTTCCTTGCGCAGCGGCAGCCTGCGCCTTTACGCACAGGAACCGGAGAAATTGATGGCCAGGTGGCGCGAGGACTGGCCTTTTCCAGATATTCGCCTGTTAGGCGAACGGTGGGTGGAACCCGACATGGAAGACGTTTTCACCGCATATTCTCAGGGCTACGAGGGCGTTTTAAAAAAATCGGCATTATGAAATGGCCATCACTGAGTGCGATAACCAGCGTCGCTTACAAAGAATTCCTGCACATCTATCGCGACCGGCGAGTCTTGCTTTTACTGATCATTCTCCCGCCGTTCTTTACGCTAATTTTCGGGCACGCGTTCGAGAATACTCAGCTCACCGACGTTCCGGCGTTGCTAATCGATCGCGATCAGACGCCGCGCACCGCTCGTTTCATCGAGATCATTTCCAAGGACCAGACATTTCACTGGAGAATGCCAGGGCCTGATTTTCAGGGTGAGTCGGACCTGATCGGAAATGGCGTGAAGGCGACGTTGGTGATCCCTGCTGGCTGGACCGATAGCCTGAACACGGGCGATCCGAAGCCGCTGCCCCTTTATCTCGACGACAGCGATACCAACACTGCCAGCGCAGTCGAAGGCGCTGTGCAAAAGAATCTAGGGACATTTCAGGCCAAAGAGCGCGACCTCCTTGTGGAGTCACTCCCGGAGGAGGTGATCGAGTTAGGCAAGAAATTGCCTGTCGATATCCGTAAACAATTCGTTTCGCTCATGACGGCGTGGAGTGCGGACTCGAAGAACCTGTACAATCCGAAATCGCGCTTCATCGATTACGTCGTGCCAGGTGTGATCGGGTTGATCTTGCAATTGCTCACTGTCACCCTCATGGCCTGCACGATCGCTCGCGAACGCGAATCGGGAACGCTCTATCAATTGTTGGTGACTTCGCTGCAGCGAGGTGAAATCGTGATCGGCAAAATCCTGCCATATCTGGTGATCTCCATTTTCTTGGTGGTCGTGATTATGGTGCTTAGCGGGTGGCATTTTGGAGTGGCGTTTTATCAGCTCCACGCGCTTGCCCTGATCTGCCTGCTCTTCCTTCTATGCTCGCTTGGGCTTGGTTTGCTGATCTCGGCGTTTTCTCGCACCCAAACCCAGGCGATCCAATTTTCGGTTTTCTTTCTCCTGCCGGTGTTTGTTCTCTCAGGCGCGTTTGCCCCGCTGGAACAACTCCCCACGACAATTCGCTACATTTCCGAACTTTTTCCGCTCACGCATTTCTGTCGCGCCTTTCGGCTCGTGAACATGTATCACGCCACCGTTTCATTTTACATCGTCGATCTGATCGTGCTCTTCGCAGGAGTGCTGATCACGTTTATCGGGGCGGCCTTTCTCTTGAAGCGAATCGAGCAATAAGATCAACAATCACGCTTCCCGATCAGACGGCCATGTCGCCTCGGGGATACGATCTTCTTTTTGAGTGACCGCTATTGTGAAACCGAGCAGAATCTATTTATCCTTGATGGTTGCGATAATTGTTGCGGCGCTCTATTTGGGCGCGGCAAGCGCTGCTTCAACGGAGCCGTCGAATTCGACACCGCAAGGTGTGTTCGATGGGATGAGCCAGAGTTTCCAGGCGGATAAAGCGAAAGGCGTGCACGCACGTTATCAGTGGGAGCTCAGTGGTCCGCAAGGCGGCCAATGGTGGATCGAGGTGAATGATGGGAAGTTCAAGATGGGGAAAGGAAAGATCTCCAATCCAAGCGTCATTTTCGTAGCCAAGGATAAGGATTGGGTCGCCGTTTCAGACGGGAAACTCGGGGGCACCTGGGCGTATATGACCGGCCGGCTAAAAATTCGTGGCGACCAAGGACTGGCGAGAAAGCTCGGCGAGATCTTCCCTTAGAATTTCGCCTCCATGGCAATTCTGACGTAAGGAGCCGGATCGGTTTTCTTGGATTGATTGGCCCGGAAAAAATCGAAGTCGCGTTGGATCGTGACTCCAGCGCCCGCAATGATCTTGAACGGCTTGAAGCCGGAATAGGCCACCTGCACACCGGCGCGGTCCTCGCTGTATTGAACGACGGCGTTGTGGAGTTGCAGTTTCCACTCCGTGGTCAGGACATCGTCGGTGCGAAAGCTTGTGTAGTTGAGCTCGCCTGTGATCCGCAAATCCCAATCGTCATTGGGCTGGTAAACCAGCGCCGGCTTCGGGAAGACTCCTAGAAGCCGGAGCTTATCGCTGATCAGCCAGATAATACCGCCTCCGGGGGCGACAATCGGATCTTGGTAAAGGCCGCCACCCAAACCGACAACGGCGAAGATTTTGTCTTTCTTCAGCGGGAAAGTCACAAAAATCTTCCAAGGTATGTCGAAAGCGTCACCCGTAACATTGTTTTGAAAGTAAAAGCCCGGGTCGATCTCGATGCCAGCGCCGGCATGGTCTTTGACAACGTATTCAACCGCCACGTGAGCCATGGCCGCTTGAAGATGATCGGGCAGCCCGTTTTCTGTTCCCCCGAAATCATAGCGTTCGTACTCGACTCCGGCCCGAAAGTACCATTTGCCGGTAATCAGAAAACGATGGTCGTAACTAAAATCATCATAGAGCGAATCGCCATGCCCCAATTTGGATTCCTTAAAGTCGCTGCGGAACGTGTAGGTTGTCTCGTAAGAGAAAAGGTCGTGCGAGGTTTCTTCCGCGGGCGTCAGGGGTGGTGGCACCTCAAACACCGCCGTGTTGGCAACAGCTGGCGGTGGGACCTCATAGGCCGCTGTCCCAGCGACCGCTGAGGTGGCGGCGCTAAAAAGCAGGGCGACAACGAACTTTCTAACGTTTTTCATATTGTGGCTAAAGCGAGCGATCATCGACTAATCGAGTGAGCAAAGCTATCTCCGTGTATCGAAGTGGAAATACTTTGGCAAGGAGTATTATTGGAATGCCTGCTCTTGGCGACGCCGCAGGAAATACTCGATTCGATGCGCCAAAGGTTCCAGGCCAGGGACAAGGATTGGGTCGCCGTTTCGAACGGGCAATTCGGCGGCACCTGGGCATCTGGGCGTATATGACCGGCCGACTAAGAATAGGTGGTGATCAGGGGCTCGCGAGAAAACTTAGCGAAATTTCCCCTTAGAATTTTGTCTCCACAGCGATTCTGACGTAGGGAGCCGGATCGATTTTCTTTTTTTGGCTAGCCCGGAAAAAATCGAACTCGCGTGCGATCGTGACGCCTGCGCCGGCAATGATCCTAAATGGTTTGAAACCGGAATAAGCCACCTGCGCACCAGCGCGGTTCTCGCTGTATTGAACGACGGCGTTGCGTAATTGCAATTTGCGCTCGGTCGTCAGGACATCGTCGGTGCGAAAGCTCGTGTAGTTAAGTTCGCCTGTGAGCCGCAAATCCCAATCGTCATTGGGCTGGTAAACTAACGCGGGCCTCGGGAAGATGCCTAGAAGCCGGAGCTTATCGCTGATCAGCCAGATGATGCCGCCTCCGGGAGCGGCAATCGGGTGTTGATAAAGAGCGCCGCCGAAACCGATAACGCCAAAGATTTTGTCTTTTCTGAGTGGCATGGTCACAAAAATCTTCCACGGGAAGTCGAAAGCATCCCCGCTGACGTTGTCTTGAAAGTAAAAGCCTGGGTCGATCTCGATGCCTACGGCGGCATGGTCGTGGACCATGTACTCAAAAGCGACGTGAGCCATGGCCGCTTGAAGATGATCGGGCAGCCCGTTGTCCGTTCCCCCGAAATCATAGCGTTCGTATTCGACGCCGGCACGAAAGTACCATCTGCCGGTGATTAGAAAACGATGGTCGTAACTAAAATCATTAAAGAGCGAATCGACATGCCCCAATTTGGATTCCTTAAAGTCGCTGCGGAACGTGTACGTTGTCTCGTAATTAAAAAGGTCGCGGGAGTTTTCCTCCTCCGGTTTGGGTGAAGGTTGAGCCTCGAAGGTTGTCGTGCCGGCAAAGGCTGAGGCGGCGCTAAGAAAGAGGCCTATAAAAAATACTCGAATGTTTGTCATAGTGTGGTTAGGGCGAGCGGATATCGACATATCGAATGAGCGCGGCGCGAGATCGATGTATCGGGCTGGAAATATTTTAGCAAGGAGTAATTCGAGAAACCGCGAGACGCTCCGCTGCGTGTTTCTCAACCGTTGCTCAATCTTGAGATGGAATGGCCACCCATTTGTTTATGCGGCATGTTTTCCCGTTTGACGGGTATTAAATCGAGACTAAATTTATTGGTGATTAATCCCCTGATTCTCCCCCAGAATTCCGTGGCCTTGGCCATGGTCAATCCCCTTGCGGGCCCCGATCACGAAGTCGCCGCATGGTTTCACACGCACCTGACCAGCACCTTTGTGACTGTCCTGCGGACCTTCACCGATTTTGGCTCGAGTGAGTGGATCGGGGTCGTTCTCTTTTTGCTGGTATTGTTTTTTGTCTGGAAGCGCTGGTGGCCTTCTCTCGTCACTCTAATCGTCGCCGTCCCTGGAGGCATGTTACTCAACGAGCTGGTGAAAGTTCTCGTTCAGCGGCACCGGCCATTTGTTGACGGTCCGTTTGTGGATTGGTCTGGCTACAGTTTTGCCAGCGGCCACACGATTGGCGCGACTCTGCTGTACGGCCAACTGCTCCTTTTTATCCTGCCTGTACTGAATGCGCGCCATTGGCGGGTGCTAAGCATTTTTAGCGCGGCATTGCTGGTCGCAGTGGTGGGCTTCACTCGAGTTGCCTTGGGCGCGCATTTTCTGACCGATGTGCTGGCGGCGATCGTTTTTGGAGTCATCTGGCTGACACTGTGCCTGGTTGCGGGAAAGCCAATGTGGCAACGCAGCTCGCGGCCTCGGCCCATTGTCGCGCTGGCCGATGGCCCTCAGGCTGTCCTTGCGCCTGTGGAGCAATTAGCGCAACCGGTCCCAATCTCCGAAACGAATTAAGCCCGTTCAGGATTGGTCAGGCGAATTTGCTTTTCCTGCTGAAACAGGCGCATTTTCTCGCGCGCGCCCGAATTGGTCGCGAACAGCATGAGAGCGCCGGGCAAAATCCAAATAACGATATGGTCGCTTGGCCTTGCTGGAGCTGGCCTTTTCACTTTCCTGCTGATTCACCAGGGTGCAGCGCAGGTTGGCAAGGCGTTTGCCGCCGCCGGCTGGGCTATTGTCGCAGTAGTAGCTTTCCATTTCGCGGTTCCGGTGTTTCTCGACGCGCTTGCGTGGTGGGTTCTCTTTCCGAAATCCGATCGTCTGCCGCTGCGAAAGCTGCTTTGGATGCGTTGGATCGGTGAGTCGGTCAGCACCCTCGTGCCGTCCGCTGCTGTGGGTGGAGACATTGTCCGGGCGCGTTTAGCGGCGATAAACGGCGCGCCAGTGCCAGTCGCGGCGGGAAGCGTGCTCGTGGACCTTACGCTGGGAGTTTTCACCCAAGCCGGATTCACTGTGCTCGGGCTGGCACTCTTGGTCGATGTAACCGGACAGAGGAATTTTGTTCGCCCAACCTTGGTCGGAACGCTCATCGGTGTTGTTGGTGTTGCGGGTTTCTACTTCGTGCAACGGCTCGGAATGTTCCGCTTTCTCGCTCTCATCGTCGCGCGCCTGGCGAATTCCCCGGAGTGGCAATCGCTAGTGCAGAGCGGCGAGACGCTCGATCGGACTATTCGCACACTTTACGCGCGGCGGCGTGCGGTCATGATGTGTTGTGTGTGGACGATTATTTCGCTGGTCGCTGGTTCTGGCGAAATTTGGATCGCGCTTTACGCGCTCAATCTCCACGCGACGTTCGTTAGCGCGCTTATCTTGCAAAGCATGGTCTTGACGATTCGGTCTGCGGCTTTCGCGGTTCCTGGAGGTTTGGGCGTCCAAGAAGGCGGTTATCTTTTGGTCGGCAACCTTCTCGGCATCCCCGGAGATGCGGCCTTCGCCCTGTCGCTAATCGCAAGAGTGCGCGAACTCGCCCTTGGCATCCCGGGACTCATTTCCTGGCAACTGATCGAAGCGCGCCGGCTCTGGCGTGCTCGTTTAATTGGAGTGGCGCGATAAAGGCGAGCTGGTCGATCGCTTTCCGTAGCTTTGCCAGCCGCTGTTTGACTTTTGCCGGCTTCGCAAAACTGGTGCGAACGCCCCACCAAATCCAGGCGAGGCCGTTGGGAACAGCCAGTTGATTTTTCAATTCGGCAATCACATCCACATCTCCGTGCGCGTTAAGGAAGCAAAGTGCGAAGGGCAGCCATTTTCGGCCGGGAGCGATTGCCAGGATGTCGAGCAAAAAAACGAGCAAATCATCCGCGTGCCGCGTGGTCGCGGGGAGGGATTTGTGGTGGATGATCTCAAAGTCGATCAGCCTCGCCCGGCCAGTCTTCTCGTTATAAATAACGTTGGTCATAGTCGCGTCGCCGTGAGACCACCGGCTGCCAAATTCATCGCTCCAGAATTGGTGCGCGCGGAAAAGCTCGCGGCCAGCCGCTTCCAGCATCTGCCGAGTCAGGATGCGACGGTTCATGCGTCCCCAAAGGCTTTCACCCGGGAGTTTGGCGGTGCAAACGGTCTTTGCTCCCGAAGGATAAACCCGAAAACGGTCGCCGTTCAGCATTTGAAAACACTCCACTTCCCAGCGCCTCCAGTCTTCTGCTTTGCTCCAAAAACGGATTGGTATGTTCGACATGCGAAAATACAAATTGGCCAGATCGGCCAATTGGTCACCGTAGATCTGACGGCGTTTAAGCACGACTCGCCGTCCGCGACGGACTTTCTCGGAGACCGAGCTGAGCTTTAAGGAATCGACGAACGTCGTTGCGGCGTTGACTAAAACCTGAGGTATGAATTGCGCTGCCAAAAGTTGTCCCTTTCCCCGAATTGGCATTTTCTCTCCCTAATCGGCTTCATTGCCGAATGCGGCCGTATTGGCTCGACTCCGATAGCGAGTGATCTCAGAGCAATGTTCCTAAAGAGTGATTGTGTCACCGACGTTCAGCACCCGCAGTTCGGCTTCAAGATTGCGCTGCTTCAGTTCGCGACTAAACGCCTCCGGTGTGCCAGTCAGCACTGGAAATGTCGCGTAGTGCATCGGAATTACTACGCGCGGATCGACCAGCTTCACTGCTTCGGCCGCGCGCGCCGGTCCCATCGTAAAATGGTCGCCAATACAAACGAGCATGATGTCGATCTTGTTAAATCGCGACACGAGCGCCATGTCCGAAAACAAGTCTGTATCGCCCGTGTGATAAATTGTCGGTCCGTTGCGAATGGCAATGACAAATCCGCTCGGAGTTCCGCCGTAAACGGGCACCGAATTTACGTCCGTCTCAACTCCTGCCCCGTGCCACGCCGGAACGAATGTGACGGCCACCTCGCCATTCAACAGGTTGAGCGTGCCGCCAAAATGGCCGGTCGTGTCATTATCGGCGAGTTCGCTCGGATACCCCAGACCCGCAACCATCGCCGCGGACAAATCGAATGTGGCGACAAGCTTTGCCCGCGTCTTCTTCCCAATTTCCACCGCATTGCCCACGTGATCAGAATGCCCGTGCGAGACCAAAATAAGATCGACATCTTTCAGCGAGGAAAGTTCGTCCCTCCCTTTATCGTAAACCGGGTTCGTGAGCCAGGGATCGATCAGAAGAATTTTCCCGGCCGGGCTCACGATCTTGAAAGCCGATTGACCATACCAGGTGAGTTGCGTTTTCATACTGGTGACGAAACCGAAAACCTTTGTTCGAGCAAGGCCGGCTTGAAGCCATTCGACATTCGGCATTCGCGATTTTAATTGGGGCCTGTGAATCACGACCAGGCCCACCGACATCTTGCCTCAACCGATCCTCGATTAGCGACCCTGATTGCGCGCTCGCTGCGTTACAATATCAAGCCGGCGCTGTCCATCCGTCCATTTGACGCGCTTGCCGAATCGATTGCTTATCAGCAACTCAGCGGCAAAGCCGCCGCGACCATCTTCGGTCGCGTTCGCGCGCTCTACCCCAAAAGGAAATGGCTCGATCCCGATCAAATTCTCGCGACCCCGGACGAAACTTTCCGCGCGGCTGGCCTTTCGCGCGCCAAGACCGCAGCATTGAAGGATCTCGCAGCGAAAACAATCGATGCCACGGTTCCGTTGGGGCGCGCGCTCATCCGGATGAGCGATGACGAGATCATTGCGCGTCTCACCACCGTGCGCGGCATTGGCCGATGGACAGTCGAGATGCTTCTCCTGTTCGATCTCGGCCGCCCCGATGTCTGGCCGGTCGACGATTACGGGGTTCGCAAAGGTTTCGCCAAGACTTTTGGCAAACGAAAACTTCCGACGCCAAAACAGCTCATGAAGCTCGGCGAGAAATGGCGGCCGTACCGTTCCTTCGCGGCTTGGTATTTCTGGCGCGCGCTGGATCAACCGGAGAAGTTACAAGGTTAAAAGGGATTCCCTTTGTAACTCTTTTAACTCTTGTAGCCATTTAGTCTTGCGCCAAGCGAAACGCCCTACTACAACGCGGAGATTATGGCAATGATTCACGTTAACCGGGGCGCAACAAGTCTGGGCGCATTTCCTGAAGAAGAAGTTCGTGAGGGGCTACGCACCGGCCGCTTCGCTTCCACCGATCTCGGCTGGCGCGAAGGGATGCCGAGCTGGAAACCGCTCTCGCAGTTTTCAGAGTTTGCAGCCGCTGCGCCTGCTGCACCGCCTCCACAAATGGGTGCAACATCAACGTCCGAAACGGCTGCTACTCGCAGCGGATTGCCGTGGGAGCACCGGCAGGAACGTGGATTTGCCAACGCATTTATCGAGACCCTCGCCATGGTGTTGACCAAACCCGACCTGGCCTTCAGAACGATGAAGACCGAGGGTGGCCTGGCTGAACCTCTCATCTACGCTTTGATCGGCGGATGCGTGGGCGGAATAGTGTCGCTTCTTCTTTCGCTCGGTCTTCAGTCGATGGGTCTTTTCACGGGCCAGCGAGATGCTTTCACAGCGATGGCCGGAATGGGCATCGGCATGATCGCACTTATCGTCCTTGTGCCGGTATTCATCGTGATCGGGTTGTTTATCGCAGCGGCGATTGTTCATCTTTGTTTGATGATTGTGGGTGGCGCAAACAAATCGTTCGAGACTACGTTTCGCGTCCTGGCATTTTCCCACGGCTCGACCGGGCCGCTTCAAATCATTCCAGTCTGCGGCGGACTAATCGCCGGTGTTTGGGCGCTGGTCGTAAATTGCATCGGCCTCGCTCGCGCGCATGAAACCACCACCGGACGCGCCGTGCTTGCTGTTCTTCTTCCACTAATAGTTTGCTGCGGCGCCGGATTCCTGCTTTTAATTATGTTTGGCGGCATCGCCGCGCTATCGCAACACCATTGAGTCATGCAGGTTTTGCGTCGGCCGCTCGCTCCGGGAGAAACCGATCATGAGCTGATCTGGCTCGGTGTTTCTGTAGTATCACTCGGCCTCGCGTCGATCTGGTTTGCGCTCGGCTTTCCATGGCCGCGTTGCGCGTTTCACGAACTTACCGGGCTGCCCTGTATGACATGTGGTATGACGCGGTCAGCAATTCGGTTTTTTCACGGCGATTTTCTCGCGGCTTCTCAATGGAATCCGCTCGTCTTCGCGGCGCTGTGCGGGTTGTCCATCTTTAATGCATACGCGTTCATCGTTTTGGCTACCCGAGCGCCGCGCTTGCGGATTGCCCTTTGGACACGAGCGGAAAAGAAGTACGCGCGAATTATCGTTATTACCGCCCTTGGTCTAAATTGGGTGTATCTGTTGTCGCATTGGCGACAATTCTAAGGCGTCTGGGTACACTGAGGCGTAAAGTTTAGGAAATTTCTTCGTGCACTTCGTGTTCTTCGTGGTTGAACTTCTGATGAATGAGAATCCTCGTCACAGGCGGCGCCGGTTTCATTGGGTCGCATCTTGTCGAGAACCTCCTCGCGGCCGGGCATCAAGTCGCCATCCTCGACGACTTCAATGACTTTTATGATCCGCAAGTAAAGTACGCAAACATTGCCGGTTTTGCCAAAGACGTGACCATGTACCACGTCGACCTTCGCGACGGCGCGTCAGTGCGAGATTTATTTCATCGCGAGAAATTTGAGACGGTTGCGCATCTGGCCGCCCGCGCGGGCGTTCGTCCCTCGATTCAGCACCCAGAACTTTATTACGATACAAATGTCAGCGGGACGTTACATCTTCTCGATGCAGCGAGCGTAACCGGAGTGGAGCGATTCGTTTTCGCGTCCAGTTCATCCGTTTACGGCATTTCGAAGACAGTCCCATTTTCTGAAGATCAACATCTCACTCAGACGCTGAGTCCCTATGCCGCTACAAAAATAGCTGGTGAATTTCTTTGCTCGACTTACTCGCATCTTAATCAAATGCGTGTGGTCGCGTTGCGGTACTTCACCGTTTACGGCCCACGCCAGCGGCCAGATCTGGCGATTCACCAATTCACGCGGCGCATTTACGCCGGGCAACCGATCGAGCAATTCGGTAACGGCACAACGCGCCGCGATTACACTTACATCGATGACATAATTCAAGGGACGATGGCGGCGCTCAAATATGACGGTCCCCTCTTCGACATCTTTAATCTCGGCGAGAGTGACACGATTCAGCTCAAGGATTTGATCGCAACAATCGAGAATGCGCTTGGGAAAAAGGCAAAGGTCAATCGCATGCCGGAGCAGCCGGGCGACATGCCGCTGACTTGTGCCGATATTTCAAAGGCGAGAAAATTACTCGGTTACAATCCAGCAACCAAATTCAGCGACGGTTTGCCGAAGTTCATCGATTGGTTTCTCGCGCAAAGGAAACGATCATAGCCCACCGTTGAGGAAAATGACGAAGCACGAATGACGAATGACGAAGAAAGCTTGAATGAACAATTGATAAAAAGGCCAAATCGCGGATTTCTTTTTCGTCATTTGGATTTCGTCATTCGACATTCGTCATTTGTCTTAACGCCAGGCCATATTTTTCTTTGGGCCGCAGAGACTGTAACTTGTTTCGATGACCCCCAATCTGCCATTCGATCAACGCGCCTGTTTTATTGCGGGCCAGGCGAAATCTGGCACCACGCTTTTGGTCGCGTTACTCGATAACCATGCTGAGCTGCTCGTGTTACCGGAGGAAACCGCCTATTTTCCGACTGTCTTGACAAAGTATGGGCCCCGCGGTCGCCGTGCGCAGTTTGATTACATCACCACGGAGTCGCTCTCGAACGTGGTATTTGGCGGGCCCTGCAAATGGGGAAAGCGCGATTACTCCTATTTTCCGACCTCGCGCTTCCTCCAGACTTTTGAGCAGATGGCATTTGATCCCGTGAACGCCGAGAGAGATTTGCTCGTGATCATGCTGGAAGCGTATGCCGCAACACTGGGCCGATCGCTCGATTCAATCACACGTTGGATCGAAAAGACGCCCGCCAACCGCAAGTATCTGCCTGCGATCCATTCGCGGTTTCCGCACGCCAAAATTCTTGTAACGATGCGTGATCCGCGCGCGATTTTTGCCGCGCAGATCGCGTTGGAAAAAACCCGTCAACTGGGAACGTTCTCCACCTACTATTGCATCAGCCACTGGCGCGAAGTGGCGAAAGTGGTGCTTCGCGCAAAGGAGGAAAGGGACACGACATTACTCCTTGTGCCGTACGAGAAGCTTGTTCTTGAGCCGGATAAATGGATGAAGAGGGTCTGCGCGTTTCTCGAGATAGAATACGATCCGGCCATTGTCCTGACGCCGACAAAAGCCGGGAAATTCTGGGAAGGAAATTCCGCCACCGAAACCGCGTTTTTCCGGATCAGCACCGAACCGTTGACCCGTTGGAAAAGTGACCTCTCAGAAGAAGAAATCGGTTGGGTGGAATGGCATTGCCGAGATCTCATGCCGGAATTTGGTTACGAGCCGAGGCTGGGTGAACGCTCGTTGCGACACTTCATGAAACCAACTCGATACGAGCGGCCCAAGCAATATCTCAAATCGCGATTCTATTCATTGCGCGACGACTGGGTCCGCCGGTCGGCAGAATGATCTGGCTGTTGCTGTATCTGCATGCCCACTTGCAATCGCGAACGCGGCGAGCCATAATCCCCGCGAGATGTCGGGAATCTTCTTAGATCTTCCGAGCCCCCGTCTTCTACGACGATACAGATTTTTTGAGACCTGGATGCGAACTTTTGCATCTTCGCTGCTTCGTTGGTTAAGGGCGCCGGCTTGCGATTCGAGACAAGTCCATTTCCGGCCTAACGAGGTGGAGTTTCCGGCGGCGTCGCAGAGTGCTTGCAAACTGTTTGAATGGACCCTGGGTGATTCGCGCGCCGCGGACTGTGCATCGATCGATGCGCTCCGCCCATTTAACAATTGGGTCAAACTTAGGAATCAACATGAACTCTTATTCATCTGGGAGACGCTCGCGCCGTTCGCGCGGCGGGGCCCGCCGCAGGGACAACCACGAACGCTTCCGTGGTCAGCAGGAGAAAGCGAAACCTCAGAAAAAGACATTCTGGCAGCGGGTGGCCGCATTTTTCGGAGACGGCACCGGTAAAAAGAAAACCGCAACGGTCACGCGCAACGGTGCGCAGCCTTTGCGGCCGCCACGAAAACCTGAAACGGTCGAAGTCACTTCGCCGCGTCTTTACGTGGGCAACTTGTCCTTCGACGCCACCGAGAGCGACCTCTTCGAATTGTTCAACGGCGTCGGGCACGTGCAAAATGCGGAGGTAGTAAGCTACCGGCACAACCAGCGCTCGAAAGGTTTTGCGTTTGTTCAAATGCAAACCATAGAGGAAGCGAAACGGGCCGTTCAGGAATTGCACGACAAAGAATTCCTCGGCCGCAGACTGGTCGTGAGCGGCGCAAAATCGAGCGAGCATCAAATGCGAAGCTAGCCGAGCTTCTGACTTCAATCGGGAGACGTGGCGCAATCAGGCGCGCGTCTCCCGATTTGTTTTCTGCCATAGTGTAGGGCGCCTGTGTCAGACGCCGATCTAAGTTTGCGACGTTTCACAGAAACGCCCTACAATTTGCCTTGTGCAACGCACATTCTTCATGGTCGGTCCGACCGCGGCCGGTAAATCCGAGCTGGCAGCCGATGTCGCGCGTGAAATGCGCGCCGAAGTTGTCAGTGCGGATGCGTTTCAAATTTATCGTGACCTCAATCTTCTGACCGCGAAGCCCGATGCAGCAACGCTCGCGAAAGCTCCCCATCATTTAATTGGCACAACGCTGCTTCACCATGAGATGAACGCGGCAAAATTTCAGCGCGCCGCGTCGCGCGCCATCGATCAAGTTCATTTGAGCGGAAAACCGGCGATCGTTGTTGGTGGAAGCGGGCTTTACATTAAAGCACTTACACACGGATTGGCGCTCCTTCCCGAGTCTGACCCAAAGCTCCGCGAAAAATTGAACGCCATGAGCTTGGAAGAATTACACTCCAAACTTGTGGAGATCGATCCCGAAGCAGCCGGGAAAATTGACGCAAAAAATCGCCGCCGTCTCGTCCGCGCTCTCGAGATTTGTTTACTCGGCGGCAAGCCAGCGTTCGCACAGCGCAAACAGTGGGCTGTAGACGCTTCGCTCTGCGAAGCGCTTCCCAGAGCTGATAAGACATCCGCGAGCAGCGCCGCCCAGAGGTCGGCGGCTACAGGCGTCTTCGTCTTCCGCGACCGGGACGAGCTTTACGAAAGAATCAATCGCAGAGTCGAAGCAATGTTCGAAAATGGCGTGATCGAAGAAGTGCGCACCGCTGGCGCGGTGAGTTCGACTGCCTCGCAGATGATCGGTTTGCGGGAGATCCGCGAACTTCTCGCGGGCAAAATGTCGATCTTGCAATGTGTCGCTGCGATTCAACAAGCGACGCGGCGTTATGCTAAAAGACAATTGACCTGGTTTCGGCGACAAACTAATTTTGAACCGCTGAACTTATCGCTTCTCAGTCACAACGAAGCCGTGAAATGGATTCTGCTCCGAGCGCAGCCCCGAAAGCTCTCGGGGCACAGGAATGATTGAGACGCGCCCGCACAAAACACAGGAGCGCGCGCTCCTGATCGGCCTTGAAAAGAAAGGCATCTCGAAGTGGGATTTGCAGGATTCCCTCGACGAATTGCGAGAGCTGGCGAATTCCGCCGGCGCAGAAGTCGTCGATACGGTTACCCAAAAACTGCAAAAGCCGACCGCTCCTTACTACATCGGCCGCGGCAAAGCAGAATCCATCAAGGACTCTTGCCAGGATCGACACGTGACCTCGGTCATTTTCGATGACGAACTTTCACCCGCGCAGGGCAGGAACCTGGAGACCTTATTCGCACGCAAGGTTCTCGATCGTACGCAGCTGATCCTGGACATTTTCGCGCAGCGCGCTCGCAGCCGGGAGGGCCGCCTGCAGATCGAGCTAGCCCAGCTTCAATATCTTTTGCCGCGTCTTACCCGAATGTGGCATCACTTGTCACGCCAGACTGGCGGTATCGGCACGCGTGGTCCGGGTGAAACGCAGTTGGAAGTCGATCGCCGGCGCGTGCAAGAGCGGATCGCCCGGCTCGAACGCGAGCTGGAAGCAGTCCGCAAGACGCGCGCGGTGCAGCGACAGGGCCGAAAACGGCATCAGTGGCCCGTCGCAGCGGTTGTCGGCTACACGAACGCGGGCAAATCAACGCTGCTGAATCTGCTTACCGGCGCCGATCTCGTGGCCGAGGATAAGCTTTTCGCGACGCTGGATCCCACCACGCGCAGTTTCGTTTTGCCTAACAAACAGCGAGTCCTGCTTACCGACACAGTTGGATTCCTGCGGAAACTTCCTCACACCTTGATTGAGTCGTTCAAAGCGACGCTCGAGGAAGTCAGTGAAGCCGATCTGCTCATTCACGTTGTCGATCTTAGCCATCCACGCGTGGATGAGCAGATGGAAGCGGTCGACGCTGTCATCAAAGAACTCGACGCTTTCGGCAAACAAACGCTGATTGTGTTCAACAAGATCGACAATCTGCCTAATCGCGAGCTGGCTGAGTCTTACGTGACGCGCTTTCCCGGGAGCGTCGCGATCTCGGCGCGCACTGGTGAAGGCGTTACTAAACTCGTGCAGGCGCTGGAGAACGCGCTCAGTTCATGGCGGTTACGCTCTCGGTTCCGCATTCCATCGAATGAATCGGCCTTGATCGCCGAGATTCATCGAGTCGGTCACGTGCTTGAATTGAAATACGAAGGCAATGACGCCTTGATTGTCGCGCACGTCCCACCGCATCTCGAACAGAAACTGGCCGATTACGCAGAGCGAGAGTGAGCAACTAAAGCGCGGACAGTGGATTCGACGCGGGCCGCGATTTGCGACCAGCCGGTGCGATCGTTGGCTATTGATGCAAACTCGAGCGGGTCCCCGATCACTAGTTTAATCGCCCCAGGTCGCGGAATCTTCCGATCTGGTGGCAGAGCCTCGAAAGCTCCAACAAGACCGCAAGGCACGACCGGCACGCTTGTTTCCGCGACGAGCATTCCGAGTCCGTGTTTGAACGGCTTCATCGAGCTGTCAAGGCTGCGTCCACCTTCCGGGAAGATGATGAAGATGGCCTTTTCTTCCTGTAATTTCCGGCGCAAATCGGCAAGCGCATGCGGGCCACAATTTTTCCGCCACATCGGCAAGGCGTTGAGCATGATCGCCGAGAACGTGCTGGTCACATTGGTTTGAAAGAAAACATCGCCCGCGGCGATGGGGAAAGCACGTTCCCGGTGGCGAGGAGGAAGTGCTGCTCCAAGAGCCAGTGCGTCGAGATGGCTGCCATGATTCGCTGCGAGCACAAATGGACCGTGCGCCGGCAGGTTCTCGCGTCCCGCAATTGTTAGGCGATGGGCGATCGCGAAATAAATTCGCAACAGCGAAAAGCAAGCCTGATGCGCCAGACTTTCGACAAGTCCGCTCTCACGCCGCACGCTGCGAAATCGCTCGCCTGGAGTTAAGCCGGTGTCGCGGGCAGGCTGAAGGTTCCAAGGTTCCATCAGATTTGCCATCCACTAAAAATTTGCTGGGGTTGGCTCACTGCGACGCCGGCAAAATAATTGACATAGTGAAACACGGCAGGAGCGACAAGAATCAAACTATCGAACCGGTCGAGAATGCCGCCGTGTCCAGGAATGAGTTTTGCCGTGTCCTTAAGGCCGAGGTCCCGTTTGATGGAGGAAAGCATCAGATCGCCGAATTGCCCAACCACGCTGACAATGATGCCGAGGCCTACCAACCGAACGGGCGTGTCGAGCGCCGTACCGGACCAGACAAAATGCGCGCCAACCGCAAAGAGTGGGGTCGTCAGCGCGATTGCTCCGAGTGCCCCTCCTACTGTTTTGTTTGGGCTGGTGTTGGGAACAAATTTTCGATGACCAAATAAATGGCCACAGATGTAAGCAAAAATGTCATTGAGCTCCACGGCGAAGATGATCAGCAAGAGGATCGGCCGATAATTCCAATCGTTCGCCATGTAGCCAAGATGGCCTAGCCCGCTCCCGAAAAGAGCGAAGCCGAGGACACCCAGACCGACGCGTTGAATGTAGCCTTTCGGTTGATCGGGGATCAACCCGCCGATGGCAATCAATGCGACTGTCAACGGAAACAGCGCGACAAAGAGTCGATACCAATTGTCGAGCACGGAAAAGGTGATTAGAAGAATACCGATAACCACGATGAGACTAATCGTCCGTTCGCGAAACAGCCCTGTGATGCGGGCATATTCCCGATAACAAAGAAAACTTAGGGTGGCCACGGCCAGGATCGTCCAAAAAGCGCCCGCCAGAATGGGAATTAGGATAAACAGCGTCAGCCAAATCCAGGAGCGATAACGGTCCCACAGTTCCTTTCTCTTATCGCTGGTGCTGTTGGCTGCCCGGGTCACGATAAGAATCAGCACTGGTGCTAACAGGAACAGAATGAGAGCCGTTAGCGCCAGAACAACGGTCACGCGATCGTCAAAGGCATGACGGAATCCAAAGAGTCGTTCGCGTGTGAGCTGGCTCATTCCAGTGCGTGTGCGATTCGACCAATTCGGCGAATGACTGTGATCACGCAGCCCACGACAACCACGACAAGCCCCAAAGTCATCAAACCGATCTGCGAATCATTGAACGTCATCACCTGCCAGGAACGCGGCGTGAATGCCGCATATAAGCAGATGAGCGTGATGATGAACATTCGATGTTGTTTCGCCATCGGCCCGCAAAACTCGTTAGGCGCGCCTGCGATTTTTCCTGCGGCCCGAACATAAGCAGTGAAGATCGAAAGGATGGTCGCGATGTAGCCGAGCGTAATATTTCCGCCCCATGCCAAACCGGCCCCGATAAAAACGGCGGCGTCCGAGACGCGGTCTGGAACTTCGTTGTAGAGTTCGCCGGTTTTTGAAGCGCGACCGGAAGCGAGCGCAACCATTCCATCGAGCATGTTCGCAGTCAGACGCAATTGCGCGCCGAGCGCGGCGACGATCCACAAGATTCGATCATGAGCAATCGAAGTCGTGGCGAGGGCAATTCCCGCAACGATACAAGCGCACATGCCGGCGATCGAAATTGCATTCGGCGAAACATTTCGCGAAGCAAGCCAAACCGTCGCCGCCTGGGCCCACTTTCGATTGCGGGTGGCGATTGGGCGGCGATCACCATGAACCTGGCCTTTACTCTCCATTGCAACAACATGTGCTACAGGAATAGTAATCGGAATGAAAGCTCGCGAACACGTCGCGCAACTGGTGGACGTTTGGCCGCAAGTTTATCCCGGCGCGCATTGCGAACTGGATTTCCGTAATCCCCTGCAACTTCTGGTGGCGACCATTCTCTCGGCGCAATGCACGGACAAGCGCGTCAATATGGTCACGCCGGCTTTGTTCAAGAAATATCGGACGGCGAAAGATTTCGCGAACGCGACGCAGGCCGAGCTGGAGAAGGCGATTCGATCGACGGGCTTTTATCGCAACAAGACGAAAAGCATTCGCGCCGCCATGCGTGCAATCGCGGAAGAACATGGCGGGAAGGTTCCGGACACGATGGAGCAATTACGCGCACTGCCAGGCGTTGGCCGCAAGACCGCCAATGTTGTTCTCGGGAACGCGTTCGGAAAAAATGAAGGCATCGTCGTGGACACGCATGTCGCGCGACTGTCGCAGCGGCTTGGCCTGACCAGGCACAAAGATGCGGAAAAGATTGAGCGCGATTTGATGAAGCTTGTGCCGCGCGAGCATTGGACGGACTGGAGTCATTGGCTCATCTGGCACGGGCGCCGGCGGTGTTACGCGCGCAAGCCAGATTGCAGTCAGTGCGAAGTTTTTCGGTTGTGCCCGAGCGGAAAGAATTTTCTGCGAACCGGACAGGCCAGGAAGCCGGATTCGGAAACCGATTGAAGCGGTATAGGTGTTCCCGATGAATCATTCCGCGGTCGCTCTGCATCTCAATCTGGATGACGCGTGGCCCAGTGAACCTTTGGGCCTGCCCGTTATTGACGCGCGCATCTGGGGACCACAATTGCGCTTCTCCGCGCCGCCGCCGTTGGTCGCCGAGTTTTATCGCGAGAAAGAAGCAGACCTCGCGGCGCCGTTCATGCTTTATGGCTCGGGCGACTTTCATTATTTAACCGCGCTCCGGCTTCGCGGCGTTGCCGGGCCGGTTGCTGTCGTGTCATTCGACAATCATCCGGATTGGGACGTGCGCCCACCGAAATGGGGCTGCGGCGGTTGGGTGAATCGCGCGCTGGAACTTTCTCAGGTGGACCATGTCGCCGTTTGGGGTTGCGGCAATTTTGAATGCTGGTGGCCCTTTCAGATTTTCGGCAATCGTCGCGCGGAACGCCTGGGCGTTCTTGAGGTTCATCCTTGGGCCGACGATCGCCCGGCGAAAGATCGACAACGGCGAGGAGCCATTCTACGAGACAATTGGTGCGAGAACTATGAGCAATTCCTAAAGGGCCTCCGCGAAAAGAATATTTATGTGACGATCGATCTGGATTGTCTTCGCCCGGAAGAGGCGGTGACGAACTGGGAGAGTGGCCGCTTCACGATCAGCGATCTGGTGTGGGCGCTGGGGAAATTGCGCGAATCTTACCGAATCATCGGCGGCGATATTTGCGGCGCATTCTCAGAACCGAGCTATGTGCGCTGGAAACAGCGCTTCGCCGCGGAATTCGATCACCCGAAACTGGCGCGTCCGAGTCCGGGGCAAATCCGACGGACTAATTTCGTAGCTCTGGAAAAACTGTGGCCGTTATTAGCGCAACCGTTGTAGGGCAAGCGCATCGCTTGCCAATCCCTGGCCACGGCAACCGATGCGGTTGCCCTACAATTTGTTTAGCTTAACGAAACCAGCACGATTCCGGCGCTGATCAGCAATGAACCGATCGTCAGTTGCAAGCTCACCTTCTCTTTTAGCATCACGGCCGCCATCACCGTGATCATGATGACGCTCAAACCTTGGAAGGGATAGAGGTAACTAAGATCGAATCGTTGCAGCAAACCGAGTGTTAAGAAAAACGAGATCGTCATTAAAAATATCCCGACGATCATGAGCGAGATAAAGCGCGAATTCCGAAAGCCGTGGCTTGCGGAGCATTCCATTGCTCGTTTTACAACGATCTGAGCCACGACAAAGCTCAGCAGAGAAGCAACGATGAAGAAGAAGGCGAGGAAACTCACAATCGTTGCTCGATCTGTGCAACCGGTTTGGCCACCAGCGCCAATCCGATAACGACCAGTGCAATACCGCACCAGCGTAGCGTCGAGATCAGTTCACCCAGAAAAATCCAACAGCCAAGCGGAACAAGGATATCCACCACGCGCGAGAGCGGAAACGCGATTGAAAGCGGAATGTATCTGAGAACGTAAAGCCAGGTGATGAAGCTGGCGATGATCAGAAGAATCGCCCACCACACCAGCGGCGAGGCCAAACCATTAACTCCCGTCCAGGACCATGCGCTATCGGGCTCCGCAACGTCTGTCGCGCCCCGTTTCAAGAGAAGCTCGGAAGCGAACACGCACAGCACGCTCAAGCCGAGTTGCAACCATGGATTACCAAAACCGGAAGGTCGATCCTGCATTGGCTTTTTTAACCCGCCGTCATTTCATCGCAACCGATTTCGAGAATGACTGTAGCCGCCTCGCTCTGTCGAGGCGTCCCAGCCCGCCATCAAAGCTGATCGGCGTTCGGAAACCGCCGCAAGACGGGGTCCTGACGCGTCGGTCCAAGATACTTAATCGCTCGGCGGAATATCGGATTGAGAAAGGCATTTGTGTGCATCACGTAGAGGTCGAGCGGCACCAGTTCGCAGTCGAGATGCAGCTTCGGCTCATAATTTAGCGGATTGCTGTAGTAGTACTTCAATCGTTGTTGCAACGACCAGGTGATGACATCGCGTAGCGTGTAGAAATAGAGGTGCAGATCGAGAGCAACGCTGTAATCGAGCCCCATGCATTCATCGTAAATTGCATCGCCGCAGATCAGGCAAAAACTGAAGGCAACGATTTTTCCCGACTGCCGCCAAATGAAGAAACACGCGCGTTCCGGCATCCGCTGGCCGAGAGCGCGAAAATAATTCTTTGTCAGTGTCTCGAATTTGAATGGCGAACGCTCATGGACGGCGAGATAGAGCGGATGGATCTCGTCAACCCAGGGCGTGATGTCATCGACGACTTCCATGTCGATCTTGGGCGCGCGCTCCGCTTTCCGAAATTTCCTGCGCAAGTCTTTCCGGGTCGCCTTGCTCAGCGTGCCAAAATACTCGTCCCAGTCTTGGAAAGGATGGAGAGCAAGCCGCGTCATCGGCATGCTGGGCATCCGCGCATAGCCATTTGACGTATAGGCTCCAAGTGCCTCGCGGTATTTTGCTGGAAAATCCTTGAGAACAACGAGCGAAGCTTTGTTTTGTCGGGCGTACGTCCAAAGGCTCGCTCGCAACGCATTTGCGACCCACGCCTCATCCTTTTCGTCGCACGCACCGAGGTCGCCTGTGCCGGCCGCGCAGCCGACCATCAGGACACGCATGGTCAGGAAACGCGGGAATCTCTTTCGAATTAGATCGACAACGGAACGAATTTTACCCAGCACACCTTCGACCAGGTTTTGCCTGACAAAAAACACAGGCTGTATTGCGCGCACATTGCCTGAATCATCCTCGAGCTGGAGATAATGATATTCGAAGCCGCCCTCCAGCGTCTCTTCGACGATCTCATAATAACGATGATCTTTGCACTTATTCCGAAAAGCGCGCGGCCATGCGTCGCAATTCTGGAGATCGGCGAGTGAAAGGACTTTCGCCGCACCACGTGGGAACGGAATGATGCTGCCAGCTGACATCGAAGAGGAAAATCCCACGGACTAAATCTGCGGACCAGCGAGAATAGCCAATTCGCAGAGACTCGCACCTTTATTAGGGGCGGCTGCGATTGCTCCTGGTAGCGCATGCGCCTCGCGTGCTGGTTTCGGCGTCGCGCCGAAACGGTCTTTCCTGACGCGCGTTGCCATTTCCGAGCTTCGGCACCGCCGGGAAAGTTCGCGACAGCGAGACACCGTCGCCAGCACTCGGGACGAGTGCGCTACCCGGAATCTCCGCTTCCGGTGTGATCTGTCACGCTTTGCACCTTAAGCACGCCGCTGCGGATATGAAGATCGCGTTGAGGAAATGCGATCTCGATCCCGGCTTCGCGGAATTTCTGCTCGATGGCGAAATTGAGATCGCTTCGGTAACGGCTCGGTCGGGCGCTCATTTCGCTGCTCCACACCACAAGCTGGAAATCGATCGAGTTGTCGCCGAATTTTTCGAGAAAAACGCTCGGCTCCGGTTCCTTTAACGTATTGGGATTTTCCCGCCCGGCGGCGAGCAGAGCTTCGCGAACTTTGTCGATATCGCTGCCATAGGCGACTCCAACCGGGATGCGAAATCGCACCCGCGGATCTCCGTAAGTCCAGTTAGTCACCGGCGAATCGATGAATTTCGTGTTCGGCACGATCATCATGATGTTGTCGTTCGTGCGAATGACCGTGCTGCGGGCCCGAATTTGGTGCACTTGACCGGTAATCCCGGCGACTTCAACTCGGTCTCCGATTGTGATTGGTCTTTCGGCCAAAATCACTAAGCCGCTGATGAAATTGCTCGCGATGTTTTGCAGACCGAAGCCGACGCCCACGCCGACCGCGCCCGCGAAAACCGTCAGCGCGCCCAGGTGAATGCCGGTATTCTCAAGAACAATCAAAACGCCAACCACCAGCACGACGTTGGCGATGATTTGGGCAATGGCGTACTGGAGGGCGCGATCCAGCCCACTTTGAGCGAGGAGCCGATTAAAAAGAAACCGTTTCGTCCTCGAGGAGATCCAAAAAACGGCAACCAGAAGAGCGATTAGCAAAAAAATCTGGAGAAGGCTCAGCGAAACGGCTGGCAGCGGCGCAGTCCAGGCCAGTGGAATGCCAGCTGCGTTGATCGCGCTGACTGTGAAAAAGACGAGCGCGGCCAGACTTAAGATTGTCGTGACGATCGCGATGAAGTTGGTGTCGATCTTGAAACGGCTGAAAAAACGGCGCACGAACTGGCTCTGCAACATTCGGGCGATGATGAGTCCAGTCGCGAAAAGGCCGGCGAACGCGATCAGTCCCAGAAACGTGACGTAGTTGCGTCCGATGTAGAACAGCGGCCGCTCGAGAAGCGTCAGATCCACGGGTCTTAGTCTGGGTGCGTTCCGAACCTTGGCAACCGCGAAGCGACCAGCCGGTTAATTCCTAACGGGTCGTAGTGCTTGCGCATTCCGTTGAGGGGTCAGCGGTCGATCGACTCGCCGCTTAATGGACACGCTACTGCTGCTTGGCGCGTTCCTCGATATATTTGACGACGTCGCCGACAGTCTGCAGCTTTTCGGCGTCTTCATCCGGTACTTCGACGGAAAATTCTTCTTCGAATGCCATCACCAATTCCACGATGTCCAGCGAATCCGCGCCCAAATCCTCAATGAAAGACGCCTGTGGCGTGACCTGTTCCGGATTGACGCCAAGTTGCTCGACGATGATGTCTTTAACCTTTTCTTCGATTGATTTTTCCGCCATAAAATTTGTTCGGTTGGTGTTGATTGCGCATGGAAACCTTAAAGCTATCCGGGCACAGGATGGCAAGTAAATGAATTAGAGAGGTTGTCAACTCGGAAAGCTCTGGGTGAGTTGACACAAACACCGCTACAACCTCAGTACCTTCGGGTTTACTTCCCCTGTCGTTCAAGTAGATGAAGACGATGTCCTCTCCTCCGGTTGAGCCGGCTGATCTAATCGATCTCAAATTGCTTCCCGCGTGGGTGAAAGAGCCCGCTGAGCCGAGGAGCTACGAGCATTACACGGGTGAAGAGGGAGAAGGGCCACGAGACGGACGGCGTCCCCCGCGCGATAAACGGGGCGGCGGCGGAAAACGCCGAACCTCCAACTTCGAACATCCGGCAGATAAGACTCTGCCGGGCAGATTGCGAAAGAAAACGGGCCGGCATGAGCGGCGCCCGCGCGAATCCAAAGGTCGTCCCGTCCTATCCGGGCAAGATCGGCATGTCCCGGTCCCGCGAGTACCGCTGGAGATCACGACCCATTTTCTGCCGTCCTCGCGCGTATTCGAAAACGTGGCAGCGCAGATCAAGTCAGGCTCGGTCGCATATTCCGTTTTTGCCTTGGCGCGTTTGTTCCTTGAAAAGCCTGAACGCTACGAGGTTCGTTTGACGGCGAAGGCGGGATCACCCCTTTACCAATTGGGTGAGAACGGCGCCGTGTCTCTGAACCGTGAATTCCTCGAGCGGAACGCATTTCAGTTCGTTCACGAAGATTTCTACAAGATCGACATCACGCAGACCGACCCGATCAAGGGAAATTTCTCAAATGTAGCGCGATGTCGATTGAGCGGGACGCTTCTTGGCCCGACCAATCATCACAATTATCAACCGCAGCTTCGCACGCTTTACGAACAGCGCTTCAGCCGCCGGATGAGCTTTGCTGATTATCAGCGGCAAATCGAGATCGTGAATGATCCGGCATTGATCGAGCGATGGAAGGAACAGGCGCGGACGGCGATGACATTTAAAACGGTGAACGGCGAGCCTTCCTCGACGTTCTCTTCCGCCGCGGAAGCAGAACGGCATTTCCGCTCGAATTACCTGCCCGGCCTGGTGCGCAGCGTGGACGAAGTGACCATCAGTGGCGTGCTAAGCCGGCGTTTGCCCGATCGGACGTTGCACCATGCGCTGGAAGATGCCTGGACACGCGAGACCCGTTCGCCGTCGAATATGATCCAGGAGTTGGTCGGTCGATTTCGACAAGCAGGACTTAATGTCTTCCGCCATCGCCGTGGCATGTTGTTTGTCTCGCCCATCCGGGTGCGACCTTTTGTTCATGCCCAAGCCGAAGTATCTCCTTCGGTGAATGCGATTCTCGAAATCCTGGCAGCAGCGCCCGGAACTAATCGCAAAGAACTTTTTGAAAAATTGATTGCTGATGTTGCAATCGAAGAGGTGGAATCGCGCAAGCTTGCCCTTGCTTCCGACCTGCGGTGGTTGATCAGCGAGGGCTACCTGATCGAGTTCAACGACGGCTCACTCGATTTGCCGCGCGGGAAAGCAAAGTCGCAGGAAGCTGCTGCTGCGGCCGAGCCGGCGCCGACTTTGCCGAATGGGTCAGCCGGCGAGCCCATGGAACAGGTAGTCGCAGCAGTAGACGCACCTCCGTTACCGAGCGTGCTTGAGATCGGCGGCAGCTAAAATCTGCCGCGTTATCCCGATCAGAATCCGCGCCTCGCAGTGCCAGATATTACTCGCCGACGACCTTGAACGATGGCGTCGAATCGCCTTCATCGTAGCGGACGATCTTGTTCTTCTCGTCCAATACAACAATGCGCGGTTGATGAACGGCCGCTTCTTCGGGCGTGTAACGCGCGAAACTCATGATCGTGACGCGGTCACCAATTTTGCCGAGATGGGCGGTGGCGCCGTTCAGTTCGATAATTCCGCGCTGGGGCTCCCCGTAAATCGCGTAGGTTTCGAAACGTTCGCCGTTGGTCAGATTGCCGACTAGGATTTTTTCGTACTCGATCAGCCCAACCAATTTAGCCAGATCAGATGAAATCGTCAGACTGCCTTCGTAATCCACACTCGCGCCCGTCACGGCAGCGCGATGGATCTTCGATTTGAGAAGCGTGAATTCCATCGACAAACGTTCGCTCGACAACCGGGTAGCTCTCGTTCGTAGCTAGATAACGCCGGCCTTTTTCAAAGCCCGATAAGCGCCGTTCTTATTGATCGTTTTAAGACCGCGCGCAGAAACGCGAATACGCACGAATTTCTTCAACTCCGGCACCCAGATGCGGTGTTCATGCAGATTTGGCGCGAAAACACGCGGCACATTTTTCGTCACGTGCCGGCCGACTCCGCCCTTTTTCTTGGCCATACCGCGCCGGTGAATAACGCTACCGCGCGTCGCTCTCGATCCCGTGATACCGCAAATTCTTGACATGGTGTAACCTTAAAACAGGCGCGTAAGCTGGCGCGCACAGATGCGCCGGTCAAGTGAATGTTGAACGGCGAATGCACGTGGCGGTCAAATTTAGTTCGCGCAAGAGCAACCCGTTTCGCAAGATCGATACCGTCGGATTTGAGGCATGACGCAAAAAAATAACCACAAACTGCGGATTGGAATTGTGGGAGCGGGCGGCATCGTTCGCGCTCGTCATTTGCCGGCGCTCAAAAAAGATCCCGAAGTCGAAATCATTGCCGTCTCGAATTCGACCTATGAAAGCTCCGAGAAATTTTGCCGGGAAAACGTGCCGCATGCTACTCCGATGCGGAACTGGCCCGAGGTTCTCGCATTGCCGGAGCTCGACATAATCTGGATCGGCACGCCACCCTACTTGCATTCGGCGGTAACGATTTCGGCGCTTGAAGCGGGCAAGCACGTTTTTTGTCAGGCTCGGATGGCCATGGATTTGGCCGAAGCGGAGGAAATGCTGGCGGCATCAAAGCGTTATCCTGAACTGGTCACGATGCTTTGTCCGCCGCCATTCGGAATGCGCGCTGATTTGCTCGTGAAAAAGATCCTTGCTGAAAACTACATTGGCCGACCGCATCACGTGCGACTAAAAAGTTTCACGGGCAATTACCTGGACGCCGACGCTCCACCTCATTGGCGGCAAAGGATCGAGCTCAGCGGCCTGAACGTGCTTACGCTTGGGATTTACGTTGAAGTGTTGCAACGCTGGCTTGGCGACATCAGCGGCGTGTTCGCGCGCGGCAAAATTGTCCGCCCGTTGCGCCAGGGCTACGAAGTGATCATTCCTGATTTACTGACCGTCCTTTGTGCGTTCGATAATGGCGCCGAAGGCGTGCTCGAATTCAGCGGGGTCGATGCCATGGCGCCGGGCGACCGGCTGGAGATTTATGGCAGCGCCGGCACGCTTACTTACGATTTCAGTTCCGATGTCGTGCAGGTGGGCAAGCTCGGCGATCGCGCCCTGCACGTTGTCGATCTTCCCACCGAATTGGAAGGCGAATGGCGCGTAGAAGAAGATTTTCTCGCCGCCGTAAAATCGAAAGGCCGCATTCGGCCGCGTCCAAATTTCGAAGAAGGCGTTCGTTACATGCGCGTGGTCCAGGCCGTGGCCGATTCGCGCGCGCGCAATGAGTGGGTCGCGATTAAGAAATAGTCCTTCGAGCGCGGGCGCTTGTTGTAAACTGGGTAATCGGAATAATTCGCTCTAAGTTTCGTTAGATGAAGCAGAGCGGCCCGGGGCCGCCGCTACAAATGAAACTCAAAGCGCCGCCGCGACGCGCGCGAGCACGTAACCGATAAGGCCGCTTGCGGGCAGAGTGAAAAGCCAGGTCCAAATGATGCGCTCCACCACGGTCCATTTCATCCCGCTGAAACGTTTCACCGCGCCTACGCCCATAATGGAAGTCGAGATCACGTGGGTGGTGGAAAGAGGAATGCCGTAATAGCTCGCGGCTTGAATGATCATCGCGGCGCTTGTCTCCGCGGCAAATCCGTGCACCGGCTGCAATTTCACCATCCGATGGCCGAGCGTGCGAATGATGCGCCAACCACCCGCAGCCGTTCCCACTGCCATCGTCACGGCGCAGAGACCGATCACCCACGTCGGTAGGACGAATGCTGGCGTTTTCAGAAAATTGAGCCAGCCCGGCAGATGATCGAAGCTACCTGCCTTTGTGCCGGTAAAAAGCGCGAGCGTGATAATCCCCATCGTTTTCTGGGCGTCGTTTGTTCCGTGGCTGTGTGCCATCCAGGCCGCGCTGAAAATTTGCAGTTTGCCAAAAAGGGACTGCACAAAGTGGGGCGTAAAGCGATGGAGCGCGACAAAAAGCAAGAACATCAGCAGGGCCCCGAAAATGAAGCCTGCGAATGGCGAGATGATCATGGGTATGACCACTTTTGGCCAGACGCCGGCGTCCCATTTTATGACCGACCAATTGCCATGCGCCGCGGCCAGCGCCGCTCCGCAAAGTCCGCCGATAAGAGAATGACTCGAACTCGAGGGCAAGCCGAACCACCACGTAACGATGTTCCAGGCGAACGCGGCGATGACCGCGCAAAGTACCGTCGACATTGTGACGATGTCGGTGTCGACCAGCCCCTTGCCGATTGTCGAAGCAACCGCGCCGCCGAGGAGAGCGCCGGTGAGATTGAAAAACGCCGCCATCGCAATCGCCTGCCGCGGCGTCAGGACCCGCGTGGAAACAACCGTCGCGATCGCATTGGCAGCGTCGTGAAAGCCGTTGCTGTATTCGAAAATGATCGCTGCGAGGGCGACGGAAAAAAAAGTGACCATGCCGCAGCCGGCTACGAATATTTCAGGGCGACTTGCAGGATGATGTTTCCCGCGTCCCGGCAACGGTCGATTACTTTTTCCAAAAGGCCGTAAAGATCGTGCAGAAAAACGATCTGCTTCGGATCGTAATCGCCTTGGAAAAGGTCGCGCAGCCGATCTAGCTCGAGCTGATCCGCGTCGCCTTCGATCGCCTGGAGTTTCGCATTCATCTCACGTGCTGTCTGGGCGTCGATCCCTTTTCGTAATTGCTTTACCATCGCCAGCACTGTCTCGGCCGCCTGATCCAACAGCTCGACCTGCTTCTGAAAACTGTGTCCACGCAAATTTTCCGGCCGGATCAAGATGCGCTCGCCAATTTTCTCCACGGTTTTCGGTATTTTATAAAGAGCAGCCGCTAACTCCTGGATGTCCTCGCGCTCCAGTGGCGTAATGAAAGTTTTGGAAAGCTGTTCGGTCAGTTCCTGCGTGATGCGTTTATCTTCGCGACGGCTGTGTGCAAACTCCTCCAGATTCTCCGGCGTCTCATCTTGCTGTAGTTTTTCCAGCAGTGCGACCAGGTGATGGACGCTCCCGTCGGCCTGCTGCGCGCTCGCCTCCAGGAGATCGTAAAACTTTTGGTCGCCCCCCAGAATTTTTTGAATCGAGAACATAAGCGAAGTGTTTCAGACCATCGCGCCGCGCATGATCAGCAACGCGATGCTGAAGTAAATGACTACGCCCGTTACATCGACAAGGATGGCCTGCGAGTGAATCAATGTTGAAAGGCGCGGAAACGGCGTCATAGCCACTTCTTTCTCTTAAACCAGCATAGGGTCAGCGCAGTCGTCACGAATGTAATTGCGATTGCCATCACATATCCGTACTTCCACTTAAACTCGTGGATCTCCTCAAAATTCATACCGTACCACGTGCCGACAATCATGGCCGGAGTCGTGATCACGGTAATAAGCGTGAGCAGCTTGATTACCTCCCCTGTCTGATTGGACGACATATTAAGATAGACCTGCAAAATGCCCGTAAGCGAATCAGTGTAACGTTGCGAAAGTTCAGAAATATGGAATAGCCCGTCGTAAACATCCCGATAGTACGGCACCAAATGCGGCCGGATGAGCTTAAACTCGCCCCGCGCAAAACGGGCCACGACCTCTCGTTGCGGACTAACGATGTGTCGCAGGTGCAGCACCTCGTTTTTAACTTGCAGCAGTCGATTTAGGATTTCCTTGGTGGGATGCTGTATGACCTCATGTTCCAATTGGGCGATCTCCAGCGAGAGTTCATCCAGGGCCGGTTTATAATTTTCCACGATCTCATCCAGGAGCGTATGGGCGACCCGGTCCGGGGCTCGCGCAAGACGCCCGGCGCCTCGTAAACAGCGCTCTTCGGTCGATTGCACGCTCTTCAATGGCAGTTCGTGATAGGTCACGAGAAAGTTCTTCCCCAGAAAAAAGTTCAGTTCGCTCGTCGCAAACACCCCATCTTTGCGGCTGTAATCCACCGCATGAATCACCATGAACAGGTATGGGGCGAATCGGTCGTCCTCCTTGGGCGTATATTCTTCGACCTTCGGCGACGCACTTACGGCCACGCAGTCTTCGATGGAAAGGGGATGAAAATGAAAAATACTTTCCAACACCCTTTGCGTTTCCTCGGGCGTAGGATTTTCCAAGTCCACCCAAAGAAAAAGATTGGTATCCGCCAGCAACGTCGGCATCAAAAACAAATCAATGTCTTTGGTGTGCAAACGTCCCTGGGTTGTAAATGCGAGTGACCGAATCATTCCCGCGAATATTGGCACTCCGTCAAGCCGGCGCGAGTCTATTCTCTTGCAAAGCTTGCGAGAAGCGATCGGCGTTTCCCGAGATCCAATCGCGTATCAGGGGTCGGCCCCTACATTAGAGCATGGCGCCGCGCATGATTAGCAAGGCGATGCTGAAGTAAATGACTAAGCCCGTTACATCGACAAGCGTAGCGACAAACGGGGCAGAAGACGCCGCAGGGTCGGCGCCGGCTCTGCGAAGGATAAAGGGAAGCATGGAGCCGGAAAGTGTCCCCCAAAGCACAACGCCGACGAGCGCGATACCAACGGTGATCGCGACCAGCGGCCAGTGCGGACCGTACGGCTGTCGATGAAGGTATTGCTCGCCGACAATCGCCCAGCCGCCAACGCGGACAATGCCTATTGCTCCCAGGATGAGACCCAATGCGAGCCCAGCCTGCACTTCGCGACTCATCACCCGCCACCAATCGCGAAGGGTCACTTCGCCCAGCGCCATCGCTCGAATCATTAATGTCGAAGCTTGCGAGCCGGAATTGCCGCCGCTCGAAATGATAAGCGGCAGGAACAGCGCGAGCACAAGCGCCTTCGCCAATTCTTCCTGATAATTGGCCATTGCCGTTGCGGTCAATGTTTCTCCCAGGAACAGAATCACGAGCCAGCCGGCGCGTTTGCGAACCATTCGCCAGAGCGGAATGCGCATATATGGCTCTTCCAGAGCCTCCATGCCGCCGAACTTTTGGATGTCCTCGGTCGCTTCCGCTTCGGCGACGTCGAGCATGTCGTCGATCGTCACGATCCCCACAAGGACCCCGCTCGAGTCAACGACCGGCAACGCGGTGCGATCGTATTTGCGAAAAACGTTGACCGCATCCTGCTGCGAATCGTGCACGTTCAAACTCACGAAAGTTTTCTCCATCAAATCGCGGACCGTGTGTGCCAGCGGCTTGAGCAAAAATTCCCGTATCCGGATGTCGTCGATCAATTTGCCGCGCGCGTCGACGACATAAATCACGTTGAGCGTCTCGGTATCCTGGCCGTGTTCGCGCACGTAATCGAGAACTTGCTGAACGGTCCAAACCTCCTGCACAGCGATGAAATCCGGCGTCATCAACCGGCCGACGCTGCCCTCAGGATAACCAAGCAACGCTTGCGCGACGTGCCGTTCCTCGGGCGTCAGCAGTCTGATTAACTGGCGCGCCGCCGCGCTCGGCAATTCCTCCAGTAGCGCCGTGCGATCGTCCGGCGACATTTCGTTCAGAATCGCCACCACCTGCTCGTGCGCCATGGCACGCAGCAATTTCTGCTGCGCATCGAAATCAAGGTATTCAAACACATCCGCGGCCAGCGCATGCGGCAGGACGCGAAAGATGATGACCTGTTCATCTTCCGGCACATCGAGGATGACTTCCGCAACATCGGCCGGCGGCCACTCGCGAAACACTTCGCGCAACGCACCGAAATTACGGGCGTCGATCATGCTCTTGATTTCCGGTTGTAAAATCTTGCCGACCATAAGCGAGTATTCGCGCGGGACTGCCGCCGAGTTTTAACACCGCGCTTTGCAAGAAGCAACGAGCCAGCAGTGGAATAGTGGAGGGCTGGAGTAACGAAGTGATTTCACGATCGCATCCGTCCCATAACTCCATTTCTCCACCACTCCATTACTCCATCGCCACAAGTGTGGTTGCACTTGGCATTTGACCGAAACGATCCAAAATAAATGTGATGCCGGCAGTTGCTACAGCTCCAGTGATTCGACGTGAGATCGGCGACGATCACATTTGCCTGCTTACTTTCGATCGTCCCGAATCGGGCGCGAACATTTTTGACGCCGCCACTCTGGATGAATTGAATGAACATCTCGATTTTGTAGAGAACGATGCCTCCTTGCGCGGAGTGATCATCACGTCGGCGAAAAAATCGATTTTTATCGCCGGCGCGGATTTGAAGACGCTTTTGCAACAAGCGCAAACCGGGGATCTGCGCTCGTTTATCGCGGAAGGACAGCGGATCCTGAACCGCCTTGCCGGATTGGAAATCCCGACTGTTGCGGCAATCCATGGCGCTTGCGCTGGCGGCGGTTATGAAGTCACCCTGGCGTGCGATTATCGGGTCGCCTCGGATGATTCGGCGACGCGGATCGGTCTTCCTGAAACGACGCTCGGATTAATTCCCGCCTGGGGCGGTTGCACCCGTCTGCCGCGTTTGATCGGTGCGGAGAAAGCCGCCGAAGTGATTTTGAAGGGGAAACTTTATTCTGCGCAGGAAGCCTCGAAACTTGGCTTGGTCGATGAAGTCGCGCCGCGCGATCGACTTGTCGATCTTGCTCGGAAAAAATTGCGCGACGGCAAGCGCAAAATGAAGGGCGGAGCTCCTGCGACGCCGGGCTCGCCGGAGCTCGTCCCTCCAACTGCTATTGGAAACCCGGCACCAGCGCGCGCTTTCGAGGTCATTAAGAAAGGTCTCTCTGCTTCGACTCAGCAATCGCTCACCCTTGAGTTGGACGCGATTGTCGATCTTGGAAAGACCGAATCGACCCAAAACCTGATCCGCAATTTTTTCCTGGCCGAGAAATACAAGAAAGGCAGTTCCAAAACACCAGTGCCCAAGGTCGTGCATGCTGCCGTGATCGGTGCTGGCGTTATGGGTTCCGGCATTGCCCAATGGCTTAGTTCTCGCGGTGTTACGGTGATCCTGCGCGATATCGCGCGGGAACAAATCGACCATGGCCTGGCGAATATCGAAAAAACTTACGCCGACGCCGTGAAGCGCGGTTTGATGACGGAAGAGAAAGCGAAAGAAGGACGCGCCCGCATTGTGGCCTCGACGGCGCCAATGGAATTGCGCGATGTGCAAATTATCATCGAGGCGGCCTCCGAAAAGATCGACATCAAAAAAGAAATCTTTCGCGAGTTGGGAATGCAGGCGGGTCCAAAAACGATCATCGCCACGAACACATCCGCGCTTCCGGTCAGCCGGCTGGCTGACGCGACGGTTTCGCCCGAGCACGTCATTGGTCTCCATTTTTTTAACCCGGTGAGCCGGATGAAGCTGGTGGAAGTTGTCGTCGCCAAACAAACTTCGGATGACACGCGCGAGCGGACACTGGCCTTTGCGCGACAAATCGGGAAAATGCCTGTTCTCGTGCGCGACAGCCCGGGTTTTCTGGTCAATCGCGTTTTGTTTCCTTATTTGCTCGATGCTGCTGAACTTTTTGAAAGCGGCCTGGATGCGGGCAAGATCGACAATGCGCTGACGCAATGGGGCATGCCGATGGGGCCGCTGCGGCTAATCGACGAAATTGGCGTCGATATCACGGTCGATATTGGCAATACGCTCGAGAAAGCCTACGGCCGACGCGATCATGTTCCGACTGTCCTGCTTTGGTTACGCGACCTCGAGATGCTCGGGCGCAAAACCGGCGGTGGCTTTTACAAATACGAAGGTAAAACGCAAACGCCGAACGAGTCGCTCGCGCAATGGCGGCATGGGTTGCATGGCGATCCAGAAGGCGCTGAAGGCCCAGTCATTCCGCCGGACCGGCATCGCGATCCCCGAACGCTTTCGGGGCTAAACGAGATCGAACTGGCGCACCGCCTCGTCTTTCTCATGGTTAACGAAGCCGCGCGTTGCGTGGAAGAGAAAGTTGTCGCGTCGCCAGAAGACGCGGACTACGGAATGATTTTGGGAACAGGTTTCGCGCCATTCCGCGGCGGGCCATTGCGTTTCGCGGAGCATTTCGGGCTAAAGAACATCGTGGACGAAATGGAACAGCTGGCGCGAAGTGAGGAAAAATTTTCGCCGTGCGAAATATTGAAAGAGCACGCGCGCGACGGAACGAAATTTTATGAGATGTAACACAGACATCTTGTCTGTTTGTTGCGCAGGCATCCTGCCTGCGTCGGAGGCAAACAGCGGGCAAGATGCCCGTTCGACGAACAGGCTCGCCATCGCGAGTCCGTCCTGCGGCGGACTGGAAGCCTGTGTTACAGAGTAAAATGAAATCTCCGCTCGAAGCACCAGAAAAACAGATCGCTGAGGAAACCAGCGCGAAGCCGGAGAAGCCTGCGGCCACTGTCATCGACACTTCGAAAATGTCGAAAGGCAAACGCGAAGCGCTCGAGCTGGCGGAAGCCTCACGCGATCCGCTCGACGATCGGGGTAGTTTCGCCAGCAATCTTTTCGTCGGCCGCTACGATTTCGCGCGCATCCATCCTTATCCTGAGCAAAGCGCTGAAGACCGCGCCGCGGGGGAGGAATTCCTCGGCAGCCTGAAGAAATATCTGCGCGAAAATATCGACGCCGACGAAATCGATCGGACCGGCGAAATTCCGCAGAAGAACATCGACGAGCTGTTCGCGATGGGCGCCTTTGGGGTGAAAATTCCGAAGCAATACGGCGGGCTCGGTCTGTCGCAGGTAAATTATGGACGGGCGGCCATGTTGCTTGGGAGTTGGGACGCAAATCTCACTGCCCTCGTTTCCGCGCATCAGTCGATCGGCGTTCCACAGCCATTGCTGCTCTTCGGCACTGAAGAGCAAAAGAAAAAATATCTGCCGCGGGTCGCACGCAGCGAGATTTCCGCGTTCGCGCTCACCGAATGGAACGCCGGGTCGGATCCCGCGAACATGAGCTTGCGCGCCGATCCGACGGAAGACGGTTCGGCGTTCATCCTCAACGGCGAGAAGCTTTGGTGCACAAACTTGATCAAGGCCGGCGTGCTAGTGGTCATGGCTCGGACGCCTCCAAAAATGGTCAATGGCAGAGAACGCAAACAAATCACTGCGTTTATTGTCGATGTCGATTCGCCCGGACTCGAGATCACGTATCGCTGCCACTTCATGGGATTGCGTGCGCTCTACAACGGCATCGTGAAATTCACCGACGTGCGCGTGCCGCGCGAAAACATGATCGCCAAGGAAGGCCAGGGATTGAAAGTCGCGCTCACGACCCTGAACACTGGTCGCCTCACGATTCCAGCGGCGTGCGTCGGTCTATCGAAACGGCTGCTCGATATTTGCCGTAAATGGGCGAGCGAGCGGATTCAATGGGGCGTCCCGATTGGCCAGCACGCTGCCATCGCAGGGAAAATTGCCGAGATGGCAGGCAACGTGTTCGCGATGGAAGCGATGACGTTTCTCACCTCGTCGCTGGTGGATCGCAAGGTGGGCGATCTCCGCATCGAAACCGCGATGTGCAAAATGTGGGCGACGGAAACGACCTGGAAAATTGCCGACGATGCCATGCAGGTGCGCGGCGGCCGGGGTTATGAAACTGCGCAATCGCTTGCTGGTCGTGGCGAAGAACCAATCCCGGTCGAACGTTTCCTGCGCGATTGCCGCATCAATCTCATCTTCGAGGGTTCGAGTGAAATCATGCGGCTTTTCATCGCGCGCGAAGCGCTCGACCCGCATTTGAAAGTCGGCGGAGCAATCTTCAATACACAGTTGCCGATGTCCGAGCGCGCGAAAGCCGTCTTTAGTTCCGGGAAATTTTATGCTGGTTGGTATCCGCGCCAGTGGTTGCCGAACGGCGCAGGCGAGATCGACAATTTGCACGAAATATTGCGCGGTCACGTCGATTACGCTGCGCACACGAGCAAGCGGCTCGCGCGTGGTTTGTTCCACGCCATGGCACGGTTCGGCCCGAAACTCGACCGTGAACAATTATTGCTCTCGCGCTTCGTCGGAATTGCGACTGAGCTGTTCGCTATCAGTGCGACCTGTTCTTACGCGCAATGGCTGCTTGGCCAGGGCAAACCGGCCGACGAAATTCTTTCTGTCGCAGATTATTTCTGCCGCTCCGCGCGCATGCGGATCGACCATCACTTCGCGGGAACGTCGGGCAACGCGGACAAACGGGGCTATAAGCTCGTGCAAGATTTGCTCGCCGGAAAACACGAGCTTCTGCGCGACGGTATTGTGTAGGGTAGCGCACGCGTCTCGCGTGCTGGCGATGGTGTCCCGCCATTGCGAACTTTTCTGGAACTGCGCCATCATTCCACGGCACGCCACAAGAAAAGATTGTTGCGGCGAGACACCGCAACCAACACGCGAGACGCGTGCGCTACCCAGCGTATTGCAAAGCCCGCGGCTGGTTGACCAACTGTTTCGCCAAAGCTAACCTCAACGGATGAGTATGCCGCCCGTGCTCACGGAGGCGGCTTCACCTCGAAGCCGTGCCACAAAGAGCGAAATACAAAAAGGAATAGCGCCATCGAACGTGCTCGAAACGATCGAGCAACACGTTCTGCTCGACGGCTTCAAAGTCGTCGTCGATCTGGAGAAAAGCCGCGGCTCCTATTTGCACAACGCAGTCGGCAATCGCCGATTAATCGATCTCTACGGGTTTTTCGGCTCAATGCCAGTCGGGTTTAATCATCCGCACTTCGACCAACCCGAAGTTCAGCGCGATCTGCTCCGTGCCGCGAAGGTCAAGATTGCGAACTCGGACGTTTACTCGGAAGACTACGCCGAATTCGTGCGCGTGTTCGAGCGCGTTGTCGGCTTGCCGCCGCTGGAGCGTTATTTGTTTATCGAAGGCGGCGCGCTTGCGGTCGAAAATTGTTTGAAGGCGGCCATGGACTGGAAGGTGCGCAAGAACATGGCCGCCGGTCATGGCGAACGCGGCACGCAGATTCTGCATTTTCGCCACGCATTTCACGGACGCAGCGGTTATACCATGAGCCTCACCAACACCGATCCGCGCAAGACGGATTTGTTCGCAAAGTTCGATTGGCCACGCGTTTCATGTCCACACGTCGATTTTTCGTTGCCGGAGTCGGAACGCGAACGCGATGTGATCGCTCGCGAGAAGAAATCGGAGCAGGAAATTCGAGATTACATTCGTGATCGCAACATCGACATCTGCGCCATTATCATCGAACCAATCCAGGGCGAGGGCGGCGACAATCATTTCCGCGGCGAATGGCTGCAAACGCTCCGAAAAATTTGCGACGACAACGAACTCCTTCTCATTTTCGACGAAGTGCAATGCGGCATGGGCGCAACCGGTCGCAATTGGTGCTGCCAACATTTTGGTGTCGTGCCGGACCTGCTTGCCTTTGGGAAGAAAGCTCAGGTCTGCGGGGTGATGGCCGGACCGCGCCTGGATGAAGTAAAAGACAACGCGTTTCGCTTATCCAGCCGACTGAACTCGACCTGGGGCGGAAATTTCACCGACATGGTGCGTTCAACTCATTATTTGCGAATTATCGAAGAAGAACATCTGGTCGAGAACGCCGCGAAAGTGGGCGGATATTTTCTGGATCAGCTCCGCGACTTGCAACGCGAGGAGCCGCTGATTTCCGCCGCGCGCGGCCGAGGGCTGTTTCTTGCCTTCGATCTTCCCAATGCAAAAACGCGCGAACAATTTTGGAAGGGATTCTTCGATCTCGGCGTTCTCACCCTTCGGTCTGGCGAAAATTCGATTCGGTTTCGTCCGCCGCTCGACATCACCGCGGAGGTGATCGATGAAGCGATGGATTTGATGCGCAAGTATTGCCAGCAGCGAACACGGAAATGAGCAGCGCGCGGAAGGTGGATCGAGCAGTCACTTGCTCGATGTTAAATCTACGCGGCCTCGCCGCCATTATTTTGGCATCGTCCGCGGAGCGGCCGATCCACCTATGAAAACCACGTTGGAAAAACTGGGCCTTGGTGATGTAAATGACGGCGTCTTTGATGGCGAATGGCGCGGGGGCGGCGCGAAGATCGACAAGATTTCACCGATTGACGGGCAACGGCTTGCCAGCGTGCGCACGGCATCCGACGCCGATTTCGAAAAGGCAATCGCCCGCGCGCAGGAAGCGTTTTTGAAGTGGCGCACAACGCCTGGCCCCGTGCGTGGCGAGACTGTTCGTCGCCTCGGTAACTTACTACGCGAATTGAAACACGAGCTCGGCCAGCTCGTGACCCTGGAGACCGGAAAGATCATCGCCGAAGGCGAAGGCGAAGTGCAGGAGATGATCGACATTTGCGATCTGGCAGTCGGTCAATCGCGAATGCTTTACGGTCTGACGATCCAGTCGGAGCGGCCAAGTCACCGTTTGATGGAGCAATGGCATCCGTTAGGCGTCGTGGCCGTGATTACCGCGTTTAATTTTCCCGTCGCGGTCTGGTCGTGGAACGCGGCGCTGGCAGCCGTCTGCGGCGACGCCACGGTTTGGAAGCCATCCGAGAAAACTCCGCTGACCGCAATTGCAGTGACAAAAATCGCCGAGCGCGTCTGCCGCGAAACCGGCGCTGATCCGGCGATCTTCACGCTGCTCATGGGCGACCGCAAAACGGTTGGCCAAAAATTAGCTGAGGACGCGCGGATTCCATTGGTCTCGGCCACCGGCTCCGTGAACATGGGTCTGCACGTTGCCAAAACTGTCCACGGCCGATTGGGCAAAACAATCATGGAGCTCGGCGGTAACAATGCGTTGATCGTCGCGCCGAGCGCCGATCTCGAAATGGCCACACAATCCATTTTCTTCGGCGCAGTCGGGACTGCGGGGCAACGTTGCACGTCCACGCGGCGTGTGATTATGCACGAATCGGTGGCGTCCAAAGTTCGGCACAAACTCCTGGCGGCTTACAAATCCTTGACGATTGGAAATCCGCTCGATCGCAAGACTGTGATGGGTCCGTTGATCGACAAGAATGCTGTCGATCTTGTCCAGCATTCGACCCAGCGGTTGAAAGACGAGGGGGGCGAAGTTCTTTACGGCGGCGACCGGTTGAGCGTTCCCGGCGAATGTTACATGAAGCCATGTCTGGCAACCGCGAAGCCCGATTTCGAAATCGTGCAGCATGAAACGTTCGGGCCGCTCCTTTACCTTATGACTTATCGCGACTTCGACGAAGCAATCGCAATCCACAACAACGTGCCCCAGGGGTTGACCTCGTCGATCTTCACGAACGACGTGCGCGATGCGGAGAAATTCCTCAGCGCAATCGGCAGCGATTGTGGAATCGCCAATGTGAACACTGGCACAAGCGGCGCCGAGATCGGCGGGGCATTCGGGGGCGAGAAAGAGACCGGCGGCGGGCGCGAAAGCGGGAGCGATTCGTGGAAGAGCTACATGCGTCGGCAGACGAATACGATTAACTTCTCCACGGAACTTCCATTGGCCCAAGGAATCCAGTTCGGCAGCGAAGCGGGCAGCGCGACTGCCTAACGACTTGGCACGTTGCCATCCTGAGCGGAGCGTAGCGGAATCGAAGGATCCCGTTGATCTTCAGAAATTGTTTGATTTGCAACAATTCGTAATTGTTAATTGATGTAGAAGATTGATCGCGAAAACTCATGATGAGGCTGACTTCGATAAGCGTTCCTGCTCAGTTGCAACGCAACGATCCGGAGATCGTTCAAGCCGGAATCGAAAATGGTGGGGAGGCGTTGCTCCAATTAGTGGCACGCCGGTTAGGGAGAACGGACTTATCCGGAATCGATTTTCTCGATGTGGGATGTGGTGTGCGGTTTACCCAGACAATAATCAACCGGCATGTTCCGATCGGCTCGTATACCGGAGTCGAAGTTTATCGCCCGATCATCGACTGGCTCAAGGAGCATGTCGAACGCGAAGACGATCGGTTCACGTTCGTACACTGGGACGCGCACAACCCGCGTTACAATAGTGGACGATCAGCTCGTCGGATGGAGAGCTTTACCACGTTACCTGTCGAAGGAACGTTCGATGTCATCGCTGGATTCTCTCTCTTCACGCATTTAGCGCCGGGCGACACGGAGCAAATGATGCGACTTATGCGGAAGGCCGTTCGTCCCGGCGGGCACCTGTTTTTCTCGGCCCTTTGTCAGGACCAGACCGTCGAAACATACAAGGAAGCCAAGCCTGACCGTCCTGGAGCGGAAGTGCACTACGGAAGAAGTTATCTGGAAACAATAATAGCGGCTACAGGATGGGAACTTGTTTCCTGCGAAGCGCCTTCATTTTTTATCGTCGACTCCTTTCTCTGTCGACCTGCAAGAGATCGTTCGACTAGCGCCTGATGTGCGGGAGTTAGGTTTCTGGGCGAGCGAGTTGAATTTTCCAGCAAGGATTGAGCTCGGCGATTTTTACGAATGACGTCTGCGAAGCGGAAAATTCGTCAGCGCAGTGGGAAGTGATTGCGGCATTGCAAATGTGAACACTGGCACAAGCGGCGAGAAAAATACCGGTGGCGGCCGCGAGAGCGGCAGCGATTGCTGGAAGCAGTACATGCGCCGTCAGACGAACACGATCAATTTTTCGACCGAATTACCGCTTGCGCAGGGGATTCAGTTCGGCGGCGACGACGCCGGCAGCGCAACGGCGTAATGGAGGATAGGCTTCCAGCCTGACTTGGCCGACAGGCATCTTGCCTGTCGGTAGGGCGATTCAGCGGGCTGGAAGCCCGCTGGCCGGGACAGGCTAGGAAGCCTATCTTCCAGCCGTAGTCAGCTCGAAAAGTTCATCAAGTTTCTCGGCGGTATCGATGCTCATGATGAACCTCTGCAATTTCTTGCATTGATCTTTGCCAATGACATCACCGCCAAGCGCGGTGAATTTGACCGCGATTTCATCCTCGGTCATTGGATCGCGCGGATCGCCTTTTGGAACATCGACACGAGTGGAGTACGACTTGCCATCGTTCGTGGTGATCGTCACTCGACTCGGCTGGAACTTTGGAAAGAGCGCTTCGAATTCTTCATTCGCGACAACTTTTATCTTGTCCATGATTGGAATTAGCGACTGGTCGCGGACGCGTTCTTCGCGGAATTGCAATGGCGTGACCATGCCATCAATGAGACCGACCGCCATGCAATAGGGCAGGGAATGATCGGCGGTCTCCTTCGAGGTCGGCCGATACTTGTGGGGATCGCCAAGGATATCGGCGGCGCGCGCAATCACTTCGACTTTGATCTCCTTCACCTCGTCGGCTTTGATCTGGTTTTCCTTAACGGTCTTCATCATGGCGGTGAGTGGCGCGTGACTGAGCGCTTCGATTGGGAAACTTTTCATCCCGCAATCAAGGATGCGGTAATGCGACTTGGGAGATGTCGGCAAATCCTTGACGAACCCCTCGCCGTCGAAAGCCGCTGGCTGTCCCTTGTATTGCACGTGACCGAACACAGCGAACAAACCTTCCTTGCCATCGATGATGTGCTCGGGTCCTGAAAATCCCTCGCGAGCAAGCAGCGCGCTCTCCGTGCCCATCCGTCCCGCCCACGGATCAACCGTGTTTTTCATGTTGGTCAGCTTGCCCGCAGTTACGGCGCCCGGGCAAAATGTGCGCGACGCGCTGATGCCAATGGCCGAGACCATCTGTTCCGAAGTGAGATTCAATACGCGACCCGCCGCAACCGGCGCAGCGAACGCACTTAACGTGGCATGATGCCAGCCGTATTCGCGGACGCCTGGCCGTCCTATTTCACAAAGCCGCATTTCAATTTCGTAAGCAATGATCGTGGCAAGAATTAAGTCTTTTCCGCTCAGGCCTTCGCTTTCGCAAAGTGCGAGCGGCGCCGCGATGAGATCGCTGGGATGGCATGGATCAGCTTTCCAATAAATGTCGTTGTAATCCATGGCGCGGATCATGTGGCCATTCAAAAACGCGGCATCCACTGGATTCGTTTTGAAACCGGAGACGAACGCGGTGGCGCTGCCATTGCCGCTGGACATCGCGCGATAGTGCTTCAGCAAAATCTTTGCATCATCCTGCTGACTGCCGCCAAGCGCGCAGCCGATGGAGTCGAACCAAAATAATTTCGCTGCTTGAATAGCTGCGGGGGACAGATGCTCGTATTTCAGCGACCAGGCCCATTCGGCGATGACGTGCGACAGAAGACGCTTGGGTTCCTTTGTTGCTTGTGACATAGTCGCTTTCCTCGATCAAGATTTTTGCCCACGAAACACACGAATCACGCTAAAACAAACTAAAGCTGAAGAGTCTTACGGAAAGATTCCTCTCCTTCGCGCCATTCGGGGGGTCTTCTCCTTGCTCATAGATTGAGCGTATGGAAAGAGCAGAACGATGAATCCGAAAAGCTTCTTCGGGGAGCTGAAGCGGCGCAACGTTTACAAGGTTGCGGTCGTGTACGCGATTGTCGGCTGGCTCCTGGTTCAAATTGCCACCCAGGTTTTCCCATTCCTGGAAATTCCGAATTGGGTTGTTCGCCTTGTGATTGCACTAGTCGTGATCGGATTTCCGATCGCGCTCGTCATCGCGTGGGCGTTTGAAGCGACTCCAGAGGGAATCAAACGGACCGAAGTCGCTGACGCGATGCCGGTGTCTGCGGCGATCGGGCGAAAGAAACATGCGTGGATCTACGTCGTCGTGATCGCCGCCGCGATTTCGGTCACGCTATTTTTTCTTGGCAGATATACGGCAGGAAACAAAAGCGTTGCGTCCGCGCCTAACGAATTGCCGACGAAATCGATTGCGGTGTTGCCGTTCGATAATCTCAGCCGCGATCCTGACAACGCTTACTTTTGTGAAGGCGTGCAGGATGAAATCCTGACGCGATTGGCCAAGGTCGCCGATTTGAAAGTGATTTCGCGCACATCGACGCAGCGATTTAAGAGCGCACCGGAGAACCTTCCGGAGATTGCGAAGAAACTCGGAGTTATGCACATCCTGGAAGGGAGCGTTCAGAAGGCGAGCGACCAGGTCCGAGTGAATGTGCAGCTGATTAATGCGCTGACCGACGCGCATCTCTGGGCCGACACATACGATCGAAAACTGACCGACATTTTCGCGGTCGAAAGCGAGATCGCGAAAACAATCGCGGAGACGTTGCGAGCACGACTCACGGGATCCGAGAAGAGCTCGATCGCGAAAAGGCCGACGGTGAATCCCGAAGCTTATGAGCTTTATCTCAAAGGCAGATTCTTTTGGAACAAGCGGACCGGCGACGACCTTCGCAAATCAATCGAGTATCTCAAGCAAGCGATCGCCAAAGACCCTGGCTACGCGCTGGCCTATGCTGCTCTAGCAGATTCATATGGCCTGCTCCGTTTTTACGGCGGAGCTTCTCCAGCCGAATCAGTGGTGCCGGCAGAAGCTGCGGCGAAGAAAGCGCTGGAGCTGGACGAATCGTTAGCTGAGGCACATGCTTCGCTCGGTCTCATTGCCACCGAGGAGCTCGAGGTCAACCGCGGGGTGAACGAACTGGAGCGCGCGATTCAGTTAAATCCGAATTACGCCACCGCCCATCACTGGCTCGGCCTTGCGCTCGCGACGCTGCGGCAATCTGATCGATCTATTGGAGAACTAAAGCGCGCGCTCGAGCTCGATCCGCTTTCCATGATCATCAATGCCGACCTAAGCATCATCTATCTCTATGCCCGTCGCTACGACGCCGCCGAAGCACAGGCGCGCAAGACCTTGGAAATCGATTCGCGCTCATTTGTCGCGCACTATTATCTCGGCGCAGCGCTGCAACTAACGAGCCGCCTCAAAGAGGCGATCCCGGAATTTCAAAAAGCGGTCGAGCTAAACAACGATCCTTATTCCATCGCCATGCTCGCCCAGGCCTATGCCCGCAATGGACAAACGGATGAAGCGCGAAAACTTCTCGCGCACCTGAATGAAATGGCGAAGTCCGCAGAGGTTCCGGAGTACGCCCTGGCCATCGCTTACACCTCGTTAGGCGAAAAGGAACGCGCCATTGAAGCGCTCGAACACGGCTTTGCGGGAGGCAACAAAAGCTACTTGTTCCTCCTCCCGGGAGATCCATTCCTCGACGATCTTCACGGCGATCCGCGTTTCGAAGCGCTCGTGCAGAAGATTACTCACGGGAAATAATGAAGATCGACAATGGACCCGGCTTGAGCCGAGAGACATCGACGGGCGGGCCCGGATCACGACCTGGCTGGAGTGCTGGTGACGAGCGGGGACGCGAGTCACTCAACTTCTTCGCAGAACTGAAGCGCGCGATTCAGTTAAATCCGAATTACGCCACCGCCCATCACTGGCTTGGCCTTGCGCTCGCGACGCTGCGGCAATCTGATCGATCTATTGGAGAAC
>WNGB01000473.1_pt1 | contig 62871 bp, 59 predicted proteins | sample 5400681 | NCBI WGS metagenome assembly WNGB01 (sample SAMN13153367, study PRJNA577476) | soil metagenome | isolation source: 115 cm soil or saprolite under grassland replicate 2 | place: USA:California | collected 2016-06-15 | reverse complement strand
TGGCGACGACAGAGATCGCGCCGGGCTATCGGGTCCCCGCGCTCGCCCACACGGTGGGCAGGCTCTGGGCGACCGTGGTGCGCGACCTGCGGCTCCATGACAACGGTCTGGATCTGATCGCTCCAGAAGCTCGGCTGTTCGCCCCTCAACCCGATGGCCGCTCGCTCACTCTCTGGGCCGACCGAGCAAGGACCGCGCGGGACCTGCGTGGCTGGTCGGCGCGGGACTCCGATGCGTACCCGGTGTTCGATCAGAAGATTCGTGCGCTGGCAAGCTTCATGGCCCACGTGCACGCCAGCACCCCTCCCGATCTGAAGAAGCCCTCGGCCGGTGACGTCGTCGCTGGGCTCAGGCTTGCCCGGGCCTTTCGGGGGCTGGGGAAGAAGGGCACCAGGGAGCTTCTCCGGGTCCTGCCGATGGCCGTCGCCGACTTCGTCGGCGAGGCGTTCGAGACCGATGTGATCCGGGGGGCCATCGCGGCCCGTGGCATCCAGTACGCGGCGATGGGCCCGTGGTCGGCCGGGACCACGGCGGTGCTGCTTGCGGATTCGGCCGGCAACGACGGGGGGGCCCCCGGCCAGACCACATTCGCACGGGGCGGTCCGGGCGCCCTCGCGGATTCGCTCGCCTCGGCCGCGCGCGGGTTCGGCGCCGAGATCCGGACGTCCGTCGAGGTCGTCCAGGTCACGACGTCGGGCGATCGGGTCACCGGAGTGGCCCTGGCGACCGGAGAGGAGATCTCCTCACCGACCGTCGTATCCGCACTCGACCCCAAGCGAACCCTTCTCGGCCTGATGGACCCCGCCGTCCTCGGGCCGAGTCTGGTCTGGCGAGCCGGTAACCTGCGCCTCGGCGGGGTGGTGGCCAAGGTGAACCTGGCCCTGTCGGGGCTGCCGGCGTTCGCCGGGAGCGGGGGGACGGAGCCCGAGCGGCTGATGGGACGGATCGTGGTGGCGCCGGGGATCGATTACCTTGAGCGGGCTTTCGACGCGTCGAAGTACGGAAGAGTCTCGGAGCAGCCGTATCTCGAAGCCACCATCCCGAGCCTCGCCGACCCCAGCCTCGCGCCCGAGGGTGCCCACGTGATGAGCGTCCTCGTGCAGTGGGCGCCGTACCACCGCCGCGAAGGCACGTGGGACGCAGAGCGGGACGGTTTGGGCGACCTCGTTCTGAAGACGCTGGAGACATTCGCTCCCGGACTGTCGGACCTGGTGGTGGCCCGACAGGTCGTCACCCCGCTGGATTTGGAGCGGGACTACGGTCTCACCGAGGGCCACCCGCTGCACGGCGAGCCCGGCCTCGACCAGCTCTTCGCGTGGCGCCCGCTTCTCGGCCAGGCAAGGTACCGGCTTGCCGTTCGCGGCCTGTATCTGTGCGGCTCAGGGGCGCATCCGGGGGGCGGGGTCACCGGGGGGCCGGGGGCGAACGCCGCCCGAGAGATCCTCTCGGAGCGGTAGCAGGCTCTTTGGCTGACGACGTGGGGAGATGCGGCGCCCGGCAGGGATGACGTGGACGTTACTGTCCGGACTTCGAGCTCTTGTAGTTCACGAAGGTCATCAGGGGCGTCAGGTAGAAGGTATTGGTGCAATGGTCGATGATGAGCGACTGAGGGATGCCGCACTGCGCGTAGGCCTCCACGTCGGCTCTGGCCCACCGGTACGCGACGATGGGGATCGGGTCGGGCCCGTGCTTGACCTCTACGTCGGTGATCATGATCAGCCAATTGCCGAGCGATGGATCCTGGGCAAAGAGGAGGAAGACTCTTCGCTCCTGCGGGATCATGACCCCACCCCAGCGCTGCTTCCGGCCGGTCTTCTCTTGCAGCGCCAGGGCGACCGTTCGGCGGCTCGACGGAAGCGCCGTCACCTTGAGCCGGGGGTGTCCCAAGATCAGGCTCTTCAGCCTGAGGGTGCCGGGCTGAATGGAGGCGTGGGCGAGAGGTGGGCCGAACAGGGTCTGCTCGGTCGGGACCGCTACCACTACCCGGCCACCGGTGGGCTGGGGAGAGGGGGCGGCGACCACTGTGCGGCTCCCCGGAAACTCATGAACGCGGGTGCATCCCACTGTGAGCAGCAGGAGACAGGAGGAAACCGAGAGCAGGCATGCCCGCCGGTTCATGTACGAAGGGTACACCTCCAATCGGAAGATCAGACCCCTCGAATGCCGGACGGGCCCCGCATGGGTGCAGCCCGAGTCGCCGTGTCGGTCCCCGCTGCGATAATCGCCTCTGGATGCGGAGGAATGACATTCTCGAGGCCATCGGGGACACTCCGCTGGTCGGCATCGAGCGCCTGTCCCCGAAGCCCGGTGTGCGCCTGTGGGCCAAGCTGGAGGGGCAGAACCCGACAGGATCGCTCAAGGACCGGATCGCCCTGGCCATGGTGAAGGCGGCCGAGGTCGAGGGAAAGCTGCATCCAGGGTCAGTGATCCTGGAACCGACTTCCGGGAACACCGGCATCTCGCTGGCCATGGTGGCGGCGCGGAGGGGATACAAGCTCACCGCGGTGATCCCAGAGAATGCCAGCGAGGAGCGGGTCCGCCTCCTCGAACTGTACGGGGCCGAGATCGTGTTCACCCCTTCGGAGAAGGGCACCAACGGCGCCATCGAGGTCGCCCGGGCCATGACGCGGGACGACAAGTTCTACATGCCGTTCCAGTACGGGAACCCAGCCAATCCCCAGGCCCACTACGAAGGCACGGGCGCAGAGATCCTCCGGGACCTCCCCGGCGTGACCCACTTCGTCGCGGGCCTCGGGACGGGGGGGACGCTGACGGGAGTGGGACGCCGCCTGAAGGAGCACAACCCGACCGTGAAGGTGATCGCGGCAGAACCGGAGCTCGGCGAGCTCGTGTACGGCCTCCGCTCGCTCGACGAGGGGTTCATCCCGCCCGTGCTCGACGAGTCCGTCCTCGATCGCAAATTCCTCGTCTCCTCCTCGGACGCCTTGAAGGCAACCCGCGAGCTCACCAAGGAGGAGGGGATCTTCGCGGGCATCTCCTCCGGTGCCGTCCTGCACGTGGCCAGAAGGATCGCCTCCGAGCTCGAGAGCGGAGATGTGGTATGCCTCCTGGCCGACGGAGGTTGGAAGTACCTGTCCACCAAGGCCTGGACGCCGGACCTGTCCGTGGCCGAGAAAGAGGTCGAGGAGACCCTGTGGTGGTGAGCCAGACCCATGTCTGATCGGCGGTCGGTCGGCATCTTCGACTCGGGGACCGGGGGGCTCACGGTCGTCCGGGCGATCCTGGATGAGTTGCCGTTCGAGCCTGTCGTGTACTTCGGCGACCACGGGCGGTTCCCTTACGGCCCGCGCCCTCTCTCCGAGATTCGCGCGTTCGCGGTACAGATCGCTCGGCACCTGATGGAGGAGGATGTGAAGCTGATCGTCGTGGCGTGTAACGCGGCGACCTCCGCGGCCCTGGACGAAGTGGCCGACGCGGTACCCGTCCCCGTCGTCGGCGTCATCGACCCCGCGGTGCGCGCGGCGGCCCGAGCCACCAGGAATGGGTCCGTCGGGCTGATCGGGACGCAGGCCACTGTCTCGAGCGGGGCGTATCAGCGAGCGTTCGGCCGTGTCGCTCCGGAGGTGCACGTGGTCGCGCAGGCGTGCCCCCTCTTCGTCGAGTTCGTCGAGCGGGGCGACACCACCAGCCCCGCGCTGATGCGGGCAGCGGATGGTTACCTCGGACCGCTGCAGGAAGCTGGGGTAGACACCCTGATCCTAGGTTGCACCCACTACCCGCTCCTTCGCGGGGCCATCCACCACGTGATGGGGCCGGGTGTCCTGCTCATCTCATCAGCGGAGGAGACGGCCAACGACGTGTACGACGTGCTCGCCTCGAAAGGGCTTCTGGCCGATCCGGCCGAGGGAGGACGGGACCTCCCCGTCCACCGGTTCGAGTCCTCGGGCGATCCGAGTCGCTTCTCCGTCCTGGGGCGACGGTTCCTCGGCCCGGAGTTCCAGGGCGCGGTCCGGGTCTCGCTCGCTTCTCCAGGAGGTGGGTAGCGGTGGAGCTCGTGCTGCTCGGCGTCGGTGGAGGCTGGGCGCGGCCGGGAGGTGCCGCCTGCGGCTACCTGGTGCGGCATCAGGGTTTCAACCTCTGGATCGACGCGGGAACCGGCACCATGGCCAACCTCCAGCGTCACATCGGTCTCGACGAGGTCGATGCGGTCGCAGTCTCGCACCGGCACTTCGATCATTTCCTCGACCTGTATCCGTTCTGGCTGTCCAGATGGTGGGGCGACGGCGACAAGCCCGCGGCACTCCCGCTGTTCGCCCCGCCCGGGATGTTCGAGCACGCCCTGCAGATCGAGCCCAAGCTCGACGACGCCTTCCGGCTGCAGGAGATCGAGCCAGGGGACGCGTTCGAAACCGGGCCCTTCCGCGTTCGGACGGCATCCATGAACCACCCCGTTCCAACGCTGGGCATGCGCATCGAAGCGGACGGGATGACGCTCGCCTACAGCGCCGACACGGGCCCCACCAGAGACCTGGTCGACCTTTCGCGGGACGCGAACGTCTTGCTGTGTGAGGCCACGTGGCTGGAACTGCGGGCCGGGTGGTCCCCGATCCACCTCACTGCCACCGAGGCAGGCCAGCACGCAGCCAGCGCCGGGGTCGGCCGGCTGGTCCTCACCCACATCTGGCCCGCCACCGACCGGCTGGAGTCCGAGGCTCGGGCCAGCGAGGCCTTCGGGGGCCCGGTCACCGTGGCGGAGGAGGGCCTTCGGATCGACACCCTGGTCGAGGGAGCCAGGGGCTGATGGACCCGTTGGTTCGAGCAGACGGGCGGGGCACCGCCGATCTCCGCCCCCTCAAGGCCGAGATGGACTACCTGGACTGGGCGGAGGGCTCAGTGCTGCTGGAGGTCGGCAAGACGAGGGTCTTGGCGTCCGCCTCGTACGAGTCCAGGCCGCCCCGGTTCCTACAGGGGACCGGCAGCGGATGGGTCACCGCGGAGTACGCCATGCTTCCACGTTCCACGGCCATGCGAACTCCGCGCGAGGTACAGGCCGGCCGGCCATCCGGGCGAACCCAGGAGATCCAGCGGTTGGTCGGGCGTTCGCTCCGGTCGGTGACGGCGCTCGAGCGGATGGGGGAGTGCACGATCTGGATCGACTGCGACATCCTGCAAGCCGACGGGGGAACGCGAACAGCCTCCATCACCGCGGGATACCTGGCGCTGGCGCAGGCCATCGGCCGCCTGTCAGAGGCGGGGACGCTGCCCGCGGACCTCTTGCACGATACGGTGGCGGCTGTGTCGGTGGGGATCGTGGACGGGGAGCTCCTCCTTGATCTCGCGTACGACGAGGATGCAAAAGCCGACGTGGACTTCAACGTGGTCATGACCGGGTCGGCACAGCTCGTCGAGGTCCAGGGGACCGCGGAGGGAAAAGTCTTCTCCCGGCAGGAACTCGATGCCCTGATCGACCTGGCGGCCTCCGGGATCGAGCAGCTCACGGACTTCCAGCACCAGATCCTTTCGGGCTGACCTATCCATCCCGCATGGGGTTTCCAGGCGATCTTGCCCTCGCTACCAGGAGCCCTGGCAAGATCAGGGAGATCATGCGGGTCTGCTCGGACTGGCCCGTTCGGTGGCAACTGGCACGAAGCCCAGACGATCCTACACACGTGTCCGCGCGCTGGCCGGACGTCGAGGAGACGGGGGAGGGCTACCTCGAGAACGCCCGCCTGAAGGCGCGCTCGGTCTCCGAAGCGCTCGGGGTGCCCGCAGTTGCCGACGATTCGGGCATCGAGGTCGACGCGCTCCGTGGCGAGCCCGGCCCACGGTCGGCCCGCCTGGCCGGGCCCGGCGCGACCGACCGGCAGAACCTCGACGTGCTCATCCATCGCATCCAGGACGTTCCTGCTGACGACCGCAGGGCGCGATACCGCTGCGTCGCCGTTTGCGCATGGCCCGACGGCAGAGAGGTGTGGGCGGAGGCGGTCTGCGAGGGCAGGCTGATCCTGGAGCCACGAGGCTCGAACGGGTTCGGCTACGACCCCATCTTCGTCCCGAACGGTGAGCGGCGGACGATGGCCGAACTCTCGTCGGAGGAGAAGGACGCCATCAGTCATCGGGGGAAAGCGTTCCGAGAGCTGGGCGAGATCCTGGCCCGCTCTCCCGCTTGAGTGACGGTCAGCGAAGAACGATCTCCTCCGGCTCGGCGGCGATCCCGACCGCCAGAACGCCGGGAGGGCCGCCCACCACTCGCACGGGAAGCTCCGAACCCTCGAGCCATTCGTTCAGCCGGAGGGCGTCCCCTCCGATCTCCAGCCAGGTGATCCCATGCGGCGAAGAGACATGGTCGGCTTCCGCGCGGCCCGGATGGAGGTCCTGCGGGACGTCCCAGGTGATGAAGAAGGGCAGGGACGGCTCCGCGAGGGCCCGATCCAGGCCTGCGGACCGCCATCGCAGGACCGTCCCATCGGGCCGCACCCTGGACCCAGCGGTGACGGGAAGTTCCAACCTGGCCGCAACCGCATCGACGTCTTCGGTGGAAACGCACCACCCCAGCAACCGATCACCGTCCGCGACGGCGGCGAGGAGCGACTGGCCGAATTCGTTGCTCTCGGCTTCTGCCTCGTCCACGGCTGCCAGGAGCTCGATGTAGTTCGGCCCCAACGGGACGATCCTGTTTCCGGTTCCCCATCCCGGGTGGTGTCCACCCTGGACCGATCCCAGTCCGAAGTCGGCCTTCATCCTGGAAGCGGCAGCCTCCAGGTCTTGCACGCCGTACACCGCGTGGTCGATCTGCATCTCTCCTCCCGTAGGCGGATCGCCCGCCGTCGCCGTCGTTCGAAGGATACCCAGTGGCGGCGGGGTCAGGCGATCCGGTCCGGAGGATGCCTGTTCTGTATGCTCCCGGCGATCATCCTCCCCACATCCCGAGAGGAGTCTCATGGCGAGTGGATCCGAGCACCAGAACAGCGAACGATCGGCCCAGGAAGCGGCGGCTCGCGAGCTGGCCGATCGGTTCTGGGAGGACCTCCTGGTCCTCGATCCACTCATCGGTACGGAGATCGGTGATGACAGGTACGACGATCGCATGCCGGACCCGAGCGAGAAGGGATTGGCCCGGCGCGAGGAAGTTCACCGACGGGCTCTGGAAGACCTGAATGCGATCGACCGGGCCGCCCTGGGCGTCGATCTGCGGACGACCCTCGACGTGCTGGAGGCCATCGCTCGACGCCAACTGAACGATCTGGCCCTTCGAATCGACCGGTTCCAGGCCGTCACCCACCTGTTCGGGCCGGGGAACCTCCTGGCAGTTCTGGGATCTCTCCAGCGGGCCGACACGGCCGAACGTGCGGAGAAATATGCGGCGCGGCTGGCTGCATTTCCCGCCTATCTGGAAGAGATGGGAAAGGTGGCTATGGAGGGGGCACGACTCGGCCAGACGCAGCCCGCGATCGTGGTGGATCGCGCCATCGCCCAGGTCGAGCGTCTCCTGGACCTGCCGCCGGAGTCGTCTCCCGGCATCGAGCCGGCCAAGGAAGCCTCGGACGCTCACCGGGAGCGCGTGGGCGAGGTCCTGCGAGAGAGCGTCTGGCCAGCCTACGCGCGATACCTGGAGACCCTCCGCGGGTACCGGCGATCGGCTCGCGACTCCATCGGGCTGGTGGACCTACCAAACGGAGAAGAGATCTACGCCGCGTTGATAAAGGCGTTCACGACGTTGCCGCTGGACCCCAGGGAGATACACGGGATCGGGGTGGAGCACCTCGAGCGGATCCAGGAGGAACGACAGCAGATCGCCGACCGGCTGGGTTATCCGGACGCCGCCGCCGCGATCGCCGAGCGAAACGCCAGTGGGAAGAACGCCGCGGCGTCTCGCCGGGAGCTCGTCCGGCTGGCCGAGGAACAGGTCCAAAGGAGCTGGGACGCCGCTCCCACGTTCTTCGGCCGGCTTCCCCGCGCCAACTGCACAGTGAAGGCGGTCGAAGAGTTCCGGGAGAAGGACGTGCCCATGGCCTTCTACTACCCGCATAGCGAGGACGGCTCGCGACCGGGGATCTACTACATCAATACCGGTGACCTTCCCGAGCGCCCCCTCCACCTCCTGGCCGGAGTGACCTATCACGAGGCCAATCCGGGGCATCACTTCCAGATCTCCATCGACATGGAATTCTCTGACCGGCCCCGGCTCCGCCGGTTCGGAGGGATCGAGGCGGGAAGCGCCTTCGCCGAGGGCTGGGGACTCTACTCCGAACGGCTTGCGGGCGAGATGGGGCTCTATCAAGACGACTACGAGCGGCTGGGGATGCTCGACGCGCAGGGCTGGAGGGCCAACCGGCTCATCGTCGACACCGGGATCCACGCGCTAGGGTGGGATCGCGAGCAAAGCATCGATCAAGTGGTCCAGGCGGGCCCCCCTCGGGCGGCGGCGGAGATCGAAGTGGACCGGTACATCTCGTGGCCGGGACAGGCGCTCGCGTACAAGGTCGGTCAGATCGAGATCGAGCGGTGGCGGGCGGAAGCCGCCCAACGCTCGGGGTCCGCTTTCTCCCTGAAAGATTTCCACGACCGCTTAATGGCCCTGGGGTCTCTCCCTCTGCCCAGCCTGGAGCGAGAGCTTCGCTCGGACGGGTAGAGCAGCGACCTACTCGCCGAAACCCCCCATGAGTTCGCATGGGGGGCAGATTGTGGGAATAGAGTTGCTTGCGGTGCAGCGGTAAGGAGGGAGTTCCATGCTGCTCGAGATCCAGGAGACCAGTCAACCACGCATATTTCGCCTGATCGGCGAACTCGACATCTCCAATGCAGAGACCCTGGCGGCTGTGCTCGATCGAGAGGTCGATGAGCAAGGCGATATCAGCCTGGAGCTCTCCGAGCTGACCTTCATGGACAGCAGCGGGATCCGTGTGCTGCTTCGGGCCATGGATCGGCTGAACGGCAGGGGAAAGATCATGCTCGTGTCGCCCACCAGCTCCGTTCGGCACGTCTTGTCCTTGATGGGGCTGGACGATCGTGACTCGATCCGAGTGGTTGGCTCCGGCGAGCAGGCGGGCCCGTGACGGTACTGGTCCGGGCGTTCCCCGCCCAACGGGCCGTACTCGGGGAGATTCGCCAGTTCATCCGTCAACAGGCCCGGGAGCACGCATTCGCCGACGAGGCCGAGAGTCTCGCGCTGGCCGTCACCGAGGCCTGTGCCAATGCCATGGTCCACACAAACTGCACGAAGATCGGGGTGACCTGGAGAACCACCGAGAATCGGGTGGAGATCGAGGTGGAGGACGACGGCATCTTCCGCCGACGGGTTCCAGTCCCGGAGGTCGATGGAGGGGGCGGGCATCGAGGGATCCCTCTGATGATTGCCCTGCTCGATCAAGTCAGTATCACCGGCGGTACGGAGTCGCGGCCCGGCACGACAGTCAGGCTCGTCAAGTACCGAGAGGACTGAGCCCGAGCCTCTTGGCCGCCCGGTCCCTACAGCCTCATCGGGTTCCCGTCGATGCCTGAGAACAGGTGATCGCCTAGCCGCGGGAACGCCATAGATATGGCAATCGAGCAGGGACAAGAGTCCGGGGTGACGGGCGCCCAGGAGGCGCCGACGAGGCGCGATCCCACGGAGCGGGATCGGGCAGTCGTGATTCTGCTTTCCCAGATCTCGAGTGGGCTCTCCGCCTACCGGCTCTTCCCAGGTGACCTGGGCCAGCCCAGCTTCAGCCAGGCATGCGAGCGGATTCGGGTCGCGGCCGGGCGGGCTCTTCAGTACGGCCCGGTCGTGGCGGACATCCATGGTTCGCGCATGAGGACCGAGCACGGCCCCATCAAGGGCGACGACCGCATCGAACGTCTGTCGATGGCCTGCTATCAGCGGCGAGCGGAGCGGTTGTACATCCGGGAGATCCCTCGACCCCAGGATCTGGCCGTCCTCTACGAGGCTCTCTCCACGCCTCAGGGTGAGGCGACCAGCGGAGTGGCCGCCGCCCTTCGCGTCGCTGGCGTCCGGTCCATCGGCGTGGGGGAGGTCACGCCGGAGTTCCGGGAGGCGGAGGACCTACAGGACCGCCCCTCTCCCGAGCAGCGGGAGTTGTGGGAGCGCCTGGCAAACCCGAGAGTCCTGGCCCACGATCTCACAGCCGAACAGAGCGGATCGTCCCCACCCGAGATCGCCTCCGGCATCTTCATCCGGCTGAAGGGCATGGTGGCGCTCCTGCCAGATCGGCAGGCCAAAGGTTTCGAGCTCTACAGGCGACTCCAGGAGGTGATCCGGCATCTTCCCCCTCTGCCCAGGCGGGCGCTGTCCGCGATCCTTCTGGAAAGCGTCCAGAAAGATCCTCTCTCCGAGCGGGTGATCGGAACCATGACCGATGCTCAGCTCGCCAGGCTCCTGGTGGACCTCGGGTCCGGCGGGAGCTCCGACCCCATCGACTGGGCCACCCGACTCGTCGAGCTCGGGATCCGCCGCGACGACCTCGTCGACCTCACGGTCGCCCTTGCCCAGGGGCAGGTCGAGGGCGGCACCATCATCGCCGGTCTCGACCGCGTGGGGATCACGGAATCGGAGGAGGCCCCGGTCAAGCCCGTCTCCGGCTCTCCGGTGCTCCGCACCGTGTCCAGCCTGCTGGCCCGGGGCCTGGTGAGCATGAGTCAAGACGACGTTCGATCGATCCGGGAGGCCTTTCCGGCCTCGGACCACGACCGACAGTCGCTGGCCTTCGACGCTCTCTCGGACTACTTGAGGATCGAGAGTGACCTGGACCGATTGGGCGAGGTCCTCGGCGCGTGGGTGGGAGAGACGACCGCCACTCTCCAGCGCAGAGACGAGGACCACCTCGATTACCTGGTTCGGGCCGTGCGTGCCGGTGTCGAGGGACAGAGCGCGGCCGAGAAGCGAGACCTCGTCGCGGCCTCGATCCGCCGGGCTCTCTCAGAGGACATGTTGATCGAGCTCGTCTCCGTTGGGGACGAAGAGACGAAGGCGGAATCGGCCATCCGACTGCTCGAGCCCTTCGGGGAGTTGGGCGTCGAACGCCTGCTCGACCAGCTGGCCGGGGAACGGGACCGTGGAAAGAGGGCCCTTCTCCTGCGAGTCCTCGGAGGGGTGGCGCGGGGTCATCACCGGCTCGTGGCCAAGCGCCTCTCCGATTCCAGGTGGTATGTGGCCCGGAACGCGGTAACGGTGCTGTATCGATCCGGTGGCCAGGAGGCGGTGCCCTGGATGGTAGAAGCGACCCATCACAGGGAACCGGCCGTCCGGCGCGAGGCCATCCGCGGGCTGGTGGCCGTGGCCGGCCCTGCCTCGTTGGCCGAGCTCGTTCTCCTTGCACACGATCCCGATCAATCTGTGCGCACCACGCTCATCACATCGGTCGGCACGCTGGCTGAGGCCGAAGCCTGCCAAGGGCTGGGGAGGCTGGCCCTCGCTCTCCGGGACAATGGGGAACGGCGTCGAGCCCTCGATGCGCTGGCGGCCCACCCCGACCCGGTGGCCCTCACCGTGCTTCGCGGCCTTGCCACTTCGCGGTCTCGCCCCCGGCTACCTCGCAAGCACCGCCGATACGCCCGGGGCCTGGTGAAGAAACTCGAGGGAGCGTCGCGGTGAGCGGCCAGGGCGTATCGAGAGCCGCGATCTCCGGGGCAGCCGAGTTCATTCGGGCATTTTCAACCGCCAGGCAGACCTACACCCTTTACCCGCCCGATCATCCGAAGCGGGTCGAGGCCGTGCAGAGTGCGCTGGAGGCGGTGCGCAAGCTTCGCCACGCCGTGCGAGGGGATCCCGTGCTGTTCGTGGCCAGGCACGCCCTGTACCTGGGGCCGGTTCTCCTTCCGCGCGTCACCCTATCCAGATATGCACTGGTGGATGCGCTGGAGAAAGCCGGGATCCGATCGATCGAGCCCCTGCAGTTCGTCTCGCCGGCCGACATCGACAAACTGGTTCGGATCGCCCTCGGCGAGTTGCCACGAGAGACTCTTCTCGAAGGGCTGGCACTGAACCGGGTTCGACCGGCCGTCGACTCAGCCGACGGCGAGGACGGCATTCCTCTTCCGGGCCTCCAGCGCACCTATGCGTTCGGGCTGGAGGTTCTGAGGGACACGGCGGCTGCCATCTCCGCCGATCGCCCTGTCGACCTGGCTGCGTGCAATCGCGTGGTCCAGCAGCTGTCGGATCAGATCGTCAGGGACCCGACACAGGCTCTGATGCTGGCCACGGTGCGGTCGCACGACGAGTACACCTACTACCACATGTTGAACGTATGCCTTCTATCGATCGCGCTCGGGTACGCCGTCGGCCTGCACCAGGATCAGATCTTGTCCCTCGGTCTGGGCGCGTTGCTCCACGACGTCGGCAAGGTCAACGTGCCTGTCGACGTGCTCCAGCATGTGGGCGCCCTCTCCACCGAGCAATGGCGGTTGGTCCAGCGCCATCCCGTAGAGGGTGCTGCGATAATGTTCGGAACGGGAGAAACACTCTTCCAATCGACAGCGGCGATCGTCCTCGAGCACCACGCGGCCTACGACCTGTCGGGCTATCCCACGTTGTCTGGGCGGCCCTATCCGTCCCTCCCAGCTCGGATGGTGGCTGTGGCCGACTGCTTCGACGCTGTCACCACCACCAGGCCCTACCGGAAGGCGGAGGAGCGTCGCCAGGCCCTGAACATCCTGCTCGCGGGGGCAGGGCGCGGTTACGACCCTCGAGTGGTACGGACGTTCGTGCGGCTCCTGGGCCTGTTTCCCGTCGGTTCGTTGGTCCGCCTCACGAGCGGGGCCATCGGCGTCGTGGTGCGCAATCACGACCGATTGCTGTCCAGGCCGAAGGTTCAGATCATGCTGAACTCCAACGGTGATCCTTGCGACTCATACGAGGTCGACCTCTCCGAGCGAGACTCCGATGGAAGCTACCGGTGGAACGTGGAACGCAGCATGGATCCCGGAGAGGTCGGGCTGGACATGGTGTCGCTGGTCCTTTCTGGGGAGGTCGAACCCGCTCCTCTACCCAAGGAGACCGGCGAGCCCGGGCTGCTGCACGACCCGGGGCACAGCGAGCCCAAGCCCGACGGATACGAGGACTCCCATGCGGAAGCCAGCGCCGCGCTCAGCTAGCGCGCGACGGTGAGATCCGAGCGCCTCGGCGAGTTCGAACAGGCCCAGCGGCTCGAGAGCGGGCTGGCCGGCTACATGGCGAAGAAGTACACGGAGGCTTACCTGCAGGAGCGACGGCCGGTGGAGCGTCTCGAGGCCGTCGACGAGATGAAGAACACGTTCCTGCAGGCCGTGTCACACGAGCTTCGGACGCCTCTGACTTCCATCTTCGGCACGGCTCTGATGCTCGAACAGGAGGATCTGGGCGTCCCCGCCGAGGATGCGCGGGACCTCGTCAGCCGGATGGCGAGCTACACGGATGGCGAGCTTGGCTGGAGGACCGCCCGGGCGGAGGGAGCTCCTTCGAGGTATTCCTCCCAGGCAAGGAAGGCGAACCGAACGGGGGTCCAGGCGGGTAGCGGGCATGCGGCCCGTTTCTACGTTGCCACAGCCGGGTAGCAGTGGAGCGTGCAAGCCGTGGTTGTGGCTGGGGACACAGTTGACGTCTCAGCCCCGGCTGCGCGCCTCACCGAAGGCCCTGGATGATCGACTACGAAGTCGCCGAGAGGAGCGGTGACCACGTGGTCCTGCGCCTGCGAGGGGAACTGCTGGGCGACCTTCCGGTTCGGCGGCTCCACGACGCGCTCGAGGAACACTATGTGGATGACGGAGTTCGTGTCATCAAAGTCGATCTTTCACACGTCGATCGGATATCGCTCGAGGGGGTCGCCGTCCTCGTGGACCTATGGAGGGAATCCCAGCGGCGTGGCAAGCAGTTCCGAGCGGAGCAGGCTCGAGGAGGGGTCCGGGAGAAACTCGCCACAACCGGGGTCCTTCGACTTCTGTCGGGAGATGCCGATTGATTACCGACCTCTGTGCCGCAGCAGCTTGGCGTCTCGCACTTCCAAGTTGGGGACCATCTCCACCCCCATCAGGTTCAACGTCCGGGCAATCAGCTCACCCGGAGAGATGAGAACGAGCCGGCCACGATCTCCCAGAGCCTTCGCCGCATTGATCAGGACCCCGAAGCCGCTGCTGTCCATGAAGGTCAGGGCCGAGCAGTCGACGAGCACTTCGCCGCCCCTCGCCGCGAGTGGTTCCAGCGCATTCTCGAGGCGATCCACGTTCTCCATGTCGACTTCGCCGGCCAGCCGTATCCCTCGGCCATCGAAGAAGAGCTCGATCCGCAGTGAGCCTCCTGTCACGGCGGTTGCAGCGCTACCTTGTGTCGACGCTGAGAACGGCCTCACGTGCCGCTGCTCGCTGCCCCATTGGGCCCATCGAGCGCCGCACTGGGAGCAAAAAGCTCGCCTGCTGCGGCCGACCACGATGACAACGCGAACTGAGCCGCACACCGGGCACTTGGGCAAGCTGCCTCCTGACGGTTGCCCCGCTCTCCGGAGGCCGGCTTCGGGACGCGAGGGTCAAGCGAAATGCCACGCGTCTCATATTCCCTGCACGGACCATCTGTCAAGGCCCCGGGCCGGTGCATCACATCCCTGAGCACCGCCAGCCACCTTGAGGTCTAATCTCGAGGGCCAGTGCGAGAGGGGGGATTTGAACCCCCACGGCCTTTCGGCCACCGGATCCTAAGTCCGGCCCGTCTGCCAGTTCCGGCACTCTCGCGATGTAACCGTGCTGGTCAGAGTGTATGCCGAGCCAGAACCAGTCGCCGGGCCCAGGTCCGGCGCTCACATCCCATGCGCGGCGGCATCGCGCTGCCTGACCCCCTGGTCGGAGGCTTGACCAGGGGAGTGTCCGTTGACAAGGAGGGGACGACCATCTCCCACAAGGTCCTCACCCACACGCTTCGACGGGCGGAGCGCGATGGACTGATCAGCCGCCACCTCGACGCGGAGCGGGTCGAGACCGCCACCCCCTACCAGCTCGCTGACCTCGGCCGATCCCTTGACCAACCACCACTTGCAGAGTTCGCAAGTTGGACCGTCGCTCACGGGCACGAGGTTGAGGCCGCCCACCGACACTGGGACGTGCGAAGCACGTCGAGCTGCGGGCAGGGGAGGGTCGTCACGCGACAAAGGGGACTCAATACCCGAGGTAGATATGTGCGGAGCCGAGGTCACAGGGTACGAAGCGCGGTGAACCGGGCCCGGGGCTCTGGGCGAGCGCCCGCTCCTGGGACCGAGTGGCCTGAGAGGGTTTGCCGAGCTGCTCGATCACCCTTTCCATCAGGCGTGATGGGTCATGAGAGCTCTTCTAAAGGCTGACCTCGGTGTCGACGCCGATCGACCTCGCCGCACGGCATCGCCCGCCGCACAGTGCCGCCCTCATGTCGCGCTGCTTGGCTTCACGGCCTGCGCGTACCGAATCCACGGGCGGACATCGCCGATGCGTACCTGCTCGAAGCCGGCCTCGCGGGCCATCGGTTCGAGCAGATGGACGGGGTTGTTCTCCATGGCGGGGCTGGTGATGTGGCCGATCAGGCGCCGGCCGATTCGGCTGGCGGGTGGTCGGAAGTCGGCGATGAGCACCCGACCCCCGGGGCGCAGCACGCGGAACATCTCGCGGATCGACCGGGAACGCAGCGTTTCAGGCAGGTGATGGATCATCAGGCTGCTCACCACGACGTCGTACGAGCCGTCCGGCGCGTCGAGGGCTTCGGCGATCCCCTCCGAGAAGGTGCCCCACGGCGGCGACGATCACCCTGTCCAAGGCGGCGAGGGTGGACCTTTCTAACTGCATCATTGCTGCCAGACACCAAGTGTCATGAGGAAGAGACATTCTATGAGGCTGGCTCACCGAGGAATGACAAGTCGGGAGGGAAGAAGGGAGGAGGCCCTGCTCTTTCCTCCCTTCGTAGATCAGCATGTTCAGGGCGTGAGCCGGTAGAACCTCAAGAAGTCGTGCTTCACGTGATCGAGGATCTCCACCTGCTTGAAGCCGGCCTCCGCCGCGTACCGACGGAACGTGTCAGGTCGCATGACCGTGCCCGTGGCCGCAGACGGCTGCTCCGAGAGTCCGGAGGGCAAGCAGACAAGGAAGCTGAACCCGTACATTAGTCGTTCCACCGCATCGCCCGGGGCCGTGAACGACTCGCCCACCTTCTCGTCGGCCACGATGAGCGTCCCCTCCGGGGCCAGGCTCTGCCGAATGCCCGCCAGGACTTCGACCGGCCTGGACAGGTCGTGGATCGACTCGATCACGATGGCCAGGTCGTACGGACCTTCGGTCCCGATTGAGGCCCCGTCTCGGACCTCGAACCGGACCCGGTCATCGACCCCTGCCGCCTCCGCTAGGCTCCGGGCGATCTCGACCGAGCGCTCGTCGGGGTCGAACCCGTCGATCCTCACCTTGGGGTAGGCCCGGGCGATGGCGATGGATGCCCACCCGACCCCGCATGCCACGTCGACGACCCGAGCGGGGGGATCGGCCTGGAGCCGGGCGTGCACCTCGGGAATCGACGGTAGGTACTGGGTCCCCAGCAGGTTCAAGACCCACGGTCGGTTGAAGTCGCCTTGGGACTCGATCATGTCAGGTCCAAAGTCTGACCACTCGACGCCGCCCCCGCTCCGGAACGCCTCCATCACTTTCGGGAGCGCCTGGGTAGACGCCACGAGCGTCCTCGCCAGCGGTGAGATGGAGAACATGCTGTCCAGGTTGATCAGGGCCTCGGCATGGGGTGGGGGAAGTGAGTACCTGCGATCGTCCTGCGCCTTGGCTGCGTCGTCGACCTCGAGGATGCCGGTGACCGCCTGCTGCTCCAGCCATTCACGGGCATAACGCTCGTTGATGCCGGCCCGGGAGGCGAGCTCCGTGGGAGTCGACGCCCCTCTCTCGGCCAGGGCCCGGTACAAGCCCAGCCGGTCGCCTAGGTACACGGACACCATGTCCACCGCACCGAGCGCGGCCTCGAACAGCCGTCCCACCAGCGCTCCGGTGATGTCCTCGTCAGTCTGCTCGGCCTGGGCGAGCCCCATTCCCTCTTCCCTGGTCATGTTCGCTCCCTTCCGATCTGATCGATCTGTCTTCAGCCAACGTCTCCGCCTTCACTGCGCCGGTTGTGACTCCGGTTCTTCGGTGAGTCCCAGTCGCTGCCCGAAGGCCTGTTCGTCCAAGAGCACCCGGTACTCGACCACCTTCCCGTCCTCGATCAGGCACAGGTGCGATCTCCCGCACGGCCAGGGTTCGTCCGGTGGCGGGGATGCCCCACAGCTCGCCGCTGTGGATGCCGCCGCACACCACCCACGCTCCTACCCGGTCGCCCCCGGCGATGATGTGCTCGAACGTCCACTCGGAAGTCAGGGACGCCGGCGAACTGGTTCTCCATATCTCCGCCTTGAGCGCCGCCAGGCCCTGAGCCTCCATGCCAAGGATCACCACATCCTCGCCTTCAGCCTCCGATCGCTTCACCGCGTCGCGGATCGCTCCTCGGCCAGGGCCAGGAGGCCGTCGAACCCGCGCCGCATGTACTTGGCACTGATCCGGAACACGATCCGGCTGATGCCCGGGGCGAGCATGATCCTTGGGGCTCCATCGAGACGGGTGAGCTCCTCCGTGTACGTCACCCGGCACCCCCCGGAGGCCGGGGTGATCTCGTAGCGGTGGACCGCGGTTGACAGCCAGGGTGTGCTCCCGGGCTTCCCCTCACGCCGGCCTTCCGTGACGAACTCGAACACCTGCGGCCTCGTGGCCTCGGTGACCACCGACCGGTCGGTCCACCGGGCCAGCTTGCCGTCGGAGCCGGTGGAGAAGAACTCGGTCCCAACCTTCGCCGGGCTGGGCGGAGCCTCCAGCGTGAGCAGCCTGGTCGTCTCGAGCTGGCGCCGGCCTGCCCACTCCAGATGGCTCTGGAGGTCTTCCAACAAGTCGTAGACCGCGTCGGCCGAGGCCTGAGCGGTCCCCTCGAATCGAAGGACCGGGTTGCGCCAGCTAGTTCGGTCTCCGCTGTCTTGCACGTGCGTCTTCGTCATCACTCCCACCTCCTCTGGCGTTCTGGTGAGCGAAGCGTGGCAGAGCGGGAGGGAGGAAGGATCGGAAGAATTACTGATTCCCACGCTGAAGACGAGCGCGGGTTACGGTGAGGCCGCCTCGGCCTGAAGGTGTCGATTGGCGAAGGGGCTGATCGTGACCTCTTCACCCGGTGCGGGAACCACGGTCACTGGCAGCGTTCCTGTTCGTGTGTCCGTTCAGTGAGGCTTGTGGGGACCCGTGATCGTCTCCAGGGCTGAGGCGACGTTTCGAAGCTGCGTTGGGCTCAACCGGGAGGTGAAGTGCTGGCGGATGCCGCGGAGATGCGTTCTTGCGGCCTGTCGGAGGACGTTGCGCCCGTCATCCGTCAACCGGGCCAGCATGACGCGCGCGTCTCCGTCGAAGCGATCACGTTGAACCAGACCTTCAGCGACCAGCCTGTCCACCATTCGGGTGAGCCCGCTCGGGGAGAGCATCACTCGTTCGGCCAGCTCGGTCATCCGCAGGGAGCGACCGGGGGCGCGAGCCAGGCGGAGCAGCACGTCGTAGTCGCCGAGTGTGAGCCCGTGCTCGTCGTGCAGCTCGGCGTCGAGCTTTCGGATCACGTCGTGATGAGCATGGAGGAGCGCCTGCCAGGCGCGAAGCTCCGTCTCGCTGAGGTCCGAGGCCACGTCCTTTACACTGTAACAGCGCTCTACTTGCATATACAAGTATCTCGATGATATTCTTGTTTGTGCAAATGTTGTAGGTCGAAGGATCTCGGACGAAGAGGGTGGAACTTGGAACTGGCCGGTTCGGGAGATGAGCTGTGACCGTTGACATGGCCCATGCCATGGCTGGACTGGGTGTCGGCTTGGCGCTCGCCAGCGCGCCCGGACCGGTGCAGGCCGTCTTGATGGCCGAGGCAGTTCGAGGAGGGCTGGTTCGCGGCTTTCGCGCCATGGCCGGTGCCAATCTCACCTTCGGATTCCTTCTCATCGGGCTGGCGCTCGGGCTCTCGGTGGCGCCACCGAGCGGCCTGGGGCTTCGCATCCTCAAGGTGACCGGAGGAGGCCTACTGTTGTGGCTCGCCGTCGACGGCTTCCGGTCGCGCCACGAAGTGACTGCGGCGTCGCCCGAACGCCGATCGCTTCCACCGGCAGCGAGGGGATCGCTGGCTGTTCTCCTGAACCCCGGAGCGTGGGTGTTCCTGGGTACGGTGGCCTCATCGCTTCTCTCTGGCGCCACCAGGCTGGGAGGGCCGGGAAACGCCGTCCTGGTGGCGCTGGCCCTGATGATCGGTCTGGCGATAGGAGACAGCACGGTCGTGCTGCTCGGTGGCGTCGGGGTCCGCCGGGCCAGCGAGCGGGTCGGACGATGGGTTCGGTGGACCCTGGCCACGTTGCTGGCGGGCCTGGGTCTGTGGCTGATGATCAGCGGGTTGTTCTCGTGAGGGGACGGTCATGCTTCGATCGGTGAAGCTGTCGCAGGTGTTCGAGTATCCGGTGCTGGAACGGTTTTGGCGGGACGCCGATGAGCTGGGGTTCCACGCGGTCTGGGACTACGACCACTTCTATGGGATGCGCGATCCCACCACGCCCACGTTCGATGGATGGTCGATGCTCGCCTCGATGGCGGCGGTGACGTCACGGATTCGGATCGGGTGCATGGTGACCGGCGTGACGTACCGACATCCGGCGATCCTGGCGAAGATGGCGGTGTCGGTCGACCACATCTCCTCCGGCCGGCTGGAGTTCGGGATCGGGGCCGGGTCCCACGAGGGTGAGCATCGTGGATACGGCATCCCATTCCCGGCGGCGGGAACGCGTATCGCCATGCTCGACGAGGCGTGCGAGATCATCCGGCGACTGTGGAGCGAGGGCTTGGTCACGCACCACGGCCGCTTCTGGACCCTTACCGACGCGCTGGCGAATCCCAAGCCGGTACAGGAAAGGCTCCCGATCGTCATCGGGGGCACGGGGGAGCGCAAGACGCTCCGGGTCGTGGCCCGGCACGCCGACGAGTGGAACTTCAGCCCTCTGCATGACTTGGGGCCGGAGGGTCCGCGTGAGTTCGCCCGTCTCTCCGGCGTTCTGGACGAGCACTGCGGGGTCGTCGGCCGGGACGCAAAGGAGATCCGCAGGTCGATCCAGATACTTCTTCGACCCGACGAGCCCGATCAACTCGACGCGAGCCTGCGGGTCCTCGACGACTTCGAAGCCGCCGGCGGGGAGCACGCCGTCCTAGGGTTCGTCGCTCCCCCCTCACGCGCCCTTCTCGAGTCCCTCGCCCCCGCATAGGCGTATCGGGACCTTGCCTCGGGACCGGGCACTACGTGATCGCGTGCCCGGACTCGGCCAGCTGCAGGGTGAAGGCCGATCTAGTAGTCGAAGAGGCGTAGCGTCACCGGGCTGTATCGGCTCATGTACCGCGCGGATCAGCCCTTGATGGCGCCGGCCATCAGGCCGCGGAGGAAGAAGCGGCCCAGGAAGACGTAGACGATCAGCGTGGGGACCGCGGCCAGGAGGGCTCCCGCCATCTGCACGTTCCATTGGACGATCTGGCTCCCCGCCAGGTTGTTGAGCTCGACAGTGACCGGCCAGCTGCCGGGCGAGGTGAGGATGATGGCGAACAGGAACTCGTTCCAGATCGACGTGAACTGCCATATGAGAGCCACGGCGAAGCTCGGAGCCGACAGCGGCAGGATCACGTACCAGTACGAGCGCAGGATACCGGCTCCGTCCATGCGCGCGGCCTCCAATACGTCGGTGGGGATGGTCGCGTAGTAGTTCCGGAAGATCAGGGTGGTGATGGGGATGCCGTAGACGATGTGGACCAGGACCAGTCCGGGGAGGCTTCCGTAGAGCCCGATGCGTCTCAAGAACAACACCAGGGGGATCAGGACGCTCTGATACGGGATGAACATGCCAAACAGGAAGAGTGTGAAGATCACGTTGGCACCCCGGAACCTCCACTTCGAAAGCACGTAACCATTCAAGGATCCCAGCACGGAAGAGATGGTGGCTGCCGGGATGGCCATGAGCAGGCTGTTGCGGAAGTGAGGCCGGAGGGCATCGAACGCTGCCCGGAAGCTGTCGAGGTGGAAGCCGGAGGGAAGCCGCCACATCTTGGAGAGGTCCACCTCGGCGAAGCTCTTCAGCCCCGTTATCAACAGGACGTAGATCGGCAGGAGGTAGAAGGCGGCCATCGCGGCGAGGGGGAGGAGAAAAAGGAGACGCGTCCGCGACCGGGGCATCAGACCCCCGACTCCTCCCGGAGACTGAAGAACAGGTACGGCACGACCAAGAGCGCCACCCCGACCAGGAGGAGGAGGCCGATGGTCGCGCCTCGCGCGTAATTGAAGGCATCGAAGGTGGTCGTCCACATGTAGATCGACGGCATGTCCAGACGGAGGTCCCCGGCCCCTCCCATCGCCACGATCAGGTCGAAAATCTTCAGGGAGATGTGCCCGAGGATGATGACGGCGGAGAGAGCCACCGGCCGGAGCAAGGGCAGGATGACCCGGCGATAGATCTGCAGTTCGCTGGCTCCGTCCACCCGGGCAGCCTCCCGGAGGTCGTCGGGAATGCTGCGCAGACCACCCAGGAACAGGGCCATCATGAATCCGGACATCTGCCAGACCGCCGGAAGGGCAACGAAGGTGATCCCCCAGGGAGGGTGCGTGGTGTGCCAATTGTTCGCCAGGACGCCGAGGCCGGCGTCTCTGAAGAGGAGGTTGAGGCCGCTGGTTCGAGTACCGGTGGCTGGGTTCATCAGCCAGCGCCACACCACTCCGGTCACGATGAACGAGATCGCCATGGGGAACAAATAGATGCTTCGGAACACGGCCTCCCCAGGGATTCCCCGGTCGAGCAAGATGGCGGTGGTCAGTCCGACGACGATCGCGCCCGTCAGGAAGAACGCGGTGAAGTAGAGCGTGTTGCGGACGTCGATGTGGAACCTGGGATCGCCGAACAACTTCTGGTAGTTGCCCCATCCTGCCCACGCGTAGTTCGCCACGAGCCCTTTCCACTTGCTGAAAGACACCCGGATGGACCAGCCGATGAAGCCATACACGAAGATGCCGATAGCGATGACGGACGGCGAGATGAGGAGGCCGGCCAGGAGCCAGTCCTTCTTGATGCGCTTGATGCGGCTGATCATCTCCGCACCGCCCCCTGCTGTTGGTCGGCCCGTGGCGCCGGCACCGGCGTCAGCCCGATCTCTGGCCTGACGTGAGCGGGCCCAGGCTAGCCCCCGCACATGCGGAGGCTAGCCCAGATCGTGCCCTAGCTCATGAACACTTGCCCGCGTCCACACAGGCTTGAGCCAATGCCTTCTGGAAGGCCGCCTTGTCGTTGTTGGTCAGGAACAGCCCGAGTGCGGTGTCGACGTCGGTGCTCCAACTGCTGCTGGCTGCAGCGCCGTGGGCTAGGCTCCCCACGATGGAATCTGTCTTCCACTGCTGCAACGACCACTGCTGGTACTCGTCGTACTTGCTCGGGTCGGCGTCGGTCCGGGCCGGGATCGATCCCTTGATCGGGTTGAACGCATCCTGGCCCTCCTTGGAGCCCGCCACCGTAAGCCACGCGATCGTGCCGGCCTGATTGGGCGAGTTCTTGGGCAGGACGAAGACGTCGGCCAGCATGTCGAAGACGCCGTCGGTTCCCGGGGATGCGGCCCAGCCAAAGTCAGTGGTGGGCTTCAGTCCCTGGGCCTTGAAGAAACCCTCCGCCCAGTCGCCCATGACCGTGAAAGCGGCGTCGCCCTTGGCGACAAGCCCGGCCGCTTGGTCCCAGGTCAGACTGGAGTAGTCGCTGTTGGCATAGGTCAGCGCGCGAGCGAACGTGTTGATGGCAGCCGTCACATCGGAGCCGTTCCAGTCCGTCGACCCGTTCCACAGGCCTGTGTACTTGTCAGGGCCCAACGTTGCGAGGAGGATGGTTTCCAGGAGCTGCTTCACGGCGAACTTGTCGGCGTTTCCCAGCGCGAGGGGTGTGATGCCCGCTGCCTTCAACTTGTCGGCGGCATCGAAGAAGGCGTCCCACGTGGTCGGCACCTCGACGCCGTTCTTCTGCAGGACCGAAGTGTTGTACCAGATGACATTGGCCCGATGGATGTTCACCGGCACCGCGTAGAAGGTCCCGTTCTCGGCGAGAAGGTCGAGGAGCCCCTTCGGCATCACGCTTGTCCAACCCTGCTGCTGGAACAAAGAGTTGAGGTTTTGGAGTTCGTCAGCGTCGGCATAATTGCTGAGTACCTCTTGTCCAGCATGCGACTGCCATGAGGCCGGAGGCTTGTTGGCGGACAAACGTGTGGCAAGCACTGCTCGCGCGGCCGATCCGCCCCCTCCAGCCACCGCCGCATTGTCGAATGTGAAGTTCGGATACTTCTGATTGAAGACCTTCACCAGAGCGTCCAGCGCCTGAGCCTCCCCGCCCGCGGTCCACCAGCTGAAGACCTCCACCTTCTTGCTCGTGGTGGTGCTCTTCTTCGCGCCGCCCCCTCCTCCGCAGGCCGTCGCGACGAGCCCCACCATCACCGCGAGGATGATCCCCTTTCTCATCATGTCCCCCTTCGTGAGTCGCCGTTCCGTCCGACCGCAGCCGCTTCCTTTCCGTTGTACGTAGCCTCCCCCCTCTCCAAGATTCATGCCGAGCTCTCTGCGTCATCGAACGGTTCCTGATCGTGACCAGCGCGATCTTGAAGTAGCGCCCGGGCTGACCGAACGGGGAACGCTCCCCGGACGACCAACTCCGTGGGCAGCACGACCGTCTGTGGAGCGCGGTCGTCGCCGGCCAGGCGGGCGAACAGCAGCTCGGCGGCCCGACGCCCCATTTCCAGCGGGTTGTGACGAACGACGGTGACGGACAGAAGGTCCGCCAGCTCGAAGTCGTCGAAACCGACCAGGGCTACCCGCCCTCTTGGCTCTCGCATCGCTCGGAGCGCCCCAACGCTGGCCCGGTTGTTCGTGGCGAAGATCGCCGTGGGCGGATCGCTCAGGGACAGCAGCTCGCGCGTGGCCGTCTCCGCCTCGAGCACGTCACGCATGCCGAGGCGGAGCAGAGACTCATCGAACGGAACGCCCGCATCTGCCAGGGCCTCCCTGAATCCATCCACCCGCTTTCCGACCGTGTAGATCATTCCGGGGTCGCCAACGACCCCGATGCGGCGATGCCCCTGTCCCAGGAGGTGCTCCGCGGCCAGCCGCGCCCCGCCCACGTTGTCGAGCAGAACGACGTCGGCCTCGATGTTCCCCGGCGGACGGTCCATGAAGACCACGGACATCCCGTGCGCCAGCTCGTCCTCCAGGTACCTGTGATCGCTGCCGGCGGGTACGAGGAGGAGGCCACTCACCCTGCGCTCCAGGAATGCGCTGACGAGCGCCCGCTCCGAGCGCGGGTCCTCGTTGGAGTTGCCCAGGATCACTTGTTGCCGCCTGGCCTGCGCCACCTCCTCGACCGCCCGGGCGATGGCGGAATAGAAGGGGTTCCTGATGTCCTCGATGATCAGCCCCAGGCTCGAGGACCGCTGGCGGCGTCGAAGGTTGCGGGCCATGTCGTTCGGACGGTAGCCGAGCGCATCGATGGCCTTCTTGACCCGGGCCGCGGTCGCTCCCCCGACTCCCCGCTCGTCGTTGACCACGCGGGAGACCGTCTTCAGGCTGACCCCGGCCGCCCTGGCAACGTCCCACATGGTGGATCGCGGCCTCACGTTTGCTGGCCCCTCCCGTCCCGACAACGTTGTCGTACTCAAGCACGAGGGAAACGAGTCTGTCAACCTGGGCAGGCGCATGAGATCGCCTTAGCTCGGACAACGTTGTCAATGGAAAAGTCTGGGGACGTGCGGTTCGGCGATCGAAAGCTTGGGAAAGCTCGCGCCGCGCGACGTGCGGGCCAAAATCCGAGTGCCGCCTGGCCTCTACCCCCCGACGACGTCACCGCTCAGGTCCGGGCCGTGGTCGCGGAACCCATCGTGTCCGAAACCGAAGCCGAACCGGCCGAGCCCGCCGCAGAAACCGACGCCCCCGCCCAGAGGCCACGCCGGGCTCGACCTGATCCGCTGCTTGATCGCGTCGGCCTGCGCCTTGGTGAGGTACCCCTGGGCCAGGGCGGCGTCGACCCGGTCGATCGCGGCGTTCTTGATGGCCGTGATGAGCCTCGGGCGAGCGACACCGAGACGACGGGCGAGGTCGGTCAAAGCGGGTGGGATCCCGTTCACCACGTCGCCGATCTGCGTATCGAACCGCCTGAGCAGGGCGTTCTCCTGAGCGTTGGTGATCTCTCCACCCGTCACTGACTCGTCCAGCTGGGCCTTCTTTGCCGTCCGGAGCGCCGCCTCGAGCCCGTCGACCGGCTTGCCCTGATCCCGGGCGACCTGAGCAAGGGTCTTCGATCGCAAAGCATCCCGCAGGTTCACCTCGGAGAGACCCAGGTAGTCCTCCGCAGCGGTCAGCAGGCCGGGTCCTCGACCGAAGTGACCCTTGAAGAACCCGTCATGGTGCCCGAGCAAGCCCCGCTCGAGGCCCAGCGGACCGTGCAGACCGAGCCCGGCCAGGCCCCTGGCGTCTCCGCTGGTGATCCGTTCCCGGATCCGATCCGCCTGGGCGCCGGTGATGAAGCCGTTGTCCTCAGCCCACTTCACGTCGGCGAGGGCCATGGCCTTGAGCGCCGTGTCCAACCTCGAGCGCTGGATCCCGAGGCGCCGGGCCACGTCGTCCAGGAACGCGTTCCGTCCGAGGGCCCGGGATTTCCCCTGTTGGGAGGTGGGGAAAGGTGAGGGCGACTGCGATTGGGCCAGGGCAACCCCTGCCCCGATGAGGATCAATGCCGCGATGATGAGGGCGATGGCGTTACGGGACCGGAGTCGCATTTTCCGCCTCCTTGCGGCCGAACGGGTCTTCGGGTGCAACAGCACATCGAATCACCGGGGCTTTAGAAATCCCTGAGAATCGTGCAACAGTTTCCCCAGAGCATGGGCCGCCGCATGCCGATTCATCCAATTCTGGGCGGACTCACAGCATTCATTAAGGTTCGGATGCTGGACTAGCCTTTCACGGAAGGAAGGGGAAACGAGCGATGGAGTCTTTGACGATGTCGACGACGCAGGGGTCCACCCCGCCCGACGATCGTGCGCGGGTACTCGTCGTGGACGACGAGACCTATATCACCGACCTCGTTGCCACAGCCCTGCGGTACGAGGGGTTCGAGGTGACGTCGGCCGCGAACGGCCGGGATGCGCTGTTCCTCGTGGAGTCGTTTCGGCCCGAGCTGATCGTCCTCGACATCATGCTCCCCGACGTTGACGGGTTCGACGTTCAGCGGAAGCTGATCGACCGGGGACGACGCGTCCCCGTGCTCTTCCTCACCGCCCGGGAGGCCACCGAAGACAAGGTCCGAGGCCTCACCATTGGGGGAGACGACTACGTCACGAAGCCTTTCAGCCTGGAGGAGCTGGTCGCCCGCATCCGGGCGATCTTGCGACGGGCACGAGGCTCCGGGCCGCGGCCCGAGCGACTGAAGTTCGCCGACCTGGAGATGGACGAGGACTCCCACGAGGTGTGGAGGCAGGGAGAGCCCGTGGATCTCACCGCCACCGAGTTCAACCTCCTGCGGTTCCTCCTCTCGAACCCCCGCAGGGTGCTCTCGAAGAGTCAGATCCTCGATCATGTCTGGAACTACGACTTCGGGGGCGACTCCTCCATCGTCGAGACCTACATCAGCTACCTGAGGAAGAAGGTGGACGGACGGGAGCCCAGGCTGATCCACACCGTCAGGGGCGTCGGGTACGTGCTTCGGCTCCCGCCCGAGTGATCGCATGCCGCTCAGGCTGAAGCTGCTCGTCGCTGTCATCGTCCTGGTGTTCGCGGGCCTGGCCGTCTCGAACGTGGTGACGTACACGTCCCTTCGATCCTCCCTCTTGAAGCGCGTCGACCAGCAACTGACGGCCGCGGAGTTCCCGGTGGCCCACGCCCTTGGTGAGGGCCGGCCCTTCCCGGGCAACCCTGGGGGACCGGATTCGCAGTTCCCCGCCGGTACCTATGGCGCGATTCTCGACTCGAGGGGTGTCGCCCTCAAGGACCGCACGTTCACATACGAAGGGTACGCAGGGACCGCTCCGCCGAAACCGTCGCTTCCGTCCACCCTCCCCAGGCCGGGAGCGCCGGACAACCGTCCGGACATCTTCACGACCGGTGCAGCCGGCCGCTCCTCGACTCGCTTCCGGGTCCTGGCGGACGCAGACGCGGTGAGTATTCGCACCGGGATCCAGTCGCAGCAGGGAATTCTGATCGTGGCGATCCCCCTGACCGACGTGGAGGACACTCTCGCCCGTCTTCGGCTCATCGAAGGAATGGTCTCCGGTGCGGTCCTGCTCGGCCTGGGACTGCTCTCCTACTGGCTGGTCCGGCGGGGGCTGCGGCCCCTCGAGCAGATCGGTGAGACGGCCGGCGCGATCGCGGCCGGAGACCTCACTCGCCGGGTCGAGCCCACCGATGAGCGGACGGAGATCGGCCGTCTGGGACTGGCCCTGAACTCGATGCTCGCGCAGATCGAGACGGCCTTCGAGGAGCGGCGCGCTTCGGAATCGCGGCTGCGCCGGTTCGTCGCCGACGCCTCCCATGAGCTCCGAACCCCTCTGACCTCCATCCGTGGGTATGCGGAGCTGTTTCGGCGCGGGGCGGACTCGCGGCCGCAGGATCTCGCCAAGTCCATGAGCCGCATCGAGGCGGAAGCATCCCGCATGGGCTTGCTCGTGGACGACCTCCTCCTCCTGGCCCGGCTCGATCAGGGACGACCGCTGGAAAGAGAACGTGTCGATCTAGCCAGGATCGCCGAGGACGCGGCGGAGAGCGCTCGTGCCATAGACAGGGGGCGCCCCATCACCGTCGACGTCGATGGGCCGGCCTTCTTGGTCGGTGACGCGGGAAGGCTCCGTCAGGTGCTCGACAACTTGTTGGACAACACCCGCGTTCACACGCCGAATGGCACGCCGGTCCGCGTGAAGATCACCCGTGAAGACGGTGAGCTCGTTCTCACCGTCGCCGACGAAGGGCCGGGGCTGTCGCCGGACGTGGCCCCACGAGTGTTCGAGCGGTTCTACCGAGGAGATCCCACGCGGTCCAGGGGAACCGGCGGAGCGGGACTCGGCCTGTCCATCGTCTCCGCCATCGTGGAAGCGCACGGAGGGAAGGTGAGCGCCACGTCCTCGAATGGAGCAGGCACCACGTTCGAAGTACGCCTTCCGGTCGGCTCCGAGGAAGATCTCGCGCCCGACGGACCCGGCACCGAGGAGCAGGTTCGGCCGAAGGCGCCTGACTACGCCTTCTTGCGGCGAATGGCCCTCCGCACCACCGGGCGAGTCTCCTTCCGGCGGCCACCTCCGTGAAGCCGGCCCTGTCGTACATGCTTTTGGCCCCGAAGAACATGAAGTCCGGGTGGCTTCGCTCCTTCTTGTCCACGGGGTAGGCCTCGAGCAGGGTGGCGCCCCGCGAACGCGCGTAGTCGATGGCGCCCCGGAGGAGCGCCTCGGAGACACCTCTTCCTCGCGCTCCACGATCGACGAAGAAACACACGATCGACCAGACCGGCTTGTCATCGACTGGCTTCATGACCGGTGAGCGCCGGAGCTTCGCGTAGTCCTCGCGCGGGCCGAGCGAGATCCATCCGACCGGGCTCCCGGCTTCGTACCCGATCAGGCCGGGGACGTAGCTCCCGTCCACCAGCGACTTCAGCGCCCTCTTGTTCTCCTGGCCCGGGCCGACGCCACTCTGCCCCGACTTCCGGTAGTACATGCACCAGCATCCCCGGACCATCGAGGCTCCGGGACGACTGAACAGCTCCACGAGGTCGTGCCAACGGTCCTTGGTCAGCGGGTGAACCTCGAGCTTCACGGCTCCTCTAATGTACCGGTCGCACCGCCGGCCGAAGCACGGAGCGCGCGATTCGGACGGCTGTCAGCACAGTCACAAGTCCGCACGCAACCACCGCCGCGAGCAGGAAGAGGCTCGATCCCGCATCCGTCCCTGCCGTGATGGCATGCACGGTGCTCAGCGCGAACAGCGCGAAGCTCGCGAAGTGGACCCGGCGCCACAGTCGCTTCGAGATGAGTGCTCGGGCCAGGGATGTGATCTCGACCGCAAGAAGCACGTAGAAGCCGACGATTCCCCAGGCCACCGCCCCTGGATGCCACGTCCCTGTGAACGGGACGAGCACGTTCACCAGGCTGAAGTGCACGTACGTGTCGAGGAGGATCGCGCCCACGTGGATCCCGGTGAAGATCAGGGCGAGCCCGCCCAGGAAGCGGTGGAGGTCGAAGATCCAGGCGGGGCGGGGCTTTCGCCCCATCCCATGCGTCGACAGCGCCAGCCCCCACACCACCGAGGCGGTGGCGAGCGCCCAGGCCACGATGCCCGCGGCGCGAGCGGCGTGCCAGGTGATCTGCGTGGTCATGTCCCGCTCCCCTGCATGGCAATGGCAAAGGACGCGGCAGCACCCGGCAGGCGGCCCGCCCCGGTGAATCGACCGAGGCCGAAGCTCGGATAGACGGATCCGCGGTCGTCGACCTGCAGGCCGTCTGTCCCCGTCGACGCCATCAAGGCCAGCCCCTCGGAGAGCCCTGCGATGAACGCGGCCTTCGCCACGACCTCTGCCTGCCAGCCCTCGCTGGCTACCACGGTCGCCGACAGGAGCCCGCTTCGGGCGGACAGGCCCGTCCGGGGATCGATGAGGTGGTGGCGCCGGTTGTCCGCTGGACCCCAGGTCCGGCGGACCCAGGTGCTGGTGGCGACGGCCCCGCGCGGAGACCGATCAACTCGGTCGCCTTCGGGTCCAGGGGGTGCTCGATGCTGATCGTCCATGCGCCGCTGCCCGGGCCTTCGCCGTCCGCGCGAAGATCGCCGCCCACGTTTACGCAGACTCCTGCGGCTCCGTGCCGCCGAAGCTCCCGGACAAGGAGGTCCGCCGCGTAGCCCTTGCCGATGCCGCCCGGATCGAAGCCGACCCCCCGCGGCAGCATCACGGTGGAAGCGGCGGCGTCCACCTCGATACCTTCGAAGCCGCCGCGAAGCGGCGAATCGGTGCCCCGTGATTCGTCGGACAGGAGCTCGAAAGTGCGGTCGTAGCCTGCTCGAATCACCGCCCCGAGCACCGTTGGGTCATACCGTCCCTGGGTGATGCGAGCGCCTTCCAGCGCGTGCTGCACCAATTCCACCGTCGGCGCCGACATACGAACTGGTGTACCGGCTCGATCGTTGAGCAGGCTGATCTCGCTGGTCGACCGGAAACGGCTCCACCGATCCTCGAGCTCGTCGATGAGCTCTCGGGCCAGGTCGAGCAGTCGGAGCGATCCGCCCACGATGATCACGTGAACATCGGAGCCCATCGCCCGGAATCGCGACTCAGCTTCCATGACTTGTACTCGCAGCCGACTGGTCTATCGTGGATGAGCCGGACGTGGCCGACCAGGAGGAGTCGGAACTCGAGCTCGAGGTCGAGCTCGACTCGGAGCTCGAACTGCTGCGGGAGGTCGAGCCAGAGGACGAGCTCGAAGTCGACGTCGATGTGGCCGCTGTCGTTTCGCCCCCCGCCCGCACGGCCATGTTCGCGCCGAGCCCGAGAAAGGCGGCCACGCTCAACGCGCCTGCCAGTACCCGGGACCGGGCGGCCATGTGCCGTCGACGACGAGGCCGCGGCGTTCGCACTCGGGATGAGGGGACGGTAGACCGCGCGTAGGTCTTGGACTCCTTGTCCATGACAACCTCCTTTCGCTTTCGTCGAGGCCAAGCCTGCCGCCGAAGGCTTGGGCAATCCCGTGACGAATCTGGGGGTGCTCTGAGAATCGCGGCGCCCGTCACCCAACAGACCGCCTGCCCAAACTCACAGCACCCTCCAAGCGTGGCTTCAGGTGCGGCTCAACCGCGGGCGGTTTCATTTCGGCGTTCTCGCTGCGATGCGACGAAGGAAGGGAGGAGGCATGTTCTTCACCTATGTTGGCCGTGAGCTTCGCCGCAGGCGGCGGCAGGCCGTGGTGGTCGCCCTGGGACTCGCGCTCGGGATCGGCTTGGTGGTCACCGTCTCGGCGATGTCCGATGGAGTGAGCACTGCGCAGAGGTCGGTCCTGCACTCGCTCTACGGCGTCGGCACCGACATCACGGTCACCCAGGCGGCGGCTGCCAGCACGGGCGGGCCGGCTCGGTTCGGACTGAACCCGGCGGACCGAGCCCAGCAGGGCCAGAGGTTCTCTCGCGATCAGATACTCCAGAGCCCCGGGTCCGCCACCATGTCTGAGGATCAGGTCTCGAAGCTCTCCAACCTGTCGGGCGTGAGCCAGGTCTCGGGCGGCCTCTCCCTCATCGCCATCCATCTCGAGGGAACGTTCCTGAGCCCTCCCAGCTCGGGTTCCTCCAGGTCCGCCTCGCCCGCAGCGTTGCCCTCGGTCCCGCCCGTGAAGGTCACCTCTTACTCGATCGAGGGAGTCGACTCGACGCACACCGGTGTGGGCGCGCTCACGGCCTCGCAGATCACGAGCGGCCGGTACTTCTCCGCCTCGGAATCGAATGCGAATGTCGCCATCCTGGACCGGAGCTACGCGAAGCAGCACAAGCTCAGCGTCGGATCGAAGATCACGATCGACGGGACCAAGTACACGGTTGTCGGGATCGCCACAGCTCCGGCCGGCGGGGTGTCATCGAACGTCTACATCCCACTCGCGCGGGCTCAGAAGCTCGCCGGTCTTTCCGGCAAGGTCAACAGGATCTACGTCAAGGCCACCAGCGCCTCGGCCATTGCCAGGACCAAGGCAGATATCCAGAAGGCCCTGCCCAAGGCCACGGTCACCACGGCCGACGACCTCGCCTCGCAGGTGAGCGGCTCCCTGGCCAGTGCCTCGAACCTGTCGGGGAACCTCGGGACGTGGCTCTCCGCTTCCGCCTTGATCGCTGCGTTCGCAGTGGCGAGCCTTCTCACCATCTCCGCGGTGGGCCGGCGGATCAGGGAGTTCGGCACGCTGAAGGCCCTGGGTTGGCGAACCCGCAGGGTGGTGGGCCAGGTAATGGGCGAGGCTATCGTGCAGGGGATCCTGGGCGGGATCCTCGGCATCGGCCTGGGTGTGGGCGGCGCGTTCCTGGTGTCGAGGCTCTTCCCGAGCCTGAAGGCCACGGTGGGCGCCACCGGCACTGGGGGCGGAGTCACTGCGCCCGGTCCGATCGGTCAGGCGCTCCAGGCCGCGTCTCACACCGTCACCGTCCCGCTCGAGGCGCCACTCTCGGCGAGCCTGTTCGCCCTGGCCATCGGCCTGGCGCTTGCGGGCGGTGTCCTGGCTGGGGTCCTCGGCGGCTGGCGGGCGGCTCGCCTCCGGCCCGCGGAGGCCCTGCGCCGGGTGGAGTGAGCCCCCCGGCAGACGAGGAGTGGCGGTCGGACCAGCGCCAAGGACACGAGGCAAGAAAGGAACGCACATGTACGAGCTCAGGAACGTAACCAAGGTCTACCGGAAGGGCCGAGCGACGATCAAGGCGCTCGACGACGTGAGCCTGTCGCTCGCGCAGGGGGAGTTCCTGGCCATCCAGGGGCCGACCGGGCAGGGCAAGACCACCTTGCTGCAACTGCTCGGGGCGCTGGACCGCCCCACGTCGGGCTCGGTGCTGTTCGACGGGCGCGACCTCGCCCGGATGCGAGAGGGGGCGCTCACCAAGCTGAGGAACCGAAGCTTCGGCTTCGTGTTCCAGGGTTCCAACCTCATCCCCACGCTGACCGCCCAGGAGAATGTGGAGACTGCCCTCGTGCCGTTGGGTGTCAGCGCGTCCGAGAGAAGACAGCGAGCTCGTGGCGCGCTCGATGACGTGGGCCTCGCCCCTCGGGCTCGCCACCTGCCCTTGGAGCTCTCGGGCGGAGAGCAGCAACGCGTTGCCATCGCCCGGGCCCTGGTTCGGAGCCCGAAGGTGATCCTCGCTGACGAGCCGACGGGCAATCTCGACGAGGGAACCCGAGACGAGATCATCGGGCTTCTGGAAGAGCTATGGGCCGAGCGTGGCCAGACAGTGGTGGTCGTCACCCATGACAGCTGGATCGCCGGCAGGGCGCCCCAACGCGCCTGGATCCACGAGGGCCGGCTGAGCATGCACACGGAACTCCGGGGAGATCTTCAACCGATCCCCAGGGGCGCCGGCTTCACTGGGTGAGTGGCGGAAGACCGACGAGCTTCGTCGGAGAGCCGCCGCAAGGAGGTGCTCTTCAGATGACTGGCAAGGACAGGCTGCGGTCGGCTCTATGAGCCAGGACGGTCTCGCTCCTGGCAGCCGCCGCGGCCCACGTGCTGGCGACCGATCAGCAGGGTGACCCTGGACGGCGAGGTCTTCGGGATCAACGTGGCCGGCACAAGCCAGGCAGAGAACATCGGCTTCGCCGTCGCCATCGACGCAGCGAAGTCGATCCTTCAGCAGGCTCTCGTGACGTGAGTTTCGCTCCTCAGGGAAGGAGACGGGCGATGTCCAGATGTCCTGTGTGCCAGTCCGTGCGAATCGTGATCGTCCTCGGCTCCACTCGCCACGCGTTCTGCACGAGGTGTGGGACCCGCTGGATCCAGGAGGGAGCCGAGCAGAGAGCGATCAGCCGCTTCACGAGCGTGACGAGCGCGGCTCGATCGACCAGACCGAGGTAGACGAGAAGGCCCGCCGCCTTCTCCCGGCAGATACACCCGGAAGGAGGCGCCGCCTCCCGGCGCGTTCCTCCGTCCAGGCGCGCCCGCCGTGCAGCTGCGCGAACCGATCCACCAGGGAAGGCCCGATGCCCACGCCGGGCGAGGGGCCACCACCACCCGGCCCCCGCCGGAAAGGCTCGAAGATCGTCGTGCGGAATCCTTTGGGTACACCCCGGGCCGTCATCCTCGACGATGATCAGCACGCCTGACCGGTGCGCTGTCACCCGCAGCCAGATGCGGGTGTGCGGGGGAGTGTGCTGTTCGCGTTAATGCCCTCGAGACGGCCGGCACCGTCGTGTGGGCCACCGCGAAGCATCGCCTGGTCCCCGGCCAGCTCCTCGGGCGCGTCTCCAGCTTCGACTGGTTCATCTCGATCGGACTGGTGCCGGTCTCCTTCGCGGTGACCGGGCCGATCGCTTCCGCGCTCGGGGCCAGGGCCACCCTGGTGTGGGCCGGCCTGCTGGGGGGAGTGGTCACTCTGGCTGCGTTGTTCCTGCCGGGGATGCGGGACATCGAGCGGGAAGAAGTGCTGAGCTGAGGATGCTCCCCGGTAGAGGAGCTCGTCCCGGGCTAAGCAGCCAATTCCAGCTACCCGATAACAGTAAGGTGAGAAATCGGGCCTGGCTGCTCTACTTGGCGTTCGGCGCATGCGGGGGCGTCTGCTACTACTTCGTTCCCCCGTTTGCCAAGAGCGGTCCATTCTTCAACGTGCTCGGAGCTTCTTCCGTCTTCGCCATCCTGATCGGGGTGAAGATCCACAAGGCCCAACGACGAGCCCCATGGCTCATGTTTGCAGCCGGCCAGGCGCTGTTCGTCCTCGGAGATGTCATCACCTACAATTATCCGCGCCTATTCCATACCGAGATCCCGTTCCCCTCGATCGGCGACGTCTTCTACCTCGGCGTGTACCCGTGCCTGATCCTCGGGATCCTCCTGCTCATCCGCCATCGAACGCCGGGTCGAGACGGGGACAGCCTGATCGACTCCGTGATCGTCGCCATCGGCCTCGGCCTCCTGGCCTGGGAGTTCCTGATGGCTCCCTACGCGAGCGACTTCACCCTCTCTCTGCCCGTGAAGGTGACCTCCATGGCCTATCCGTTCATGGATGTCCTGCTGCTGGCCGTGATCGCCCGGCTCACAGTGGGGGTCGGGCGCAGGGAACCGTCCTTCTATTTGTTGGTGTCGGCTTCGATCGCCCTGCTGGCAACCGATGCTGCGTACGGCATGGTGCAACTCTCCGGCGTGATCTACCAGAACGGGGGTCCGTTGGAGGCGGGGTGGCTGTCCTTCTACGTCCTGTGGGGAGCGGCTGCGCTGCATCCGTCCATGCGCGGGATGTCCGAGGCTGCCTCCAGGCGCGACCGGCGGTTCCCGCAGGGACGGCTGCTGGTTCTGGGTGGTGCGTCCCTCATGGCTCCCGCCGTGCAAACGATCCAAGCCGTCCGCGGTGAGCCCATCCAGACCCCAGTCGTCCTGGCGGGATCAGTGGCGCTGTTCCTCCTTGCCATAGCCCGCATGTATGGTCTGGTCCGCAGGCACGAGTTCGCCGAAACCAGAGAGCGGGCTCTACGTGAAGCCGGCGCGTCGTTCGTCGCAGCGGCCGGTCTCGAGAACCTGTATCGGGCGACGATCGATGCCGTCCGCAAGCTGGTCGGCGAAGGTCCGGATATCCGTCTGTCGCTCGTGGGAGACTCGGGCAACGACCTCATGGTTGTGGCCGCCGATGGACCCTCGGACTCGAATGGTCGCGGCCAGATCGTGGACCTGCTGGCCCTGCCGCGCTGGACGGTCTCAGCGCTGGATCAGGGGAGGTCGGTCGAGCTGGTCGCTCCCGAGGAGCCTGTGCGTCGAGCTCTGTCCATGGCGGACGCGGCCGGAGCCGTCTTGATCGCCCCGTTGACGATCCGAGAAGGGACCAACGGCCTCGTGGTAGTGGGCAGCGAGTCCGAACTGCCGCACGAGGCGCAGGATGGCGTGGCTGCGTTGGCCACGCAGATCGGCATGGCGCTCGAGAGCGCTTTGCTCACCGAGGACCTCCACCGCCGCAAGAGCGAGGCCAGGTTCAAGTCGCTCGTGCAGAACTCCTCCGATGTGATGACGGTCATCGCGCCGGACTCCACCGTCCGTTATCAGAGCCCGTCGGTCCTGCGGGTGCTCGGCTACGCACCTGACCAACTGATCGGCAATCGCCTGCTGGACCTGGTCCACCCCGAGGATGCTGCGCGGGTGGTCAACGTCCTGGCCGAAGTTGTCGATGGCCGCAGCGCTTCTTCGGTTCTCGAGTTCCGGTGGCAGCATCGGGACGGCGCGTGGCTGCACGTCGAGTCGCTGTGCACCGACCTGTCGGACGATCCCGAAGTGGGCGGCATCGTGATGAACACCCGGGACGTGAGCGAGCGGAAGGCGATCGAGGAGCAGCTTGAGCACCAGGCCTTCCACGACGCGATCACGGGCCTGGCCAATCGGGCGCTGTTCCGAGACCGCGTGGAGCACGCGCTGGAGCGACAGCAGCGCGACGACCGGCCCATCTCGGTCCTGTTCCTCGACATCGACGACTTCAAGACGATCAACGACAGCCTCGGGCACGCCGCCGGGGACCAGCTTCTCACGCTGGTGGGAGAGCGGATCCGCGGCTGTCTGCGGGCCGCCGATACGGCCGCGCGGCTGGGGGGAGACGAGTTCGCCGTCCTCCTGGAGGACGCGGCTTCCAACAGGGCCGCCGAGGTCGCCGAGCGGATGATGAGCATCGTCGAACGGCCGGTTCGGATCGGAGACAAGGAAGTCTTCATCCGGGCCAGCGTCGGCATCGCCATCGGTGACGAGGATCGCAAGGGGGGAAAGGGTGCGGAGGAGCTCCTGCGCAACGCCGACGTCGCCCTGTACATGGCCAAAAGCCAGGGCAAGGGCAGATACCAGGTGTTCCAGCCCGAGATGCACGCCGCAGTCCTGTCCCGCCTCGAGTTGAAGGCCGACCTGCAACGAGCGGTGGAGAACCAGGAATTCGAGCTCTTCTACCAGCCCGTGTTCGTGCTCCAGAGCGGTGTGCTGAGTGGAGTGGAAGCATTGATCAGGTGGCGCCACCCGCAGCGAGGTCTGGTCCTTCCAATGGAGTTCATCCCGCTGGCGGAGGAGACAGGGCTCATCGTGCGGATCGGGGGGTGGGTCCTGCAGGAAGCCTGCCGTCAGGCGGTGATGCTCCAGGCGAAGTATCCGAAGGCACGGCAGCTCACGATGTCGGTCAACATCTCGGCACGGCAGCTCCAGCACCCCGGGCTGATCGACGAGGTGCGGGGAGTGCTGCGGGCCTCGGGGCTCGATCCCACAAGCTTGATCCTCGAGATCACCGAGACCGCGATGATGCAGGACACCGACATGGCCATCATCAGGCTGAACCAGTTGAAGGATCTCGGCCTGAAGCTCGCCATCGACGACTTCGGGACCGGGTACTCGTCGCTCAACTACCTCCGCCGCTTCCCTGTCGACATCCTCAAGGTGGACAAGTCGTTCATCGACGAGGTCAGCGAGCAAGGCGAGCAGTCGGCTCTCACGGCTAGCATCATCGAGCTAGCCGGGACGCTGCAGCTGCTACCCGTGGCCGAGGGTATCGAGAGGGAGGAGCAGCTCGATCGGCTCCTCGAGCTGCAGTGCACCCTGGGCCAAGGCTTCTACTTCGCCCAGCCGCTGGACCTCGAGGCCATCTCCAGGCTGGTCGAGGCAGTGTCCGTCGAATTGCCATCAGCATAGGCCCGTCAGGCAGCAGTTTGTCGGAGCGGGTTGCCGTGCCAACGTTGCGGTGCCTGCAAGGGCATCGGGCCGCGGTGGAAGATCAGAGCTTCCCAAGTCATCATCAGCCGGTGAGCACTGTCCAGAGCTGGATCTTCGCCCTTGGAACGGCGTCGCATAGGAATCTCGAGTTCGAGGCGCGAGCAACGAGGAGCGGCGCGGGAGCTGGTCGAGACGGTCGCGGCAAGGTGTTCCATCACAATGCTCGCAAACGACTCTTGACCTGGGCATTCGCCTACTGGCTGCTACCCGTCATTTCCGACGTTTGGCGGTACGTGGCGGGACGGGCCGCGGTACGAGAGTGCCCACAACGTGCCTTCTCCGAGCGGTCCCCTTAGCCCAACGTCGGTTTAATCCCTTTGTAGTACACCCATCTGGGGGGAGACGTCCCCATCTGCGGGAGAGAGACTTCTAGACCGATCGGTGGACGTGCCTCGTGATGGAGGCTCGGTCTTCCCCCGCGCCGAGTTCGGCCGTCCGAGGCAGGGGAGGGGGTGAGGAACGTATGCTCTTACCTGGCGGGGGGGAAGGTCTCGGGACAGGGACGGAATGGTTTCGTCGAGCGAGAGGAAGGAAGTGCGAATGAGCAAGCTGAAGCGGATCCTCGCCATCCTGTCGATCGTCGGAGCGGTGATGACGGTGGCGCCGGTTGCGCACGCTGACGCGGGAGGTGGCCCCGGCAGCAACGCGGGGTGTCCGGGGCACCAGCCACCACCACCGCCGAGCGGAGGATGCGGTAAGTAACGGCCGAACGGGCGGTCCTTCAGCCACAGAGCCCCGCGTCTCACACGGCGCGGGGCTCTCCTAATTTGAGCGCAATCTGTAGCCCCCACCTAGGCTCCCGCAAAGAGGCTCCCTACTTCGAGCCGGCCATTGGCGAGGCCATCGGGGGGGAGATGCCCGAACCATACGGCTTGCTGGTGCGCATTCTCGGGACTTGGGGCGGAGGTTCGGCCAAGGCGCAGCCCTCCGTCGCCGATCGGTGAACCTGCTCACCAAGGCGCCTGGTCCTCGAGGAATTCCTGGCCGAACTCTCTGGTCGGCTCATATCCGGGCCTACCAAGACACACGCAACCCGGCGAATCCCGCTGACGGCATCCCTTACGGCCACTCTTGAGAAGCACCTTGAGTGCATCCCCTCGGACCCCGACGCGTTTCTGTTCACGTCGCCAGAGGGCTCCCCGCCTCGCTTAGGGCGTTTCGAGGGCGTGTGGCATCCGTCGCTCGCGGCATTGGGATTGCCCGCGGTGGGAATCCACGTCCTGCGCCACTCCGCTGCGGCCGGGTTGATTCACTCGGGCGCTTCTCCGAAGGCGGTCCACTCCATCCTCGGCCATCGAAGCGTGGCGTTCACGCTGACCGTGTAGGGCCATCTCTTCGATGCCGACCTCGACGATGTCGCAGCCACGTTGGAACCGAGCCTGATGCGGGACCGACGCGGGACGGGACTGCTGGCGACCGTCGCGCGCGCCGGGAATTGGGCTAACTACCTTCGGTTTTCCAGTGGGCCCTACAGGATTCGAACCTGTGACGCGCAGATTAAGAGTCTGCCGCTCTAACCGGGCTGAGCTAAGGGCCCAGGAGAGTATAGCGAGGGGACTTTGGGGTGAGTTCCTTGGCGGGTTCAGACGATTCGATGAAGACCGTTCCCTCTCCACGTTGTTCGGCGGTCATGGGCAGAGCATAAGGGTGAGTCCCCAAGGTCAAACTGACGGACTACGTTCCTTGTGTGAGCTGTCGCCGAGAGGGTGACCGAGGGGACTCGAACCCCCAACCCCCAGGACCACAACCTGGTGCTCTAACCAATTGAGCTACGGCCACCGTGTCCGGTGGCGATTGTAACAGCGCCTTTCCGGAGGCCTCGAACCAGATCGAATCGATGCCGCCAACGGCCACCAGCACGGTTTCGAGTGCAATGGTCAGGGGAAACCTGAGGATCGCAACGTCGAGTTGGTTCTTCCCGGCCCCCCCCTGGTTGGAGCGGGGGTAAGCCCTTCGGCGTAGGCCAGAGTTAGGTAGTTCGTTCGTATCGGAGACGCGGGCCGGCGATCATCATGACAGCGACGTGAAGTGTCCTGTGTGCGACTCGAAGCGGGTCATCATCCTGGTTCATTCGCTTCGTGCGCTCTGCTCGCAGTGCATGTGGCAATGGGCGCCCCCCGATGAGCATCCAGATGTCCTGACGGCGGCCGACTCGGCGGCCGCACTCCGAGAGATCAGAACCGACGAGGGGCAGCTGCCCGGGAGCGACTCCTCCTAAGGCCCGCAGAGCGCGCCGGGCAGACCGCACCCAACTGGACAGTACTCGAAAAAATGTCCGCAGGTAGAAGGGCATGTGCTCCGTCTCAGGGCCCGCCACGCGAAGCTCCGACGAGAGGGTTATCGCAAAGAAGCGAGTTGGTGAGGCACGACACGGACTCGCCCCGCCCACGAACGGGAGTTTGCGCCGACAGAGGTTGTCAAAGTCATAAGTCGACACTCCGGGTCCACTCCACAATTCCTCCCCGTCTTCACTCCGCGCCGGTAGCACAGTCATCGCCCGGGGAAGGCGGAACAGCTTCGATAGGGGGCTCGCCGTTCGGCTTGCTTGCCGCGGTGCAGGGCTTCGGCAACCCGGCCGCGAGCTCGATCGGCAGACTCACCTGGACGCTCATCTCAACCCGAGGCCGCGTTCCGCTACATAGTCGTATGGGTGCTCCTTTCCTCGGCGGGCCCCTGCGATCTCCCGGGAAGGGCAAGGGCAAGCGGTCCGGTGTGGTGAGCCTGATCCACGCATGCGGAGCTTCATGGCGATCGCCACAATCTCGCAAGGCCGTCTGACGAGCTCCGAAGCATCGCGTGCGTCGATACCGAGCTGGACCGCCGATCACATGGGCAACGGTCCCATGGCAGTGGGGGGATAACCCCCCGAAGCAGATTCGGGTGGTAGCCGCATTGGGACTCCGTGCGGTGATCCCTAGCGTGTCGAGCAGACGCGGGACACCGAAGGAGGCTCGATGATCCAGGTGCAAGCGCTCATCAAACGCTATGGACAGACAACGGCCGTCGACGGTCTCACCTTCGAGGTTCGGCCGGGTCGAGTGACCGGGTTCCTCGGGCCGAACGGCGCGGGCAAGTCGACGACGATGCGCGTGATCATCGGGCTCGACGCTCCGGACGCAGGCCGAGCCCTGGTGAACGGCCGGCGCTATCGCGACCTCGGCTGGCCGCTCCGCGAGGTCGGTGCCCACCTCGATGCGAGGTCGTTCCATCCGGGTCTGAGCGCCGAACGGCACCTGCTCGCGCTCGCTCGGGCCAACGCGATCGACCGTTCGCGCGTGCCGATGGTGCTCGAGGCCGTCGGCCTGACGCCGGCGGCCCGACGACGAGCGGGCACCTTCTCGACCGGGATGGCCCAGAGGCTCGGCATCGCCGCTGCGCTGCTCGGCGATCCGGACATCCTGCTCTTCGACGAGCCGATCAACGGGCTCGACCCCGAAGGGATTCGGTGGTTCCGTCAGCTGGTCCGAGGTCTGGCGGCAGACGGCCGTGCCGTGCTGCTGTCGAGCCACCTCATCAGCGAGATGGCGCTCACCGCCGACTGGCTCGTGGTGATCGGTCGCGGCCGTCTCGTTGCCGAGCTCTCGATGGACGAGCTGTCCGCCCGCGCTCCCCGGTCGGTCCGCGTCCGCACCTCGGAGCCCCGGCGGCTCGCCTCGGTTCTGGCCGGCTCCGGGCTATCGGCCGACCCCCAGCGCGACGGCTCCCTCTCGATCACCGGCGCGGACACGGATACGGTCGCCGAGGCCGCAGTCGCGGCGGGGATCGTCCTGCACGAGCTCACCCCCGAGCACGCTTCGCTCGAAGAGGTCTTCATGTCGCTGACCCACGACAGCGTGGTGTACCAGGCCGCTGACAACGGCCAGCACGCAGTCAACACACGGCCGAACCACACGAGGAGGAAGGCATGAGTATCACCGCGATCGTGCGTCCAGCTAGCGATCACTACCGACTTCCCGACGTCGTCCGCTCGGAGTGGACGAAGTCCGCCTCGTTGCGATCCTCGCGGTGGACGCTCGTCGCCTTCGCCGTGACCGGCATCGGCCTCGGCATCCTCGTCTCGGCGCTGACCGGAGCTCGCTGGCCGCACGCGTCGGCCGAGACGCGCGCTGACTGGGATCCGACGAACAACACGCTCGCCGGTCTGATCCCGGGCTACCTGGTGATCCCGGTCCTCGGCGTGCTGTTGATGACGAGCGAGTACTCGAGCGGCTCGATCCGCTCGACCTTCGCCGCGGCGCCCAGGCGCCTCATGGTTTTGGCAGCCAAGGCCATCGTGTTCGCCGGCGCGGCCCTGGTCGTCGTCGAGGGGGTCAGCTTCGTCGCCTTCCTGGCCGGGCAGCGAGTGATGGGCACCGCGCCGCACGCGAGCCTCGGTCAGCCCGGCGTTCTTCGTGCGCTGATCCTCTCGGGTGCGTTCCTGATCCTGATGGGTCTGTTCGGACTGGGCCTGGGGGCGATCATCCGACGCAGCGGAGCTGCCGTTGCTGTCTACGCGGGCGTAGCCGTCGTGCTGCCGCCGCTGCTGGGGGCGTTCCCCGGCAACCTCTGGAGGTTCGGCCCCATCACCATCCTGGCCAACTCCGAAGCCGCCGTGAAGATTCTGCCGGGGGCGCTGTCGCCATGGGCCGGGTTCGCGGTGATGGCGATCTACTCGGCGGTCGCGCTGGCGGTCGGGGCCGCATTGCTGGTCAGGCGCGACGCGTAGTCGCCGCGCGGATCGAACCCGGCGAAGGACAATAGACCGGATGGGCAGGACGGAGGTAACGCCAACGACTGCCGACACGCCGCCCGAGGACCGGCTTGGCCACGGCCAGGTGACCGCTTTGGCCCTTGTTGTCCTGCGAGAGCCCCTCACGCGGCGCGCGCACCGTGAGCTGCTGTTCTGCCTCGTTGGCGTCCTGGTCGGGGCCGTCGGGTTCGCCTTCATCCTGTTGCTGTTCGTTCCGGGGACGGCCGTCTCCGCGACGCGTGGCGGGACGATCTTTGCCGTGCTCGTGATGGTCGTGGTGGCTACCGGCGCCGCTCGAGGGACCGGCTCGATCTTCCGGCGTCTCGCGGCGCGGCTGCTGGGCGAGCGGGCGGAGACGCCCTTCCCCCCACACGAGACCGCCAGCGCCTTCGGTCGGCTACAGGCGAGGCTTCGGGACGGTGCCGCTTGGCGGGCGGTGGCTTACTCCCTGCTGAGGTTGCCGATGGCCGGGCTCGAGCTATACGCGGTTCTCTTCTGGGCGGGGGCGATCAATCTGACCTATCCGTTCTGGTGGCGGCTGTTCCGCAACCACCCGCCCAATGTCGAGCTGAGCCCGGCCTGGTTCGTCACGCCGTTCGGGCCGTTCCGAGTCGGGACCTTCGCCGGCACGTTCTTGGTCTTCGCGGTGGGGGGCGCGATGGTCCTCGCCGCCCCGTGGGTTACCAAAGGCGTCACCTCGGTGGACCGCTGGCTCGTCCGGGGTCTGCTCGGCCCGGGCCGACTCGACGAGCGGGTCCGCCACCTGGAGGAGACCCGAGCCCGGATGGTCGATGACTCGGCTGCCGCGCTGCGCCGGATCGAGCGGGACCTGCACGACGGGACTCAGGCGCAGCTGGCGACCCTCGCGATGAGGCTCGGAGAAGCCAAGGAGAAGCTCGAGCACGGCTCTGAGGTGCCGTTCGACCCGAGCGGCGCCCTCGAGCTCGTGGAGGCGGCCCACCGCCAGGCGAAAGAGACGCTCGTCGAGCTGCGTGACATCGCGCGGGGGATCCACCCGCCGGCCCTTGACCTCGGCCTCGACGCGGCGCTCGCCACGCTCGTCGCCCGCAGCGCCGTCCCGACGACGCTTCGCATCGACGTGCCGACCCGACCGACGCCGGCGATCGAGACTATTGCCTACTTCAGCGCCGCCGAGCTCCTGGCGAACGTGGCAAAGCACAGCCGGGCCCGTCATGCGTCCGTGGAGATGACCGCCGGTGTCGGGCGCTTGCGACTCCAGGTTATGGACGACGGCATCGGCGGCGCCGTGCTCGGGGTCGGAAGCGGGCTGCAGGGTCTGGCCGACCGTGTGCGCGGGGTCGACGGGGATCTGTCGATCGTGAGCCCTCCGGGAGGGCCAACTGCGATCACCATCGAGCTCTCGCTCCACGCGTGAGGTCGGCGCCATGCGGGTCGTGATCGCCGAGGACGCCGCGGTGATGCGGGAGGGGCTCGCCCGGCTCCTCGAGGACCGTGGTCACGAGGTGGTGGCAACTGTGGCCGACGGGGACGCGCTGCTGGAGGCGGCGAGCAGGCATCACCCCGACGCAGCCGTGGTGGACATCCGCATGCCACCCACCCACACCGACGAGGGGCTGCGCGCGGCGATCGCCCTTCGTCGCGAGCAACCGAACACTGGCGTTCTGGTCTTCTCGCAGTACATCGAGAGGCGATACGTAACGCAGCTCCTCACCGAAGGATCGGCGGGCGTGGGGTATCTGCTCAAGGACCGGGTTGCAGACATCGCCGAGTTTGTGGACGCGCTCACCCGCGTCGCGGGCGGAGGAACGGCCCTCGATCCGGAAGTCATCTCGCAGATCATCGGGACGAGTCGCCGAGGCGCTTCGCTCGACGCGTCGCTTACGCCCCGGGAGGGCGAGGTCCTCTCGCTCATGGCTGAGGGTCGCTCCAACGCTGGCATCGCAGACCGGCTGGTGATTGGCGAGGGAGCCGTCGAGAAACACGTGGCGAACATCTTCGCTAAGCTCGGTCTGCCGGTCTCCGAGAACGACAACCGTCGGGTTCTCGCGGTTCTGCGGTATCTGCAGTCATGAGAACCGCGGTGGTCGACGGGTCGGGCCCATCGGTCGGCGAGCCGGTCAAGGTGGGGAGCACGGAGAAACGTGGACCCCACATCCACTCCCAGAATTCTCCTCGGTGCGCCGGGCAGGATTCGAACCTGCGACCCGCTGCTTAGAAGGCAGCCGCTCTATCCACTGAGCTACCGGCGCTCTAGACGCAGTCTACCTGCGGGACTTCCTAGGAAAGCTTCCAATCGAGCCGCGGCACGTTGACCTGCTTGCGAGGCCGCCGTTTCTGGATCGCCGTCTTCGCTTCGAACATCGCTTTCATGGGGATCCACAACGCCAACTCGAGCAAGAAGAAGGCTGCCAACGCGGCCATGATGACCGCCGCCGGAGGAAGGACGATGGGAAGCCCCAGGATCGCGACCGGGAAGGCCAGCCAGCTGTCTCTCAGCCAGCGCTTCCGCCCTCCTCCTTTGAAGAAAGCGGCCGTTCTCACCGCCGTCCACATCATCCAGCGACGGAGGAAGGCTACACCGAGCTCTCTCATCGCCCGTCGGAAGATCCCATCAGCGTCTGCCCGCTTCAGCCCCTTCGGAACCTCCTCCCTCCACAGGTAGTCGTGGAGGATCGCTGCCTTCGTGTAGCGTCCATACATCGGAAGGAGCCACACGAATACCCTCGGCACGGATGCGAAGTCCGTGTGCATGCCGGGCCGGACTACGAAGCGATCCTGCTTGCCCTGGTATGTCAAGGTACTCATCAGCTGCCAATTCCGGTCGTCGAGCTCCTTGACCACGACGTCGGAGTTATCAGTGAATGGCACGGTTGCCCCCTTTGCCCGGGCTCTCAGGGTATGGCCTGGGTCATCTCTGGGGCAGGATGCCCGCCTCACCGGCTCGGATCAACCATCTTCCCGGCCTTGGCCGAGAATCGCTACGGGCGGTATCGAGCCGATCCTTGTGGAGGCCTTGGTGGTGTCGGGAAGCCCATCACGCGGAGGCTCTTCGTGGCCCTGGTCATGTAGTCGTGCCAGATAGGGGCGGCGAGGAGGCCTCCGAATCCCTTCAGGCCGTGGACGTCGCGCATCGGGATCTCCGCTCTCGGGTAGCCGACCCATACGCCGGTGCAGAGCTGGGGGATGAAGCCCATGAACCAGGCGTCCTGGTAATCCTGGGCGGTGCCGGTCTTCCCAGCTTGGGGGCGCCCGATATCGGCCCTCGTGCCCGTCCCGCCGTGGACCACCCCTTCCAGCATGGCCGTGATCTGAGCGGCCACCGGCGAGGGGATGGCCCGGGCACAGTGAGGGCGAGCCCGAAAGATCGTCTCGCCGGTGCTCGAAATGACCTTGGCGATGGGATACGGGCGGCAGTGGACCCCGGCATCAGCCACCGTGGCGTAGGCCGACGTCATCTCCAACGGTGAGACACCCGACGCCCCCAAGGTTATCGGGCAGTAGGCGGCCAGTGGGCTCGCGATTCCCATCCGGTGCGCGACCTCCACCACCTTCTTCGGGCCCACCTCGTTGACGAGCTGGGCGAACACCACGTTCACAGAGAACTTCGTGGCTTCCCAAAGGCTCATAGCGCCGCCGGTCCCGGGCTCGGCGTTGCCGACATGCCAGGGGACCCCTGTCCCTCCGCAGTCGGGGATGGTGATGGGGGAGGCGGAGGAGAATGCCCTGGACGGAGGGATCCCTTCCTCAAGCGCCGCGGTGAGAGTGAACACCTTGAAGGCGCTCCCCGCGCTCCGGTGGGCCTGGCTGGCCAGGTTGAACTTCGACTTCCTGAAGTTCGTCCCTCCGACCATGGCCAGGACCGCGCCGGTTCGAGGATCGATGGTGACCACAGCGGCTCGGGGATCCGTCCGCAGGGGCAGGTGGCTCCGGATGGCGGCCCTGGCCGCGGACTGAAGTTTGGGTTTGAGGGTCGTGTAGATCTGGAGTCCTCCCTGGAACAGGGCCCGCAGTCGGTCGGCGTAGGTGCGCCCGAACCGTCGGTCCTGCAGGAACTGTTCCTCCACGTAGCGGACGAAGTAGGGCTCCGGTCCGGGCAGGTTGGCGGTCCGTGTCCTCCTCGACAGCGTGACCGGCGTGGCCGCGGCCTGGAAGTATTCCCCTCGCGGGATCCAGCCCAGGTCCCGCATCCGGGCGAGAACCTCATTTCGCCGGGCGACAGCTCGAGCCTTGTGATGGAGCGGGTTGTAGTACTCGGGGGCCGCGATCATCCCGCCAAGGAGGGCCGCCTGAGGCAGACTGAGCCGGCTCGCGGGCTCGGCGAAGTAGAACCGGGCGGCCGTGCCGATCCCGTACACGCTGTTCCCCAGGTAGACCTGGTTCAGGTACATCTCGAGGATTTGGTCCTTCGAATAGGTCCGTTCGATACGGATGGCGTCCTTGGCCTCGGCGATCTTCCGGGCAAGCGTCTCCGCCGAACCGGTCTCGGTGTTCTTGGCCAACTGCTGGGCGATGGTGGAGCCTCCCTCCACCACCCGCCCGGCCCTGAGGTTCGAGATGAGGGCTCGGAGGATCGCCTGGAGGTCCACCGGCCCGTGCTGGTAGAACCGATGATCCTCCACGGCCAGGACCGCCTTCCTGGTCACGTTGCTGATCCCCGAGAGCGGCACGATGTCTCGATTCTGGTCCAAGTACAGGGTAGCCAGGACCGAACCATCGGCGGCGTGGATCACGGAGCGTTCCGGCAGAGAGGGGATGTGCAGGGGAGTGCCCGCTTCGGCCAGGACGCTCGCGTCGAGCTGGTGCACGACCATTCCCGGACCAGCGAGCACCGGGAGGAGTTCAAGAGCAACGAGACCACCAGCAGTGGCAATGACCATGAGCAGGAGCAGCAGGCGACGCAATCCGGTGGCAATGTCTCGCCCGGAGATCGACCGCCGGCGCACGCGTGCAGGAACGAACAGCGGCCTGGGCGAAACAGCACGAAGCATCGATCGGGGAAGTGCTGGTCTTCCTGCCTCCATTCACAGATACGTCTGAAAGGAGAAAGAAGTTGCGGGCTGGCGCAAACGATTTGTGGCGATGTCGCTATATCTCTCCTCGGCCTTCAACGGCAAGCCAAGCAGTCGGTCGAGCATTGATGGATCAACAGTGAACGAACGGACCTTGAAGAAGAGATGAAAGGGGGGCCGGGCTGGGGATTCCCGCTGCCATACGGCCTTCCCCTCAATACTATGGATCGCTCAGGCGTCCGAGCGAGTGATCTTGGATTGGGGGAGCGATGAACGAAGCCACGGATCTGATCCACGTCCAACAGGGAGTCGCCGCGGCGCGCGCCGTTGACGCTGTGAAGATCTACGGGCATGGAGACGCTGCCGTCCGCGCGCTCGACGGGATCACCGTGGAGTTCGGCTCGGCCAAGTACACAGCGATCATGGGGCCGTCCGGCTCCGGCAAGTCGACGCTCCTGCACTGTATGGCCGGGCTCGATCGGCTCTCCGCCGGGAAGGTGTTCATCGGCGACGTCGACCTCTCCACTCTGGACGAGAAGAAGCTGACCATCCTGCGGAGGGACAAGGTCGGCTTCGTGTTCCAGGCTTACAACCTCGTTCCGACCCTCACCGCGTCCGAGAACATCACCCTCCCCATCGACATCGCCGGCCGGAAGCCGGACCGGTCATGGTTCGACACGGTGATCGACACGGTCGGCCTCCGGGACCGGCTGACCCACCGGCCCTCCGAGCTCTCCGGCGGCCAGCAGCAGAGGGTCGCCGCGGCCCGGGCCCTGGTCAGCCGCCCTGAGATCGTCTTCGCCGACGAGCCCACAGGCAACCTCGATTCGAGGGCGAGTGCCGAGCTGCTGGAGTTCATGCGCAAGGCCGTCGGTGATTTCGGCCAGACCATCGTGATGGTGACCCACGACCCCATCGCGGCGAGCTACGCCGACCGAGTGGTCTTCCTGGCCGATGGCCGCGTGGTCGACGAGATGGACGCGCCGACCGCCGACCTGGTGCTGGACCGGATGAAGTCCCTGGGTGGCGAGTAGCCATGTGGCGGGCCACCATCAAGGGCCTTCTGGCCCATAAAGTTCGCCTCGGCCTGACCGCCCTTGCCATCGTGCTGGGCGTGGCCTTCGTCGCCGGGACCTTCATCCTCACCGACACCATGGGTCGGGCGTTCGACGACCTGTTCGCCACGGTGAACAAGGGCGTGGCCGTGCAGGTCAGCGGCGTTCCCAAGTTCGAGTCCAGCGGACCGGATAGCGACATGGCCGGGACAGCCGACCGGGTACCGGCAGAGCTTCTTGGGACGATCCGGGAGGTCGATGGGGTCAAGACGGCAGAGGGAAATCTCACCGGGTACGCCCAGCTCGTTGACAAGAAAGGGAAGGCCATCAGTACCGGCCAGGCCCCGACCTTCGGCGTGATTTGGACCAGTGATCCCGCGCTCAACCCGCTGGTCCTCCGGAAAGGGCGCGCTCCTCGGGCCTCAGGGGAGATCGTGGTGGATGCCCACACCGCCAAGAGCCACGACCTCAGCGTGGGCGATCGGGTGACGGTGCTCCTGGAGGGTCCCCCGATGAAGGCGACCATTGTTGGGATCGCTGGCTTCGGCCAGGCCGATAACCTGGGAGGGGCGACGCTGGTGGCGTTCGATCCCCAGACCGCGCAACAGGCGCTGAACGGCCAGGGGAAGTTCGACGAGATCGACGTCACAGCTCAGTCAGGCGTCAGTCCGGAGGAACTGAGGGACCGCATCCAACGGGCCCTGCCTGCCGATTTCCAGGCCAAGACCGGACAGGAGGCATCCCAGAAACAATCGGACGACATCAAGCAGGCGCTGTCCTTCTTCAACATTGCCCTCCTGGTCTTCGCCGCCATCGCCCTCTTCGTGGGCGCGTTCATCATCTTCAATACCTTCCAGATCCTGGTGACCCAGCGCACCCGCGAGCTGGCGCTGCTCCGAGCCCTCGGAGCCAGCCCGGCGCAGGTCCGGCGCTCCGTGATCGCCGAGGCCCTCATCGTGGGGCTGGCCGCGTCGGTCACGGGGTTGGCCGCAGGGTTCCTGCTCGCAATGGGGCTCCAGGGTCTGCTCAAGGTCTTCGGCATCGACCTGCCCAGCACCACGCTGCAGCTCTTGCCCAGGACCATCATCGCCGCATTCGCGGTGGGCGTCGGGACGACGCTGGTGTCTTCGATCATGCCGGCGTTCCGCGCCTCGCGCGTGCCGCCGGTCTCTGCGCTTCGCGAAAGCCAGCCGGTCGAGTATCGCGGCTCGCCCAAGCGCACTGTGACCGGGCTCGTCGTCACCGCGCTCGGTGTGGGTCTGCTGATGTTCGGGTTGCTCGGCGGAGCGGCCAACGCCGCCGCCATGGTCGGGCTGGGCGCGGCCACCGTGTTCTTCGGCGTGGCCGTGCTGAGCCCTCTGATCGTCCGGCCTGTGGCCCGGTTCCTCGGGGCTCCCCTTCCCCGGGTGGCCAGGATCTCTGGGAAGCTCGGCCGCGAGAACGCCATGCGGAATCCGAAGCGAACGGCTTCGACGGCGGCCGCCCTGATGATCGGCCTCGGCCTGGTGGCCTTCGTCAGCATCTTCGCTCAGTCCATCAAGGCCTCCTCGGACAAGATCCTCGGGGAGACGCTGAAGGCCGACTACATCGTCTCCACCTCCCAGTTCACCGGGTTCAGCCTGGACGTGGCCAACCGGCTTCGATCGGACCCTGCTTTCGCCACCGTTTCCGAGTTCCGCCAGGGCCTTTTCGGCTACCGAGGGCGAGCCCAGCAGGTCCAGGGGGTAGATCCGACGAACGTGGACGACGTCGTTCAGGTCGACATGAAGGAGGGGAGTCTGTCGGCCCTGGGGGACAACGACATCCTCGTGTTCGAGGACGCCGCCACCTCTCACGGGTGGAAGGTGGGGGACACGATCGATGCCAGGTTCGCCCGGACCGGTGGGCAGAAACTGCGGATCGTCGGTATCTATGCCGATGACAGGATCCTCGGACCGTATGTGATCACGCTCTCGAATTACCAGAAGAACTTCGTGCAGCAGCTTGACGACGTCGTGCTGGTCAAGACTGCTCCCGGAGTGAGCCAGGCCCAAGCTCGGGCAGCTGCCGACCGCGCGGCCAGGGCGTTTCCGAACGTCAAACTCCAGGATCAGGCTCAGTTCCGGAAGAGCCAGGCTGATCAGATCAACCAGCTCCTCGGGTTGATCACCGCCCTGCTCGGCCTGGCCATCCTGATCGCCCTCTTCGGGATCGTGAACACGCTGGCGCTGTCGATCTACGAGCGGACCCGCGAGATCGGGCTCCTCCGGGCTGTGGGGATGGTTCGCCGCCAGGTCAAGTCCATGATCCGATGGGAGTCGGTGATCATCGCGGTGTTCGGGGCGCTTCTGGGGACGGCCGTGGGCGTCTTCTTCGGATGGGCCATGGTCCAGGCGCTCAGCGACCAGGGGATCACCGAGCTCTCGATCCCCGGCGGCCAGCTCCTGATCTACATCGTGATGGCGGGACTGGCGGGGGTGCTGGCGGCGCTGTTTCCCGCCAGGCGGGCGGCGAAACTCGACGTGTTGTCCGCGATCGCCTACGAATAGGGACGCTGATCTCCTCGAGCACGGTGCATGCATCGCCGGACAAGCCATGGGGATCCCCAATTGATTTGCCCAAGTGGCGTTGCGCGATGTGCTCTTGTCTGTGCTTGGGCGTTTACCCCCTGAAAGCGCCCGGGTAGGCCTGGAGGGAGGAGCGGTCTCGTTCAACGCTGCGACAAGAAGGCTGTCGCTTTCGTCCGCGACTTCTTCGAGGCCGGCAAGCCCGTGGCGGCCATCTGCCACGGTCCCCGGACGTTGGTTGAGGCGGACGTGGTTCGAGGTCGGACTCTCACGTCGTTGCCCAGCCTTCAGACTGACATCCGCAACGCCGGAGGCACGTGGGTCGACGAACAGGTCCACGTGGACAACGGTCTCGTCACCAGCCGGAAGCCGGACGACCTCCCGGCCTTCTGCAGGAAGATGATCGAGGAGTCCTCTCCGAGGGCATCCACAAGGCCCAGGTGCAACTGACGAAGAAGGCGTCGTAACTAGCGAGAGCGAGACCGGGACAACGCGAGCGCCGGCGCTCCCTTCCGCGCCGGCGCTTCCGCGCCGGCCGCTCGAGGGCTCCCCTCCCGGGACGGCTCATCACTGCCGTCGGCCTCGAACCAAGCGAGCAGCGCGGACAGAGTCACCACCTCTCCCACGACCAGCGTGGCCGGCGCCCTGATGCCGGCCCCAGCGGCCCGCTCGGGGAGGTCGGCCAGCGTGGCCCTGATCGCGCGTTGTTTCGAGGTGGTCGCCCATTGCACGAGGGCGGCTGGCTCGGTGGGGGGCCGGCCCGCCTCGATCAGCGAACGACACACCTCGGCGAGTCTTCCGGCGGCCATGAGCACCACCAGGGTGTCCACCGCCGTGGCCACACGGTGAAGCTCCACGGGCTCGCCTCCCGCCCCGCTGGCGGTGACGATGGCGACGCTGGCGGCCAAACCCCGGTGGGTCACCGGAATGCCGGCGAATGCCGGCGCAGCGACGGCAGAGCTGACACCCGGCACGACCTCGAAGGCAACGTCCGCTCTGGCGCATGCCAGCGCCTCCTCGCCCCCTCGTCCGAAGACGAAGGGATCGCCCCCCTTCAGCCGGACGACTTGCTTGCACTCTCTGGCTCTCTCCACCAGGAGATCGTTGATGTCTTCCTGATCGATTGCGGCCTGTCCGGGGGCCTTTCCGGCGTAGACTCGCTCGGCCGACGGGGGCGCGAGGTCGAGCACCTCGCCGGAGACCAGCCGGTCGTACACGACCACGTCGGCCCTCCTGAGGGCGTCGGCCCCTCGCAAGGTGAGGAGGCCGGGGTCCCCGGGACCCGCTCCCACCAGGAAGACTCTTCCGGTCACGCCGCCCCGCTTCCAAGCAGACGTCCAAGCAGGAAGGCCCGGGCGTCGTTCCGACGCCCCTGTCCGATCAGCTCCAACAGGGCGTCGGCGTCGAGGGCCTCCCGCCATCTGCGCGCTCGCTCCCCGTAGTTGGGAAGGTCGGGAAGGGTCAGCGTCCGGACCTCGCCCAGCAGGTCGACCAACTCTTCCCACCTGGAGTCGAACTGTCGAGAGAGCTCCTCGCGAAGGCGCCGGGCGAGCGCCGGCGACCGCCCGCCTGTCGAGATGGCGATGGCGAGGTCCCCCCTCCGTACCAGTGCCGGGGCGGCAAAGTCGCAGTGTGGGATGTCGTCCATGACGTTCACCAGGACCCTTCGCCACCGCGCCTCGGCGTGAACAGACGCACGAACATTCGCGTTTTCAGATGAGGCCACGCACAGGAAGGCTCCCTCGAGGTCGCCCGGCTGGTAGTCGCGGCGCAGGATGGTGGCCCGGTCGTGGCGCTCCAACCTTGCCAGCGCGGGGCCGGGTCCTGGCGAAATGACGATCACCTGGGCGCCGGCCTCGAGGAGCGCATCGGCCTTCCCCTGGGCCACGGCCGTCCGGCCGATCACCACGGCTCGGCGGCCAGCCACCTCCAGGCTGATCGGGTACCCGAACACCATCTACTCGCCGATCCCTCCACCACCCACGTTCAGACTGGCCAGCCGGACGCCGGAGTTGTCGATGGCCAGGCGTACCTCGTAGCCCGGTGTTGCGATCGAGATGGAGAAGGCGCCCGGACCGGTCACAGCCACCCGGACGGATTCCAGAGGCAGCCCTCGCAGCGCCGTGAGCGCGGTGTTGAGCTCGTCCACCTGCTGGGCGACTTCCATGCCCTGAGGAGTCCTCTTCCACACGGAGATGAGCGCGCGAACGCCGGCCGGCCCGTGCACACTTCGAGCCCTCCCGGTCTCCAGGGCCAGGGCGGCCAGCGCGCCCACGGCCGAGGCGACCTCGTCGGGGACCTCGCCGGCCTCCACGGCCGCCGCCATCAGCTCGTAGGGAGCCCGAAACTCGGGGTCGTCCAGACGTTCGGCAAGAGCCCTCGCTTCCGCGGCGAGGACCGGCCTCTCGTCCAGCTCGATATTCATGGCCATTGCCAGTGACCCCCGTCTCCGTTGGCGGAGCCTCGCGCCCCGTCGCCAATGCTGTACTCGCCGAGAAGCGTCCCATCGCCGTCGGCGCGATCCTCCAGCAGCGCCTCCTTGCCGTCACCGTTGGAGTGATCGCCGAGCAGGGCGTGGAGCTCGTGCTCGAAGCCACCCGTGTAGATGGCGCAGTGGATGCCGCACTCCTTCGGCGCGTCGGTCTCCCACCACCACCGCCCGGCTCGGTCGGGCTCGCCCAGCTCGATGGCCCGGGTGCATGGGGCGCAACCGATGGACGTGAATCCCTGGTCGTACAGGGCGTTGTAGGGGACCTCGTTCACCCGGATGTAGTCCCAGACCTCTTCTTTCGTCCAGTCCGCCAATGGATTCACCTTGACGATGCCACCGTGGTCGTGGTCCAGCTCCAGCTTGCGGACGTTGGAGCGGGTGGCCCACTGCTCGCGCCGGATACCCGTGATCCACGCGTCCACGCCGCTCAGGTATCGGTTCAATGGGAGGACCTTTCGGACCCGGCAACAGAGGAGACGAAGGTCCACGCTCGAGTACATCAAGTTGGTGCCGTTGCGTTGAACCATCTTCTGGACCTGGGGGGCATCGGGGATCTGGACCTCGACCGCGATCCCGTAGCGCTCCCGGATTCGCTCCACCAAGTCGTGCGTCTCCTGGGGAAGCCGTCCCGTGTCCAGCGTGAACACCCGGACGTCAGGTCGGATCCTCCACGCCATGTCGAGGATCACCATGCCCTCGGCCGCGCCGCCTATGGAGAGCGACACCCTCGGATGGAACCTGTCCAGCGCCCAGGAGAGGAGTTCCTGGGGCGGTTCGGCTTCGAACAAGACAGACAGCTCGCCGGCTTCGTACTCGTCGAGCAGGGCCTCTGTCACGCTGCGTCGCCTCCTGTCTGCGCCGCCGCGGGGCCAGCGGCGATGGCCACAAGGTCCTGGTCGCTGGTGCGGATGCAGAATTCGCGGAAGGTCTCGAGCCCGTTTCGCCCCCCGAGCCAGGCTTCGATCAGCCGATCGAGGGTGGTCTCGACCCGGGGGAAGGGGACACGGCGGATCAGGGGCCGGCCGATCGACTGTTCGGGTCCCACCCCGCCTCGAAGGAACAGGTCGAAGGCCATGCGCTCTCCGTCGACCGCCTCTCGAGCGGTCGTGCCCATGAGCCCGATGTCGCCCACCCAGTGCAGGGCGCAGGCGTGAGGGCAGCCGTCGAGGTTGAGCCGGAAGTTCCCCAGCCGGTCTCCCCACCGGGTCTCCAGATGGGCCAGGATCTCCTGGAGCTTGCCCTTTGTCTCGGTGACCGAGTAGTTGCAGTGCGGCTCGCCGGTGCAGGCGATGGCCGAGGCCCGGAGGGGATTGGCGTCGACGGGGAAGCCGATCTCCTCGAGTCGCTCCGCCACCTCGGGCAGCAACTCGCCGGGAACACCGGTCACGACCATGTTCTGCTGCTTGGTCAGGCGGATGTCTCCTCCGAATTCCCAGGCCAGGTCGGCGATCTGGATCAACTGCTGTCCCCTAGCCAGCCCGACCGGGATGGGCAGACCGACGTGGTACAGACCCGGCTGCTTCTGTTCGAGGATCCCCATGTGGTCGGCGTAGCCCTTGGCCTCCGGTGCCTTGCCGTCCTCCAGGGTTCGCCCGAGCCGCGCCTCGACCTGAGCCCGGATGCCTTCGGCTCCGTAATCATCGACCATGAATTTCAGGCGGGCCTTGATGCGAGACAGGCGGTAGCGGCGATCTTCCTTCCAGGCGTCCAGGATGGCCCGTAGAACCTCGACCGACTCTCCGACCGGGACGAACACCCTCAGGTCTCGGGAGATCCGGGGGACCGTCGACAGGCCGCCACCGACCCGGACGGCGAACCCGCGCCGCCCTTCATTCACCAGCCCGATGAGGGCGATGCAGTTGATCTCGGGCATGTCGCACTGGTACGGGCAGGCCGAGATCGTGATCTTGTGCTTGCGTGGGAGGTCCATGTAATCGGGATTGCCGTAGAAGAAGCGGGCCGCCTCTTCGATGATCGGCGTGGTGTCGAAGGCCTCCTCCGCCAGGACGCCGGACAGGGCGCATCCGGTGATGTTCCGGACCGCGTCTCCGCACGCGCCGGCACTGCTCAGGCCGGCCTCCCGGAGATGGGCCAGGATCTCGGGGACCTGGCCCAGCCTGATGAAGTGAAGCTGGACGTTCTGGCGAGTGGAGAGCTCCACCTGACCTTCCCCGAATCGCTCGGTGATCTCCCCGATGGCTCGGAGACTCTGCGGAGGGAGGTATCCGGAGGGGACCTTGATCCTCATCATGAACGCGCCGACCTTGGGCTTGTCGTGGTACAGGCCGTACCACTGGAGCCGGACGATGTCCTCCTCGGAGATGTCCAGGTAGTGGCGGCTGGCCAGCTCCGGGATCTCGTCCACGATCCCGACAGGCGCCTTTTCTTTCTTCAGGCGCTCGATGGTGTTCCTCTGGAGCACCTGCTCCCATGTAGGTTCCTCGCGGAGGGGCTGTCGCTCTCCCGTTCCGAACCTTCGTTCCTCTGTCATCGCCTCCGTCTTCCTCGTCCGCCTATCGAATCCCCCTGATCCGGAGAAACAAAAGGGGCCGCCTCAGCGGCCCCTCGGTCTTGCGCTCGGATCCTGCTACGGCCGCGCTTCTGCCTCCGCGCCCTCCGAGTGGGCGCAGCCGGGACAGCAGCAGAGTCGGCAGGGGATCATGCTCTCAACCGCGCCGTAGCACCTGGTCCGGATCAATTCCCATCCTCACAGTAGAAATCCCGGCCAGTGTCCGGGCTCGGCCGCCTAGCTGTCAAGGGTATTTCTCCTCCCGCAGGCGGCGTAGGCGTCCCGAACGGGTCACCGTGACGCCGTAGTCGCGCTCGGCCGCGGTGGGGGTGACCAGGCCCTCGGCTACGTCGCGGGCCACTGCCCGGCGGTCCCGATCCCGAGGGTCGTGGAACCCGCCCCCTCCGGGGAGATCCAGGGTGAACCGGGTCCCTGGCGGAAAGCGCTGGGAGAGCTTGATGTTCGGTCGGGAGCCCCGGGAGGTCTTGAAGCCGCCGAGGCCTCCCGGTTTCCCCCCCAGGTATCCCTGCGCCGCGAATCTCATCCGATCGGACAGCGAGGACACCACGTAGGGTTCTCCTGTCCGGACCTCGACCTCGATCGTCTGGCCCAAGCCGCCCCGGAACTTGCCCGGTCCGCCCGAGTCGGGCCGAAGCTCCTTTCGCCGTACCACCAGAGGAGAAGTTGTCTCGATGACCTCGACGGGGGTGGTGGCGATCCCGCTGGGGAAGCTGTGACACGACAGCCCATCCTTGTTCGGCCGCGCCCCCATGCCGCCGGCGGCGAAGAACACGGTGACGAACCGGTTTCGGCTTGCTCCTCGGACCGTGGTCAGCCAGATGTTGCCGGCGCCTTCGGCGACAACCCTGTCCGGGATGACCTCGGCGAGGGCACCGAGCACGGCGTGGGGGAGGAAGTGCCCGACGATGTGCCGGGCGGCGACCGCGGCCGGCCATCGAGGGTTGAGGATGGAGCCCTCCGGGGCGGTCGTGGTCAGGGGGCGGAAGCTTCCATCGTTGTGGGGGACCTCCGGCCAGATGGCGCACTTGAGCGCGTAGCTCGTGTACGCGGCCGTGTAGTTGAGGACGACGTTCATGCCCTTCTCGACCTGGTCGGAGCTGCCCGCATAGTCCACCTCGATCTCGTCGCCTCTGACGCGCACCCGGCACTCGATCCGGACCGGCTGGTCCAGTCCGTCCGTATGGATCGTCTTCCGGTAGTCGCCGTCGGGAAGGGCGGCGATGGCCTCCCGGGCCTTCGACTCGGACCGCCCCAGGATCTCTTCGGCGAGTCCATCGAGGTCCGGCAAGTCGAACTCTTCCAGGTAGGCCAGCAGGCGGTCGATCCCCACCTGGTTCCCGGCGACCTGGGCGTGGACGTCACCAAGGACCTCATAGGGCGCTCGGACGTTGGCCTCGAGGAGCCTGAACAGCTCCTCGTTCGGCCGGGCTGCCTCGTACAGCTTCGTGATAGGGATGTACAGGCCTTCCTCGAAGACCTCGTTGGCGTCCGCCGATAGGCCACGGCCCCCTATGTCCATGGCATGGCACGTGTTGCCGAAGAACCCGATCAGCCTGTCGCCTTGAAAGGCAGGCGTGACCACCGAGATGTCGTTGAGTTGTCCCGAGGTCTTCCAGGGATCGTTGGTGATCAAGACGTCGCCCGGGCTCAGGGATTGGGGCGAAAACGCGGCGAGAAAGTGGTGCATGGCGGTTGCCAGGGAGTTGATGTGGCCGGGGGTGCCCGTCACAGCCTGCGCCAGCATCCTCCCTCGAACGTCGAACACCGAAGCTGAGAGGTCACCCGACTCCCGAACGATCGGCGTGAACGAGGTACGTTGGAGGGCCGCCGCCTGCTCGTTGGTGACGGTGATCAGCCTGCTCCACAGGATCTCCAGGGTCACCGGGTCCAGCCGAGCCTTCGATCGGGGTTTGCCCGGAGTCGACCGCGTAGGGGTCACGGTATGTCCACCACGAGGCTGCCGTAGCGGTCGACCTTCCCACGGGCCCCGGGGCCCATGACCACGGTGGATTCGGTCTCCTCGACCACGGCCGGCCCGGTGAGGTCTGAACCCGGGGGGAGCAGGTACCGGTCGTAGACGTCGACGGGTACGAGGCCGACCTCGGCGAACCATGCCCGGCGCTGCTCCTTCCGACCGGTCACCCTGCGCCGGGGCTGGCGCCGCGTTCGCACGTCGAGACGTGGAGCCGGACCCATCACCCGGACCCGCCAGGTCATCACCTCGGACTCCACCCCGGGCGGACGCCGCCCATACATGCGCACGTAGGACTGCTCGAACGCCTCCTCGACCTGCCTTGCCGGGTCGTTGGCGAATCGATCGCCGAGCTCAACCGTCAGAGCCTCTCCCTGGCCTCGATGCCGGACGTCGGCGGCAAGATCGACGCTGACCTCGCCCTTTGCGACGCCGCTTCGTGCGAGCTCCCTGGACCCGTCGCGGATCATCGACGCGACCGCCCTTCGGACCTCTTTCCACGGCGTGGTGGCGAGCGGCGAGGGCAGGCTGCGGGCGAACTCGAATCCCGGGTTTGCGGTGAGCATTCCGAAGGCCGACGCAACACCGGCGCTCGGAGGAAACACCAGCGTCCTGATGCCGAGCCCCTTGGCCACGCCCCAGGCGTGCACCGGTCCTGCGCCTCCCGTTGCCGCCAGCGCGAAGCGCCTGATGTCGCGCCCCCGTTCGATGGCGTGCATCCGGGCGGCGCCGGCCATGTTTTCATTGACCACGCGATGGATGGCCGCGGCCGTCGCCAGGGCGGACAGGCCCAACTCATGGCCCAGCCGTCCCACCGCTACGCGGGCCGCGCCAACGTCCAGCCTCATCTCCCCGCCCAGGAAGAACTGCGGATTGAGATAGCCGAGCAGGAGGTCGGCGTCGGTCACTGTCGGCTCGGTGCCGCCCTGCGCGTAGCAGGCGGGACCGGGGTCGGCTCCTGTGCTCTCAGGGCCGACCTTGGGCAGGCCGAACGGCCCGACCTCGGCGATGCTTCCGCCGCCCGCGCCGATCTCGATGAGGTCGATCACCGGAACCCGAAGCGGCATCCCGCTACCTTTGGTGAAGCGATACACGCGCGCGGCTTCGGTCTCCCGGGCCACCATGGGGATGCCGTTCTCGATCAGGCATCCCTTGGCAGTGGTTCCACCCATGTCGAAGGCCAGCACGTCCTTGCGACCACTGCGCTCGCCCCAGAAACCGGCCGACTGAGCCCCCGCGGCGGGACCCGACTCCAGCAGCCGCACGGGGTACCGCCTCGCCGAATCGGTTCCGGCCAGGCCCCCGCCGCCGGTCGACAGCATGATCCGGAGGGGTCCAGTCAGGCCCAGGCCGTCCAGGCGCTTCTCCAGCATCTCGAGGTATCGGGCGACCAGCGGCATGACATAGGCGTTGGCCACGACCGTCGAGGTCCTGACGAACTCGCCCAGCTCCGGAGACACCTCGCTGGAGACCGAAAGGGCTGCTTCGGGCAACGCCCGGCGAAGGATCCGCGCCACGGCCTCCTCGTGCGCGGGATTCCGATAGGAGTGGAGGAGGCAGATCGCTACCGCCTGGACCCCTTCTCGATCCATGACTCTCGCCAGCTTCGCCACTTCATCGTCTGCCAGCGGGCGATCCACCGATCCGTCCGCCAGGATCCGCTCGTCGACCGCGTAGCGGAGACGGCGGGGGACAAGCGGCTCGGGCATCTCCAGGAAGAGGTCGTACAGGTCGTATCGAAGCTCGCGCCTGATGGTCAGGAGGTCGCGAAACCCGCGGGTGTGGACAAGAGCGGTGGTGGCTCCCTTGCGCTCGATCAACGCGTTGGCCACCAGGGTGGTTCCGTGGACCACCTCAGCGACGTCCTTGGCCTCCACGTGGCGGAGGAGCCTGGTGATTCCGGTCTCGACCGCGATCGATGGATCGGTGGGGGTGGTAAGGACCTTGCTGCTCGCCGCCACTCGGCCGGAGACCACCAGGACCAGGTCGGTGAAGGTCCCTCCGATGTCTACGGCGATACGAGCTCGACTCGGCTCAGCACTCACGCACGGTGAGATGGTAGCGGCCCCCGGCCGCGAAGCCTGCGGCCTTCAGCGCGTCCGCCACGACGCCGGCGCACACTCGGATGGAGAACGTCGATCCGGTCTCTCCAGCGATGGCGTCGAGCGCGGCCTTGAGGGCGGTGGCGGCATCCGGATCCACGCCGGCGACGCCGGTCATGTCGAACGAGGTCGCCGGGCTTCCGGGGTAGGTCAGGATCACGTCGCTGAGCTTGTTCACGTCCCTCACCCGCAACGTCCCCTGGAGCCTGACATTCCCGAGGGTCTTCAGGGCGATGTCGAGAGCCACGGCTGAATTCTTCATCCGATCTCAATCCCGGGCAAACAGGCCTCGATGCCGTGTCGGACTCCCAGGCTACGCTAGGCGCATGTCCCGAGATTCAGTGCTGTCGATGCTCGGTGCCTCTGCGGGGATCGCCGGGCTCACCCTGGTCTTCCTGGGAGTGGTGATCGCCACCTACCAGTCCTACGGTGCGGCCTCTTCGCCGAAGGTGCTCGCCCGGTATCGGCGCTCCGCCCTGTTCGTCCTTGCCTCCTTCTTTCTCAGCCTGGTCACGGTGGTCGTTTCGATCACGTGGCTCGCGTGGAGTCACCCCATCGGCGCGATGTTCTGGACGATCTTGGGGTTGTTCCTGGCCCAGATCCTGGGGCTGTTCGCCACCGCCCTCTTCGTCTCGGTTCAGGTGCTCTGGAGGTAGCGGATGGCGCTCACGCTGGAGAAGGAACAGCGGCTTCGGAATGCTGGGTTCTTCGACCTGTTCGAGAAGGAGCGACCGCTGTGGAAGGACATGGCCCAGGAGGCCTATTCGTATACGAAGCTGTATGTGGGGCGGGCCAAGGCTCAGGTACGGATGGACGACGTGGTCGGGCCCCTCATCGAGGCCCTGAAGGTGACGGGCAAGTTCGAAGAACATCTGGACCACAAGAAGCTCAAGGAGAAATATTGGGTGGCATGGTTCGGTGAGTTGATCCTGGAGCTACTGTGGGATGAGCTGAAGAAGAAGTAAGGTGAGGTCCTACATGGCGGACGATTACGCGACCCGGGCGAAGGAATACCTTGACCGGATCATCCAAGCCCAGCGCCACCATGGGCATCGAGTGAAGCTTTCCAAGGAGCAGCTCGGGCGAGCGGTCCAGCGTACCAGCAGCGTTTTTCGGAGGCTCGACATGGCCTCCGAATCGGCCCGCAACCGTAAGTAGGAAAAGGATGCCAAGTCCCGCATCCGGGTTGCCGTTGGGGCGGCAGTGTGGCTAGCCTGGGGGTTCGTGGCAGAGCATCATCACCGATGGATCAATTGGGAAACCCGCTGGTGCGACCTGTGTGGGGGTCATCCGCCCAACTGGCGCTACGACGCTGAGCTCCTGATCTGTCAGGACCATGACCGAGCCACTCGGTTGCTCCAGTTATCGCAGTGTGACCTGTGTGGCTTCACAGTGGATGGCCTCGGCTCACCCGACGCCCCTCGGCGAAGGCGGAGGTTGATGGTTGGGGCTGCCGGGGTGGTCGCCGCGCTCGGTTGGGTATTGCTCGTGTCGTTCCATGAGCCATCCGGGTCCTTGCGTCACGGAGCTCCGGTGCAGATGCTTTTGTCCGGTCCAGACCAGGCCGAGCGGCCGCTGATTCAGCGTGTGACGCCCGCCCAGCCGTCCCGTCCGGGACCTCGAGGGATGGGCCCGGGCGCTTTGCTGTTTGCCTCGCCATTTGACGATTCTCTTCCACTGCCATGGACGGGTCCGTCCGGGGCATCGGCCACCCCGCAGCCCTCGGCTCCTCCCTCGCCCAAGCCTTCACCTAAGCCCAGTCCCACTCCGGAGCCAAGCGCGTCGCCGTCGCCCTCTCCGGAGCCAAGCCCGTCGCCGTCGCCCTCCCCGGAGCCTTCCCCTTCCCCGAGCCCCGAGCCCAGCCCGAGTCCTTAGGGCGGTCCAGACGACGCTACGAGTGGAGCGGGTGAAGGGAATCGAACCCTCGTCACCAGCTTGGAAGGCTGGAGCTCTACCACTGAGCTACACCCGCGCAGGGCTCCATGGTAGCTCAGCGAGAACTGTCCTCAGCCAGGACCTCGCGGGGGAGGACCTGGGGCCGAGGCATGAGCTTCTTCCAGGGATCGCTCTTCGTCAGAAGGCCCGGGACGTTCCGGATCGTGAAGCCTCCCGGCTTCACCTGCCCGAGGTCCTCCCACGGAACAGGGAACGAGACCGTCGCTCCGGGCCGGGCCCGAGGCGAATAGGGCGCGACCACGTGGGCGCCGGGGACGTTCCGGCCCGGGTCCAGGAACACCCGCCCTCCGCGCTTGGCGATCCTGAACTCCGCGGTGGCCTCATCAGGCATCCGCTCTTCCACGCGATGCCCGATGGCCAGGGCGGCGAATCGAACGACGGGATAGTCATATCGCCTCTGGAGCGGGACGTAGATGTGGACCCCTTTACCACCTGAGGTCTTCGGCAGACCCTCCAGGCCGATCTCGTCCAGGACTTCCTTCAGGACCAGGGCGACCTGTACCGACTGTTCGAATGCGTCCTGTGGAGGATCCAGGTCGAACACGAGGTGATCGGGCCGCTCCAGGCGATCGGCTCTGGAGAGCCATGGGTGGAGCTCGATGCAGGCCTGGTTCGCCAGCCACCGGAGGGTGCGCTGGTCGTTGCACAGCGTGTAGCGAACCTGGCGACGGGCGGACTCGGCTCGAAGGCTGATCGTCCTGACCCAGGACGGCGCGTACTTCGGTGTGTCCTTCTGGTAGAACGACCCACCCTTGACGCCGTCGGGGAATCGGATGACGGTGAGCGGTCGGTTGCGGAGCGCCGGCAGGATGAATGGTGCCACCGCGTCGAAGTAGCCGACCAGGTCGCCTTTGGTCAGGCCCTCGTCGGGCCAGAAGACCTTGCCCAGATTGGAGAGTTCGACGCCGCCCGGCATGCCGCGACCTTATACCCGGCGTGGTCTGGGGTGACGCGTAGAATCGGCGAGGCGGGGCGTGGCGCAGTTTGGTTAGCGCGCGTGGTTTGGGACCACGAGGTCGGCGGTTCGAATCCGCCCGCCCCGAC
>WNGB01001497.1_pt1 | contig 62878 bp, 72 predicted proteins | sample 5400681 | NCBI WGS metagenome assembly WNGB01 (sample SAMN13153367, study PRJNA577476) | soil metagenome | isolation source: 115 cm soil or saprolite under grassland replicate 2 | place: USA:California | collected 2016-06-15 | reverse complement strand
GTCTTGCCCACACGGGACGCATGATCAACGCGGCCGGCGGTGTGATGGTCGTCGTCTTCCTCACGTTCGCGCTCTCCGGACCGATCCCGCCGAAGGAGATGGGCGTCGTCCTCGCGGTCGCGGTGCTGCTCGACGCGACACTCATCCGGCTCGTGCTGCTGCCCGTCGCCCTTCGGCTGCTGGGTGCCCGCGCCTGGTGGATCCCCCGCTGGCTCGACCGGATTCTCCCCGAGGTGAACCTCGGTCACGGCGGCATACGCGAGACCCCGGCGCTCGAAGGAGGCCAGGCGTAGCCTCGCCACTAAGCACAAGACCGGCTGTGACCGGCTACGACCGGCCACGACCCGGGCATGGCCTGTGTGGGACGTGTGTGGTAGGCATGGTGCCGATTTCGGCAACGGCCTGCGTTCCAGCTTTCGATCGCTGAACTGTCTGAATCGACCGTCTTGGAGTGAGTGAGGGCCGGGCCGCATCGCGTGCGGCCCGGCCTCGGTGTGCGTTCAGTTCGTGGCTGCGAGCGCCGGACGCGGGTGCGCGTCGGCCGACTGGCCGTGTGAGAGCGTTGGGAGCCAGTTGAGCCATCGGGGCAGGTACCAGTTCCAGTCGCCGAGCAGCTTCATCGTCGCCGGGAGGAGGACGGCGCGGACGATCGTGGCGTCGATGAGGACGGCGACGGCGAGGCCGAAGCCGGCCTGCTTCACGTCGAGGATCGGCAGGGTGACGAAGATCGAGAACACGCCGACCATCACGAGCGCGGCGCTGGTGACGACGCCGGCGGTGGTCTTGATCCCATGCGCGACGGCGTCCTCGGTCGTCAGGCCGCGGTCGAACGCCTCCCGCATGCGACTGATGATGAAGACGTGGTAGTCCATCGAGAGGCCGAAGAGGATCACGAACATGAAGATCGGCAGCCAGGAGGCGATGCCGCCGTTGGAGCGGAAGCCGAGGATGCTCTCCGCCCAGCCGTACTGGAAGGCGGCGACGAGCACGCCGTAGGCGGCGCCGACGGAGAGCAGGTTGAGCACGATCGCCTTGGCCGCGATCACGAGCGAGCGGAACGAGACGAGCAGCAGCAGGAATGCGAACGTCAGGACGAACGCGAACACCCGCGGCCAGGACCGCTTGAGCAGCGCGTTGCTGTCCGCCGAGCCCGCGGTGCCGCCCGTGACGGCGTAGCTCGCTCCGGGCAGCGTCCCGATCGTCGCCGGCAGGATCCGCTCGCGCAGCGTCCGCAGCGCCGTGGTCGACCTCGCATCGGTGCCGTCGCCGACGAGCGGGACGGTGACGCGCGCGAGGGTGCGGCCGGGGCTGACCTCGACCTCGATCGGCGCACGCATCTGGCCGCTTGCGAGCGCCCGGCGGCGGAGCTCCGCGATCGCGGCGGTCGTTGTCGGCGCGTCGACGTCGGCCTCGACGGCGATGATCGCCGGCTGCACGTTGCCGGGGAACGCCTGCTGCAGCCGGTCGATCGTCTCGACGGTCGCAACGCCCTTCGGCAGCGACTCCAGCCCCGGCAGGGACGTGTGCATCGTCAGCACCGGCACCGCCAGCGCGAGCAGGAGCGTGGCGGCGGCGACCGCCGAGAGCGCCGGCCGGCGGAGCGCCGGCGTGAGGATTGCCACCCAAAACCGGTTCTCGCCACGCTCGCGGCGCAGCCGGCCCAGGAACGGGATCCGCCCAAGTTCGACGCGGTCGCCGAGCCTGGAGAGCAGCGCCGGCAGCACGGTCAGCGAGCCGAGCATCGCGGCGGCGACGACCATCATCGTCGAGACGCCGAGCGAGAGGGACATCGCGTCGCCGGTCAAGAGCATGCCGGCCATCGCGATCATCACGGTCACGCCCGAGATCAGCACAGAGCGGCCGGAGGTGGCGGCGGCCTCCTCGAGCGCGGCGCGCGCGCCTCTGCCCGCCGCGCGCTCCTCACGCTCCCGCTTGAGGTAGAACAGCGAGTAGTCGACGCCGACGGCGAGGCCCATCAGCAGCAGCACCGTCTTCACCGCCTCGCCCATCGGCACCAGCTGGCTCGGCAGCGCGAGCAGGCCCATGGTGCCGGCGACGGCGGAGAGGGCGAGCAGGAGCGGAAGGCCCGCGGCGACGAGCGCGCCGAAGACGAGCAGGAGCACCGCGAGCGTCAGCGGGATCGAGCGTTCCCCCGCCTGCGCGAGCTGCCGGTCCATCGTCTTCGACAGCGCCTTGCTGGAACTGATCGAGCCGGCCTCGCCGACGTAGAAGCCGGGGTGCGCCTTCGCGACCGTGGCGGTCGCGGCAGTCAGTGAATCGATCCGCTTGGTCGCCAGCTTCGAGTCCCCCTTCATCTGCCACTGGACGATCGCCGAGTGGCCGTCGGTCGAGACCCGCTCGGCACCGCCAGGCCCGTAGGGCGACTGAAGGTTCTCGATCGCCGGCGACGCCTTCACGGCGTCGACGACGTCCTGCACGACCGCGCGGAACGTCGGCTCGCGAGTGGTCGAGGTCGCACTCTGCACGAGCACGATCTCGGTCTGCGGGTCGGGCCTGAAGCCGGCGTCGCGGAGCATGTGGTCGGCGCGGCGCGCCTGGCCGACGTTGCTGTCCTGGGGGTCGATCTCCTTCGTTCCGATCGCCTGTCCGAGCGCGAGGGCGGCGACCACGAACGCGAGCCAGCCGAAGACGGCGGTCTTCCAGTGGTTTGCGCTCCAGCGGCCCATCCGGGCTGCCAGGTTGTTCGAGGGCTTGGATCGGGCTCGGGGTGTACGTTGGTCGGTCATTGCCGGTGAACCTCCGAATTCGCGGTGAATCGAGCTGTAGGGGTGGTTGCATTCACAGCTCGAGTGTCAGCCGCGGGGCTTCGAGGCACCAGCCGGGCAGCCGGAGACTTGCGGTACTACTAGGTGCCGTTTAGATAGGTGAGGCCAGCCAGCACGCGCCGGTAGTCGTCGGCGCCGGTGTCTCGCGAAGTTCGCGTCCTCAGACCGTGGAGCCGAGGTAGCGGAGGACGGTGACGACGCGGCGGAGGTCGGCCTGCGTGCCGCTGAGTCCGAGCTTCGCGAAGACACCCTGAAGCTCGGCCTCGTAGCTGCTCTGTGATCGCGTCGTCCGAGCGGCCCTCAGCGATCAGGGTCAGGATGCGCTGCTCGCGCTGGCTCAACATCGCAAGAGGTCCCTCGCTGCGCGCCAGGCGCTCGCACCGCTAGGTGGAGTTCAGATAGGTGAGCACGGCCAGCACGCGCCGGTGGTCATCGGCGCTGGTCGGGATGTGGAGCTTGCCGAGGATGTTCTTGACGTGCTTTTCGACCGTGTGCTCAGTGATGAACAGCTGCTGGCCGATCGCCTGGTTCGAGCGGCCTTGCGCCATCAGCTCGAGGACCTCGCGTTCGCGTTCGGTCAGGTCGTCCAGCGGGTCGGGTCCGGAGCGCGGCCGTGCGACGAGCTGCTCGACGACGAGCGGGTCGAGCACCGACTCGCCGTCGGCCACCCGGCGCACGCTCGACGACAGCTGATCGAGATCCGAGACGCGGTCCTTGAGCAGGTAGCCGAGACCTTCGGTGCCTTCGGAGAGGAGCTCGAGCGCGTAGCTGGGGCGGACGAACTGGGAAAGGACGAGGACGGCGACGCCGGGGTGGCGGGCGCGGATCTCGTGTGCGGCCCGCACGCCCTCGTCGGTGTGTGTGGGCGGCATGCGGATGTCGACGATCGCGACGTCCGGTTGCGTCGCCTCGACCTGCTCGAGCAGTTCGTCGCCGGTGGCCGCTTGTCCGACAACCTCGAAGCCGGCCTCCTCGAGCAGGCGGGCAAGCCCTTCGCGCAGCAGCAGCGAGTCGTCGGCGAGCACTACCCGCATGGGATCTCCGCCCTCACGATCGTTCCCTGCCCGGGCGGGCTCGAGAACCCGAGCCGGCCGCCGAGTGCTTCGACCCGGTCGGTCAGGCCGCGAAGGCCAGAGCCTCGACCCGCGTCCGCGCCGCCGACTCCGTCGTCGGCCACCTCGAGCACGATCTTGCCGTCCACGGGCTGCATGCGTACCTGGGCGCTCGTCGCGTGCGCGTACTTGGCGATGTTGGCGAGCGCCTCGGAGACGACGTAGTAGGCCGCCGCCTCGACCTGCTCGGGGAGCCGTCCGGTGCCATCGAGCGCGAGCTCGACGGGAACGGCGGTGTGAAGGGTGAGCTCCTGGAGCGCGGCGACAAGTCCCCGCTCGGTGAGGACCGCGGGGTGAATCCCGTGGCTCAGCTCGCGCAGCTCCTGGAGCGCCGCGGAAAGCCCTTGGCGCGCCTCGCCGACGACGGTGCTTGCCGCAGCCGGGTTCTTCTCGAGTTTGGCCTGGGCGAGCCCGAGCGCCATCGAGATCGAGACCAGTCGTTGCTGGGTGCCGTCGTGGAGGTTGCGCTCGATCCGGCGCCGCTCCTCGTCGGCCGCTTCGACGATCCGCGCGCGTGAGGCCCGCAGCTCCTCGAGCCGGCCCTGGAGCTCGGCATTCAGCCGATGCACCTCCGCCTCCTGCGCCTTCCGTTCGGTGATGTCGGTGTAAGCGACCATGTTGCCAAGAGCCGGCCCGGATTCGTCTGTGATGGGGGCCGCTGCGATCGAGACGTCAACGAGCGTTCCGTCCTTGCGCTGACGCGCCGTTTCGTAGTCGTTCAACGACTCGCCCGCGAGAACCCTCGCGAACAGCTCCTCGCCCTCGGAGCGCTGCGCAGCCGGCGCCAGGGGTAGATCGCCTTGGCCGAGCATCTCCTCGCGCGACCAGCCGAAGATGCGCTCGGCCGCTGGGTTCCACAGCCGTACGCGCCTGTCCGGGCCGTACTCGACGAGCGCGAGCGGCGAGGAGTCAATCAGCGCCTGCAGCCGCTCCTCCTGCTGCTTGCTTTCGGAGAGCTGTGCCCTCAGGTCGGCCTGAAGCCGTTCGTTCTCGAGCGCCAGCGCGGCCGCTGCGCAGACCGACTCGACGAGCTCCGGCTCCTCCCCGAGCGCCGGGTCGTGGACGAGCGCGGCGATCTTGCGCCCTTCGCGCTCGACGACCGAAACCGCTCTCGACTCGCTCTCGGTCGGCAGCTCGAACGGCCGGCCCTCGACGTCGATGTAGCGATCGCCGTCCGGGAGCCAGTAGGCGAGCGCGAGCGAGGGATCCCGCAGCGCTCGCGCGAGGGCGTCTCGGAGGTCGCCGGGAGCGGTTGCTGTGTCGAGCTCGACGACGAGTTGGGCTACCGCCGAGCGGGCCAGCCGGGCGTGCAGCACGCCAACGAGGAACGCGATCGCGACGGCCGCGAGGCCGAGATCGAAGAGCGCGGCTGGAGCAGCTCCGAGTGGGTTACCCGCGGCGTCGTCGACCAGCATCAGGAACGCGAGCGCCAATGCTGCTGCCCCCGTCCAGAGCACGGGCGCGATCGCGACGCGGAGACGCGGGCTCGCACTCCGCCAGCGGCCGGCGAGAACGAGGATGAGCGGCGGGACGAGGACGAGACCAAGCCCGGTCGCGGCGCGGTCGAACGCGTGCGCCGCTCGCGCGCTGTAGGTGACCGCGAGGCCGTCTCGCGTGTGGTTGTCTGCGCCGAGTAGGAGCCAGCCCAGCTGCATCGGCAGCAAGAGCGCGGCTCCTACGAGGATCGAGCGGCTGCGGGCGCTCTCCAAGCGCCCGCCCGGGAAGGCAAGCAGCACGTAGATGATCGCGATCCAGAACGCGTGGTGGGAGAGATGCCCGACCGGGTACAGCACGCGGTTGTCGGTGCCGGTGCAGAAGTCGGCTACGAGCCGTAGTACGCCGGCGAGAACCATCACCCGGCCGATCGCGTTCTCCGGCCGGCGCGCCCACGCGACCAGGCCGGCCGCGACAAACGACCAGCCAATCCCGACGCCCAGAACCGCGTCAAGAGCGCTTTCTCTGCCCTCGAGCGCGACTTCGAGCGCCACAGCCATGCCCGTGGCCAGCGCCAGAAGCGCAAGCGCGGTCCGCGCACGAGTCATCGATCGCTCCCGTTCTGGGACGACCAGAAGCCTCACCCGAAGGCCGCTGCGCTCACATCGGTGAACGCCCCCACTCGGCTCAGTAGTTTCCACCGTTCTGCCGTTCGCCCGTGTGCGTCGAGGGCCCGGGCGGCCCACGCTAGGCGTGGGCCGCGGCAGCCCTCTGATACTCGCGGCGCCGGTAGACGATCAGCGCGACCATCGCCACCATCGACGCGCCCATATAGGGGCCGGCGACGGGCCCGCTGATCACGTGGCCGATCTTCAGGCCGACGAATGGGAGTGCCGGTGCGATCATCGCCGCCGCCATCTCGGCGGCGCTTCGCCGCAAGTGACCGCGGTAGAGCATCACGGCGACCATCGGCGCCGTCATGGCAACCGCCATCAGGAGCGTCCAGGCCACGTCGTGCTGGCGGACCGCCTCGTTGGACGCCGAGCCATAAACAGCCGCGAAGAGGCCGCGCCCGAGGGGCATGCCGATCCACATCGCGACCGTCATCTCGACGAGGTGACGGACGAAGTGAAACTTGGGCCCTGCATGGGTGAAGCGGATATGTGCAAGCCGTTCGGTCATCGCTGGTGAACCTCCCAATCGAGCTGTAGAAGCGGTTGCATTCACAGTTCGAGTGTCAGCCCGCGTGCTGCGAGGCACCAGCCGGGCAGCCGCCGACTTGCGGTACCGCTATACGGAGTTCGGATCGGTGCGGACAGCCGGTAGGTGCCGCTGGTGTCCGGTCCGGCCACGCGAGCTTGCGAATGACGAATGTTTCTTGCGCACCGGCGCTATCGCGGGTTTACGCTGGTCGTGACGCGCACGGGAATGGACGAGGCGGACTTCCTGGATCGGATGCGACGGGTGGCCGAGGCCTTCCGCCCCGCGGCGCCGATCGACCGGCGAGACCTCTTCGCCGGCCGCGGCGAGCAGATCGCCGACCTCTTCTCGATCGTCTCCCAGCCGGGTCAGCACGCGATCATCTACGGCGAGCGCGGCGTCGGCAAGACCTCGCTGGGACTGGTCGCTGCCGAGCTGCTTCGGGCCGCGAACGTCCTGAGCGCCTGGGCGACCTGCGACGCGAGCGATGACTTCTCCAGCGTCTGGCGAAAGGCGCTCGGCGAGATCGGGGTCGCGACCAGCAGGCAGGCGATCGGTTTTGGCCAGCGCGTGGACGAGACGACGGAGCCACTTTCGAGGCTGCTGGGCCCGGGTCCGGTCACGCCGCACGCGGTCCAGGGCGCGCTCCAGCAGGCCAGCCGCCAGCGCGCGCTCGCGATCTTCGTCGACGAGTTCGACCGTTTCCAGGACCGGGACGGGCGCGTGCTCTTCGCCGACACGATCAAGGCCCTCTCGGACCGGGTCGTGTCGTCGACGGTCGTGCTGATCGGCGTCGCCGACAGCGTCGGCGAGCTGATCCGGGAGCACCGCTCCGTGGAGCGCGCGCTCGTCCAGATCCAGATGCCGCGCATGTCAGCCTCCGAGCTGGCCGAGATCGCGACGAAGGGGATCGCGGCGGCGAGGATGACGATTGCGGGCGCGGCCGTTGCCAGGATCGTCGCCCTCTCCCAAGGCCTTCCTCACTACACGCATCTCCTCACCCAACTGGCGGCGCAGGCCGCCCTCGGCGAGCGACGCGCCCACGTCGGCGTCCGCGACGTCGACGCCGCGGTGACGCGTGCGATCGAGCGTGCGCAGCAGAGCATCGTCGAGGCCTATCGCGAAGCCGTCAGCGGTAGGCCCGGCACCATCTATCCGCAGGTGCTGCTTGCGTGCGCCCTCGCCGAGGAGGACGAGTTCGGCTTCTTCGCCTCGTCCGACGTTCGAGAACCTCTGAGCAGGATCCTCGACAAGCCGTCCAAGACCAGCACGTTCGCGCGGCACCTCGAGGAGCTATCGAGCGAATCGCGCGGTGCCATCCTCCAGAGGTCCGGCGGCGCCGGAACGGCGCGCTACCGGTTCGTCAACCCGCTCCTGCAACCCTACGTGGCCATGCGCGGAATCTCGGAGGGCATCGTGCGTGCGAGCGACCTCCAGCCCGCAGACAGGTGAGATCGCGACCGGAGCCCGGTCGGCCCACGCCGCGTACCCACTGCCCGCACTTCTCCGAACTCGCCCTAGCTTGTCTCCGCGGCGTCGCGCTGGAAGAGAGCTCGCCCGCGTGCGACCGCGAACGAGAGGAGCTGCCCGACTCCTGCGCCGAGCAGCTCCGAAGCTCCGGCCACGAACTGGCCGACAAGACGGCTTTTTGCGCGCGGGGCGACCGCGCTTTCTCTCTCAGTCCGGCAACGTGCTGCGGCCCACATCGGGCCTCAACCAGGGTGCACACCATCGTGGGGCCCAGAAACCGCCTGCCATTGGGCCGCGCATCGCGGCGATCATCACCGGCCCCCAAACCATCATCATCAGCGGCGGAAACGCAAACAGCGCAAACAGCACCAACCAGCTAGTCAGGGCGGCGAGCACGACGACACCCGTCACTGCAGCGGCGGCCGCAAAGCCGCCGACCATGAAGAGGGCCGAGATTCGCGGCGCGTAGGGGAAGCTCTTCGCCTCGACACTCACCAGCTCGGGCTTCGGCTTTGACTCGCTCGTCGACACGGTGACCACCTCCAATCGTTCGCTTGTTCTTGTCCTTCCACCAGAGAAGGACGGGACGGAACGGGCAAGGGGTACACCTGCACGCGCGGCTCCGATAGAAACGCGACGCCGCGCGGTGGCGCCCGCGGTTTCGCAGTGCTCGCAGAGCCTGCGCGCGTGCCGTACGAGGCGGCGAGGCCCGAAGGCCACGCCGCCTCCCGCGACTGCTCGGAGGAGGAGCCGCGCCGCCCGCTACCGGGCGCCGGTCGCGGCTGAGCTGACGTCCTGATCGGGGCGAGGCATCGCCGTTCCCGTGAGCACGTCTCTGCGCCGGCGGTACTCGTCGAGGGATACGGTGCCCTCGGCGAAGCGGCGGTCGAGGATCGTCAGCGCCGTCTCCTCGGGCTGCTGCTGGCGCGGCTCGGTCCCGTTTCGGATGAGCCAGACGATGCCGAGGATGATCGCGCCCCAGAAGAGTGCCATCCCGATCATCATGGTCAGGCCTCCTTCGTGCCGCAGCCGGCCGGTTCAGGCGCGGCCGATGATTCACTCGTGTCCGTGCGTGCGACGCCGGCGAACATGCGGCGGCAGTTGGCGATCGCGGCGGCCATGCCGGGCGGCTCACCGGCGCTGCAGCCGCGGCCGCAGCCGTCGCCCGCGGGCGTGACCGCCGACTCGGCGAGGGAGTCGAGCAGGCGCTGGGCCTCGCGCAGGTGGATGCGTGCCGCGTTCTCCTGCACCGTGTGTGCGGTTTCGATCGCCTGCTCCAGCTGTTCCCGCGACGCGCCGAGCTCGCGCGCGCTCCGCAGCTGGCGCTCGATGTTCGTTGCGTCGTTGGCGCCGAGCGCGGCACCCAATGATGCGAGCGCCTGCTCGAGCCGTGACAGCAGCGCGGGCGCGGTCACGGTCGGGCCGAGCTTCGCGCACACGTGATCTCCCATCAGGACCGCCGCGTCGGCCGTGACGCGTTCGGCGCTGGTGACGGCGGCGAGCAGCTGCTCGCCCTCGAGGCCGGCCTTCGCGCCGGCCTTCAGGTGGTGGCTGACGCACCGGTGACAGCCGGCGCCGACGCCGGCGCCCACCGCCGCCAACTCCTTTTGTTCTGTGCTCAGGTTTTGCTCCTCGGTTGCCATCGCTGTCCTTTCCTTTCTCGCGGTGATCGCGGTTCGAGTGTGGTTCAGGGTCGGTGCGGCAGCGGCGTGCGGCCGCGGGTATCGATCCCGAACGGGACGTAGCCCGGGCAGATCCCGGTCGCGCTCGTCGTCAGCGCGAGACCGGCGAGCGCGAATAGGACGATCCCGGCGATCGACGATGCGCCGACGCCCAGTGCAACACCGATCGCAACCGGCGCGATCAGGAACGCGCGCACGGCACGGTCGAAGCTGCCCATGTTGTGTGTCAGGAGCTTGCTTGCCATCGCTCTCTCCTTCCTGTGCTCGAGTGCTTTCGATTGGAAGGACGAGCCGAAGCGCGAAAGAGGTACAGCGCTCAGGCCGGCAAGCCGCACGCGAGTGCGACTCGGCTAGGGCACGCAGGTGTGCTGGTTCCGCGCACGCGGCGAGGGCGATACCCGACCGGATTGGCAATCAGCGGAGAAGTACGGATGGGGATCCGTACCGCCCCCGATGACGAAGGACGGGCGCTCGCGGAGACTCGTGCCATCTGCAACGAGCCGAAGGAGCGTGGTCCGAATGACCCGGAATATGGGGACATCTGATCGCGGGCTTCGGGCATTTGTCGTCGCGCCCGCCGCCATCGTGGTGGCGTTCATTCTTGGCGCGGGCACGGTCTTTGGCGTCATTCTCTTCGTCGTCGCCGGGATCATGGTGACGACAGCCGTAACCGCGTTCTGCCCGACGTACACCGTCCTCGGAATCTCAACCCGTCCGCGTGGACTGCACCGCGCCGGCCACGGCCTCCACGCCGGCCACGCCTAGTCGACCGGCGTCGGCGGTGCGGGACGCAGGAGGTGAGAGAGCAAGAGAAGTAGCGACTGAGGAGGCTAACCGAAAGGACGCGATCGATCGCGCACACGCATAAGGAGCTGGAGACATGAACGCCGCACAAAGCTTGTTGGCTGACACGTGGATGCACGGCGGCTGGGGCTGGGGCTGGATGACGCTGATGATGATCCCGATGCTGCTCTTCTGGGGCGCCGTCATCTTCGGGATCGTCTGGCTCATCCGCAGCACCGTCGACCGCCAGCCGGAACGGCGAACTGAATCGCCGATCGATGTCCTCGACCGACGCTTCGCCGAGGGCCTCATTACCGAAGAGGACTACCGCGCGCGCCGCGAGGTCCTCGTCAACGGCGCCGCTGGGTCGAACGGTGCTCGCAAGGACGAGTCACTGACGGCGGCGCAAGCAGCGGGAGGGAGACAGCGATGAAGAAAGCACTCGTGGGGCTCGCAGCCGTCGGCGCGATCGTCGGCGTCCGGCGAGCGAAGCGGATGAGTCAGAAGATGCGGGAGCACTGCGGGCAGATGGCTGCGCAGTTCGGAACGCGCGGCGAGCCGGTCGGCAGGACGTGACCGTCGCGCCCGAGCAGCTGCGCAGCGGGGCCGGCGCAGCGTCGGCAACGTTCGAGGCGCGGCTTGTCCCGTTCCGGCCGCAGGTGCAGCGGCACATCCGCGCAATGGTCAGGAACAACGCCGAGGCGGAGGAGCTGACCCAGGACACCTACGCGCGCGCGTTCGAACGCATCGGGCAGCTCCGCGATCCCCAGGCCGCCTTGGCCTGGCTGTACCGGATCGCAACGACGGTTGCGCTCGACCGGCTGCGGCGGCGGCGGCCGCCGACCGTCGCCCTCGACGAGGTCATGCTTACCGGCGAGGCCGCGGAGAGAGCCGCGGACGGAGAACGTGAGCCGTCGCTCCTCGAGGCGCTCGAGCAGTCCGAGATGTCCGAGTGTGTGCAGGGCTACCTCGCCGCGCTGCCGGACGACTACCGGATTGCGATCCTCCTCCACGACGCCCACGGGCTCAGCAACCCGGAGATCGCCGAGCTTGTGGGCTGCTCGCTGGCGACGGCCAAGATCCGGGTGCACCGGGCGCGAGCTCGGCTCCGCGAGACGCTTCGCACGGCCTGCAGCTTCGAGATCGACGAGCGCGGCGTGCTCGTCTGCGACCCTGTGCCGGATACGTCCACAACGGACACGGTGGGTTCCGAGTGACCCAGGATGGGCCCGCGCGGGAAAGCCAACCAAAACGTGTGTGCTGCGTTACGCTGCGTCACCTGCGCGGTCGGCAGACTCGACGGCGCGCGCCAGAGCGACGCGTGACGACACGTTGAGCTTGCGGAAGATGTTGCGCAGGTGCGTCTCCACCGTCTTCTGGCTGAGGAACAGCTCCGCGGCAATCTCGGCATTCGTCTTGCGGTCGACGACAAGCCGCGCGAGCTGGAGCTCGCGGTCGGTCAACGACTCGATGCCGGTCGCGTCGGTCTTCCCCGGGCGCGTACGGCGGTGGATGCGATGGCCGAGCTTTCGGAGCTCGCGTTCCGCCTCGTCCCGGTAGCGCAGCGCGCCGCGCGCCTCGAGCTCTTGAGCGGCACGCCGCAGCTCGGTTGCTGCACGCTCACGCTCGTCGGCCTGGGCGAGGGCGCGGCCCGCCAGGACGCGTGACAACGCCGCCTCGACCGGCGCCCCGACCTCGTCGGCCGCGGCCGCCGACGCGAGCGCCCGCTCGGCTGCACGAGACGGATCGCCGGTGTGGAGGTCGACGGCCGCCGTCGCTCGACCGGCCCAGGCAAAAGCCATCGGGAGCCGCACGGCCGAGGCCCAGTCCTCCGCGCAGTCGGCGGCACGTCGTGCCTCGCCGGGGCGGTCGAGCGCGAGCCAGGAACGTGCGAGCACCTCGAGGAAGCGGGCTCTCGGGCTCCCGGCGATGAGGACCAGCTCTTCGCCGCCCGCGGAGCCGAGCAGCAACTCGACGGCACGTTGCGGTTGGCCCGACTCGAGAAGCGCGGCCGCGAGGTCGGCGGCTGCCTCGGCCGAGTGGAAGTTCTCGCCGGCGTCCTTGCTGAGGTCGACGCTCTCCTGAGCTGCCGCGAGGGCGAGCTCGACGTCACCCATCCGAAGGGCGGCGGAGGAACGGCCGGAAAGGCTCCACACGAGCGCGTGGGTGTTGCCGAGCACGCGCGCCGCCTCGATGCCGCCGTCGAGCAGCTCGCCGGCCTCGGCCAGCTTGCCGCGTTGGCGCCACAACCCGCCCAGGGTCTGGACCAGGACGAGGAAGTGCTCCCCTTGGCCGGTGGCACGCGCGACGGCAAGCGCGCGGTTGGCATGCGCGTCGCCCTCGGCGTAGCGATCGAGATAGAGCTCGACGCCGGCGAGCAGGGCCGCGGCCTCGATGTGGCGGGCGAGCTCTTCGTCCGGCATGGACTCGACGAGCGCCGACGCCTCCGAACGATTGGACTCGGCACGCTCGGGCGCCCCGATCGCCGAATCCGCGAGCGCGAGCGTGGCCAGGGCCGCCGCGGTCAGAGGCCTGTCTCCGAGCCGTCGCGCCGCGTTCGCCGCGCGCTCGGCCGATTCGTGCATCCCTTCGTACCTCGCGCGCCAGATGTGGTTCTGCGCGAGCTCGATCATGAGCGCCACAGCCTCGGGCGAGTCGTCGTCGGGCAGGTCCCCCAATGCGCTTGCGAGACGTCTACCGGCTTGGTCGTGCCGCCCAAGGAGGCTCTCCACGCCCGCGCAGGCGCGGGCGAGTCTGGCGCGCATCGCGTGGGATTCGTCGGGCACGATCGCAATGGCCTCGAGCAGGGCGGCGTAGCTCTCGGCGAAACGGCCGGCCGCCGTCAGCGCCCCCGCACGGGCGAGGAGGAGCTCGACGCGCTCCTGCGCCGGCGCGGTCTTCGGCAGAAGACGCAGCGCGTCTGCGAACCAGTGTGCGGCGCTTGCCGGCGCCAGCCGAACGGCTTCCGCGCCGGCCTCGCGCAGGACGGTCGCGGCGTCGGCGTCGCCCTCACGTGCCGAGCGCTCGACGTGGTGGGCGCGGGCCGACGCGGTTGCGCCCCGCACCGCGAGCGCAGCGGCGCAGCGCTCGTGGGCCACCAGCCGCCAGCCGGCGGCGGTGGCCTCGTAAACCGCACGGCGCACGAGCGGATGGCGAAAGCGGAAGCGCCGTGGCACGTCGGTCGTGCGCAGGAGGTCGAGTTGCAGGAGCTCGTCGATTGCCTCCATCACCGAGGTCTCGGGCATCCCGGTCGCGGCCGCGGCGAGCTCGGGCTCGAAGGGATCGCCTGCCACCGCCGCTCCCTCCAGGACGAGACGTGCAGATCGGGACAGCAGCGCGAGCTCCCCGGTGATCGAAGCGGCGACGGTCGACGGAACCCCGATTGCCGCCAGCCACGTCTCGTCGTGGACAGCCGCCGCCCCATCCGCGCGGTCGAGCGACCGGGCGAGCTGTTCGAGATAGAACGGGTTGCCGCCGCTCTCCTCGTAGAGCACGCCTGCGTCGGCGCCGTCGGCGGCGTCGCCGAGTAGCTGCCGCGCCTCGTCCGGGCTGAGCGCGCCGAGCTCGATGCGTGTCAGCGTCTCGGTCCGGTGGGCCGCCTCGAGCGCGGCTGAAAGGCGCTCGGGCACCTGGCGCGGACGGACGGCCAGCGCGAGCAACACCGCCGCGGCCGGCGGTCGGCGCAGGAGCGCTCCAAGCAACTCGACGGACGCCGGGTCGGCCCAGTGGAAGTCGTCGAGCACGAGCACGAGCGGCTGCGCCGACGCGAGCTCTTCGAGCAGCGCGCGCACTGCACGGTGGCTGCGGTAGCGCTCGTGCTGAAGCGCTACGTCGCCCTCGGTCGCGAGCACTGTCAGCGAGGGGAAGACGTGCGCAAGTTCCGTCCGCACGTCGTCGTCGAGGGCGGCGAGGCGATACCGCTCGATCCCTCGCACGTACTCGTCGAGCGCGTCCACGAAGACGGAGAACGGCAGGTCGCGCTCGAGCTCAGAGGCGGAACCGGAGAGGGCGAGCTGTCCCCGGGCGTCCGCGCGAGCGGCGAGCTCGGCCAGCAGACGCGTCTTGCCGATGCCCGGCTCGCCGACCAGCAGGACTGCGGCCGAGCTGCCCTGATCGAGCTCGGCCAGCACTCGATCGAGCGAACTCATCTCCTCGGCGCGGCCGACGAGGTGCTCGGTATGTACCGCCACTTTCCCTCCAGTGCAGGATAAATCAGGGTCTACGGATCGCGAAATCAGGGTGGCGCCCTGATGTCGGCACGGGCGGGGGAGCGCAAGCTCGACCTATGCCTCGTTTCCTACTTCACCACAGTCACGAGCCGCACGATTGCGGCGTCGTCTTCGCCTCGTTCCGGGGGCACCGAAGCCCGCTTCGCCACCAGCCGACGCTCGCGTCGTGTCGCTCCGGCGGGCACGCGATCTGGTGGACGGTCGAAGCGGCGACCGAACAGGAAGCGCTCGCGCTGCTGCCCACGTACGTCGCCGAGCGCACCACAGCAACCGCCGTGAGCGACGTCGAGATCCCATGACCGGGCGCCGATACGCCCCGTCCGAACGAGAAGGAGGAACCGTGAGCCCCGCAACCCCGCAGACCCGCGAGCTCGCCGCGCGCGACAGCGACGGCATCCACGTCCTGTTGCTCTGGCACCCGCACAAGAACGCGCTCACCGTCTCGGTCGAGGACGCCCGTGTCGGCGATCGCTTCCAGGTCGCGGTCGCGCCCGACCGCGCGCTCGATGCCTTCTACCACCCCTTCGCCTATGCCGCCTAACGAGGGCCGAAGCCGCCCCGCTGAAAGGAGAACTCTCATGTTCCGCGCCAAACACCACAGTCCACGAAGCAACCTGGCCGCCCGCATGGGCCGCTGGAGCGCTGCGCACTGGAAGACCGCGACGTTCGGCTGGCTCGCCTTCGTCGTCGTCGCCTTCGCGCTCGGCGGCATGGTCGGCCTGAAGAACATCGACGAGAGCGCGCCGGGGCCGGGCGAGTCCGGCCGCATGGACAGGATCCTCGACGAGGGCTTCAAGCAGCCCGCCGGCGAGAACGTCCTGATCCAGAGCCGCTCGCACCGCGCGACGGATCCGGCGTTCAGGGCCGCGATCGACGACGTCGTCACGGGCATCTCGAAGCTGGACGCCGTTCGCAACGTGCGCTCGCCGCTCGCTTCCGGCCATGCGGATCAGATCGCGAAGGACGGGCATGCCGCCTTCGTCCAGTTCGACATCCGCGGCGACAAGGACAAGGCCGTCGACAAGATCGAACCGGTCCTGAAATCCGTCGCCGACGCACAGCGGCTGCATCCGGGCTTCGTCATCGGCGAGTTCGGCAATGCAAGCGCGCAGAAGGGAGTCGAGACGGCATACAAGGACGATCTCGCCAAGGCGGGAACGCTCTCGCTCCCGATCACGCTGATCATCCTCGTGCTCGCCTTCGGAGCGCTCGTGGCGGCAGGCATCCCGCTGCTCCTCGCGCTGACCGCCGTGTTCGCGACGTTCGGGCTGATCGCTATTCCCAGTCACGTGCTCCCCGTCGCGATGGAGGCCCCCGCGATGGTGCTCCTGATCGGGCTCGCCGTCGGCGTCGACTACTCGATGTTCTACTTGAAGCGCGAGCGTCAGGAGCGCGCCGCCGGGCGCAGCGCACAGGCTGCGCTCGCGGCCGCCGCCGCCACTTCAGGCCGCTCCGTGTTGATCTCCGGGCTGACGGTGATGGTGGCGATGGCCGGCATGTTCCTCACCGGCGACGCGATCTTCTCCTCGCTCGGTCTCGCGACGATCGTGGTGGTCGCCGTCGCGGTACTCGGATCGCTGACCGTCCTGCCCGCCCTGCTCTCGAAGCTCGGCGACAAGGTCGACCGGCTACGCGTCCCGCTCGTCGGCCGGCTCCGCCGCGACGACGGCGAAGGACGGATCTGGGGCGCGATCGTCGACCGCGTCCTGCGCCGGCCGGCGCTGTCGGCGGCCGCCGCCGCCGCGTTGCTGCTGGCGCTCGCCGCGCCCGCGCTGCAGCTGCACCTGGCGGCTCAAGGGCCAGAGTCGTTCCCGAAGTCGCTCGAGGTCATGATGACCTACACCCGGATGCAGCAGGCGTTCCCGGGCTCGGCGCTGCCCGCACAGGTCGTCGTCAAGGCGCCGAACGTGAACGTGCCCGCGGTGCGCGACGCGATCAACCGGTTCGAGCGGCAGGCGCTCGCGAGCGGCCGCGCGTTCGACCCGATCACCGTCGACGTCAACAAGGCGGGCACGGTTGCGAACATCACCGTCCCGATCGCGGGGAACGGAACCGACGCTGCGTCGAACGCTTCGTTCCGCGTGTTGCGCGAGACGATCGTCCCCGAGACGGTCGGCGCCGTTCCGAACACGGAAGCCGGCGTCACCGGACGGACGGCCGGGTGGAGGGACGCCGCCGACGAGTTGAAGTCGAACCTGTTGCCCGTCGTCGCCTTCGTCCTCCTGTTCGCGTTCGTGCTGATGCTGGTCGCGTTCCGCTCGATCGTGGTCGCGGTCAAGGCGATCCTGCTCAACCTGCTCTCGGTTGCCGCCGCGTACGGGGTGCTGGTGCTCGTCTTCCAGCACGGCATCGGCAACGGACTGCTCGGCGTGAGCTCGGCGGACGGGATCGAGGCGGTGGTGCCGCTGCTGCTGTTCGTGATCCTGTTCGGACTGTCGATGGACTACCACGTCTTCATCATCAGCCGGATCCGGGAGACATTCGACCGAGGCGCGAGCACCGAGGAGGCGATCGCGCACGGGATCAAGTCCACCGCCGGCGTCGTCACGAGCGCCGCGATCGTCATGGTCTGCGTCTTCGCGATCTTCGGCACGCTTTCGGCGCCGTTCTTCAAGCAGTTCGGCGTCGGGCTCGCGGCCGCGATCCTGCTCGACGCGACGATCGTTCGCGCGGTGCTCCTGCCCGCGACGATGAAGCTGCTCGGCGACAGGAACTGGTACCTGCCGAAGTGGCTTGAGTGGCTCCCCAGGCTCGAGGGGCACGAGCCCGAGCCCGAGCCGGAGGGGGAGACCGTTGCGGCGCCGGAGCCTCTCGTCGAGCGGAAGCCCGGCTTCACGCTCTCGCGCATCATCGGCCTCGTGATCATCGGCCTCCTGGTTCTCGCCCTCGGTTACCTCCGATTCGGCACGGGCGATGCACATGTCTCGGTCCCCGCCGGGGCGAAGGCCGGCGACCTCACGCTGAAGCCGTGCAGCTACGACACCGAGAACGGCACCTACGCCGCCGACTGCGGAACGCTGGTGATCCCCGAGAACCGGGCCGACCCGCGATCGCGGCTGATCGCGCTGCCGGTCACGCGCATCCGGGCTCACTCGCCGCATCCCGCGGACCCGATCTTCCACCTCGAAGGCGGTCCGGGCCTGACGAACATGACGTTCAAGAAGGCGAGCCGGTTCGCCCGAAACCACGACGTCGTCCTCGTCGGCTACCGCGGTGTCGACGGCTCCGTCCGGCTCGACTGCCCGGAGGTCGAGTCGGCGCTCAAGCACTCGACCGACCTGCTCGGTGCGAAGTCCTTTCGCGCGTATCGCGATGGCTTCATAGCCTGCGCGAAGCGGCTTCGGGGAGACGGCGTCGACCTCGCCGGCTACAGCCTCCCGCAGCGGGTCGACGATTTCGAGGCCGCGCGCAAGGCGCTCGGCTACGACGGCATCGACCTCCTGAGCGAGAGCGCCGGGACGCGCACGGCGCTCATCTACGCCTGGCGCTACCCGAGGAGCATCCACCGGTCGGTGATGATCGGAGTCAATCCGCCCGGCCATTACCTCTGGTACCCGAAGACAACTGATGAGCAGATCCGGCGCTACGCCGCCCTCTGCTCGAAAGACGACAGCTGCCGTAAACGCAGCCACAACCTCGCGGCGTCGATGAGGCGGACAGCCGCCGATATTCCCGATCACTGGCTCTTCCTGCCGATCAAGAAGGGCAACGTCCGCAACGCGTCCTTCTGGGGGCTCGTGGAGTCGACCTCGGAGAATGCGCCGCTCTCCGCCCCGATGACGCTGGACTCGTGGCTGTCCGCGTCAAAGGGCGACGCCAGCGGGTTCTGGTTCATGTCGCTGCTGGCCGATTTCGCGTTCCCCACCGAGTTGGGTGTCTGGGGTGACTATGCCGCGGTCGCGAGGACCGACGCCCAAGCTGCGCGCAGCTACTTCTCCTCCGATCGGCAGCGCAGCTCGATCATCGGCGATCCCGGTACCGAATTCCTCTGGGGTGGCGGCAAGCTGCTCGATGCCTGGCCGGCCGCGGCGGGCGAGGGTGCATACGACCGTGTGCGTACGTCGGCGGTCGAGACGCTCCTGATCGGCGGGGCCCTCGACTTCGCGACGCCGCCGCAGGTCGCGACGAAGGAGCTCCTCCCGTATCTGCCGAACGGCCACCAGGTCGTGCTGCCCGGGTTCGGCCACACGACCAGTTTCTGGGCGGAGCAGCCGCGAGCCGGCAGCCGACTCGTCAGCAGGTTCTTCGACAGTGGCGAGGTCGACGACTCGCTCTACAAGCCTGCGCGCGTCGACTTCACGCCCGAGGTCACGCAGACCGCGCTCGGCAAGGGCATCGCGGGCACGATGGTCGGCCTCGCGTTCCTCGCCGTTCTCTCGCTGTTGTGGATGCCTCGCCGTGTGCACAAGCGAGGACGTTTGGGACGCAAAGCGAGCGCGACCCTGCGGTCGGTCTATCCGATCGTCCTCGGCATGGGCGGCTGGTTCCTCGGCGTGCTGATCGTCATCACGAGGATGCCGGGCGTCCCGCTCGACGACGAGCTGCTCGCAGTTTTCTCGGTGGGTGTGCCGATCGGCTTGGGCATCTACTTCGCCTGGGTGAACCGCGACTGGTCCGCCGCGACCAAGACCGCGGGCTTCGTGGCGGCAGTCGGGGGCGCCCTCGTCGGTGAGTGGCTGGGGTTCAACGCCGCTGCGGGACTCCTTGCGCTCGTCACCGCGATCGTCGGAGCCGCTGTTGGTGCGAACCTGGCCCTTCTCGTGCGCGACATCGCATGGGAACCGCGGGCCCTCGATCGAGTCGCGGAGGCCAATGCGAAGGAGATGCTGCAGGCGCACCCCTCAACCGGTTGACATGGACGTTCCGCCTCGATGCTCCCGCGATCAGGGAATCTCCACCTCGCTGACCCGGCTGACGGTCGTGCGCTTAGCGATGTAGGTGGGGAGCAGCCGGAGCGCGTCGGCTTCGCTCTCGGCTTCGACCGTCCACCAGATCGCGTGTCCGCCGGAGCGGCACGAGGCGAGGGTGGGACGGTGGCGAAGTGGGCTCTCGTGTCCTCTGAACGCGGCGAAGACGACTCCGCACTCCTGCGGCTCGTGGCGGTGCTCGAGTAGGTACCGGGCCATCGAGTCGAGCTTGCCGCGGAGTGGCTCCGCCGACATCGGGCGCCACCCTGAACACCCACCCTGATCTTTCGACCCGGCGGGCTTATCCCGGTCGGGTGCTCTCCGTTCGGGCGGCGCGCTCGATTGCCCGCGCGAGAGCGACGCGTGACGAGACGTCGAGCTTCCGGTAGATGTTGCGCAGATGCGACTCGACCGTCTTCTTGCTGAGAAACAGCTCCGCTGCGATCTGTGGGTTGGTCTTGCCGTCGACGGCGAGGCGCGCCACCTGCAGCTCGCGTTCCGTGAGCGACTCGAGTGCGGTTCCGTCGGTCTTGCCCGGCCGTGTGCGACGGTGACGGCGATGGCCGAGCTTTCCTAGCTCCCGCTCCGCCTCGTCGCGGTAGCGCAACGCGCCGCACGCTTCGAACGCTGCTGCTGCGCGTTGAAGCTCCGCCACGGCCCGTTCGCCCTGGCCGGCTTTGGCCAGCGCTCGGCCCGCAAGCGTGCGCGAGAGCGCGCCCTCGATGGGGGCTCCGACGTCCTGGGCGGCGTCGGCCGAGGCGAGTGCGCGTTCGATCGCGCGCGAGGTGTCCCCGGAGGAGAGAGCTACGGCGGCGGCGGCACGATCGGCCCAGGCGGTAGCGAGGGGAAGCCGCACGGCCGCTGCCGTAGCCTCGGCCAGCCCAGCTGCGCGCTCGGCCTCGCTGCGGCGATCCAGCGCCAGCCAACAGTTCGTGAGCAGCTCGAGGCAGTACGCCCTCCAGCCGCCGGGGATCAGCGTCAACTCCTCACCGCCGGCGCGGCCGAGGAGCAGCTCGACGGCGCGGTCCGGTTGCCCGGTTTCGAGCAGGACGCCGGCAAGCCTTACCGCAGCCCAGGCCGGGACGAAGCCTTCGTCGAGGTGGCGCGTGAGCTCGACGCCTTCCTCCGCGGTGGCGAGCGCGATGTCGAGATCGCCGACGGCGACTGCGACGACGGAGCGGTTGAAGAGGTTCCCGGCGAGAGCCGGCGGGGATCCGAGCAGGCGCCCGGCCTCGATGGCGCCGTCCAGGAGCTCGGCAGCCTCGGCCAGCTTGGCGCGGACGTACCAGATCCGGGGCAGGATCGAGTACAGGCGGAACAAGGGATCGCCTCGCCCAGTTGCGCGAGCGAGCGCGAGGGCCCGACTCGCGTGCGCGTCGGCCTCGGCATAGAGGTCGAGGTAGATCTCAGCCGCGGCGAGCCAGGCCGCCGCGTCCGGGCGGAGCGAGAGCTCGTCGTCGGAGAGCTCATCCACAAGCGCTGCGGCTTCGGCGCGATGGGATCGAGCTGTTTCGGTGGGTCCGGTCATGGCGTCCGCCAGCGCGGGCATCGCCAGCGCCGCTGCCATGAGGGCTGCATCCCCCAGCGTCTTCGCGTCGCCGACGGCGCGCCCGGCCCAGTGGTGCATCGCCTCGTATCTCGAGCGGTAGAACTCGTTGAGCGTCAGCTCGATCAGCAGCTCGGCGGACTCTACCGAGGCCGGCTCCGGCAGGCCGCGAAGAGCGCTCACCAGACGCGCGTGGGCCTGCTCGTATCGCCCGAGCTGCCGCTCCACCCTGGCGCAGGCCGTCGCGACTGTCGTGCAGAGGGCGCTCGACCGCTCTGGGACGATCGCGACCGCCTCCAGCAGCGCTTGATGACCGTCGGCGAAATGGCCCGCGGCCGACAACGCCTCGGCACGTGCGAGCAGAAGCTCGACACGGTCCTGCGCGGGCGCGGTCTGCGGAAGCAACTGCAGCGCGCCGTCGAACCAGTGCGCAGCGCTTTCGGGCGCGAGCCGTGTTGCTGTCTCGCCCGCCTCACGCAGGACGGCGACGGCGGCGATGTCGCCCTGCCGCGCCGACCGCTCGACGTGGTGGGCGCGCGCCGCAGCCGGCGCCCCCCGCGTCGCGAGCGTCTCGGCGCAGCGCACGTGTGCGCCCAGCCGCCAGCCGGCGGGCGCGGCCTCGTAGACCGCCCGTCGGACGAGCGGATGCCGGAAGCGGAAGCGTCGAGGCATGTCGGTCGAGCGAACGAGATCGAGCCGCAGGAGCTCGTCGATCGCGTCCATGGCCGCAACCTCGGACGAGGCCGCCGCGGCCGCCGCCAGCTCGGGCTCGAAGGGATCGCCCGCCACTGCTGCTCCTTCGAGCAGGAGGCGTGTCTCCTCCGACAGCAGGGCCAGCTCTTCGCTCAGCGCCGCGGCGACGGCGGGGGGAACGCCGAGGCCGGCCGGCGAAAGCTCGGAAGCGGCGGCGGTCCCACCGTCGTGCTCACGCCCACGGGCGAGCTGCTCGAGGTAGAAGGGGTTGCCGCCGCTCTCCTCGTAGAGGACAGCCGCGCCGGCGCTGTCGACGGCGTCGCCCAAGAACTCTCGAGCCTCGACGGGCGTCAACGGGCCGAGCTCGATGCGGCTCAGCGCCGCCGCACGATGCGCCCGCTCGAGCGCTGAGGCCAATCGCTGTGGCATCTGACGCGGACGCATGGCCAGGGTGATGAGCACCGCGGCAGCCGGCGGCCGGCGGAGCAGCGCCCCGAGCAGTTCGACCGACGCGGGATCGGCCCAGTGGAAGTCGTCGAGCACGAGCAGGAGAGGCTTCCGGGTCGCAAGCTGCTCGAGCAGCCCTCGCACGGCACGGTGGCTGCGATAGCGCTCGTGCTGGTGCGCCACCTGGCGGCCGGCCGCGAGCGGTGACAGCGACGGGAAGACGTGCGCGAGCTCTGCCTGGACGTCGTCGTCGAGCAGCGCGAGCCGCTCCGGCCCCAGGCTCTCGACGTACTCGTCCAGCGCATCGACGAAGACGGAGAAGGGCAGGTCTTGCTCCAGCTCGGATGCCGAGCCCGAGAGGACGAGGTGGGCGCGTTGCTCGGCGCGGGCGGCGAATTCCCTGAGCAGTCGCGTCTTGCCGATCCCCGCTTCACCCACCAGCTCGAACGCGCCCGGCCGGCCCCGATCGAGCTCGTCGAGGACCTGCTCGAGCGCAGAGAGCTCGTGGGCACGCCCGACGAGGTGCTCCGTACGCGGCGCCATGTTCCTCCTTCTTGGCGAGCATAGAGCTCAGGCGCTTCGGAGCAAAGATCAGGGTGTGCGTTCAGGGTGCCGCCCGATGTCGGCGCAGCCGCACGGTGCGAAGGTCGACCCATGTCTCGTTACACAGCACAACTTGAACGAGGGCCCGAACCCTCGCCGGCAGTGCCGCCGTCGCAGGCCGCTGCCCGCCCGTCGGGATGGACCGGGGGCCGCATCACGGCGCTCGTCATCGGCGCGCTGCTCGTGCTGATCTCGTTGGCCCTGCTCGGCGGCGGAGGAATGGGCCTGTGGGCCGACCTCACCCAGCGCGACGCCGGCTACGTCACGACCGGCGTCCACGAGTTCTCGACCTCCGGATCGGCATTGACGACCGAGCCGACCCAGCTCGGTTCGGCGGGGATCGGCTGGCTGTATTCGCCGAGCCTGCTCGGCAAGCTACGGATCCGGGTCACGCCCGTGAGCCCCGGGCGGCCGCTGTTCGTCGGTATCGGCCGGTCCGCCGACGTCGATCGCTACCTCGCCGGTGTGGAGCACACCGTCATTTCGGACTTCTTCGAGGACAAGGTGGAGGCCGTCGGCGGCGGCGCGCCCCGATCCGCCCCCGGAACGCAACACTTCTGGGTCGCGTCCTCCACCGGCTCCGGTGCGCGGAACCTCGTGTGGAACCCGACCAACGGGTCGTGGACAGTCGTGGTGATGAACGCCGACACGCGACCCGGCGTCGACGTGCGGGCGGACCTGGGAGCTCGGATGCCGGAGGTGCTGTGGATCGCCCTCGGCTTGCTCGGGGCAGGGGCGGTCTTCGTCACCGGCGGCGTGCTGCTGATCGCGGCTGCAATTCGCGGCCGCCGCGGGCCTGATACGACAAACGAAAGGAGCAGCCATGCAGAGCGTTGAGGAGGCCGCATCTGCGTTCCTGGCCAACAAGCGCGTCGCGGTCACCGGCGTGTCGCGCACGCCGAAGACGCACGGGAGCAACAACGTGTACCGGCGGTTGCGCGAGCGCGGCTACGACGTCTTCGCCGTCAACCCGAACACCGATCGGGTCGAGGGGGACCGGTGCTACCCCGATCTTGAATCGATCCCGGGCGGCGTCGAGGCGGTGGTGATCGGCACTCGGCCCGAGATCGCGGAGGACACGATGCGCGAGTGCGCCGAGCTCGGCATCAAGCACGTGTGGATGCATCGCGGCCCCGGCGCAGGCAGCGTCTCGGACGCTGCCACCGCGTACGGCCGGCAGCGCGGCATCACCGTGATCGACGGAGGCTGTCCGTTGATGTTCGCGCCCGTCTCCGATTTCGGGCACAGGCTGATGCGCGTCGTGTACGCCGGGAAAGTGCCGAAGCAGGTGTGAACCAGGGCGGCGCGACCGCGTCGCCGAGAGAAAGGAGAAGACGATGTTCGAGGTGACTGCACGACTGAAGGTCCGCGAGGGCGAGCTCGACGGCTTCAAGCAGCAAGCCGCCGAAATGATGCGGCAGACGAGAGAGAAGGACACGAAGACGCTCCGCTACGACTGGTTCATCAGCGACGACGGAGCCCAGTGCGAGGTCCGGGAGGGCTACGTGGACGCCAACGGTCTGCTCGAGCATGCCCACCACGTTGCGGAGGCCAGGGAGAAGCTCTTCCGTGACTACGCGTACGACCACGACATGACGCTCTACGGCGAACCCTCGCCGGCGCTCGCCGAGTTGATCGAGAGGCTGGCGGGACACGTCGAGTTCAACCGGTACTTCTTGTTACAGGGACTGGACAGCGACATCCGGGTTCTGCACGAGGTCCCCGCATAAGGCGATGGCATTTCCCGTCACATTGGACGTGGAGCGCCCGCCCGCCTTCCAGCGTGCCCACGTGTTCCTCCGCGTCGCCCTGCTGGTGGTCATCGGCTGGATCGGTCATCCGATCGGGCTGCTCTGGCTGGGCCTTCCCGTGGTCGCCGCGATCCTGGTGTCGCAGAAGGGCGGGCAGCGCTACCTGGACGAGGACGGCCCGACTGCAACCCGCGTCCTCAACTGGATCCTCGACCTCGTCGCCTACCTGGCGCTGCTCACCGACCAGCTGCCCGGTCGAGGCGGACCTCCGGTTCGCTTCCAAGCCGACCGTTCGGGCTCGCCGACGGTGGGCTCCGCGCTGCTGCGCATCCTCTACGCGATCCCAAGCCTGATTGTGCTCGCGATCCTCACGTTCGTCGGCGCGATCGTCTGGGTGACGGCCGTCGTCCTCGTTCTCGTCAACGAGAAATATCCGGACAGCTTGTGGCGATTCCTCCTCGGACTCGTCCGTTGGGAGGCGTGCCTGCTTGCCTACCTCGCCTCGCTTGTCGACAGCTACCCGCCGTTCGCGCTCGAGACAGGCTCCGTGTCTCCTGCCGCACGGTCGAGCTAGCGATGTCTTTTGCTGCCGACCTCTTTTACGAGGAAACGGGCGAGGGCGTACCGATCCTTCTGATTCACCCTGCCGGGGCGACGGCCTCGACCTGGGGCTCCGCGGCGGAGGAGCTCGCTCGGATCGGACGGGTCATCGCCTACGACCGCCGGGGTTACGCCCGATCCGGTGGCGAACCGGTGCGCTCGATCTCAACGCATACGGCCGACGCCGCGGCGATTCTGGAGCATCTGGGGACCCCGCCCGCCGTTGTGGTCGGAACGAGCGCCGGGGCGGCAATCGCGGTCGACCTGGCGGTGCGTCGTCCAGACCTCGTGCAGGTGGTCGTCGCCCATGAGTTCCCGTGGCGGTTCACGCGTCACCTTCCTACCGTTTCGCAGGTCAGGGCGCTGGCCACGGTCGGATCGCTAACTCTCCGCGGTCGGCAGAGCGACGCCGCCGAGGCATTGCTGCGCTCCGCCTACACCTACCGTGACGGTGGAACCGCGTGGGACGCCTTTCCCCAAGAGTGGCGACGGGCTGCCAGGGAAAACGCCGGGGCAGCACTTGCGGACTTCCGCAACTCCATCGGCGACTATCCATCCCCCACGGATCTCGCGGGCATCGAGGTCCCCGTCGTGTGCAGCTACGGGGCACGGAGCCCCGACAGCATGGTCGGCCTCATCCGATCGCTCGCCTCGGCCATCCCCACTGCGACAACTCGTCAAATTGACGGGGCCGGCCACGCAGCCCCCTTCGACGCAACGACCAACTTCGTGCAGCTGATCGCCGACACCATCACCAGCGAAAGGAGCCTACTCATGACCGTTTCAGCAAACGAGCAGAAGACCATGAAGCGCGTCGTCGTCGACCACTTCGGCGGGCCCGAGGTCCTGACGGTGGTGGAGGACGACGTTCCCCGACCGGGGCCGGGCGAGGTGCGCGTCAGGGTCCTTGCCGCCGGCGTGTCCTACACCGACGCACTGCTGCGCGCCGGCACCTATCTGGGCGTGCCGAAGCCGCCGTTCACGCCCGGCTACGAGCTCGTGGGCGTCGTCGAGGAGCTGGGCCCGGGCTGCTCGCGGCTGCGCGTCGGAGACCGCATCGGTGCGCTGACGGTGTGGGGCGCCGACGCGGAGCGCGTGTGCGTGCCGGAAGCGAACGCGGTCGAGGTGCCCGAAGACCTCGACCCGGCGGAAGTGCTGAGCCTCGTGTTCACCTATATGACCGCCTACCAGCTGCTGCATCGCACGGCGATGGTGAGGCGCGGCGAGACGGTGCTCGTCCACGGTGCGGCCGGAAGGGTGGGCACCGCGGTGCTCGAGCTGGGAGCGGTCGCGGGGCTACGCCTCTACGGGACTTGTTCAGCCCGCGACCGGGCCGCGGTCGAGCGGCTCGGTGCGGTAGCAATCGACTATCAGAGCGAGGACTTCCTAGCGCGGGTGCGCGAGCTGCCCGGGAAAGGCGTCGACGTCGTCCTCGACGGGCTCGGCGGCGCGCTTTCGCTGCGCTCCTTCCGCGCGCTGCGGCCCGGCGGACGGCTTGTCGTCTACGGCCACTCCTCAACGATCTCGCACGGGCGCAGGAGCTGGCGGGGTTGGATCGAGTGGTATGCGGCGACGGCGAGCGTTGCGCTCTGGGGCATGCTCTCGCCCCGCCGGCGGGTGTTCGCCTACCGGATCCAGAAGCTGCGCGAAGGTCACCAAGTGCTTCCGATGGGTGCTCGGCGACCGCTTCCCGTCGGTGGAGGTCCCCGCAACGCGGAGTGGTTCCGGGAGGACTTCCGGGCCTTGCTCGAGCTACTGCGTGAGCGCAAGATCCAGCCGATCGTGGCCGAGCGCCTGCCACTCACTGAGGCGCGCCGCGCGCACGAGCTGCTGGAGAGCTCGGCGGCGAAGGGGAAGCTCGTGCTCGTCCCATAAGGCGGCGAGGCGCTCGGGGATGGCGCGCGTCGTCCGTTCTCGACGGTCGGATGTGCGCGTCTCAGAGTCGTCGCGTCGAGTTGGTAGTGGCCGGGCGTTGACTCGACCGTGAGCCCGACGGACTCGAGTCGGCGGATGAACTCGTGGACGTCCTTTCTCATTTCGCCGCCTCTTCGCCGGCCGCCGATGGCGATGGCCCGGATGTGTCTTTCTGTTCGCCGCCGGTCACCGACACTCCGCTTGACGTCTCTGAGGCCGCGCACGAAGATTGAGCCACTTGCGGCAAAGAGGGGAGCTCCATGACGGGCAACAGCAGACGAATGCTGCTACTGCAGCTGGGCGGCGTCACGCTGGTTGGGCTGTGCGCGCTGCTTGTAACGGCGGCGCTGCCAGCGGGTGCCAAGCCGCCACTAGGCCTGATCGTCTTCGAGAGTGATCGCGGCGGCCAGCTCGATCTCTGGACGATGCGCCCCGACGGCTCGAATCAGGTCAGGCTGACGAACGACAAGGCCGACGACGAGTTTCCCACCTGGTCGCCGGACGGGAAGAAGATCGCCTGGACGCGCGGCGGCGGGGTGGACCCGGCGGGTGAGCTGTGGATCATGAACGCCGACGGCACTCACAAGCGGCAGATCACCTTCAATTCGTTCGCGGACGCCGGCGCATCGTTTTCACCCGACGGGACGAGACTCGCTTTTCGTTCGATCCGTAATGGGAACCGCGACGTCTACGTGATCAACGTCGACGGAACGGGCGAGCAGCGGCTGACGGACGCTCCGGGGTTCGACGCGATCGCCGACTGGTCGCCCGACGGCACGAAGATCTCGTTCACGAGCGACCGTAGCGGCGCCTGCGCGATCTACACGATGAGCCCCGATGGCAGCAGCGTCCAGAAGCTGACGCCGGATTCGATGCAGGCAGGTGTTGCCGCTTGGTCGCCGGACGGCAGTCGGCTCATCTTCTCCGACAACTTCTGCGCGACCGTCGAGAGCGATCTCTTCGTGATGAACGGCAACGGGAGCGGCATCACGCAAGTCACGGACAGCGCCGAGAACGAACTGTCGAAGGCGTGGTCGCCGGGTGGCGACAGCGTCGTCGCAGACTTTGCGACGCTCACGCAGGCCGCCTTGCACAAAGGCGACATCGCAGTCGTCACAGTGGATGGCGGTACAACGACGAATCTGACCAATACGCCGGGAATCAACGAAGCGCACCCGGAGTGGTCATCGCACTAAAGGAAGCAGATCGTCCGCTACGAAGGCCCGCTACGGCGGGTCTTCTCCATTAGGTGGGCGCTGGCCGGCCTTGACGCGTCCGCGCGGGCGGAGGAAGCTCCCAACGAGGAGGTTCGCTTCGACGCGAGTCCTGATCGTCAACCCCCCTTCGCCCGAGCAGCTCGGCGCGCCGCTGCTCGGGCTCCAGTACGTGGCGGCCTCGCTCCTCGCCGAAGGCCACGAGGTGCGGGTGATCGACGCGGCGGCGCGCCACCTCCGCTTGAGCGAGGACGAGATCGTGTCCGAGGCGGACGCCTTCGGGCCGGACGTCGTGGGCGTCTCGCTCTTCACGCGCTGGGTGTGGCACGCGTACCGCCTCGTGGAGCGGCTGCGCGGCCGCGTGCCGCTCCTCGTCGCGGGGGGCGCGCACACGACCGTGCGGCCCGAGGAGGTCCTCGCGCACGGCTTCGACGTCGCGGTCGTCGGGGAGGCCGAGCACGCGTTCCCGGCGCTCGTCGAGCAGCTCGAGCGCGGCGAGCGCCCGGCCGGCGTGGTCGGAGGCGGGCTCGTCGAGGACCTCGACGCGCTGCCGTTCCCGCAGGCCGCCCAGCACCTCTTCGAGCCCAGTTGGTACGACGCCGCCGGCCGGGAGGTGATCCCGGGCGGGATCCTCACGAGCCGCGGCTGCCCGGCCCGTTGCACGTTCTGCGCCAACTACGTCACCGGGCGGACGTTCCGCTATCGCTCCTCGGAGAGCGTGGTCGCCGAGGTGAACGCCTACCACTCCCGCTACGGGACGACGTTCTTCCCGTGCTGGGACGACGCGTTGACCGCGAACCGGGTGCGCCTCTACGAGCTCTGCGCCGTCCTCGAGGAGCGCTGCGAGTTCCCGTTCACGTGGAGCGCGATCACCCGGGCGAACATGGTGAAGCCTGAGCTCCTGGCTGCCATGCGGCGCGCCGGGCTGGTCCATGTGAACTTCGGCGTCGAGAGCGGCGACGACGACATCCTCCGCGCGATCAAGAAGGGTCTCAAGACCGACCACGTCGTACGTGCGCTCGAGTGGGCCAAGGAGGCGGGCCTCTCGACCGCGTGCAACTTCATGCTCGGCTTCCCACAAGAGACGCCGGCCGCGCTCGAGCGGACGCTCCGGTTCATGCAGAGGATCGCGCCGCTCGTGGACACGTTCTCGACGCTCGGCGTCCTCGTGCCGTTCCCCGGGACCCCGCTCTACGAGGACTTCCACCTCGAGTACAGGTTCACGGACTGGTGGCTCCGCGAGGAGTGCAGCCGCTACGACCCGCCGCCGCCGATCGGCGACTTCGACCGCTTCTACCGCCACTACGTGGACGACGCGAACCTCGAGCTCGACTTCTTCCGCTACTCGGACGCGATGCGCGAGCTCATGCGGGAGTGCATGCGCTTCAAGGCCGAGCACAACCTGCGCAAGATGGGCCTCCTCGAGGATCCTGTCTTCCAGCCGGCGCCGGTCGCGTGAGCGTCGGCTGGGACAGCCCGCGCACGGCCGCGCTCTACGAGCGCTTCAACGCGGGCCACGGCCGGTACCGCGAGGCGAACGAGGCGCTCGTCAAGCATGCCTCGCTTGCGGGCGACCTCTCCGTCCTCGACGTGGCCGCCGGGACGGGGCGGACGGCGGAGGCGGCGCTTGCGTCGCTGGGCGACGGCGCACGGGTCGTCTGCTTCGAGCCCGCGCGGGCGATGCGCAAGGCCGGGGAGGAGCGGCTCACGGATCCGCGAGTGTCGTGGACGGGCTCGCTGCCGGAGCGGAGCTTCGATCGCGTGCTCTGCGGCGCGGCGATCTGGCAGCTTGAGCCCTTCGGCGCAGGGGTCGAGCAGCTCGCGGCGCGCGTGGCGCCGGGCGGGGCGGTCTGTTTCACGATCCCCGCGCTCTACCTGGGCGAGGGCGACGAGCCGGGCGGCGGGGATGACCCGCTCCTCGTCGGGCTCTACGCGCGCCTGCCGGCGGGAGGCCCCGCGCCGTCCTTCGAGCCGCTCCCGGATGCACGGGGCGTCGAGGCGCTGCTCGCAGAGCGCGGTCTCCGGCCGGAGCGCTGGAGCTTCGTTCGGCGGATGACGCAGCCCGAGCTCCGCGACTGGCTCGCGATCTCGCCGCTCACGGACCGGCTCCTGGCCGGCCTCGACGCGGACGAGCGGGTCGGCGCCCTCGCCGAGGCGTACGCGGGGGTGGACGCGGCGTCCTGGCGCTGGGAGCATTGGCGCGGGTGGACGGCATGGCGACCGCGCTGACCGCCGCGTTCCGGACGATCGAGCTGCGGGAGTCGTCGCGCGCGGACGTCCACGGGCACGCCGAGGAGAACGGTTACGTCTTCGTGCGCGGCCTGCTCGACGCGGAGCCGGTGCTCGCGCTGCGCCGGCGTGTCGTGGCCGTTTGCGCCGGGCTCGGCTGGCTCGACGGCGACGGCGTGGCGCGCGAGGGCGTGCGGCTCGGCGCCTACAACCACCACTGGACCACGCTGCAGGGCGAGATGGCGAGGACGCCGGAGCTCCAGGCCCTCGGCTCCGATCCCGCCGTCTACGACCTGATGGAGCGGATCCTCGGCGGCCGCGTGCGAGGGGGCGTCGGCGCCGTCTGCCGCGTGATGTCGCCAACCGCGGGCGATCTTGCGACCCCGCCGCACCAGGATCGCAACTTCATCGAGCGCGAGAACGCGTTCTGGACGATCTGGATCCCGCTCGGCGACTGCCAACGGCGCCTCGGCGGCCTCGCGGTGCTCCCGCGGTCTCATCGCGAGGGCCTCCGGGAGCACGGCGACGGCCACACGGTCGACGTCCCCGAGGACGCGGTGTGGGCGACGGCCGACTACGCCTGCGGCGACGCGCTCGCGTTCCACTGCCTCACGGTGCACCGCGCGTGCCCGAACCTGACGCGCGACCGCGTGCGCGTCTCGGCCGACTTCCGCTACGAGCCGGCCGGGAGGCCGAAGGCGGGGGCGTCGAGCACGTTCGACCCGAAGATCTCGCCGCGGACGACCGGTCCGACGGGCACGTAGGGCGGCGCGTAGCTCGGCACGGGGCCGCTCGCGACGAGGTTCTGCACGGTCGTGTGCTGGAACCAGTCGTCGAAGCTCTTCTCGTACCACGTGGCGTAGCGCTTGATCGCCGCCACCGCGCCGGGCTCCTTGAGGCGCGGCTTCAGGAGCTCGGAGAGCGCCTCGCTCTGCGCGGCGGCCGACATCCCGACCGAGCCGTGGGAGGTGCCGTCCTTCATGCGCACGGGCTCGAGGGCGGTCGGCGGCGCCTCGGGGCCGGGCACCGCGGCGAACGCGCGCAGGGCGTCGGGAAGCGACAGGTTGTAGCCCGTGACCCAGCCGCGCCAGCCCTCCCACGAGACGCCGGCGAAGGCCGCGGCGACGTCCTCTGGGGCGCCGGCCTGGAAGAGCGCGTCCTGCACGGCGGGGAGGAACGTGAACTCGGAGTTGAGCGTCCCCGGTGCGACGAACACCGTGCCGCCGTTCACCTCGGCACCGCCGACGCCCGCGGACGAGGCCCACTGGTCGACCCCCTTCGAGATCGCGTCCTGGGCGGCCTCGACGAAGCCGGCCCAGCTTCCCTCGTCCGGCGGGGAGACGTCATTTCCCGTGGCGAGTGCGACGCGCGGAGCCACGAGCGCCACGAGCGTCGCCGCGGCGGCCGCGAGGAAGTCCTTCCGCTCGAGGCCCGACTCGTCCGTGCCGGTGGGTTCGACCACTTCGTGGCGATTCTCATACACACGAGCCGCGAAGACAACCCTCGGCGCTCGCGGCGCGCAGGGCGCCCGCGCTGTTACACCGCGGGGCGCCCGGCCGTGGTCGCGCTCGTGCGCGCCCTCGGCGCCTATGGGTGATCAGCCGGCGCGCGCGACCGCCACGCCCGACCAATCTGCCGCAACATCTGCGGGTACACGATCACGTGGCGGAATGGCCTGATCGCAGCCATGTAGCCGGTTCCGAGCAGTCCGTTGGGCCTCACGTAAACGGCCAGCTGGCCGCGGTAGCTGCCCGTCCCGTCCGGCACCCAGCCGACATGCAGCACGCCGCGCATGGTCCGGTTGGCGATCTCCGCCGCCCACTCGTCGTCGAGCAGGTAGACCGAGGTAAAGGGGAGCGCGGCGAAGTCTGGGCCCGGCGGGGCGGCGCGCAGATCCGCCGGCAACCGGTCGCGGAGCGTCGACGCCCCGGAGCCGGCATCCGGGCTGTCCCACCCGAGCAGCTCGCCGACCTTCCACCGGATCGCCCAGAGCATGCGCACCGAGCGGGGCGAGCCGCGCGACGGGTCGCCCGAGGCGATCAGGTGCACGAGCCGATGGAAGTCGTCCGCGCCGCCTGGCGTCGGCAGCGCCCACACATCCTCGAGCCGGAAGTCCTGGGTGAGCTCGTGGATGCGCCACGGGCGGGAGGTTTGCGCCGTATTCGGAAGTCTCACGGACACCTCCGTAGTCTGGCGCGTCTGCTCCGCCGCCCGGTGTCAACCGACGCAGCGAGGCCTTGGAATTCAGGGTCCCCTGGATCCGGACCATCCACGGTCGCATCATTCGATCACCGCCCTGGCGATGGCGGGCGGCTCGCGGCCGGAGAGCAGCCACCCGGCCCCGGTAGCGGCCAGCGGCACGCCGACGACGGCGAGGGCGAGGTAGAGGAGCGGGACGTGACTTAGGTAGCCGAGGTCGTCGTAGTACGTCGCAGCGAGGAGGACGTAGGCGCCGGCCACGCCGACGAGCGCGCCGAGGAGGGCGAGTGCGCCGGCGGTGGCGGCCGTCAGCGTGCGGCGGATGCGGGAGGTGGCTCCGGTTGCGGTCAGGGTGCGAAGGTCGCTGGTGCTCTCGCCGCGGATCAGTCCGACGGTCATCGCGAGGATGCCGAGCGCCAGGAGCGCGCCGGCGCCCGTCGCGATGGCCATGACCTTCGCGAACGAGGTCTTTTCTCGCCGCACCTCGATCGTGAGGCCGGCATCGGCGGCGAGCTCGCGGGAGTGTGCGATCTGGTCGCTGGTCAGGGGCCGGCTCGACTCGACCAGCCAGCCGCCCGGAATCTCCTTCCAGCCGTGGCGGCGAAGGCCGTTGGGAGTGATGAAGGCGACGTTCCGCGCGGACAATCCCATGGCGGAGCCGAAGAGGTGCCGGCCGATGTCGATCCTCTGGACGTTGGTGACCGCGAACTCCCTTCGATCCTGGAAGCTCGGGACGACGAGCTCGTTGGTGGGAACGCCGGGAGCGGCGAGGAAGTCCGTGCCAGGATCGATCGTCGCGGGATCGATTCCGAGGTAGCGAAGCATCCCAGGCGTGGCGACAAAGAGCTCTGCTGCGGGGCGATACGAGATCCCTCTCTGCTGATATTTCCTCGTGAGCTCGGTGGTCGGAAGTACGCGGTAGCCGGCGAACGGGTCGAAGAAGGCGGGCGTGCCCGGTTGGAAGACCTTGCGGAGCGGAAGCACGTCTGCAGCTCCGAGCTGGGCGGCTAGGGTTCGGACGCTGGCGGACAGGCGGTTGATCTGGCTCAGTGCCTGCGCGGGGATGACCTCCCGCGTCTTCGGTCGGCCCAGGTAGACCCGGACCTGTCGGTTGGAGAGGTTGGGCGGCTCCGCCGATCTCTTCGCCGCCTCGGCCGAGGCGATGACGACGACCGTCGCTGCGATGCCGAGCGCGAGGGTGACCGCTGCGAGCGCCGCTCCGGAGCGGGCCTGGTAGCGGACGAGGTCTCGTAGCGCCAGTCTCGGTGCGATGGGGAGTCGTCCGGCCAGGGCGGCGAAGATGCGGATCGCCGGCGGGCCGAGGAGGAGGCAGCCGAGGATCGTGGCCGCGATCCCGGCGACGATGAACGGCGGTCTGTCTCGGCTCGAGAGCGCGAGCGAGACGACGCCGACGGCGATCAGGGACGCGGCGGCGATCGCCGCGTGGCGAGCGGGCCGCGGCCTAGGAGGTCGCCCCGAGAGCGCGAGGATGACCGGGAGGCGGGCGACCGTGCGCGCCGGCCACCAGGCGGCGGCGGTTGCCCCGAGGAGTGCCAGGAGAAGGGCCATTGTGAGCACCGCCCAGGGAAGGCCGAGCCGGTCGATGCGATGGTCGACGGCGGATTCGAGCGTCGGGGCGAACGCCAGCCAGAGTGCGAGTCCGACGATCGTCCCGGCGAGCGCGGCGATCGCCCCGACGACGGCGCCGTTGGTGAGCAGCACGAGGCGCAGGTGCTTCCGCGTGGCGCCGACGGCGGCGAGCATGCCGAGCTGGCGGAGCCGCCGCTGGGCGACGACCGCGAACCCAGCGGCGGCGACCAGCGAGGCGAGGAGGAGGAAGACGGTGGCGACCGAGAACATCGCCAGCGTGTCCGCCGCCTGCTTGTGCGGCCGACTCTCGGAGCCCGTGAACGCGGACTGGCTCCTCTCGCCCAGCGATCGCCGGAAGGAATCGAGCGACCCGGCGCTCGCGTCGATCAGAACCGTGACGTGGTCGGGCGCCCCCGCGGACGAGGGGGAGACGAGCGCGAACTCGTCGCTCAGCTTGCGCGGGTTCTCGACGATCCCGACGACGGTCCGGCGCCGGCCGTCGAGCGCCAGCGTCGAGCCGAGCTCGAGCCGGAGGAGCGTCGTAACCCCGTCGGTGACGGCGACCTGGCCCGGCCCGGTCGGATAGCTGCCCCGGCGGAGGGCAAGGAGCTCGCTGCCGTAGGCGCCGTGCGGGTCCTGGGCGCGGAAGTCGACGGTCTCGACGCCGCCGGGGACAGGCACCGAGCGTTGGCCGATGACGTCAATCGTCCCGAACCATCTCCTGGCGGAGGCGAGCTCGGCCTCCACCTTGCGGGGATGGGTGCCGTCGAACTGGAGCAGGTAATTGGCCGAGCCGTGTTCGGCGTTGTCCGCAGGACTCGTGTTGTAGACAACGGTGATGCTGCCGACCGCGGCGGCGACCGCGACGGTGAGCAGCGTCACCACCAGGATCTGCTGCCGCCACTCGCGGCGGAACATGCGCCCGGCCCAGCGGATCACGGCGCGGCGGGCGGCGACGCCGCCACTTCGGCGTCCGCCGAGCGCAGAAGGATGCGCGACGGCACTCATCGCCGATCGCCCGCCGCGAGCAGCGACTCTGGGCCGGGAGGCGCAGCCGTCTGGTCGACGACCCGGCCGTCGCGGAGGAAGATGACGCGGTCGGCCCACGAGGCCAGCTGCGCCTCGTGGGTGACGACGACACCCGCGACGCCCCGGTGCGTGGCCGCCCGCAGCAGGCGCATAACAGCCTCGCCGTTTACGGAGTCGAGCGCGCCGGTCGGCTCGTCCGCGAGTAGCAGCCCGCGCTTGCCGACGATCGCACGTGCGATCGCGACCCGCTGGCGCTCGCCGCCCGACAGCTCGTCCGGGTAGCGATCGGCGTAATCCGCGACACCGAGTTCCTCCATCGCCTTCAGCCCCGTCTCGCGTGCGGCCTTCGCGCGGACGCCGTCGAGTTCGAGCGGCAGAGTCACGTTCTCGAGAGCAGTCAGCCCCGGGAGCAGGTTGAAGTCCTGGAAGACGTAGCCGATCGACCGGCGTCGCAGCCTCGCCCGTTCCGAGCGCGAGACGGTCGCGAGGTCGACCCCGTTCACGAGCACCTGGCCGCGCGTCAGCTCCTCGAGGCTGCCGGCGATCGTCAAGAGGGTGCTCTTGCCGGAGCCGCTCGGCCCCATCACGGCCACCAGCTCGCCAGGTTCCACCGAGAGGTCGACCTCGCTGAGCGCATGGACTTCGGTCGGGCCGGAGCCGTAGATCTTCGATACCTGGCGCAGTTCGAGTGCGTTCGTCATTGCGACACCTCCGTCGCAGGAGTTGGTTCGGGTGAGAGGTCGTCGGCCGCAGCCGCCAGTGGGGCGGACGGCAGCTGCTTCAAGCGGACGTCGGCGGCATCCAGCCAGCGGACGATCGCTTCGAGCCGGAAGAGCTCCGCATCGGCGACCAGCGCCAGCGGCACGTCGTCCTGCGCGGCCTCGGCCTTGATCCGGGTGTAGCGCTGCATGACCTCGATCACGTGCCGGCGGTGCACCTGCAGGATCTCGTGGACGTCGATCCCGGGAACCTGTAGAGCGACGAGTACCTTGATCACGAGCTCGTCGCGCGGCGGAGGAACAAGCTCGGGCGGCGTCCGAAGCCAACCGGCCAGCTCGTGGGCGCCGGCGGTGGTGATCCGGTACCGCTTCTGCTTCTGCGACCGTTCGCCCCCGCCATCGGCCGCGACGAGCCCGTCCCGCTCGAGGCGCTGCAGGGTCGTGTACACCTGCCCGACGTTCAGCGGCCAGACCTTGCCCGTCCGCGCCTCGAACTCGTTCTGCAGCCGCAGGCCGTACTTCGGTTTCTTGCTCAAGAGGGCCAGGAGGGCATGGGGGACGCTCATTGACCGCTCCTCGACGTGAACATACTGAGTATGTATACCAGGTATATAGTGCCGGTGCAAGTGAACCCTGCGAAGGCGAACCTGGCCGGCTAGCCCCGCGGGCCGGATGCCCATCAGGCGCGTTCAGCCGGATTGTGGCGCAGGCTGAGGGATCTGTCCGCCTGCGCTCGCGCGCGCGCGGTGCCGGTAGAAGACGCGCTTGACGAGCTCCGCTGCGACCACGTAGGCGGCGGTGATCGCGAGCAGCGTCAGCAGGAGCATCGCGGATAACGGGGTGAACCCGAGCTCGTGACCCAGCCAGCCGCTGTAGGGGAGGGCGAGGGTGAGCGCCGCGAGCGCGGTCGAGCTGATCAGAAGCGCGCGTCCGGGGCGGCTGCGGAAGAACGGCCGAGGAGATGGGGCGCCCGTGCGGGCCGAGGTGATGCGGACGAGCTGAGCCGATGCGTCGGGAGGCGCAGCTGTGGCACTCCACTGCACGACCAGAGTGCGCCGGCCTCAGCGACTGACGACCATCTGGCCTCACGTGGCGTCTTTAGGAGGTGCTTCGTCGGAGTTGGCGAGACAGCGATGCGCGTGGCTGCCGGTCAACCCCGTTTATGAATGAGCATCTCTTGCGGCTGCTGCAGCCGCACTCGTCTCCCCCCGAACGCGGTCACCCGAGCCGGAATGGTCCGCAGGCCCGGCACGCGGAGCATGACTCGCACCGGAAGTGGGACGCGCATCGGTCGGCCAGACTCCAGAGTCTTGATGATTCGCTCCTGTTGCGACGCCTGAAAGCGCTGCACGAGCCGCGTCATTCTCTCACGGCGCCTCTGAACTTCCGCGAGCTGGCTCTCCTGAACACGTCCGATGCGCAGGGGCTCGACCAGGACATTGGCGGCTTCGACCGCATCGGCGATCGCGCAGTTGATGCCTACTCCAGCCACCGGCAGCATGACGTGAGCGGCGTCGCCGAGCACCAGCAATCCCGGACGGTGCCACCGCCGCAGCCGGTCCGCCTCGACTGAAAGCACGTTGACGCGGTGCCAGTCGTCGAGTATTCGAACGCGGTCGCCCAGCCAGGGGACGGTTGATGCAATCGCATCTTGGAGGGCATCCAGACCCTCCTTCTTGAATCGTTGATAGCCGCCTTTCGGAAGCACGACTCCCAGCTGCCATTCGTCGGTTCGGCCGAGCGCCACAACCGCCTGCCGGAGTCCAAAATAGATCGTCGCCTCCTCGGGGTGGTCATCCGGCCGTCGTGGAAGCCGGACCCAGATCACCTCCATCGGTCCCGACTGGCTGATCGGCTCGAGTTGCGCAAGTTTGCGGATTCGCGAAAACCTTCCGTCGGTCGCGACCCTCCATCCTCCTCGATCAGCTGCTGGACTCTGGCGCCCATCACGATCTCGAACTGCGGAGACTTCTTCGCCTCGCCGGCAAGGAACTCCAAGAAGCGCGACTGGGGCATGATCATCATGTACGGAAAGGGCGTCGGTAGCCGGTCGAAGGCCAATCCGGTGTACGTCCCCGCTGGCGTGACGGTCCGAAATGCTCGCGCCTTCACATGTGGCAGTTCGTGCAGCCGCTCGGCGACGCCGATCTGATCGAGCACCTCGAGAGTCGAAGGGTGAACCGTGTCGCCGCGAAAATCGCGGTCGAAGTCTCGGTGTGCCTCAAGCAGCATCACCCGAATGCCGGCGCGCGCCAGAAGGAGTGACAACATCACACCGGCAGGCCCAGCGCCGACAACGCAGCAGGTCGTTTCTCGCAGTTCGGGACTCGGCATCTTCGAATCGCAGCGATCTGTTTCTTCTTACAGTCCGCGACCGACGGAGGTCGTTTCAGTGGATCTTCCCTTACGGGCCGACGAACTCGTGCAGGCCCAGCCAGCGCTTGTGGTCGTTTCCGGGTGATGCGAAGAATCTTCCGCACAGCCCTCCGCGCCCGCTCATCGCGGCTCCACGAGGCCAGGAGGTGCTCCGTTCCGTCGCACGCGCTAGATGGAACCGAGGAGCGAGCGAGCGCGGCTGGCACTTCTCTAGTCGCTGAACACCTGGGCTGCGCGTGAACCTCGGCCACCGATCCTGAGGAAGTCTCGCTCGGCAGCGTCTGCGGTTGAAATCTAAGCCTCCGAGCCCTTACGGATCGTTGAATCCGTTTTGTGTCCGCTCGCTGATGTCAAGGCCGACAACAGTCTCCCTTTGTCAGGCACTGCGAGTGATCGTGCGGTGCTCTACTTCGCGTACCCGCGGCCGTCCGATGGACTGGCAGGCTTCGTCCAAAGCTGTCTGGCTGAGCCGCCAACTTTCACGTGAATCTTGCGCGCGCCGCCGTGTGTCCTACGCTTCGATGGGCTGTGCAGACGTGGTCACGAGCGCCGAGTTGGAACGGCTGAGCGTGGATGAGATCGTCGCCACGATTCGCTGCCGGCTCGAGGAGCTGAGGCGGGCGGGATGTGACACGCCGCGCTGCCTCGAGCTCGCGTCGCGAACCGACGTCGACCTCGATCGCGCGGCGGATCTCGTCGCGCGAGGGTGCCCGCCCGAGCTCGCGGTGCGGATCCTGCTTTAGAACTCGCTTCGTGGAAGCGAGAACGATCACACCGACGGTTAATGCGCTGCGCGCTTTCTTGGATGCGCACGCTCGCGAATCCGCTTACCGCGCGACGTGTCTAACGGTCGATGGCTACGAGAACGGAGGTGAGTTCGACATGGAGATGACTTCGGCACGAGCGGAGGCCCGTTGGAGGCCGCGGCGGATCATCGTCGTGGGCGCGGTCGGGGGGATGCTCTCCGGGATGATGATGGGCGCGACGGAGATGTTCTACGGGTGGGCTTCGCCCGCGCACACGTTCTGGGATCCGTTGATGGCGATCTGGGCGTGGGTCGGCGGACGCAACCACTTTGGCACGCCGAGCAGTCACGTTGGGCCGATCATCCTCGGCCTCGGCGGGCACATGATGAACGCGATGGCGTTCGGGATCGTGTTCGCCCTCGTCGCTACGGCGTTCGCGACGCTGCTGCGTCGCCGCGGCGCATCCTGGGCCGCCGTCGACTCGATGGCGATCATGCTCGGCGTCGGCTGGGGTCTGCTCGCCTGGGTCGTCATGCGCTACGGGATCCTGCCGCTGCGTGCAGACGCCGAGGCGAACCTGTTCACGAAGGCGGTCGTCAGCCCGCAGTGGACGTGGTGGCTTGCACACGCTGTCCTCGGCATGACGGCCGGGGTGGTCTTCGTCGCGGCTCGGCGAATCGGCGAGCAACCCGTAGGTGTGGCGCAACGACGCGACGAGCTGCGAACCGCAGCCTAGCTCGATGCAGGCGGCCGGCTATGGGCCGGCCGCCGCTGCCTTTAGCGCGTCGCGGATCCAGCTTTCCTGCGGTTGGCCGGCGAAGCCGGCGTCGGTTCGGTAGACGCGACAGGCTTGCACGTAGTCGTGTCGCTGCTCTGCGTGCGGCTCGACGTCGACGCCGTCCACGCGAACGGTCGGCGAGCCGAGGAAGCACATGCGCTGCGCTGTCTCGGGATCGGGAACGTCGACGAGGCGGATGTCGGGCTCGATGCCCAGCTCGGCGCCGATGCGCTCGACCCGCGCCGGAGTGTGCGCGTAGTTCGGGCAGTCTTCGAAGTAGAGGATCTCGACCAGCGGCCTTTTCATCGGATCACCCGCACGTCTGGCCGGAAGGCGGCGACTGCGAACCAGAACGGCTCGTCGAACGGCACCGGCTTGCCGTTCTCTGTCACTCGGGCCGCGCCGACGTCGCGGCCGGAGGCGATCACGCTCTGGTCGAGCGTGGAGGCGACGGTGCCGGTGAAGCGGACGACGAGTGCGTGCCCGCCGACTCTCACCGCGATCGTGCGCCGCTTCGCCAGCGTCGAGAAGGGGATCACGACGGCGTCGGGTCCGCGTTCGAGGAAGACGACGCGCTGCTTGGGCGCCAAGCGCCGGTCGTCCGCATGCGCTGCTCCGAAGAACGGCGGCTTCGAGACGTCGTCGTAGCCGACGTACGGGTTCTGGCCGTAGGGGCGCTCATACCCGGTCTGGCGGCTGAGCACGAGGGCGTTGGAGTGGCGCCGGCGGAAGTCCGCCCAGGAGACGATCCGCGCGGGGAGTTGGCGCAGGCGCGTGCCGGTGTAGCGGCCGACGATCGCCTCGCCGCCGAACTGCTGCCACCAGGACTCGGTCCGGCGGTCGTACATGACGAGGTCGGAGTTGCGCAGGTTGCCCGAGACGCCGAAGTCGAGCGTCCTGCCGCCGACGCGGCGGTCGAACGCGATCGCCGTATTGCAGAGCGGGCAAAACGTCACCGCGACCGGCGCGCCGCGGATGTCGTCGTTCGCGATCTCGTGCCAGATGAGGATCTGGAGCGGATAGCCCCGCGTCTCGCCGTGCACAGTCAGTTCGATCACCGGCTCGCGGGGACGGAGGAAGTCGACGCGGTCGGCGGGCGCGAAGTGCGGGTGGTCGATCGCCGGGATCCCGTCCTTGCCCGGCCCGCCGCTGCTGATCTCGGCGAAGGGAACGCTGTGCCGGCCGAAGTCGGTGCGCCAGCCTGCCGCGAGTTCGCTCGGCGGCCGCGTGGCACGCGGTTTGGCGCTTCGCTGCGAGGCGTTCGCCGAGCAGCCGGCGAGCAGCGCCGCCGCGAGCAGGACTGGGACCGGTGTCCTCATCACGAACTTAGATGCGGCTCCGCGAATCTCCGATGCCACTACTCGCATCAAACGAGTTGTGAGCCAGCGGAAGGCGAAGCAGGTCCGGCGGACCGCCAGAGAAGCCGGGCCTCCGAAGCGACCGGCCCGCCGCCGCTGGCCGTGGGCGGCCGCCGCCGTGCTTGCCGCCGGCGCGCTCGTCGGCGGCGTGTTCGCCGCACGCGGCAACGGACCGGCGTCCGCGGTCCAGGTCTCCGGCGGCGGTCTCCAGCTGGCGGGCACCGATCCGGTCACGGGCCGCCACGTCGCGCTCGCCTCTTACGCCGGCAAGCCGATCGTGCTCAACGTCTGGGGCTCGTGGTGCACGGGCTGCCGCGCGGAGGCACATGACCTCGCCACCTTTGCGCGCGCTCACCCGAACGTGCAGACGATCGGGATCGACACGCAGGACACCTCCGCCGGCGCGCGCGACTTCTACCGGCAGTACGGTTGGCAGCATCCGAGCATCGCCGACCCGAACGGGCAGATCGCCGCCAAGCTCGCGCTGCAAGGCACGCCGACGACGTTCTTCCTCGACCGCCGCCACCACGTCGTCGCCCGCATCGTCGGCGCCACGAACCTGGCGGGGTTCGAGCACGGGCTCAAGACCGCTCTCCGGCAGACCTGATGCTCCACTTCGGGCCGGCAGCGTTCGCGGCGGCGTTCGCGGCCGGCTTCGTCTCCTTTTCCTCCCCCTGCGTGCTGCCGCTGATCCCGGGATACCTCTCGTTCGTGTCGGGAGTCGGCTTCGACGAGCTCGGCGCGCGCACACGCCGCGTGACGCTGACGACCGCCGCGTTCGTGCTCGGCTTCACCGCGATGTTCGTCTCGCTCGGGGCCGGCGCAGCGTGGTTCGGGAACGTCCTGCTAACGCACCGCCGCCCGCTCGAGATCGTCGCCGGGACCTTCGTCGCTCTGGCCGGCCTGATCTATGCCGGCATTCCGCTGCCCCGCGCATTGCTCGCGGAACGTCGGCTCGAGTTGCGCAGCGAGCGGAAGACCGCGGCGACCGCGGGCGTCGCCGGCGTTGCCTTCGCGATCGGCTGGACGCCCTGTATCGGCCCGACGCTGGCCGCGATCCTCGCGCTCGCCGCCAGCGACGGTCGTCCCGGTCAGGGAGCGGTGCTGCTCGGCGTCTATTCGCTCGGCCTCGGCGTGCCGTTCCTCCTCTCAGGGCTGGTGTTCACGCGCGCGCTCGGCGTCATCCGGGCGCTCAGGCGGCACTGGCGTGTCGTGTCGCTCACTTCCGGCGCGCTGATGGTCACCTTCGGAGTCCTGCTCGCGACCGGCGAGCTCGTGCGCCTGACTACGCAGCTCTCCCGCTTCGCCGGCTGGCAGATCTGATGAACGTCGAACCCGATATCAGGCTGATGCGCCGCCTCTTGCTTGCCGCGCTCGGGACCGCCGGCGCGTACCGCCTGGTCGCAACGGGTGCAGTCACGATCGACACCGGCATCGGCCGCAGCGTCCGGGCGCTGGGTCCGGTGACGTGGCGGATTGCCGCTCCGCCCGACGTCGTCTTCGACGTCGTCGCGGGTCCGTATCTCGGGCGCACGCCTCGAGCGCTGCGTGACAAGCTCGAAGTCTGGGAACGTGGCAGCGACATGGCGCTCGCCGCGCACTTCACGCCGACGTGTGTCGGCAAGGCGACGACGGTCGAGACAGTCCGGTTCGAAGCGCCGAGCAGGATCGACTTCAGGGTCGTGCGTGGGCCGGTGCCGCACGTCACCGAGTCGTTCGTGCTCAGTCCGATCGAGAGCGGGACCGAATTCAGCTGGTCGGGTGAGCTGGGAACCGACTTCTGGGCGCTCGGACGCTGGTGGGGCAACAAGGTCGCGAGGGCCTGGGAGGCGGCGGTTCGCAAGTCGGTCGAGGCCGTGAGAGTCGAAGCGGAGCGGCGCGCCGGCTCGGGCGACGCGTAATCCTCACGCCCGGCGGCGCGCGAGCGTGGGCGGATGCGCTTCGGTCGCCTCGCGCCAAGCGTCGAGCTGCTCGCGGAGGCGCATGCGGGCGCGGTGGATGCGGCTCTTCGTTGCTGCGAGCGAGAGATCGAGGGCGTCAGCGATCTCCTGGTTCGACCAGCCTTCGATGTCGCGGAGCACGACCGGAACGCGAAGTTCGAGCGGCAGGGCGCGCAATCGTTCGGACAGGAAAGCGCGCAACTCGTCTTCCTCCGCGATGGTTTCCGCGCCGGGCGAGGAGTGGCGCAGGTCCCTGTCCTCGAGCGGTCGTGTCTCGACGCGCTTGCGCCGCGTGCGCTGGAGCGCCTCGTTGACGGCGATCCGGTAGAACCAAGTCGACGGGGCAGCCTGGCCGCGGAAGCGCTGCAGATTGCGCCAGGCCTGCACGAAGGTGTCCTGGGCCGCCTCTTCGACGTCGCGACTGTCTTCGAGCAGCCGGCCGAGTAGCGCGCGCACGCGCCGTTCGGAGCGGCGGACGAGCTCGGCGAACGCCTGCAGGTCGCCCTCGCGGGCGCGCCGCAGAAGCTCCGCGTCGCCGTCGCCGTTCATAGGTTTAGCGATCGCGAATCGATTTGACGGATTCAGGCATCCAAGTGAACGTGGAGACGATCAAGCATCCTTTCCGCGCGACGTGCGCGGAGACGTCGGCCTCTCTTTCGGCGCATCTCGACGGCGAGCTGCGTGGTTTCCAACGGTGGCGGATCCTCCGCCACCTTGCTACGTGCGAACGGTGCCAGGCGGTTCTCCGCTCGCTCCGGGAGACGGTCGAGAATCTGCGTGCACTCGGTCGGAGCGAGCCCGAGCCCGAGCCGGCGCTCGCCGACCGCGTCATCGACCGCATCGTCACCGAACAGTAGATGGCGGCCGCGGCCGGGGACAGCGCGCCGGCGTTCACGCTGCCGGACGAGAACGGTGAGGAGGTTCGCCTCCCGGGCTCGGCGCCGCTGGTGCTCGTCTTCTACCGCGGCGACTGGTGACCGTACTGCAACGGGCAGCTGGTCAGCTATGCCAGGAAATTCGAAACGTTTGCGGAGGCGGGCGCGACTGTGTACGGCATCTCGGTCGACTCGCCGGAGCAGAACCGGGCGCTGATCGCGAAGCTGATCCTGCCCTACTCGCTCCTCTCCGATCCCGACGGTGAGGTGATCGAGCGCTACAGCGTCTGGGACGAGCAGGGGCGGATCGCGCGCCCGTCGATCTTCGCGATCGACCGCGAGGGCGTCGTCCGCTACGTCTACGTCGGGCAGGACTTCGCCGACCGCCCCGGCGACGACGAGGTGCACGCCGCGCTCGAGGCCGCGCAAGGAGAGAAGGAATGAGAGGCGACCCGCCGGCCGGGCTCGACTACCTGCGTGCCTACTACCGGGGCGTCTTCTTCGCGACGGTGGCGCTGAAGGGGCGGCTGGCGAGGCTCGATCCGCCCTGCCGCGAGGCGGTGCGCGAGGTCGGCCGCTACCAGACGATGATCAAGGGCTTCCAGGACGCGCTCGAGCAGACGGTCGAGCTGCACAGGCAGCGGGGCAGCTTGCCTGGCTGAGCTGCCGTGGATCTCGGTTGCGCAGATGCGCGAGGTCGACCGGCTGCTCGTCGACGAGCTCGGGATCTCGCTCCCGCGGCTGATGGAGAACGCCGGCCGCAACCTCGGCCTGCTCGCGCGCGAGCTGCTCGGCGGTGACGCGGCCGGTGCCTCGATCACCGTGCTCGCCGGTCCAGGTGGAAACGGCGGCGGCGGACTCGCGGCCGCGCGCCATCTCGTCGCCGCCGGCGCCCACGTCGAGATCGCACTCGGCGCGGAGGAGCTGTCGCAGGTCGCCGCCGGGCAGCTCATGATCCTGCGCCGCATGGACGTGCGCGAGGGCGCGGGCGGCGAACCCGATCTCGTGCTCGACGCGCTGCTCGGCTACGGCCAGCGTGGCACGCCGCACGGCGAGGCGGCGCGACTGGTCGAGTGGTCGGCGGGCCGGCGTGTGCTCGCCCTCGACGTTCCGTCCGGCCTCGAGCTCGAGACCGGCGTTCTGCACGAGCCGCACGTCAGTGCCGAGGCGACGCTGACGCTCGCACTGCCGAAGGAAGGCTTGCGCACACCCGCCGCGGCTGAGGCGGTCGGTCATCTCTACCTCGCCGACCTCGCCGTGCCGCCGCTCGTCTACGAGCGCCTCGGCCTCGAGTACGCCTCGCCGTTCGGGCGAACGACGGTCGTGCCGCTGTGAGCGAGCGCTTCGACGTCGCCGTGATCGGCTGCGGGATGGGCGGCTGGGCCGGGGTGCGCCATGCGCGCCGCCGCCGCGCACGCGTGGCGCTGTTCGAGGCCGGCCCGATCGGCGGCACCTGAATCACGCGGGGGTGTATCCCCACGAAGGCTCTGGTCAGAGCCGCCGAGATCGCGCAAGACGCACACGCAGCAGCCGAGTACGGGATTCGGCTTGGCACCGTTGAGGTCGACTTCGCCGCCGTGATGGCGCGCGTGCGGCGCGTGATCGACCACGGCGTTTCGTTTTATGAGCACCAGGTCGAGAAGGACGACGGCGTCAAGCTGTTCCGCGGGCACGCGCGCTTCGTCGACGAGCACCGGATCGAGTGCAACGGCGAGACGATCGAGTTCACACACGCGCTGATCGCGGCCGGCGCGCGCCCGCGGATCCCGGAGCTACCGGGTCTAGACACGGTCCCGTTCGCGACCAGCGACGACCTGCTGCAGGCAACCGAGCTGCCCGAGCATCTCGTCTGCCTCGGCGGCGGGCCGGTCGCGCTCGAGTTCGGCCAGGCCTACCGGCGCTTCGGCGGCAAGGTCACGATCGCTTTCCGCGCCGCGCGGCTCGTGAGCGGCGAGGACGCCGAGCTGACCGCGCTGCTCCAGCGCTATCTCGAAGAGGAAGGGATCGAGGTCGTCAGCGGCTTCACGCCTGCGCGCGCCGAGCTCAACGCCGGACGCCCTTCGGTCGTCGCGGGCGACGGGCGGCGCGTGACCGGCGACCGCTTGCTCGTCGCGTTCGGCCGGTTACCGAACGTCGGAGGCTTCGGGCTCGAGGAGATCGGCGTCCGGACAGCCGCGTCGGGTGTCCTCGTCGATGCTGAGCTGCGCACGAGCCTGACTCACGTGTACGCGGTAGGCGACGCGACCGGCGGGCTGATGTTCACGCACGTCGCCACCTACGAAGCACCGCTTGCGATAGCGAACATGCTCGACGGCGCCGGCCTGCGCCCCGACTACCGCGTCATCCCGCGCGCGATCTTCACCGCGCCGGAGCTGGCGGGCGTCGGGCTGACCGAGGAGCACGCTCGGCTCACCGGCCGCGAAGTCGAGATCCGCCGCTACGACGTGCACAAGCTCGGCCGCGCGCGCGCGATCGGCGACGCGAGAGGGCGGATCAAGTTCGTGCTCGACGCGACGGGCGGCCAGATCCTCGGCGCGCACATGCTCGCACCGCACGGCGCGGAGTTGCTGCCCGGCCCGATGGTCGCGATGAACGCCGGCCGCGGAACGCTCGAGCCGCTGCTCCAGACGATCCACGCGCACCCGACGCTCTCGGAAGCCGTCAAGATTGCCGCCCGCGAGGGCTGAGATCGTAACGTTCGCCGCGACCCGGAGACGATGAGCGTGCTGTGGAATGGGTGCACGGATGCACCCGAGTCGCTCAGGAGGGCACCATGAAAAAGGAGGGACAGACGCGTCCACGCTGGAGGGGCGTCGGCATCGTCGCCGGAGCAGCCTCGTTCGTCACGCTTGTGGTCCTCACGTTTCCGATGGCCGGTCTGTCGGCGGCACCGCCATCGCTCACCGTTGCGGGGACGGTGCTGGTCACGAACGGCGAGCCGAATCCGGCCGGTACCGCGAAAGTGCGCTGCGTGAATGGTGGGACGCTGTACACGCTGCACTTCAGCGGCCTCAACCCGAAGGATGTCTACACGGTGTGGGGGATCACCTTCACGAACGGTCCGAACGGCTTCGCGGTCGGATCGCTCGGCAGCTCCGACGGAAGCCAGAACGTCTTCCGCGCTTCTGCTTCGGGACAGGCGCAGTTCAACCTGCTCGTACCCGCCGGTGGCGCGACTTCGTTCGGCTTGCTTGGGGTACCGGTGGGTGATTCCGGGACTTGGCCTGCCTGCATGATCGGGCAAGGGCTCCTGATCATCGACGGCCACACCGACGGCCAGACACACGGCGGCGTTCCGGGCTCCGGTTATCCGACGAATCCGTTCGCCGACTCGTACGACCTGATGGAGCTCGATCTCTTCTAGCAGAGCCGGGCGGTCTCACAAGACTCTCCGGTCACGCTTCGCGAAGGCCCGCTCCGGCGGGCCTTCGCGAACGTCGCTCGGGACGCCTGAGCCGACCGCATCGCAGCGAGCCCAGCGTCCGGGGACGCCTCGCAGCGCGAGGGTTCCAATCGGTGCCGGCAACACCGGGTCGACGCGCAGCTCGTCGCCGTCGGGCTGCAGGCCGAGCAGCACGCGCAGGAGGAGCAGCGGCGTCCCGGCCGCCCAGGCCTGTGGGCTCGACGCCGTCGGGTACTCGACCGGGAAGCCCGTCAGCTCGCGCGGGTAGCCGGCGAAGACCTCCGGAAGGCGGTACTGGAAGTGGGTCGCCGCTTCGAGGATCGCGAGCGCGATCTGCGCAGCCTCGCCCCGGTAGCCGTAGCGGGCGAGCCCGGCGGCGATCAGGGAGTTGTCGTGCGGCCAGACTGTGCCGTTGTGGTACTCGATCGGGTTGTAGCCGCCTTCGCTGTCGGCCATCGTGCGGATCCCCCAGCCGGAGTTGAGCGCCGGCTCCATCAGATGCCGGACGAGCGCGTGCGCCCGGTCCTCGTCGACGATGCCGCTCCAGAGGAGATGGCCGATGTTCGATGTGAGGCTGTCGACTCGTCGCTTGTCGCCGTCGAGGGCGAGGGCGAAGAACTCACGCTCCGGCAGCCAGAAGTCGCGGCTGAACCGTTCCTTGAGCTCCCCAGCCTCCCGTTCGAGCCGGTCGGCGAGCGCGGCGTCCTGCCAGAACTCGCGTGCGAGTCGGGCGCAGCGGGTCTTCGCGTCGTGGACGCAGCCCTGGATCTCGCAGGTCGCGCGCGGCAGCGAGGCGGGTGAGCCGTCGGCGAAGAGGATCGAGTTCGAGGAGTCCTTCCAGCACTGGTTCTCGAGCCCGCTTCGGGTGTTTCGGCGCTCGTATTCGACGTAGCCGTCGCCGTCGCGGTCGCCGTGCTCGTCGGTCCAGCGCAACGCGTTACGCGCGGCCGGTTCGAGCTCGCGCACCAGTCCTTCGTCGCCCGTCCAGCGTTCGTACTCGTCCAGGAGGACGAGGAACAGCGGGGTCGCGTCGGCGCTGCCGAAGTAGGGGGAATGGGGGCGCTCGCCGAAGACCGTCAGCTCGCCGAAGCGAAGCTCGTGGAGGATCTTTCCCGGCTCCTCGTCGCGGAAGTCGTCGACCTTCGTGCCCTGGCGTGCGGCGAGCACGCGCAGCGTCGTCGCGGCGAGCTCGGGCGCGAAGGGGAGCACCTGGTAGCTCGTGATCAGGCTGTCGCGGCCGAAGAGCGTCATGAACCAAGGCAGCCCGGCGGCGGGCAGGGAGGCGTCGTCGGGCAGGATCTCGGGATAGAAGCGCAGTGCCGCCAGGTCGACGAGGCTCTGACGGTAGATGTGCGAGAGCGGATCCCAGTCCGACTCGAGCGTCGGCGCATCGGCGAGCCAAGCGTCGAGCTCCTGCGCCATGTTCGGCTTCGCGCGCAGCTCGCCGTGCCGGTACTTCGGACGGCTCAGGCGATCGCTGCCGGGAACGACCTCGATGCAGGTCGACCAGCGCGCGCGGGGCTCGAGCGTGAGGCGAAACAGCAGTCCGTTCTCGTCGAGTTCCGCGTCGGGTGCCGTCGCCGTGATCCGCGTCTCGCGCAGGAAGCCGTCTCGGCGGTAGCCGAGCACCAGCGCGCGCTCGTGTGTCTCGCGGTAGAGCTCGCCCTGCTTCTCGAGCGCATCCTTCACCTCGAACAGGTCGGCGAAGTCGGCGCCTGCTTCGATGCGCAGCTCGAGCTCGACCCGTTCGCCGGAGTGATTGAGGAGGGTGAGGTCTTCGTGGATGCCGTCCCCGACCGAGCGCCCGCGGATCAGCGAGAGGCCCGGATCGCCGTGAACGGCTCCCCGCGCAGGGGCGAGGAAGAACTTGGCGGCGAAGTACCGATCTCCGCCGACGGACAGCACGCGGGGCGAGCGGCCGTCGACCGTCAAGCGCCAGCGCGAGAGGTGACGCGTGTCGCGGTAGAAAACCCGTGAGGCTCGTCCGGGCCGGCGTCGATGTCCCCGCGCCGATCGCTGACGCAGAACGTCGAGCCGTCGAGGATGCTGATCGTGTCGCGCTCGGTTGGTCTAGACACGCGCGGTGGCCTTTGCCTGCTCGGCTGCGCCCTTGACGATCTCGGCGAAGCTCGGATAGACATGGATCGAGCGCGCCAGGTCGTCGACGGTGACGCCGAGTCTGATCGCGACGGAGAGGAATTGGATCGAGTCGCTCGCGGTCGGCGTGACCAGGTGCACGCCGAGCACGCGACCTGACTCGCGCTCGTAGACGAGCTTCGCGAGCCCGTGTGGCCGTCCCGTGAAGCCGGCCCGAGATGCGCCGCGCAGCGGAGCGGTCGCGGTCTCGACGTCGAAGCCCTGCTCGCGCGCCTGCTCCTCGGACGGCCCCGCCGAGGCAACCTCGGGGTCGGTGAAGACGGCCGCCGGGAGCGCCCGGTAGTCAGCCGGCTCGCGTTCGGTCGCAAACATGTTACGAACCGCGAGCCTGCCCTGGTAGTTCGCGATCGGCGTGAACTGCGCGATGCCGGTGATGTCCCCGGCGGCCCAGATCCCGCGCACGGCCGTCTCGCAGTAGGCGTCGACCGGCAACGCGGGTCCCTCGTGCCGCAGGCCCGCCGCTTCGAGGTCGAGCCCGTCGACATCCGGACGGCGGCCGACCGCGTTCAGCACCTGATTCGCGACGAGTCGGCGCTCGCCGCTGCCGAGCGCGAGCGTGACCTTGACGAGCTCGTCGCCTCGCTCGAGCCGTTGCAGCTTGGCGCCGGTGAGGATCTCGACCCCTTCCGCCTCGAGCGCGTCGTGTAGCGACAGGGCCGCGTCGGCGTCCATGCGCGGCAGGATCCGCGGCATCGCCTCGACAATTGTGACGCGGGAGCCGAAGCGGGAGAACAGCTGCCCGAATTCGACGCCGACCGCGCCGGCGCCGATCACGAGCAGCGAGTCCGGGATCTCGTCGAGGGCGAGCGCCGTCTCGTTCGTCAGCGCGCCGACCTCGGCCAGCCCCGGGATCGGCGGCTCGGCGGGCAGGCTGCCGAGCGCGAGCAAGATGTTCTCGGCGACCAGCGTGTCGTCGCCGACCGCGAGCGTGCGCGAGTCGAGAAAGCGCGCGCGGCCGTCGAAGAGCTCGATTCCGTGCTCGCGCAGGTTCGCCCGTCGCGCCTCGCCCGAGGACTGCGCGACGAAGCCGTCCTTGCGCTCCTTCACACGACCGAAGTCGAGACGCAGGTCGCCGGCGAGCACGCCCAACTCGGGCCCGAGCGTGCGCACGTGGTGGTAGAGCTCGGCGCTCGTCAGGTACGTCTTCGTCGGCTTGCAGGCGACGGTCATGCAGTCGCCGCCCCAGCGGTATTTCTCGACGACGGCGACGCGCTTGCCGAACGCGGACGCCGCCTCCCGTGCGGCGAACGATCCGGCCGAGCCGGACCCGATTACGACGAGGTCGTAGACGTGCTCCATCTGAGCGACTCCCTTCTCGGCTCGACGTTCCAGGCGAGGACTTCCGTGAGCGAATTGATCGCGCCAGGCCCAGGCCGATCGCCGCTGCGGTCGAGCAGGACCGGCTGCGCACCGGCGGCGCGTGCCATGGCGACGTCCTTGTCCAGGCGGTCGCCGACGAAGATGACGTCGGTCGGCTCCAGCGCGGCACGCGCGCAGGCCAGACGGAGCGCGGCGCCGGTTGCCTTCACCTCGCCGCTTTCCTCGGAGGCGACGACGACGTCGAGCAGAGCGAGCAAGCCGGTGCGCGCAAGCAGTCGGCGCGCCCAGTCGGCGCGGGCGTCGGCGACGCAGCCGACGGGGACACTCCGGGCGCGCAGTGCGCGCAACGTCGGCGCTGCATCCGGGTAGGCGCAGAGCATGCGTTCGAAGGCGCGATTCCGCCAGCTTTCGAATGCGTCGATCGCGGCAAGGTCGGCTTCGACGCCGGCGAGCAGGGCGAAACGCTCGAGCACGAGGCGGTCTTGGTCGAACCAGTGGCGGCGGCTGAACGTCTCCTTGTTCACGTCGACCACGGCGCGTCGCAGCAAGTCGTGCAGCGCCTGCTCGCTTTCGCGCGCGCCGAGCGAGCGCACAAAGCCCACGCGCTCGCGGTCGCTCAGCCGCCAGCCGGTGTCAGGGTCGACCAGCGTCCCGCGCAGATCGAAGAAGACCGCACGCGCACTCCTCATCTACTCGTTAGAGGCGCGACGACGTGCGCGGATTCGCCGAACCGGTTAGTCGCCCAGACGCGTCAAATCGGGAAGCGCACGTGATCTATGGGACGCTCGTCGGAGGATTCGCCGCGTGGAATGCATGTTCTTGCCGCTCGACGGCGAGCATCGCCGCTGCTGAGCTCGAAGACCGCCGCGACGAGGAAGCCGAATCTCTCGCGCTCTTCTCGGGTCTGAACCTCTGACCGTCGTACACGAGTGCAGCAAAACAACCAAGCCCCTGTCGCGAGGCGGGAGGCGGAACTGGAGGGCTTAATGAGGTCGCGACTTCTTATCCTGATCGTCGGGCTGGCGTTTGCCGCAGTCACCCCGGCGTTGGCAGGCAGTTCGGAGACCGGCACGAGCGGCGTGTTCTCGATCGGGCCCGGGCACTCGTTCGTCGCCTGGGTGCCCGGAGCAGACTCCACGTTCGTGCGCACCCCGAACGGGATCAGCATCTCGTTGCAGACGTCGAGCCTGCCGGCGGGACACGCCGTGACGATGTGGGCGCTGATCTTCAACAACCCGAGCGCGTGCGCAGGCGCCTGCGACGAGAGCAGCGGCGATCTCAACATCCCCGAGGTCATGGGATCGGTCCAGCATGTTGCCGGCCACGTCGTCGGGACGCACGGCAGCTTCGCGGGGCATCTCACCCTCGGAGACGCGACCCACACTGCACGGGGACCGGGTCTGCTGAATCCGTTCGGTGCGGAGATCCACCTGATCGTGCGCGATCACGGCGTCCTGAATCCGGACGGCGTTCTTGGCTCCCTCACCGACGCCTTCATCACGGACCAGTTCAACAATGACTCGCCGCGCTTCTGCAATGTCGCCTGCGCCGACATTCAGAAGTCCGTGCATCTGGCGGACGCGTAGAGCGACAGGACAAACGGAGCCCGGGCCGCCGCCCGGGCTCCCGGGTCCGGTGCGTCAACCGCGTCGCCGGCGCACTCGCCGTGGAGATGGAGCACTTCCGTAGAACTCCTCGACGCGGCGTCTGATCTCCATTCGGCCGCGATGCAAGCGGCTCTTGAAGTTGCGTAGCTCGAGCTCGAGCAGCTCCGCCGCCTCCTCATTTGTGAGACCCTCGACGTCGCGCAGCACAACCGCAGCTCGGTAGTGCGCGGGCAACTCGGCGATGCACTGCTCGAGAAACCGCTGGAGCTCGGCGCCTTGAGCCGCGTCCGCCGGTCCCTCGCTGACATCCGGCACCTCGACCAGGACGTCCTCGATCGGCAGCGCCCGGCGCGGCGCCTCGCGGGCTAGCCTCCGGTTCGCCTCGTTGATCGCGATCCGGTAGAGCCAGGTGGAAAACTGCGCCTCGCCGCGAAAGCGCGGCAGCGCGCGCCACGCCTTCAGGAACGTCTCCTGCACCACGTCCTCCGCGTCGGTCGGGCTGCCGAGCACACGCGTGAGCATTCGGTGCACACGTCCCGAATGGAGCCTGATCAGCTCCTCGAACGCAGCGGTGTCGCCCTCCCGGGCTCGCTTGACGAGGACCTCGTCCATTGGGCTGAGCCTAAACTGGCGAATCCCCATGGCGTCCCAGAGGGTCAAAGTCATGATGAAACGTCTCCTCGCAACGGTGATGAAGCCGAACCCGCGCGAGTGCGAGGAAGTCCGAGAGCTCTTCTCCGACTACCTGGACGCCGAGATCGACCCTGCCGCGCGTCGCCGCGTCGAAGAGCACGTCGGCTTCTGCCGGCGTTGCCGGCGCGTGCTCGCCAATCTCCGCCACACCCTTGCAAGCGTGCGCGAGCTCGGCGAGAGCGCTGAGCCGAACGCGCACGATCTCGGCGAGCGTGTCACGCGCGCGTGGCGCGAGCGAGCATAGGCGCCGGTCGAAGGAACGAGATGAAGACCGGGACGCGTAGACAGGCAGTGTCGGAGGTTCGCGACCCGCAAGTCGTCGCCTGGCGGCGCAGGCAGCTACTCGCGTCCGGTTTCGATCGCAGGCGCGCGGAGAGGGTCGCGCGCGACTGCGGCTTCGACCTACACGCGATCCTCGACCTCGTCGCACAAGGGTGTTCGCCGCGACTGGCCGAGTCGATCCTCGTGCCGCTCGACTGCGACAGTCGCCGCTGCTGAGCCACGAACAGATCACACACGCGAATCTTCTGCCCAGTTCGTGGGTCTGAACCTCCGACAGTCTCAAGAGGAACCGAAGGAGGTTCGATGAAGGCGCTCGACACCGAGGCACGCAGGTTCCAGAACCTCGCGTTCGTGCTCGTCGCCCTCGTCACGCTCGGCTGGATGGCCGGCCTCGGCTTCGGCTTCGGCATCGCCTCCAGCACGAGCAACGAGTTCGTGCAAGACACCCCCGCATGGTTGGTCCCGGCCCTCCAAGGCGTGATCGCGCTCGCGATCGGCTCGGTCGTGCTCACCCTGCTCTCGATCGTCCGTCGCATCCGCATCCGCGCAGGCGTGCTCAGCGAGGCGCTGCCGCGGCTGCTTCCGGCGACGACAAACCCCGCACAGAAGGAGTCGTAGATGTCGAACCTTCTCCACCACCGTCCTCCCGCTTCGACGCTGCGCGTCGGTGCGCAGGTCGCGATCCCGCGCGAGCGAGAGGGCTTCGACTTGCCCGCGATGGCCCGCAGGATGTGGCGGCCCGCGCTCGGAATGGGCCTGATGGCGATCGCCGCCGGCATCATCGCCGGCGCCGTTCAGGCATCGGCGTCGAATCCGCTGCACGTGCAGCAGATCGGAGCCTGGAACCCCGGCCTGCTCTTCCTCGGGATCGGCTTCCTGCTCTCCGCGGTCACCTTCGTGCTCGGCACGATCCTCGGCGAGTTGCGCGACGGCGGCGCGAAGGTGCAGACCGCGCTCGGCGAGAAGGTGCTGATCCTCAAGCGGCCCTGGACCGGTTATACATTCCCGGCCGCGATGATGATGGGCCTGATGACGCTGCTCGCGGCCTTCGCGATCGGCTTCGTCCAGGCCGCGAAGCTCGACAACGACCCGGCGGGCGCCGCGGACATCGGCGCCTGGGTGACGCCGCTGCGCTTCGCCGGCGTCGCTCTGATCTTCACAGGTGTCGCCCTCGCGCTCGCGACGATCGTCCGGGCGCTTCGCTTCCAGGGCGACCGTGTCAGCCAGATCGCCGCAGGGCGCTGAGCTGACCGCCCTCCCCCAGACGGTGGCCGCTTCCCCCGGCGGCCACCGTCACACGCCCGCGCGAATCTCCCGGCGCGAACACGGGTCCAACTCATCCGATGGCCCCGATCCGGCTGTACCAAAAGGAGTGTCTGTGAAAGCAGTCCCGGTGGCCCTCGTCGCGCTCGCGCTGGCGAGCGGGGCGGCAGCGAGACCGTCCGCGGCGGCGACCCTGCGCGGGACCGTCGGTCCCGGCTTCACGATCACGCTGAAGACGCAGAGCGGCGCCGCCGTGAAGAAGCTGAGGCCGGACACCTACACGATCGTCGTAGGCGACCGCTCGCCGATCCACAACTTTCATCTCTTCGGGCCGGGTGTGAACAAGGCGACATCGGTCGCGGCGACGGGGCGCACCACGTGGAGGGTGCGTCTCACTCGTGGGACGTACCGCTTCCGCTGCGACCCGCACCGCACGCTGATGCACGGCAGCTTCCTCGTCTCGTAGCTGCATCCGCAGCGGCCGGGGCGGCTGTATCTCCGAACAGTTCCCAAGCTGAGGGAGGTCGATTTTGATGCGCTTGAAGTCAAGACGCTCGAGCATCGCGCTCGTCGCAGGTCTCGGGACTCTGGTTGCGGCGGCGATCGCGGTCGCCGCGCCGCCGCCGATGACGGTGAACACCGGCGCGAAGCTGAAGGTGCTCGCACCGCGAACCGGGGCGACGCTCACCGGCAACGTCCTGAGAACGCGCGTGGCGATCACGCATTTCAAGGTCGACTGCCGCTACGCCGGCACCGCCAACCGGAAAGGGATCGGGCACTACCACATCGAGCTGGACAAATCGCTGATCAACATGATCTGCGCGCCGCGCAGCTCGATCAGCATGCTCGGCGTCCAGCCAGGCAAGCACACCGTGCAGTTCATCCCGGCCGCGAACGATCACGCCGACGACCTAAAGGCCGAGAAGGAGATCAGCTTCACGTACAAGCCGGCGCAGCCGCTGCCGGCCGTGAAGCCGCTCAGCTTCGCCGGCAAGCCGCAGATCAGCATCGTCTCGCCGAAGCCCGGCGCGACCGTGCACGGCGGCTTCGACTTCATCGTCGCGGTGAAGAACTTCCGCCTCTCCTGCGCCCTCTACGGCAAGGCGAACGTCAAGGGCTACGGCCACTGGCACGCCAACGTCGACACGACCACGAAGGGGATGATGGGAATGGGGACGATGCTCGGCATGAGCTGCGGCAAGTCGTTCCACGTCTCCCTCGCGGGGATCAAAGCCGGCCAGCACAGGTTCATCGCGATCCTCGAGGACAGCACACACGCGCCGACGATCGGCGCCCAGGCCTCCGTCACGGTCAACGTCAAATAGCCTTTCGATGCACGGCTCGGCCGGAACCGTTCGGCCGAGCCGTCGCATCCAACCACGCGGTGGCCCGTGTACCTCCTCGTGTGAGCTCGCAGCAGCTCGGCCTCGACGCCCCGACCGTCGTTCCTCGGACCCGGCCCGCCGGCCCGACCGACAGGGAGCTGCTCGCCGCGGTCGCCGAAGGAAGCGAGCCCGCGTTCGAGGAGCTGCGGCGCCGCTACCGGCGCGCCGTCGACCGTGTTTGCCGCGCGCACGCCGATCGCGAAGCGGAGGACTGCTCGCAGGAAGTGTTCGCGCGCGTCTGGCGCAAGGCCAGCCTCTTCGACGCGGAGCGCGGGACGCCGCCCGCCTGGCTGCTCACGCTCGCGCGCAACGTCGCAATCAATCTCCGCGTCCAGCGCATCCCTGAGCCGATCGGTGACCAGGTCGAGGCGGGCGCTGATGACGGGCCGCTCGTCGAGCGCTTCTGGCTCGAGTCCGCGCTCGAGCGCCTGCCGCGGCACGAGCGAACGGTGCTCGAGCTCGCGTACCACCATGATCGCTCGCAGAGCGAGATCGCGCGCGAGCTCGGCGTGCCGCTCGGAACGGTGAAGAGCTGGACGCGCCGCGGCCTCAACCGGCTCGCGACGCTGCTTGGCGAGGAGAGCCCGTGAAGCACGAGCACGCGTGGGAGCGTTTGCCCGACCTGCTCGGCTCGCACGAGGATGCGCTATTGCTTGCGCACGTCGCGGGCTGCCATGCCTGCCAGCGGCAGCTCTTCCTGCTCGGTCGCGTCGACCGCTTGCTGCGGCAGACGCGGTTCGCAACTACGCGTCCGGCCCGCTCGGGCCTTCCGGCCCGTCGGGTGGTCGCGCTGCTCGCCGGGTTGGGAGCGGCCGTCGCGGTTGCGCTTGTCGCCTTCCTGCCGCACCCGGCGGGCGGACGCACTTTTGTGCTCCGCACCGCGGATGGACACGTGGTCGGCCGCGCAACGCTCGTTCGCGCGGATCGATCGAACGTCCAGGTCGCGCTCGTCGCTCGCGGCATGACCCGCGCCGGTGGCGATCAGTTCGTCCTCTGGGCGAAGAGCGGCGACAACCCGGGGGCGACTCCGGTCGGTCGCTTCATGGCCAACCGCAGCGGCGAGTGCCGCGCGCGTTTCAGCCTGCCCAGAAGCGAGCGTTGGACCGGATTTTGGGTCACGTCCTCTTCGGATCCGTCGGTCCTCGTTGCCACCACCTGATCCCGACGAACGGCCCTACGGTCGGCGCACCTTCCTCGTCGTCGTCGCGGGCGGTCTCTCGGCGCTCGCCTGGGCCTCGCCGGCCTGGCACGGGCTGCGCGAGGCCCTTCGTCCCGCAGCCGAGCTCTTGCCGAACGATGTCCGCTCGCTCGTCCCGTCCGGCGGCTGGCGGATCTACACCGTGGCGGACTCGATGCCGCGATTCAACCCGCAGCGCTGGCGCCTGCGGATCGACGGACTGGTCGAGCGGCCGCGCGAACTGAGCTACGACGAGCTTCGCGCGCTCCCGCGCGCCGAGCAGGTTTCGACCTTCCATTGCGTCACGGGCTGGACGGTCGAGCACGTTCATTGGGCCGGCGTCCGCTTCCGCGACTTGCTCGCGCTCGTCGATCCGAAACCGCAGGCCCGTGCGTTGCGCTTTGTGTCTGCGGAGGTGCCCTACGAGGACTCGCTCACGCTCGCGCAGGCACAGCTCGGCGACGCGATGCTCGCCTACGCGATGGACGGGCGGCAGCTCCGGCGCGAGCATGGCGCACCCGCGCGCGTTGTGATCCCGGAGATGTACGGCTACAAGAACGTCAAATGGGTCGAACGGATCGAGCTCGTGCCGCAACCGGTGGACGGATTCTGGGAGAAGCTCGGCTACGACCGCAACGCCTGGGTCGGACGCTCGAACCGTGCCTGACCGCTACTACATTCGCCGCTTCTCGCGCACGGAGCGCGCGCTGCACTGGACGCACGCGACAGCCTTCCTCGTCCTGCTCGCATCCGGGCTCGTTCTCTATCTGCCGAGCCTGTCAGAGCGCGTCTCGCGCCGCCCGCTCGTCAAGGCCGTCCATCTCTGGACGGCGGTTGCCTGGATCGCTGCGCTTACGCTCGTCGCCCTCATCGGCGACCGCGTTGGACTGCGGCGAACGCTGCGCGAGCTCGACCGCTTCGACGCCGACGACCGCCGCTGGCTCCGGGGCAGGCGGGCGCCGCAAGGACGTTTCAACGCCGGCCAGAAGCTGAACGCCGCGATCAGTGCCGCGCTCGCGGTCCTCTTCGCGCTCTCCGGGTTCCTGCTCTGGTACGGCGAGCGCGACACGCGCTTCCGCTTCGCAAGCACGCTCCTCATCCACGACGGACTGATGTACGTCTTCCTCGTCCTGCTGTTCGGCCACCTCTACCTGGCCGTCATCCATCCGAGCACCCGGCACGCGTTGCGCGGGATCACTCGCGGCACCGTCGATGAGGAGTGGGCAGAACGACACCATGCGAAGTGGGCGGACCGCGCCGACCTGTCCTAGCCTGCGTGTGAAAGTCTTCTCGACACAACACTCATCCGTTCGAGGAACCGATGCTCTTCGAATCGATTCGCGCTAAAAGCGCATCGTACGAAGGGGATGGCCGACACGATCGATCACGACGAGGTCCGCAGGCTGATTGCCGAGGAGAACGCGCAGTTGGTCGAGGTGCTGCCTGCGCAGGAGTTCGCCGAGGAGCACATCACTGGCGCGACCAACATCCCGCTCAAAGAAGTCGATGAACGCGTGCCGCGCGAGCTCGACCGCGAGCGGCCGGTGATCGTCTATTGCAACGACTACCAGTGAGACCTCAGCCCACGAGCCGCGTGGCGGCTCGAAGCGATGGGATTCCGCAACGTTCATGACTATGCCGCCGGTAAGAAGAGTTGGGGCTCGTACGGGCTGCCGCATGAGGGAACAAACGTCCCCGAGCGGATGGCGGGTGATGTCGCGCACGGCGACGTGCCGATTTGCATGCTCGACGAGCCGCTGGTGGACGTGCGCGAACGTGTGCGTAGCGCCGGCTGGGATACCTGCATCGTCGTCAACGAGCAGCGGGTCGTGCTCGGCCGGCTCGGCCGCAAGGCGGTCGGCGCCGACAGCGCTGAATCCGTCGAACAGGCGATGAGCTCCGGACCGAGCACCGTCCGGCCGAGCATCGGCACCGACGCTCTGCTCGAACGGATCCGCGCGCGAAATCTGAGCAGCTACCTCGTCACCACGCCAGACGGGCGGCTCGTCGGACTCGTGCTCCGCGACGATCTCGAATAAGTACTGATCGACTGCCGTTTCTGAATCACGCGACTCTGGAGAGTGTGTTGCGGCGCGCCGGTCGCAGGATTGGCGCGGCGACCGAGCGCTCGCCCGGACGCCGCGCTAGGAGATCGATCCAGTGATCCCGTTGAACGAGACGGGATCCGCGTTACGTCTTGATGAAGACGTTGTCGCCGTCTACGTGCTTGTTGAAGTTGACGCCGCGGGTGTTGATCTTGATGCCCTCGCTCGTTCCCGGCGGCGCCTGGTTTGAGGCGCCGTGGATCTGGCAGTTGATTTCGATCGTGCCGTCGAACGGCGCGCCAGCTTTTGGATGGAACTGAACCGCGAACAGAGCGCGCCCGCCGCAGAGCAGCGGTTGTCCTCGGTCGCGATCCTCAGAGACCGCTCGAACGGGTCGTAGGCGGGCACGCCGTATCCGCCTCCGGGCCAATCGGCGGGTGTGAGGAACCGGGCCGCGATCTTCGGCACGGTGTCGGGAAAGACTCGAGTGAAGTATTCGTAGGCGTTCTTTGCCAGCTCGGCCAGGCGGGCCGCTTCCGCCTCCGCGCCCACGCTGTAACGGGCTTCGAACGGGTACCCGTCGAGCCGTGCGAGCCCGCTCTCGGACACAACGTGCGTCGCCATCTCTTCCTAGGATGCGCGCCCGGCGCGAGAAGTTCGACGCACCCCGCCGCGGTTCCGCGCCGCCGACGACCGCTCGTCTCGAGTGCGCTCCCCAAGCGCGCGACTCGGCGATGGCGGCCCGCCGATCCGCGACCGTGTGGCCCTGGCAGGCCCTCGTGATGCGGAGAGCCTAGGCTCAAGTTACGAACCCGTTGGGCCCAGCTCGAGCCGGCTCGCGTGGCTCGGGTTCGCCGAGAGGGTGCGAGCATGTACGCATTGTGCGAGTAAGGATCGATCGTGTTCTGGCGGCGGCGTTCGAGTCGGGGGACTTCGAACCGCTCGTGGAGCTGTACGCGGCGGACGCGCTGCTTGACTGGAGCATGCCCGGGCGTCGGGTGCGGGTGGTCGGCCCGGGAGCAATCGGAAAGCAGCTGCGTGCTTGGTGGCCGGGCTCGGGCGTCTTCACGCGCTGGGACGTGTGGACGTTCCCGTCCGGCCTGACGGTCGAGTTCGAGCGCCGCGCCGGCGGTGCCCTCCAGCGTCAGCGGCAGTTCCTGCAGGTGCGCGAGGGCAGGATTGTCCGTCACCAGGCGTACTGCGCACGGCCGCACGGCAGCGATTCGGAGGGGCTGCCCGACGACGCGCCCGTGGTGGCGGCGCGGCGGCTGAACGAGATCGCGCGGCGCGAGCCGCTGACGCATGCGGGCCAGTCGGGCACAAGCCTGGAGCGGATCGTGCTCGCGGACGGCCGGCGGCTCGTCGTCAAGCGGCTCTCGGGCGACGACTGGGTCGCGCGCGTGACGCATGACGGCGGCCGCGAGGCCTCGCTGTGGACGGACGGCGTGCTCGCGCGGATGCCGCGCGAGATCGACCACGCTGTGATCGCGGCGGGCCGTGAGGGGAGCGGGACGTGGCTGCTGATGCGCGACGTGTCCGACGAGCTGCTGCCCCCCGACAGGCGGCTCACACGCGAGGAGAGCCGGCACCTTCTCGCGACGTTCGCGGCGATGCACCGACGGTTCGCCGGCGAGCGAATCGACGGCACGTGCTCGCTCGAGGACCGGATCAGGATCGCGGCGCCGGCAACAGTGGCCGGCGAGGTCGACGGCGTCGACTACCTGCCAAAAATCCTCGCCGTCGGCTGGGAAGTGTTCGCGGAGGCGGTGCCCGAGGACGTCGCAACCGCCGTGCTCGGCGCGGTTGAGGACCCGGAGCCGCTCGCGCGCGAACTCGCGCGCTGCCCCCCGACGTTGATCCACAACGACCTCCGCGGCGCGAACCTCGGCCTGCTCTCCGACCGCACGATCGTGCTCGACTGGGGGATGGCCGGCACCGGTCCGTGCGAGCTCGACTTCGCCTGGTATCTTTCGTCAACGGCTGGCGGATCGACGCGACGCGCGAGCAGCTGGTCGACGACTTCCGCCACGCTGAAGCCGATCTGCACGACCCGCGCGCGCTCGAGCTGGCGTGGCTCGCGCAGCTCTGCTGCACGGCCCCCTGCTCGCGCACGAGCTCGTCGAGGCGAGCGACGAGAAACGCGAGCGGGCGCGGGCGGAACTCGCGCGGTGGGTGGAGCGTGTGCGCGGGGCGCTCGAGCTGCTGTGACCGACGCGTTCAAGGAGCTCGAAGTCGCAGGCTGGCGCGAGCCCGGTCGCGGCGACGCATACGACGCCGTCGTCGGCCGTGTCACGGCGCGCGTCGCGGAGCCGCTGCTCGACGCCGTCGGCGTTCGCGCGGGCGCGTCGCTCCTCGACGTCGGGACCGGCACCGCCACGTCGCCGGTGCCGCGGCCGCGCGCGGCGCGCACGCGGTCGGGATCGACATCTCCGAGGAGATGCTCGCCCGCGCGCGCCGCATGTACCCGCGGGTTGATTTCCGTCGCGCCGATGCGGAGAGCCTCCCGTTCGAGGACGGCGCCTTCGACGCGGTGGTCGCGGCCTTCCTGCTCCACCATGTGCCGAGCCCGGAGCGCGTGGTCGCGGAGCTCGCGCGCGTCGCGCGGCGCGTTGCCGTAGCGCAGTGGGACGTCTCGTCGCGCGCGCGGCTGCTCGGCCTGCTCACGGACGCTATTGCGGCGGCCGGAGTCGAGCCGCCGACCGACCAGGCGCTCGGCCCCTCACGGGAGCGGCTCGCGCGCGACGAGGAGCTGCGCCGCCTGTTCAAAGGACCGGGACTCGCCGACGTCCGGGTCGACACCGTCGCCTTCGTCGAGCCGATGCGCGGCACCGACGAGCTGTGGGAGGGCGTGCTCGGCGGCAGCGTCAACACGCGCGCGACCGTCCTTAGCCAGCCGCCCGCCGTGCAACAGCGGATCCGCGAGGAGCTCGCACGGCTCGTCGACCCGCACCGGCGCGAGGACGGGATCGACGTGCCCGTCTCCGTGCGCATCGCGTCGGGGCGACGCGACTAGCCCAGTCAGGCCGCATGCAGGTCGGCGAACGGCGTGACCGGTGTGCGCAAACGGTTCAACGTCTAGCCGCCCGAGTCGCGTAGCCTCGCGGCTTTGCTACTCATGCCTCCGTCGACGATGAAAAAGCCGCGATTCGCACGGTCTTTGCAAAGCCCTCTGACGGACTCGAGCCGTCGACCCCCTCCTAAGGTGTGAATACCGGCGGGGTTGTCGGGCGAAGTGGACCACGCGTGGGTGGTCGGGTTGGAGGCCCGTCTTGTGGTCGTGAGTCTGCGTGGCTCAGTGGTTCAGGCGGTGGCCTCGAGGGTGACGGTGTGGTCGAG
>WNGB01000920.1_pt1 | contig 62892 bp, 76 predicted proteins | sample 5400681 | NCBI WGS metagenome assembly WNGB01 (sample SAMN13153367, study PRJNA577476) | soil metagenome | isolation source: 115 cm soil or saprolite under grassland replicate 2 | place: USA:California | collected 2016-06-15 | reverse complement strand
CCGGTTCCACCGTGGTGTGGACGAACGACGATTCGATCCAACACGACGTTGCCTTCGACGGCGGCGGCATCGCCTCGCGCACCTTGGGTCACAACGACACGTTCTCGTACACGTTCCCGACGGCCGGCACCTATCCCTACATCTGTTCGATCCATCCGTTCATGCACGGCACCGTGATCGTCACGGCCTGAGGGAGGGGACGATGCAACCGCGAACCGCCCCCACGCTTGCCGACGATCCACAGTCGCGGACAGTCCTGCGCGTCGTCGCGACGATCCCATCGCGGCGCCTGCTCCGTGTGCTCGGCGTCGCGACCGCGTACGTGCATCTCTGTCTGTACCGCCACGGCTACCGCACGATCCCCAAGATCGGGGTCGGGTTCTTGCTCCAGGTGATGGGCTCGGCGATCGTCGTCCTCGCACTCCTCATCGGACCCCATGCCGTCGCCCGCGTCGCGCATGTCACCGACGGTCTGGCCGGTCTGCTGACCCGCGTCGCCGCCGCCGGACTCGCGATCGGCACGTTGACCGCGTTCGCGCTGACCCGCACGCCTGATGGGCTGTTCGACTTCCAGGAACGTGGGCTCCAACCCGCCCCACAGGCGCTGATCGCCCTCGTCGCCGAGATCGGCGTACTCGTGGTGCTCGGGGCCTGGCTGCTCGCCTACCAACGGGCTCGTCGGGAGCTCCGGGCGGCTGCGGCGGCCACGCGTACTGGCGCGCTGCACGTGTCGGGTGGTAAACCGCACAAGCGATCGGCACCCCGCACGTAGCCACCGACGGCGAGTCTTGCGGCGGGTCCCGCGGTTGTTGGGTGCACTGAGGGCCGTCGCGCTGCGCGCGCTCGAGCGGAAGGGCGGAGCCTTTCCGCTCGGTCCGGCGGTGTCGACCTTCGGTCGACTCGAACGGCTCGCCGCCGGTCGACCGGCGAAGCCGGCTCGACCAGCAGGTGGGGGGCTCCGGCGGGAGCCTCCGCCCCCCCACGTCCCCCGCACGGCTGGCGCCCCACCATGACAACTCAGGGCCTATCCGCGCAGCCTCTAACTCCTAGAGCCGGATCTCCTCGCCCTCCGGTGGCTTGTCGAGTTCGCATCCCCGGTGGCCATAGGGGAATACCCACCGGAAGGTGCTTAGCCCCGGTCGCTTGCACCAGCACGACGGATCGCAGCCACACTCGACCGCGCCCATCTCTTCGACGAACCGACCGATGATCGCGAAGAGCAGATAGACGCCGACGGCACGGGCGACGAAGCGCTTCATGATCACACGCTACGCCCGCTCACAGGGTCGGAGCCGATGAGGTGGCAGACCCGACTGGCACCGATACCGGCCAGCCCGGCGTAGGTGAGGGAGTTGGCGGAGTCGCCGGTGACATCGCGGAAGCGCCGGATCGCCTCGTGGGCGCGCCCGGTGGCGCGGGGCGGCATGGTCGAAGTTCCGTACACGGCCGACTACCAGTTCGGGATGTGCGCCGGAGGGCGACGAGCGACAGGGGAAGGCCGGGGGAAGGCGCCCTTGCAACTGTGTAGCAGTTCCAGCCGTGGCAACGGCGCCTCCGACCTGAAGAGGGGTAGAGATGTACGACGACGAGCAGATGCAGAACATCCGGTTCGAGATCAGCCGCGCGCTCGAAGCCGTCCGCCGGCAGATCGACGCGATGAACGGCGACAAGTCCCAGATGTGGGCCATCTACGAGGCGTTGGACGCGCAGCGCTCGCGCCTGAGCGACATCGTGTGGCACAGCCCACACGCGTCGGTGTACCACGGGAAGTTCACGAAGGCCTACAACGACGTCGACGAGGCCGCGCAGTACTTCTCCTTCGCCCAGGGCAGCAACGACGACGATCGGCCGGGACACCTGGCGACCACAGCGCGGTTCATCACCGACGCCGTGGAGGCTCTCGTCTTCACGTGACGGGAGCACACCCGTGAACCTGCGGCCTAGTGGCGTCCCCGTCGGGTCGGCGCGAACACGAGGCCGCGCAGGGCCTCGGCGAACCACTGCTCAGACGAGCACCTCGGGACCGAGGATCGACGCCACTCGCTCCACGATCGCAGGGTGCGAGCAGAGATCGTAGAGGCTTGGGGCTTGACAGATAGCTAGCGCCGTTCGATACTCCGAACAGTGTTAGCACAACCGGTCAGAGATCGGCGAGCCGAACGGCATGCGGCAACGAAGGCCGAGATCCTCGAGGCGGCGTGGGAGCAGGTGCGTACCAGCGGCCTCGCGGCGTTGTCGCTGCGCGACCTGGCTCGCAGCATCGGGATGCAGCCACCCTCGCTGTACAGCTACTTCGACTCGAAGAACGCCATCTACGACGCCATGTACGCGCAGGGCGCGCAGGAGTTCGTCGACGAACAGAAGGCGTCGATGCCGATGCCCGATGACGCGCTCGAGGCGCTCAAGGCCGTCCTGCGCTTCTTCATCGAGTTCTGCGCCGCCGACTTCGCGCGCTACCAGCTGTTGTTCCAGCGCACGATCCCGGGGTTCGAGCCCTCACCTGAGTCGTTCAAGATCTCCGAGGACAACCTCGCGGAGCTCGGCGAGCTGCTCGCACGATGCGGTGTGCGCGAACCAGAAGCCCTCGACCTGTTCACCGCGCTCGGTACGGGTCTGACCGACCAACAGCTGTCCAACGATCCCGGCGGCGATCGCTGGATCCGGCTGATCGACGACGCAGTCGAGATGTTCTACGAGCACATCACCAAGAAGGCGAAGAAGCCTGCGAAGGGAAGGCGAACACGATGACGACTGCGACACACGTCGAGACAATCCCGCCGATCACGCGGGCAGAGGTCGAGGGGTTGGCGAGGACCGAGTACGAGAGGGTCGCGGGCCAGCTCCGCTCGCTCGCTCCCGACGACTGGGCGAAGCCGACCGACTGCCCGCTGTGGGACGTGCGGGCGATGGCTGGCCACAGCACCGGCATGCTGTCGACCTTCACGGGCTATCGGACCCTGATGCGCGAGATGCGCGCGGCGACGAAAGCCGCGAAGCGGTCGGGCGGGCCGATGATCGACGCGCTGACGGCAAAGCAGGTCGTCGACCACGCCGACCTGTCGACGTCGAGGCTCATCGCGAAGGTCGATGACATCGGCCCGGTCGCGGCTCGGTGGCGCGCGACGAGGTCCACGCTGTTCCGGCTGATGCCGATGAAGGAGGATGTTGGCGGCCAGACCGAGACGTGGCGCATGGGCTATCTACTCGACATCATCCTCACCCGCGACCCGTGGATGCACCGCGTCGACATCGCCCGTGCCACCGGTCGGGAGATCGAGCTCACGCCCGCGCACGACGGGCGGATCGTCGCGGACGTCGTCGCCGAGTGGGCTCGTCGCCACCGCACGCCGTTCACGCTCACGCTCACCGGCCCGGCCGGAGGCGACTATGTCTCCGGCGAGCACGGTGACCGCATCACGATCGACGCGGTCGACTTCTGCCGAACGCTCTCGGGCCGGGCGACGGGGACCGGCCTGCTCTCACAGGCGGTTCCCTTCTGATCGAGACACACGTGATCGCCCTGTCGAGCTTCGGCGCGCCCGCGTGTTTGCCCGGCACCGATCCTCGATCATGAGATGAAGCAGGCCGCACCGGCGTGACGCTGCCCTGCGCACACAGCTCCCGACCCCGTTAGGCCCGAACGAGCACGTCTTCGACCCGGTTGAAGAATTCGGCGCGATCGTCGGCCGACCCGAGCAGCGCGGCGACCGTTCGGCGCAGCCGTCCGAGATCAACCGAGCCCGCGAGGACCATCGTCGCGACATCGATCTCGTCCTTGGGTCTCGCGTAGAACGCCTTGAACACGGCGAGATCGGCGCACGCGAGGACGGGTAGGTCGTGGACGCCGGCGAACGTCACCGTCCGCCGATTTGCGGCCGCCCGATCGTGGAAGGGATGGTTCGAGAGGAACAGGTCGACGGGCGTGTCTCCCCACCACAGTCGGGCCTGCCCGTCGCTCTCCAGCTGCTCCCGATCGGCCACGGTTACGACGACACCCCGCGGGAGCGCTGCCGTCAGGTCTGCGATGCGGTCGACGCCGACGAAGACGTTGACGTCGATGTCCTTGGTGGTGCGAGGCTCGGCTGAGCAGAACGCGAGGGCGAACGCACCGCCGAAGGCATGCGGGAGGTCAGCGGCGGACAGAGCCCGGTGGAGACGCACCATCTTCGTGGTGAGCCCGAGGGCCATCAGCGCGCCAGATCTCGGAAGACCGGGGCGCGCAGTTCCCTCGCCGAGCGCCCTGGCAGGTGATCGGCGAGGTCGAGCAGCTGCTCGAAGGTGCGCCCGTTGGCGGCCACGTCGATGTCGTCCGGTGCCGCGATCGCTTCGAGTTCGAGGGTCGCGTCCATCGCGGCGAGGATCCGCGCCAGGGTGTCGATCCTCGGGACGCGTTCGCCCTGTTCGTACAAGCAGATGGCGGCGGCCGAAGTGTGGGCACGCGCGGCCAACTCGCGCTGGGTCAGGCCCGCCCGCTGCCGGGACCGAACGAGGAGCGTGGCGACATCCACGGACTTCATGTTATCGCTTGCGATAACATGGTCGACCGCCTCAGCTGGGGCGCCAGTAGCGGCTGGTCGCAGTCAGGTCTGCGGTACGTGCACAGAGCCGCTCGAGCTCGTCGTCAGTCAGGCCGTGGACGATGCGGCGCACCACCGCCATGCGATGGGCCCGAACTCCCATCACCTCGTCGAACGACGGCCGCGAGTCGAGGTCGATGGCATCGATTCGTCGAGCACCTTGCGACTCGCCCCAACACGTGGATCATCGAAGGCCAGTCACACGTCGCGGACCCGAGGGCAGTGGCCGCCATCCGTGAGGTTCCTTGCCGAGCGACCTGCCGCTAGAGCTGTTGGCAAGGTGGTTTGCGACTGCTTAGCTGCGATCGGTACCCGTGTCCGACGGACCTGCGAGCGGCTCGCCGCCGTACTTGACCATGCCGAACCAGTCGTGGATTCCTCGCACCTCCACGGCGATCACGTGCTCATCGAGGACGCGTTCGGCCAGAGCGATCGCCCGCTCTCGCGTGGCGCAATCGAGGACGTAGTACGCCGTCACGTGTTCGTGGGCGGCAATCAGCGGTCCGGTGATGCGGGTCTGACCGCTACTGCCGAACCGGCTTGCCGTCGTCTCGTCCGGAAGCTGGAGACCCGCGCCGTTGAGCAACTCGCCCGATGTCGTGAGCTCGAGACGGAACGCCTCATGCTTCCGAGCGACTGCCTCGCGTAGGGACGCGGACATCGTTCTGGTCTCCTCGGCCACCGCGTACATGAGCACTAGGTACAGCACCGGTCGTCCTCGGCCTGAGCGGGCATGTCATCCATAGCTGAGGTCGGGATACCAATCGGTCCCGCGTCCGTCGGGCGTGAAATCGAACAGGTTCCACAACGGGTCGATCGTCTCGCCGTGCCGGGGGTCCTGGCCGGGATCGGGCGGCTCGAACAGAAGCTCGGAACCCCAGAAGTGACGAATGGTGTCGGCATCGCGACGGAAGACGTTCAACATCGGCAGCTGCTGGGTGCCGTCGTCGCTCTCGCCGTGGTAGTCGCGGTTGTACGAGTTGTTCGCCGACGACAGGAATCGCAGTCGCCTCCATCCGCGACTCTTCGCATGGGCGAGAGCGCGCGGCAGCGACGCCTTCACGACCACCGCCACGTTGATCCGCTCGCTCGCGTGCTCGGCGACACCATCGAACGAATCGAGAAACTGAGTGCACGAAGGGCAGGGCAAGTCCTCGTCGGGCGCCCGCGGGAACATCATGTTGTAGATGAAGAGCGTGTCCTTGCCGGGCGCAAACAGGTCCGCCAGCGTGACCGTGGTCGACGCACCGTCGGGGCCCTCGGCGTCGAACCCGTAGTTCTCGGGGACCTTGCCGCCGGGCGGGAGCGCCCGGCGGGCCGCGGCGACCGCTTCAGTGGCTCGCCGCAGTTCGATCTCTTGTTGCAGAAGCTGGTTGCGTGCGGCTCGGTACTCCGGGGACTCCCCGGGGAACGTCGTGGTCATGCGTACCTCCTGGGTGCGCGGTCGGTGCCGGACCGTTCAGGCGGCGGGCGGTGTCCAGCCCGGGTCTCGTCCCGTCAGCCCGAGCAGCCGATCGAGCGGCGGCGCGTTGTCGGGGACCGGCACGACGGGTCCGAACAGGTTGCCGTCGCGGGGCGCGTCGAACGACGCGACAAACGATGAGGCGGCATCGATGTCCTGCACCGACGGCTCGTAGGGCTGGCCCGTGGCGACGGCGATGTCCCAACCGTGTACGACCAGTTCGTCGAGCACAACGAGCGCGGCGACCTGGGCGGGCATTTCGTTGCCACCGATGGTGGTCGTGCCCTCCCACGCTGCGGCTTGTCGCCATGCGCCGGCCAGCGTCTCGAGATCACGCGCGATTCGGTCCTGCCACGCCGCTTCCAGGTTGGCGGCACTCGGTCGTGGTGGCGGGCCGCTACCGCCGCTGTCCTTGCGAGCGACCGCGGTGAACGCCTTGGCGAACGTCCCCACGTGGTCGATGAGGTCACCGACACGAGCCTCAGGACACGGCGTGGGCTGGTCGAACTGGTCCTCCGAAACCGAAGCGAGGAGGCTGGCCATCCTGTCTATGGCAGGTGAGATGTCGATCATCATCGATGCAGACGTCTCCGATCGCTCGAACTCATCGCGCGAGATCTTGCCCGTTCACCGCGCAGGCGACGCAGGACGCGGGCGGATCACCGCCAAGCGGCCCGCGGGACGACGTCGCCCGAGCTTCGCCGGGTGAGTATGTGGGAGATGCCTTCCCATGATCGAGCGTCGTCGGCAGAGTTGGCATGCGGGGCGCGGAGGCGTGCGATGTCGACGCCGAGGTCGGCGAGATCCCAACGGAGCCGGAACAGTGCGAGTAGTTGGGGCAGAACGTCAACCCCAGTTGCCCTCGTGTAGGCGGTGGACGCGAGTCCGTCTCCTGGCTCGAGAAGCCACACGTCGCGCTCGGGCGCGGCGAGGAGCGCGGTATCCCAGTCGATGAGCTTCCAACCGGAGGGCGTGCGCATGATGTTTCCGGCGTGGGGTTCCCCGTGCGTCAACACAGCTCGATCGTCGTGGGCGTGCGCCGTGGTCACGAGGTCGTCGTACTCCGTGAGCATGTCGACGATCACCTGGCGACGGGCTGCCAGCAGATCGGCCAGAGCTTCCGAGTAGGGGCCGACGTGGGCGTGGTTGTCGGGATCGGCGATCGCCGCCTCGAGATCGGCCCGGCTCTGCAGGCGGTAGTCGTCCGGCCGGGCGGGCACCGGAGTCGGTAACAGTGAGGTGTGCAGTCGAGCGATCACCTCGACCACCGCCAGGCGATCGGCCACGGGAAGAGCCTCGCCGCCGTGAAACGTCTCGCCGTCGACCATGGGATAGACGGCGAGCGCCCACTCGTCGCCGAGACGATGGACCACGCCGCCGGTCCGGCCCGCGATCGGTGCCACCAGGTAGTCGGCACCGTCTCCTTCGAGCGCGTGGGCCGTGGTGAGCGCCGCGGTCAGCCGATTGAACACCTGGGGCCGTGACTCCCCGGGGTCGTTGCGCCTCGCATCCAATTCGTCGACGGTGACGAACCACGTTCGATCCCGCCGATCGACCACGCACCAGTGGTGGCTGCCCGCGCCCACCGCCAAATACGACATCGAGGTCGCCGCGATTCCCCAGCCACGCTCGAGGGCCGCCACGAGGTCAGACTCGGCAAGCCCCGCCGGCTGTGAGCGCACAGCCGAAGGCTACGAAGCGACGCGAGCGAACCCCCCGAGATTTGGCTCCGTCTGCCGGGCGGGTTCCGGCATGCTAGTGAGCGAATCACCCCGGGGCTTCGTGCTCACGCACCCAGGAGGAGCGCCGCGGGCGGCGAGTTAGAACTTGCCTCCGAGGAACAGGCCCGCGGTGGCGGAGCCCTCGAAACCTTGGCGCGTTGCCGTGCCGTCGAGGCGAACGTTCAGGCGCAGGTCGAGCTGCAAGGTCGGCCGGTCGAGGATGTGCTGGACCAGGCTCGTGTCAGAGCTCATGCTCCCTCCGGTGCCGTCAGCCCGCGTGTAGTCGATCCCGGCCCCGAGCGTCTGAGTCAGGAGTGTGTTCGCGTGCATGTGCCACTGGGCGTCGAAGATGCGCATCGCAGCCCCGACTTTGAACTGACTCCAGCTCGAGGGGAACTGCACCTGGGCGTGGTCGAACAAGCGGATCGTGCTGAGGTCGCGGAACCTCCAACCCCCGCCCAGCCCGGTGATGGTGAGGGTGAATTCCTCTTTGTCGAACTCAAACTTCGGATCAGGCATCTCGACCTCTCACGCGACCGGTGTGTCGTCGTCGGGGATCTCAATCTCGAGCGGGATCGACATCCCCGGGATCTCGAGGTTCTCGGCCCGCGCCTCGATCGTCGTGCCGGCGAGCCAGTCGTCGTCTTCAGCCATACGGCGTACGGTAGGTCGGGCGAGCCGGCCGATCATGTGTACCGAGGGCAGCCGATCGGGCAACTTCGCTGCACGTGGCGCCGCCGGCCTCCCTCACCAACCGTTTCTTGGCGCCCCGGCTCCCTTCTGTCGGCAGTTATCGACTCATGAGTGCACCAACTGCCGACAGAACGCCGGGGGCCCGCAGATCGTTCTGACACGGCGAAGAAGACCAATAACACTCGACGACCGGAGAACACACTGATGGCCGCCACCCTCGGCCTCGTGCTCGACTGCGCCGACCCTGAGAAGCTCGCCGAGTTCTGGTCCGCAGCTATCGGCTACACCACATTCGGCGCCGCCGGCAGCTTCGTGCTGCTGGTCGACGAGACCGGCAAGCAACCCAAGCTTCTCCTTCAGCGCGTCGACGAACCGAAGTCCGGCAAGAACCGAATGCACTTCGACATCGAAACACCGACGGTCGACGAAGAGGTCGCCCGGCTCGAAGCCCTCGGCGCGCGGCGCATCCGGCCCGACGCGATCGAAGAGCATGGCACCCGTTGGATGGTGATGGCCGACCCGGAGGGCAACGAGTTCTGCGTCTGCCACGAGGACGCGGAGCCCGGGTAGCAGCCCATGGATGCGACCACGCCCGTGCGCTCCGACCGCACCCACGCACAAGTTGCGCACGTGGCTCCGCAAGCTCAGGGATGACCGTCGACGACGCGTGGCTGACCGCCACCTGGCCATTCGTCCGCAGCCAGCTGCCATCCGCGCCAGCCGCGGTGCTCGAGCTCGGCTGCGGTCGCCTTGGCGGCTTCGTTCCCGCGCTGCTCAGTGACGGCTACGACACCATCGGTGTCGACCCGGCCGCACCCGACGGTCCCCCCTACCGGCGAAGCACGTTCGAGGAACTCGAATCGCCGGGGGAATTCGATGCCGTGGTCGCGAGCACGTCGCTGCACCACGTCGACGATGTCGACCACTTCCTCGACAGGATCGAGACCGTGCTGGTGCCAGGCGGAACCCTCGTGGTCGTGGAGTGGGCCTGGGAACGGTTCGACGAAGCCACAGCCCAGTGGTGCTTCGCGCGACTTGCGCCGGCCGACGACGAAGATCACCCGACCTGGCTACATCGCCACCAGCAGAGCTGGTCCGATTCGGGCCGGTCGTGGCACGACTACTTCACCGGCTGGGCCAAGGAACACGGGCTGCATCCCGGCGGGACCATCCTTGCCGCCCTCGACGCCAGGTTCGACCGCCGGCTTCTCAGCGAGGAGCCGTACTTCTTCGCGGATCTCGCCGAAACGAATGAGGCCGACGAGCGCGCGGCGATCGACGCGGGCGTCATCGAGCCGACCGGCCTCCACTACGTCGCGATCAACAGGTCGGCGTAGCCCGAGCAAACACCCCTTGGCAAGCAGACCGGTAAGGTATAACTTACCGTTCGTGCTCACTTACCAAGCGGCCGGAGGGCATGCGCTCGAGGCGCTAGGCGATCCAACCCGGCGTGCCATCTTCGAGCTCCTTGTCACCAAGCCGCAACCGGTGCGTGATTTGGCGGACGCGCTGCCGGTGAGCCGGCCTGCGGTTTCCCAGCACCTCAAGGTGCTCAAGCAGTCGGGGTTGGTCATCGATCGGCCACAGGGCACCCGTCGCATCTATCGCGTGGATCCCACGGGGGTGACGGCCATGCGTCAGTACCTCGACCGGATGTGGGACTCGGCGTTGGCGGCGTTTGCCGCGGCCGCCGAGCACGACGACACCAAAGAGCCGGGACAGGATCGATGACCCAGCACGTCGACGAGGCGGCGGTGCGCCGATCGGTCACCGTGGGGGTGTCGCAGCAGCGAGCCTTCGAGGTGTTCACAGCCAAGTTCGGCTCGTGGTGGCCCAAGGAGTACTCGATCGGTGAAGCCGACATGGCCGACTTCGTGGTGGAGCCAAAGGTCGGCGGCCGTTGGTACGAGGTCGGCGTCGACGGCACCGAGTGCGACACCGGGCGGGTGACCGAGTTCGAGCCGCCGAGTCGACTCATGCTGGCCTGGCAGCTCAACGAGAACTGGCAGTACGACCCCGATCCCGCCCACGCCAGCGAGATCGAGGTGCGGTTCATCGCCGAAAGCCCCACCCGCACTCGGGTCGAGCTCGAGCATCGCGGCTTCGAACGGCATGGCGCGGGTGCCGACCGCGTGCGCGGTGGCGTCGACCATCCGCAGGGTTGGACCTATTGCCTCGAGCTGTTCGCCATGGCGGCGGCAGCGTGACCCAAGACAAGGAGACACCTCGATGGACCTGATCGACCTCTTGGACCAGGCGACGGCGTGGACGGCGACGAAGGTCGCCGGCGCACGCGACCACCTCGACGCCGCCACGCCCTGCGACGAATGGACCGTTCGTCGCCTCATCGATCACCTGCTCGCGGCCCAGCAGATGTTCGCCGCGGGCCCGACGGGCGGGACGATCGCTCCGCCCGACGGGCCACCACCCGAGCTCGTCGGTGACCACCCGGCGTCCCAGTACGAACAAGCCCGCAAGGCGACCATCCACGCCTACTCCCAGCCCGGCGTCCTCGCCGGAACCGTCAAGGGCTCCGGCGGCGAGGTCCCCGCGCTGCAGGTTGTCGGGATCGCGTTCTGCGATCAGCTCATCCACGGCTGGGACCTGGCCCGAGCCACCGGCCAGGACGACACCATGCCGGCCGACCTCGCCGCTGTGGCCCGGCAGCTGCTCGACGGTCGCATCTCCGACGACTCCCGCGGGCCGGGTAAGAACTTCAAAGCCGCCATCACCGTGCCCGAGTCAGCCAGCGATCAGGACAAGCTCCTCGCCTACTGCGGCCGAACGCCGCGGGAGTAGCGCGTCAGCCCGCGGCCGCCGTGTTCTCCTCGACGGCCTCGAGGCCGACACGTAACGACGAACGGTCGCGGGAGACTGTGGTGGCGACAAGGGAGGTGAGCACCGATGGCATCAAAGAACGACGACCCGGTGGCGGTGTTGCTGGAGGAGGCGGCCGAGACGCATCACCGCGTGTACCGCATCACCGACGGGACCGACGACGACTGGGCTTCCTGGTACGCGGACTGGTTGCTGACCCTCTCGGAGCTGCCGGAGCTGTTCGATACCCGACCCGTCCGAAGCCACCTGGTGCACGCGTTGGTGCAGCTCGATCGCGATCACACCGCCGCGGAGACGGACGAAGCGTGGGCCGACTTCTACGCGCGTCACCTGCGCCACGAGTTCGGCTCCGCCTAGGACCGGGGCCGCCGACGAGCCGCCCACGGCGGTTCGCTGCGCTCATCGGCCACCGGTGGTCGGATCGATGGTGCGGGCGACCTCGAGCACCGCGTCGGCGGGGAAGCCGCCCCGTGTGGCGTGCTCGCGTACGCGCTGCTCGTGGGGAGCGATGTAGACGCAGAACAGCTTGTCGTCGGTGACGTAGCTGTGGAGCCATTGCACGTCGCCGCCGAGGTCGCTCAACACGCGGTTGCTCTTCTCGCTGATGGCGGTGACGTCGTCGTCGGTGAGGGCGCCGGCGCCGGGCAGGTTGCGTTCGATCACGAACTTGGGCATGGATGTTCCTCCTGGTTGGTATCGGGTTGGGTGACGGAAGCCGTGGCGGTTCAGGCAATGGCCTGGCGGGGCGACGCGGCCGAGCGCCGAGCGCCCGGCGTGTCCTGGGGCCGCGTCGCAGTGGCGCGGAGGGCCAGCAGTCCCGTGACGATCACCACGGAGTGGACGGCGATCCAGATGGCGTACCCGGTGACGTTGATGTGCCGGACGATCATGTAGACGTCGTTCGCGATTCCGCGTACGAGCTCGATCGCGAGCACGGTCCACGCCACGCCGCGCGCCTGGTGGGGATGGCGGGAGGCGATGAGCACGGCGGCGCCGATGGCGCCGACCTCGAGTCCGAACGTGACCCACGTGTCCACGAGGAAGCTGGCGATCGGTTCGCCGGCGTCGGCTCGAGCCAGGGTGCCACGAGGTCCGAAGGTGCGGATCGGTGCCCGGACGAAGACCATCGCCACGAACTGCAGCAAGTAGAAGACCCCGGCGAACCGCATCCACCGCGTGAGGGCGGGCGACGCCAAGCCGGAGTCATCAGTGTGTTTGGTCGACATGGCTTCAACCCTGCGCTCACCGGGCGGCGACCGGCATCGGCCATCGCGCCTATAGGTGCCCCATCTGATGCCGTCTGGGCACGGCGAGGCCATGTTCGGCGGCGAAGAGGGCCGCGCCGGCCCGGCTGGCCACGCCAATCTTGGTGTAGATGTGCGAAACGTGATGTTGGACCGTGCGATGCGAGATGCCGAGCAGCCCGGCCACGTCCTTATTGGTACCGCCGTGGGCGACGAGGCGGAGGACCTCGACCTCCCGATCGCTCAGGCCCGCGGGCCAGGAGCCGGTGCGGGAGTCCGGCGTCGCACCCGCGGCGTCGAGGACGTGCCGGACAGCCGCGCGGTCGAGCTTGCCGCGCCCCGCTTCTTCGGCGAGCACCTTGGCGGCCGCGTCGTCGCTGAACGCCGGTCGATGGGGCCGGTCCTCTCGCAGCGCGCAGTAGACGTCGCAGGCCGCGAGCAGTCGCGCTGGTTCGTCGAGCTGGGCTGACTTCAGGGATTTGATGTAGCCCGACCCGTCACATCGCTCGTGTACGGCACCGGCCAGTCCGGCGACCGCGGCGAGCACGGGGCTGCGGGCCAGCAGTCGCTCGGTGTGGTAGGCGTGCAGTCGCATCTGCTCCCACTCGGCGTCGTTCAAGCTCCCCGGCTTGTCCCAGATCAGGTTCGGGACCGCGACACGGCCGAGATCGTGCAGCCACCCGCCGATGCGCAGCTCGTCGACGCTGGATCGGTCCAGCCCCGCCGCCTCGCCGGAGGCCGCCGCCATCACGCCCACACTGTGCGAGTGGGTCGCGGTCCACACCGACTTCAGGTCGACGGCCCGGGCGAAGGCTTCCGCGTACCGGGCAACGACCGCGGGCGTCACGTTGTGGTGCGGCCCCGGTTCTGCATCGAGGAACACCTCCCACACCGACGCCGTCGCGAGCCCGCCGAGCAGATCGGGCGCGTTGGCACAGAACGTCGTGACGACGTCGGGATCGAAATGCCCCCCCGAGCGCTTACGGGCCGTCGCCAACGCACCGGCTAGCCCGTACCGACTGAAGCCGATCTCCAACACGTCAGCCGCGACCACGATCCGAGCCAGCAGCGCACTCTCGTCGCCGCGCTTGCCGTGCGGGTGTCCCTTGCCGTCCCAGCGTTCGAACACGTCAGCGAGGGCAGCAACGATCGATTCGGGCATGCCGATGCGGCGCGCCAATGCGTCGCCCACGTCGCACTCGGCCGCCGCATGGCGTTGGGGCGCGGATCGGTCGCTGAGCAGTGTCGTGAGGCCTTTGACGCGCTGCACAACCGGTGCACCCCGACCGACGCCCGTCACGATGCTTCTGATGAGTCGCACTGGCTCGTCAGGATCGATGAACGCCATCACCGGACCGACACTGAGGTCATTGCCGCCGCCGTAACGAGCCGCCTCCGGCGCGAACGCGGTGCACCCAAGGAAGCGCACGAGTGCCAGGTAGTAAGCATCGGACTGTTGCGCGTCGTCTAGGCGATGGGCGTGCGCCAGCCGGGTCGCGAGGATCGCCGTACGGATGGCCTTCTCCGGATGGAAGCCGCTGGCGACGTCAGCCGACGATGCCAGCGCACCGAACAAGCTCGCGAGTCGGTCGCGTTCGGCCGGGGCCACGGCCGAACGCTACGAGCCGGCGTCAGGCTGCGCGTCGCAGCGCGAGTCCCACCGTCGCCGCGGCGATGTGGGTGAACGCGACCAGGCCGGCGAGAAAGGTGAGTCCAGCTTCCGAGTTGGACATTTGATGGGCGATCTCCGCGACATCGAACGCCGCTGCGGCGAGACAGAACAGGACTGCGAGGACGACGACCTTTCGCTCGGGCCGGAACCCCACTGCCCCTGCGAGCAGGATCGACGCGACGACGACGAGCGCGACGAGCGGCCCCGCCTCAGGGTTGATGCCGAGCACCTGCTCGTCGGCGCCCGACTCGCTAGCCCCGGGCTGCTCGCTGTCGTGCTCGGCCTCGTCGCCTCCGGATTCGCCGTCCTCGCTGTGGGCGATCGACTCCGTGTGCTGGTCGTTGTCGTGGCCCCGCTCGACGACCACTCCGACCGCGAACAACCCAGCGGACGCGATCAGTCCCACCGCGGGCCACACGTGGAGGGGCGTCGGCCGGGAAGACGGTGCCGCCGGCGTGTGCCCACGGGTCGGGACGAGCGGGTGCGCGTCGCCGGTCGGGCTCGGGCCGCTCATCAGCGACACCCACGCGGGGCCGACTCGCCGAGCCCGGCGGCGGAGCAGCCGATGGCCGCTGAGGGCACCCGTTGCGCCCAGGGCGGCGACCACCATCACACTGGCGCCGAGCAACAACGCCGCGCACCCCGCGACCGCGCCAATGCCGAGCCCCGCGGTCACGGGTATCGCGCAGCATCCGACGATGCAGGCGGCTGCGGTGCCGGCCACGCCGAAACGGGAGCGGCGGCGTGCGGCGGGAAGAGCCTCAGCCATCGACGGTGCCGAACAGCGCATCGAGCACGCCGTGGCCGTCAGGGGGAGCGGCGACCTCGAGCCACGCATCCCCGGCGGCGATGACCACGGCGAACGAGAAGAACGCGCAGCAGTCGGCCTCTTGCACCGCGAGCCCTGCGGCCCGACCTACCGTGTCGGGATCGGATGGGAGCCGCAGCCGTACGCCGGCGGGGGTCGATTCACGCGCCGTGACCTGCGCGAGCAGATCGGCCCACTCGCTCGAACGGTCGGCGGCCTGGCTCGCTGACAGCGTGCACGCGATCGGCGCGGACCCCGTCTTGACTCCGAGGGTGACGGGTGTGGGTAGCGCGGCGTCGCAGCCACAGCCTGGCCCGCACCGCTCTGCCGGCTGCGTGGCGGCGAGCGAGGCGCGCAGATGGGCCAGTTGTGCGGCGAAGCTCGACAGCTCATCCAGCTGCGTCCGCACTTCGGTCACCTTGGCGTCGAGCAGGTCCTTCAAGCGGTCCTGTACGGGGGCGCACGGGCCGTCGGCCCAGAGCGCGACGAGCTCGGCGATGTCCCCGAGGCTGAGACCCATCGTCTTGGCCCGGGCGATGAACTCCAGGCGATCCAGGGTCGCCTCGTCATAGACGCGGTAGCCGGCACCGGTTCGGTCGGGATCGGGGAGCAGGCCGACGGTCTCGTAGAAGCGCAGCGTCGAGGGACTGAACCCGCTCCGCCGAGCGAGCTCGGAGATTCGGTATGCCATGACTGTTGACGGTACGCCTTCAAGTCGACTCGAAGGTCAAGTGGGACATCGCCCATGTCAGCGGTCGAGGGCGGCGAGCACGGCTTCGGCCGCCGTTACCGGGCCCATGACCTCGGTGTCGATGTGCACGCCGTACGTCGGATGGCGATGCACGATGTCAAATCGCGAACGCGCCAGCACTCGCCGCGTTCCGCGAGACGGGCTTGCAACGTGGACGCGAGCGTCGACTTCCCAGCGTTCGAGGTGCGTTCAAACGATCACGAGCCCGCCACCATCAACCGAGCCTAGGAGCGCACTGGTTTCGACGATTCCTGGTACGCGTGCAACCGCGGCATCCCGCACCGATGAGATCCGGGCTCGCCGCCCGTCTAATGCACTGACCCCTGGAACGGGAGGTGCAGTCATGCCCAGAACCCGCAACGAGCTCGCCACGCTGATGACCGACATCGCCATGGGCGAGTCGGCTCGATGGCACGAAGGGCGCTTCTGGATGTCCGACTGGGTAGCGGGCGAGATCCTCGCTGTCGACGTCGAGGGGCCTACGGCCGGCCAACGGGAGGTCGTTGCCCGGTCGACCTCCTTCCCCTTCTGTTTCGACTGGATTGCCGACGGCACGATGCTCGTCACGGGGAGCAACGGTCTCGAGCGCCTCGACCCTGACGGCACGCTCGTGCCGTACGTGGAGTTGCGAGACATCTCGTCGTTCGGCTGGAACGAAGTCGTCGTCGACCCCCGTGGCTCTGCATTCGTGAACAACATCAACTTCGACATGAGCCGTGGCATGGACTTCGAGGTAGGCAGCAAGTCCGGGCTCATCGCCGTGGTGACGCCCGCTGGCGAGGCGCGCCAAGTGGCCAGCGAGCTGGCCTTCCCGAACGGCATGGCCGTCACGCCCGACGGCTCGACCCTCATCGTGGCCGAGTCCTTCGCCTCACGGCTCGCCGCGTTCGACATCGATGAGGACGGCGGGCTCTCGAACCGGCGGGTGTGGGCCGAGTTCGAGGGAGGTGCCGACGGCATCTGCATCGACGCCGAAGGGGCGATCTGGTGCGCGGCCGGCGAGGCCTGCCTGCGCGTCCAGGAGGGCGGCGAGGTGCTCGAGCGCGTCGCGCTGGAGCTGTCGGCCTTCTCGTGCGCCCTCGGAGGCCCCGACGGGACCACCCTCTACATCGTCGCCAACGAGTGGAAGGGCGTCGAGAACATCGGCAAAGGCCCGCGCACCGGACGCCTGTACACCGCGGAGGTCGAGGTCCCGAGGCCCTGACCGCGGAGATCGCCGCGGGGCATTGCGTCGCGCACAGCCGCCCGACGGAACTCGCCGACATGCTCTTCGCCTACGCGGCCACGGGCGAGCAGCGCGCGCTCGGCCGGCGTGGGAATGTGACGTCCCGTGTCGTGCTGTCACGCCAGAACGACACGGCCTGGCGTCCTCAATTCCGGCGGGCGCGAGCGCGGCGTTTGCCCTCGTGCATGGCTTGCACTCGACCGACAGGGATGGCGCGTCCCTCTTCGACGAGGTCTTCGCTCAAGTGCTGCGGACTGGGCATGTTGGCGGCCCACGGGTCGCCCTGTCCAAGGTGTCGCATCGTCGTGTGCACAGTGAAGTCGGCCGGCGTGATGTCATCGAGGTCGTCCCAGCCGACCGGGAAGGACACCGGCACGCCCGGTCGGACCCGCGGGCTGTACGCCGCGATCACGGTGGCCCCACCGACTCGCGTCGAGTCAACGAACACCTTGCCGCCCCGGTCCTCCTTCATGAACGCGGTTGTGGCGATCTCGGGATCGAGACCCGCGGCCCGCGCCGCGATCGCTCGAGTCGCGGCGGCCGAGTCCTCGGGCGATGCCTGGTCGTCGATCGGTACGAAGACGTGCACACCCTTCGCCCCGCTGGTCTTGACCGCACCTTCCAGCCCGACATCGGCCAGCGCGCGGCGTACCAAGTGGGCCGCCCGGACGGCCATCGTGAAGGCCTCGGCGTCGGGTGGGTCGAGGTCGAGCACAAGATGCGTTGGTCGGTCAGGACGATCCGCCCGCACCAAGGTCGGGTGATACTCCACGGCGCGCTGGTTGGCGAACCACAGGAGGGTGCGGCGGTCGTTACACAGCGCGTAGAACACATCCCGCTTCGAGGTCGCCGCCCAGAACCGAACGGTGCGCACCCACGATGGCGTGTACTTCGGGACGTTCTTCTGCATGAAGGCGTCCTGACCGCGGTGGACCCGGATGACCGACAGCGGGCGGTCCTCGAGCCCAGGCAGGATGCGATCGCGAACCGCGTCCAAGTACTCCACCAGATCGCGCTTGGTGGCATCCGCTTCGTCGAAGAGCGGCTGGTCGAGGTTGGTGAGCGACACCCCGTCCCGCAATTCGTCTCCGCTCTTACCGCTCATCAACGCAAGACGCTAACGGCACATCACCGGGGAGCCTCCTCATGTCAGCGTGACCGTCTGGCGTTCGGAGGCCCCCTGTATCACATCGGCTTCTTCGCGTTCGGAGGCGGCGGCGACGTTCGAACTGTGCCGCGCTGAGGTTGAGCGGATTGCCGTCCTTGCCCGTGACCATCCGGAGTCGGTATACGAAGCAAGGTGTGACCCCGGTGCCGCGACCAGACTGGCGTTCTGATTGCAAGTGGCATTCGGTATCTCAGGAAGGCTCACCATGGCCAAGCTGATCTACTCGGCTATCGCGTCGCTCGACGGCTACATCGAGGACGAAGACGGCAAGTTCGACTGGGCGGAGCCGGACGAGGAGGTTCACACCTTCGTCAACGACCACGAACGGCCGGTCGGCACCTACCTGTACGGGCGCCGGATGTACGAGGTGATGGCCGTCTGGGAGACCATGACCCTCGCCGACCAGCCACCCTTCGTGAAGGACTTCGCGGAGATATGGCGGGCGGCCGACAAGATCGTGTACTCCAAGACGCTGGCAAGGGCGACCACCGCAAGGACGCGCATCGAACGGGATTTCGACCCCGACGCGGTCAGGGAAACGAAGGCGGCCGCAGGACGTGACATAACCGTGAGCGGTCCCCAGCTCGCCGCCGAGGCGATCAGGGCGGGCTTGGTCGACGAGTGCCATCTGTTCGTGACGCCCATCATCGTGGGAGGCGGCAAGAGCTGGCTCCCCGACAACGTCCGCGTCCAACTCGACCTGTTGGAGGAACGCCGGTTCGGCAACGGCGTGGTGTATCTCCGCTACCGCACCAGGACGTGACGCAGCGGCGAGCCCGGTCTGTGGTGGGTGTCAGGACGTCGAGTCGAGCCACTCCTCGAAGGTCGGGCCGCGGAGGATCGCGCCCGGTCCGGGAAGGAGGGCGCCGCTCCCGTAGACCTCACGATCCGGGTCGCCCGGATCGCTGACGCCTTCGATCTTCAGCGGGAGACCGCGTCGGGAGGCGAGCAGCGTCGCCAGCTCGACGAGGCTCTCCTCCTGCGGGCCCGCGACCTCCGAGAACGGTGTCTGCGCCGATCCGGGTTCAGTCGCAAGGTCGGCGAGCACCTCGGCGACGGTCCTGGCCGCGACGGGCTGCGTCCGCATGTTCGGTACATACGCGACCTCGCCCTGCGTGCCCCACTCCATGAGCTGCCCGACGAACTCGTGGAACTGCGCGGCGCGCAGCACATGCACCGGGATCGGACCCGACAGCATGGCCTGCTCGTGTGCGGTCTTCGCCGCGCCGTAGCCAGCGGTGAACCGGTCGGTCCCGATGATGGACACGACGATCAGCTGCCGCACGCCGACCCTCACGCCGGCGTCCTGAAGATTCCGGGCTGCGGTGGTGAAGAACTCAGTGGCCGCACTCTGGTCGGGGGACGGCCCGGTGGCCGCGTCGATGATGCACTCCACGCCGGCGAGGGCCGGAGCGAGGCCCTCGCCGGTGATCACGTCGACGCCGTAGGCACGCGACATCGGCACCACGTCGTGCCCCCGATCGACCAGGACGTCGACGACGTGATGGCCAACCCTCCCGGTAGCCCCGGCGACTGCGATCTTCTTCAGTGCTTGCATGGTCTCGTCCTCCAAGTCGCGTTGGTCATCGCCATGACACGACGCGGCGAACGAATGTGACCGAACGACCAGGACGTCAGGTGCTCGTGTCGCGTGACGTTTGACTCAGGTCAGACGAGCCCGACCCAGATGGGGTAGGCCACGTCCCCCTGCTCGAACTCGACCCATACCTCGGTGCCCACGGCCGGGAGCGCATCATCGGGACCCAGCGCGACCCCTGGCGTCGCCCACGCCGACTCTGCGTCGGCCACCTCCGGCACGGAGATCCGTAGCCGGTTCTGTGTCATCGGATCAGCGCTGTCGACAACGACGCCGCGGTACTTGCCGATGTAGCCCTTCGTGGCTCGGTCGCCTCCCTCTGCCGGAGCGCCGGACTCCCAGACGGGAAAGTCGGTGTCGCCGTGCTCGAACGACACGGTTACGTCGTCACCGACCGCGGGAATTTGGACGTCACCCGGCGGCAGCGACGGTACCGCCCAAGCGGAGTCTGATCCGGATATCTCAGGCACGAGTACCCGCAGCCGCTTCTGCATCAAGGGATCGGCGGTGTCCACCACGCTGCCGCGGTACTTGTCGCCGTAGCCGCTCGCCATCGGAAGTCCTCCTCGCGTCCTCGGCGGCGCTCTCGCCGGTGGGGCGAACCTAGTACCGCCGGATCGAGAGCACGCCGGTGCGAGGAAGCGATGGAACTCCTCGTCTCGACCGGCGACGAGCACGGCCACGTCGCTCGCCGTGCTCGGGCGGATCCCCACGGAGCCGTTGCGTGGGCGCCGCGCCAACTTCGACCGTATTCTCAGACAAGACTCGACGTACGCCCTCGAGAACGAGAAGGGGAGCTGTGACCAACCTTCGGTACGAGGTCGAGGATCCCGTCGCGGTCGTCACGCTCGACCGGCCCGAGAAGCTGAACGCGCTCACGTACCCGATGCTGCGTGCCTTCCGGGAGGCGGTCGACGATGCGGCCCGCGATCCGCGCGTCGTCGGCATCGTCGTGACCGGTGAGGGGCGCGGGTTCTGTTCCGGGCTCGACGCGGCGGTCCTTCAGCAGACGACCACCACGGGCTCCTCGTCGCGCCCGAAGACCGACGATGTGCCCGGCATGTTCACGTGGCTGCTCTCGGTGCCCAAGCCGATCATCAGCGCGGTGAACGGCGTCGCGGCCGGCGGGGGGTTCGTGCTTGCGGTGATGAGCGACCTTCGCATCGCGTCGACGCACGCCGCGTTCACGTCGATCTTCTCCAAGCGGGGCCTCATCGCCGAGCACGGGACGACCTGGATCGTTCCTCGCCTCATCGGTACTAGCGCCGCGCTCGATCTGCTGTGGTCGTCACGCAAGATCGATGCGGCCGAGGCGTTTCGAATCGGGCTGGTGCAGCAGGTGGTCGAGCCCGAAGACCTGCTCGCCTCGGCACGTCAGTACATCGTCGACCTCGCCGAGACCGTGTCGCCGGCGTCGCTCGCCGACACCAAGCGGCTCGTCTACGGCCACCTCGGCCTCGGCTACCCGGAGGCGTTGCGCGAGACCGATGACGTGCAGTCCGCGGCGCTCGACCGCCTCGACGCCAAGGAGGGCGCGGCGGCGCTCATCGAGCGGCGACCGCCGTCGTTCCCGCGGCTGGGAACCTGATGGCTGACTTCGAGACGCTGCGCTACGAGGTCGACGGCGGCCTCTGCCGGCTCACGCTCGACCGCCCCGAGCACATGAACGGCATGACCAACCGCATGATCCGCGAGGCGCGCGACGCACTCGAACTGGCCGCGGCCGACTCGTCGATCCGGGTGCTGGTGCTCACTGGGTCCGGCAAGGCGTTCTGTCCGGGTGCCGACCTCAAGCACTTCGCCAGCGGCGGCGCCGACGAGCGGCTCACTACGAGCGACCTCAAGGTCACGACGCTGCTGCACGAGATCCCGGCGGTCACCGTCGCCGCGATCAACGGTGCGTGCGCCGGGGCCGGCATGGGGTGGGCACTCGCCTGCGACCTGCGGTTCATGGCCGCATCGGCCAAGCTCAACACCGCATTCCTCGACGTCGCCGTGGCCGGCGACATGGCGATCCCGTGGTCGCTCCCGCGCCTCGTGGGTGCCACCCGCGCCCGCGACCTGTCCTTCCTGCCGCGCCGCATCGAGGCCGAGGAGGCGCTGCGCATCGGCCTGGTGTCGCGCGTGTTCGACGACGAGTCGTTCCGGGACCAGACCGAGGCCGCACTGACGGCCCTGCTGGAGAAGTCGCCGACCGCGCTGGTCGGGCTGAAGGAGAACTACGTCATGGCCGAGCGCATGACCTTCGGCGACTTCGTCGACTACGAAGCCGAACGGCATCTCCGGATCGCGTCGAGCGCCGACACGGCCGAGGCGTTCCGCGCGTTCGTCGAGAAGCGGAAGCCGAGGTTCACGTCGTGATCTGGCTCCGGCAAGTGGCGCTCGTCGCCCACGATCTCGACGCGGTGCTCGCCGACCTCAAACGCATCCTCGGGATCGAGGTCGCGTTCAACGACCCTGGGGTCGCGGCGTTCGGGCTGCGCAACGCGGTGCTGCCCGTCGGCACGCAGTTCGTGGAGGTGGTGTCGCCCACGAAGGCGGGCACCGCGGCCGGGCGCCAGCTCGAGCGCATGGGCGGCGACGGCGGCTACATGGTGATCGGCCACACCGACCGTCACGACGAGGTGAGGTCGCGCGTCGACTCGCTCGGCGTCCGCAAGGTCATCGACGCCGACGATCATGGCTACAAGATCATGCAGCTGCACCCGAGCGACACCGGCGGGTCGTTCCTCGAGATCGACTTCCAGCCCGGGGGCGAGGATCCGAACGGCCCATGGATGCCGGCGGGGCCCGACTGGCAGCGCGCCGTACGCACCGACATCGTCGACGGCATCACGGGTGTCGAGCTGCGCGTGCCTGACCCCGACAAGGTCGAGGCGCGATGGACCGAGATCCTCGGCCAGCGCCACTTCGACAATGCGACCATCACCTACACCGAGGGCACCGGCGGGCTCGTCGCCCTCGACGTCCGCGGAGACGGCCGCGGCACCCATCGCATCTGCGGCGTCGACTTCCGCTTCTGAGCCTGATCCACGAGGTTGGGACTTTCGGCCCTACCTGCGAACCCCGGGGGGCGTGAATGCTGGCCTGGTGAGCACTGGCCGAAGGTTCTTTCGCGTCGTAGAACGCGACGACGGGGGTTGGATGTGCCGGTGGGGGCGGCGGGAGCTCGACGGCCACGCGGCGTTGGCTGAGGCGATCGAGCACGTCTTCGAGCTGGCCGGCGAGCACCGGCCGAGCGAGGTGTTCGTCCATCACGCCGATGGGCGCGTCTGTAGCCAAGCCGTCTTCGAGCCGCCCCCGTCGTGACGAGCGCTGCGGGCGCGGCGTCCCCGCCGATCGTTCGAGCACCGCGCTGGCCGCGCGGTCCGCGCCCCGGGATCGCTGTGCGTCTATCCACGTCGTAAGTAGATGTCCACGCCCGACGTGGACACTGCACGACCATGGACAACTGCACGTGAGTACCGTCGGCAGTGTCGAGCAACGGTCCACCAAGTCACTTGCGGGAGTTCGCATGGAGACGTCACTGGCAGGCAAGGTTGCATTGGTCGCCGGAGCAACTCGAGGCGCGGGACGCGGGATCGCGGTGCAGCTGGGTGCGGGCGGAGCGACCGTGTACTGCACGGGGCGAACCAGCGGCTCCGAACGATCGGAGATGAACCGCCCGGAGACGATCGAAGAAACCGCCGCACTCGTGGACGAGGCCGGCGGACACGGGATCGCAGTCCAGGTCGACCATCTCGTCACCGACGAGGTGAGGGCGTTGGTGAAGCGCATCGACCGCGACCACGGCGCGCTCCACATTCTCGTGAATGACATCTGGGGAGCCACCACCATGGAGTGGGACAAGACGGTGTGGGAGTCCTCGTTGGAGGTCGGGTTGCACACCCTCCGCCTCGCCGTGGACACGCACGCCATCACCAGCCACTTCGCCTTACCGCTGCTCATCAAGAGGCCGGGTGGCCTGGTGGTCGAAGTGACCGACGGAACGGACGAGTACAACGCGAACAACTACCGGGTCTCGTTCTTCTACGACCTGGCCAAGGCGGCGGTGAATCGGATGGCGTTTGCGCTGGCGCACGAACTGGCGCCCTACGGCGCGACGGCGGTGTCGCTCACTCCGGGGTGGCTGCGCTCAGAGGCGATGCTCGAGGCGTTCGGTGTCAGCGAGTCGAACTGGCGGGACGCGACCAAGCGGATCCCTCATTTCGCGATTTCGGAGAGTCCGGCGTTCGTGGGTCGGGCTGTCGAGGCACTCGCACGAGATCCCGAGTTGTCGCGCTGGAACGGGCAGTCGCTGTCGAGCGGGCAGCTGGCGAAGGTCTACGGCTTCACGGATCTCGACGGCAGTCAGCCCGATGCGTGGAGGTATGTCCCCGAAGTGCAAGACGCCGGCAAGCCCGCCGACACGACCGGCTATCGCTGACATGGACGGGACGTGAAGGGCTGACGTTCAGCCCTCTCGCCCGGCCCCGAAGGTGGTCATGCACGCCCGGACGAGACCCGTCGCCACGCAGGCGTTGGGCACCATTGACCCCTGGTGGAGCTGATTCGCAAGGACCACCGTCGGCCGGTAACGCCGGAGGGGCATCGCGGACAGGACCTTCGCCTCTGGCCGCAGGGCCGTGACGTTCGTACCGTCGAACGTGCCGGAACTCGGCCGAATTCGTGGCGGCCGTTCCGTGAGAGGAGGTCGTCATGGTGACGGTCAAGGAAGCAGCGTCGGCGTTCCTCGCCAACAAACGCATCGCGGTGACGGGTGTCTCGCGCAAGGCGGAAGGTCATGGCAGCAACGCCGTGTACAAGCGTCTTCGTGCCCGGGGCTACGAGGTCTTCGCGGTCAACCCCAACGCGGACGAGGTCGAAGGCGATCGTTGCTACCACGATCTAAAGGACATCCCCGGTGGCGTCGACGCGGTCGTGATCGCCACGAAGCCAGACGCGGCCGAGGCGACGATGCGCGAGTGTGCCGAGCTCGGCGTCAAGCACATGTGGATGCACCGCGCGTTTGGTGAAGGCAGCGTGTGCGACGAAGCGACCGCGTATGGCCGCGCGCACGGGATGACCGTGATCGACGGCGGCTGCCCATTGATGTTCGACCCGACGGCCGATGTCGGCCACAAGATCATGCGCTTCATGCTCAGGGGCAAGGTGCCCAAGACAGTGTGAATGACCATTGCTCATTACCCGTCGCGTCCCACCGGGCATAGTCCGGCGCAACGCGACGACTACGGCGCAGCGCGACGACTACGGCGCAGCGCGACAGCCTCCGGGACCGAGCGGAAAGGCTCCGCCTTTCCGCTCGAGCTCTAAGCCCGCCGTCCGGCGGCGAGGAGGGTGACGCCCGGGAATTCGAGCCCGGTTGGTGTTTCGTACCCGCGGACCGTGTCCTCGACCCGGGCGCGGAGTGCCGCCGAGGCGTCGCCGGGCAGTGCGGCGAGCAGGTTCGCGAGCGGTCCGGCGAGTGCCGTCGTGCGGTTCCACCATTCGTCGAACGAGTCGGCGCGGAGGGGGACCTGCAGTTCCGTCACCGCTACGTCCATGAGCCCTGCATCGACGAGGAGCGCAGAGAGCTTGTCCGCATCATCGAGCGAGAAGGGGCCGGGGATGCCCGGAGGAGGAATCGGCACGCCGAGCTCGGCGCTCGCCGCGTCGAACACCACGGCCAACCATGGGTTGCGAGCTCGCGGTCCCCAGACCGCGAGCGCGACTCGGCCACCGGGTCGCAACACGCGGCGGATCTCACGGGCGGCGCGTCCGGGATCCGCCGCGAACATGAGGCCCTCGCGGCAGACAACGACGTCGTAGGAGCCGTCGGGCTGCTCGATCCGCTCGAGGTCCAACACGCAGGTACGCACGTTGGTCAGCCCGAGCGCGCTGGCTCGCGCCGCTGCGATCGAGGTCATCTCCGCGACCGCGTCGGACAGCACCACGTCGCCGTCGGGGCCGACGAGAGCGGCGGCTGCGAGCCCGACGCTGCCGGGACCGCAGGCCAACTCGAGCACGCGCTCACCCGGCCCGGGCGCCGTCAGCTCGAGCATCTCGGCGGTGACTGACGCGCCGCGGGCGTCGACGTACTCCGCATGTTCGCCCCACCGCGGGGCGACGGTGGCCCACATGCGGCGGAGCTGGGCGCCGAGCTGATCGGCCGGCTCGACGATGTCGGTGGTGTCCATCACACTCCTCATGGCTCGGTCATATTCAGTACTCGATCCGAGTAATGAATTCGGTCCTAGAATATTGAAATGGCTGAGCGTGTCAAGCCCAAACGGCGTTACAACTCGCCGCGCCGCCAGGAGCAGGCGGCGGCGACCCGTTCGGCGATCGTCGAGGCGGCGAGGCGGCTATTCGAGCGCCAGGGCTACGCCGCAACCACGATGGAGGCGATCGCGAGCGAAGCCGGGGTGGCACTCAAGACGGTGTACGTCGTGTTCGCGACCAAGAGCGGCGTGCTGCGGGCGCTCTGGGACTTGCTGCTCAAGGGGGACGAGAAGGAGGCCGCCGTCGCCGAGCGACCTTGGTATCGAGAGGTCATCGAGGAGCCCGACGCCGAACGCCAATTGCGACTGAACGCTCGCAACGCCCGCGTCGTGAAGATGCGCATCGCGCCGGTACTGGAGGTCATTCGCAATGCCGCACCTGTCGACGCCGACATCGCGGCGCTCTGGAGCCTCATCCAATCGGACTTCTACGACAACCAGCGGGTGATCGTGGAGGCGCTGCACCGGAAGAAGGCACTGAGGCTCGGCCTTGGCGTCACGCGGGCGGCCGACATCCTTTGGATGCTCAACCACCCCGACCTCTGGCTGCTGCTCGTTGGTGCGCGCGGGTGGACGCCCGAGCAGTTCGAGCGCTGGTTCGCCGATACCGCCTGCACGCAGTTGTTGCGCGAGCGCACTCTCCCATCCGGCGGGATAGGGGTTCGTCCAACGGGGCATTGAACAGAGCACCGTGACGGAAGGAGACCAGATGGCGAGATGCGAAGTATGCGGCAACGAGTATGACAAGGCGTTCGAGGTGGTCGCCGCCGGCGTGCACCACACCTTCGACAGTTTCGAGTGCGCCATTCACCGCATGGCGCCCGTGTGCGAGCACTGCGGCTGCAAGGTCATCGGCCACGGCAGTGAGGTCGATGGGCGGTTCTTCTGCTGCGCGCATTGCGCCCGCGAGCACGCGGGTACGACGGACGTGCGTGATCGAGTCGACACCGACGCGTAGATACGAAGGAGGAGGACAGATGCCCGACAGACGACCGAGCGTGAAGAACGAGGAGCAGTACGAGGCCCTCAAGGACAAGGGCATGTCGAAGCAACGGGCCGCTCGCATCGCGAACTCGCCGGGCGCGTCGAGCCGCGGCGGAAAGAAGAGCGGTTCGGGTAGCTCGCCGAAGCAGGGCGGCACCACGGCCCAGAAGCGAGCGGCTGGTCGCAAAGGTGGCAAGGCGACGGCGCGCAAGTCCTGACTTGAGTTCGCCGCCGTCGACGTGCTGACGACGAACGAGATAGCCCTCGAAGGAACCCGTCGAGATGGGGACCTTCGACCCTATTGACGAGTGGGATTCGGAGTTTCACCGCAGGTGCTCGCGCCGTTGGTCGTCGGGCGCGGCGCCCTCGGCCTGTTCCAGGCGGGCGACGTCGAGGTCACCCCCGCAGAACACTGATGACAGGGTTGGAGCTCGGGTGTCGGTGGACGACCGGCGGCCGACGTGACGAGGAGATGAATCCCGTGAAAGCGCCACTGAAGGGCCCTGATCGAGGTCTCGCACCGTGACCGCGCAACTGCCGCTCCAGGTCGAACCCATCGGGTACGTGACGACGAGCTACACCGATCTGTCCCGCACACCGTCGCAGGCCGCGGAGGACGCCCACGCCACCGGCACGGTTGTGGTGCGCGACGACCTCGTCGACGGGCTCCTTGGCCTCGAGCGGTACCCGTTCCTGTGGCTGGTCACCTGGCTGCACGCCGGCGGCACCGTACCGGCGGAACTCCACGTCGTCCCCCGGGCCAAGGAAGCGAGAGGTGAGATCCAGGGGGTCTTCGCGTCACGCGCGCCGCGTCGACCGAACCCGATCGGCATCAGCCTCGTCCGCCAGATCCGGATCGTCGACAACGTCATCACGTTCGCCGGGGTCGACCTCATCAACGGCACGCCGGTCCTGGACATCAAACCCTGGTTTGCCGACTGCGATGACCCAAGCGTTCTGGCGTAGAAGTCTGGCGCGTGGCGCCGTCCTGCTACGTCAGAACGCGGTGTGCGTCAGTCGTCGAGGAGGGTCAGGTCGAGCTCTCTGAGGCGGTCGGGGTCGGCGATCAGGTCGATCTCGACGATCCTCCCTCCTGTGATCGTGAGGCCGAACACCACCCGCGGGCGTCCGCCCGGCGCCCACACGAGCCCGACGGCTCCGTCGATGAGCGCCGGTCGGGCGACCCGGGCGCGCCCAGCGAAGGTGCCGGCCACCTCCGCCGCGCCGCGGAGCTCACTCGATGCGCCCGCCTGCACGGCGGCGGGGTCGGCCCGGAGCACGACGTCCGGATCGAGCACCGCGAGGAGCGCGTCGAAGTCACCACCGCGCGCTGCCGCGAGGAAGGCGTTGACGATCTCTCGTTGGCGGCTGAGGTCGGCGTCGGGCACCGATGCTCCCTGCACCCGGCGGCGCGCGCGGCTGGCCAGCTGCCGTGCCGCGGCCGGGGACCGGCCCACGATGGGAGCGATGTCGTCGAAGGGGACGGCGAACATGTCGTGGAGCACGAAGGCGACCCGCTCGGCCGGCGCCAGCGTCTCGAGCACGACGAGCAGTGCGAGACCGACCGAGTCACCCAACAGCGCGTCGTGCTCGGGGTCGATCTCGGACGAGGGCTCGATCGTCCCGGGCCCGTGCGGGTCCCAGGGCTCCTCATGGCGGGCGGCGCGGGACCGCAACATGTCGAGGCACACGCGCGCCACGACCGTTGTCAGCCAACCGGCGAGGTTCTCGACGCCGCTCGAGTCGGAGCGGCTGAGGCGGAGCCAGGCCTCCTGGACGGCGTCGTCGGCGCCATTCGAGGAACCGAGCATCCGGTAGGCAACCGCCCTCAGGCGGGTCCGGTTCTGCTCGAAGCGCTCTGCCAGCAATTCGTGTTCGTCCATCGGTCACACTTCCTCGTCGCGTTCCGTCATGACAGTGACGAACCAAACCCGTCTGATGTGACAGGCGGACACGACGATGCAACCGCACATGAGCGTGATCACGTTCGCGCCCGACGGCGGGATCAGGCGCCGGCGAGGGCCTGGGTCATGAGGGCGTCGAATGCCACGACCGACAGTTCGCCCGAGGCTCGGACCACCACGCGTCCCTCGGCGCCGACGGCGACGAAGTATGGGTATCCGGTCAGACCGAACGCGGTGCCGACGCTCGATGCGGCGTCGTCCACCAGCACTGGGGTCGTCCACCTCTCCCGCGCCAGCCACTCTGAGGGCGGGTAGTTCGGCAGACTGGCATCCGTACCCGTCACGATCGTCACGATCTCGATACTGGCCGGCGGTGGGCTCGTCCGCATGTGGTCGGCGAGCAATGGAATCTCGCGCTGACAGTGCGGGCACCAATGGGCGGCGAACACCAGCACCTTCGGGCCGGTGTCGGCTAGCGAAACAGGGCTGCCGTCGAAAGATGACCCCTCGACCGCGGGGATTGCCAGGCCAACCGCGGCGTCGGCGCCGTCAACGGAGTAAGCCGGCAGGGCCGTGCCGCTGATGTGCACTGTTCGGGTCTGCTCGACGTCGGTCGTCGAGTCGTCGCTCCCACCGCCGACGATGACCGCGACGACAAAGGCGACGGTGACGAGCCCGCCGGCGAGCCACCAGACGGGCGCAAGGCGCCGGCGGGGTCGGCGGCGGCGCGCCCGGGCCGCGGGGGTCGACCGCCTTCGGTCTCGTGCGGCGGTCGCGGTGCTCATGATCGGGCCTCCTGGCTGACGTCTCGGGCGCCGGTATCGACGGCGCGGTGGGCGCCGTCGGTGGCGAGCAGGGCCAAGATCGCGGCGAACCCGGACCAGGCCATGGTCGGGATGGTGAGGTAGCCGAGCTCCTTCACCCAGATGACCGTGCACGGCGCCGTCGCGCTGCAGACGCCCGACTCGAGGTTCGGGAACCGTTCGACCATGACGTGGTAGGTCGAGATGGCCAGCCCGATGGCGGCCAGCACCATCGCGTACGGGCGGATCCCGCTATCGCGCCGCACAGCGGCCAGCCCGAGCAGGACCGCCAACGAGTACATGGCGATGCGCTGGTACCAGCACAGCGAGCAGGGGACGAAGTTGGCGACCTCGCTGAAGTACAGGCTTCCCGCCATGGACACTCCCGCCACGACCGCGGCGAGGGGGAAGGCACTTGGCCCGAACCCGGCGACGATCCACTGTCGCCACGCCGTCGATCCCGACCGGGCGCGGTGGAGTAGCCACGCGCCGGCGACGGCGGCCGCGCCCAGCTCTGCGACGACAGCCAATAGCGCGAGGAAGAGCGCGACGGTGTTGACGGTCACGAGACGCCAATGGAGGACATCGACCGCGACGGTGATGGATCGTCCCTCGGATCGCCAGAGTCCTATTTCGTGAGCCGGTGGGACCTTGGTCCCACCGAACGTTCAGCCGGCTCGAGGACGTCCGCGCGAAACTCCGCCAACGCCGTCGGGTCGTCGGCGTCGACGGTCAGGTTGTAGATGTCCACCGGATCAGCGCTTCGGGAGGCAGCGCCCGATGGTAGAACGCGCCTATGCCGTTCTACGTCGTGCTCCGCCGCATCGGCCCTCAATGGGATCCGTCACGGCCGCTCGAGGAGCAGTCCGATTGGCCGGCCCATGCGTCGTTCATGGACGGGCTCGTCGACGCCGGCTTCGTCGTCCTGGGCGGGCCGCTCGCCGACGAGCGCCGCGTGGTGCTGGTGCTCGAGGCCGAGTCGGAGGACGCTGTCCGCACCACGCTCGCACGCGATCCGTGGAGCGGGACCCATCTCCGGATCGACACCATCGACCGGTGGACCATTCGTCTCGACGGGCGTCGTTCGTAGTCAGCACTTCTCCAACGCCCGGCCTCTTGTGGTTGGCGGCGGTAAACGGAGGGTATGCGTCCGGTTGTTCGAACCCGCCATGCGAGAGGTGAGCCATGGTCATCGCTGCTGGCCTGCACGAGTGGCTGTTGTTCGTTCACATCGTCACGGCGATGATCTGGGTCGGCGGGGCGCTCCTCTTCGACGCGCTGGCTCGGCGAGCGCTCCGCGACGGAGGAGAGTCGGCGATCTCGGCGTTCGTCAGCGGTCTTCGCGTCATTGGACCGATGGTGTTCGCGCCCGCGGTCGTGGTGCTCCTCGGCGCCGGTATCTGGCTTGTCGTCGAGGACGATGCATGGGACTTCGGACAATCCTGGATTCAGGTAGCCCTGGGCCTGTTCGCTGCTGCGTTCCTCATTGGGGTCGTGTACTTGAGCAGGGCGGCGCTCGCCGCCGAGCGTGCTGTCGCAGCCGGCGACTACGCCGCCGCTACGCGCCAGCTGCGTCAGTGGTCTCGGGCGTACACCGTCGTCCTCGTGCTGCTGCTCGTCGCGACGTGGGACATGGTGTTCAAGCCGGGTGTGTAGCGATCGAGGGACGTTCGCCCCGCGAGGTTGCTCCTTCGATGCGGAGGGTAGGTCTCCGGACGCTCGTGTCCGCCCGATCACCGCAGCCGAGGAGCCGTCATGACTGCGACGATCGCCAACCCCCACCACGCTGCGATGCGCGCCGACGCCCGGCGCAATAGAGAGCGGTTGCTTGGTGCGGCCCGCCAGGCGTTCCTCGACGACGGGCCCCACGTTCCTTTGGACGCGATCGCGCGCCGCGCCGGCGTCGGCGTGGCAACGCTCTACCGACACTTTCCCGACCGCTCGGCGCTCGTCCGAAGCGTCGTCGGTGATGTCTTGAGCGGTTGCACCGCCGAGGCTCACGCCGCCTTCGCTGCGGGACCGGACGCGTTCTCGGCGCTGCGCCGGTTCATGCATCGAGCCCTCGACATGGGCGTCGGCGTGATGAACCTCATCGCTCGCGACGTCGACGATGCCGAGTCCAGCCTGTGGCGCGACAACTGCTCGGCCGCGATCCGCCAGATCCTCGATCAAGCGCACCGCGATGGCACGCTGCGGGCCGACGCCAGCTTCGCCGACATCGGGCTCGCTCTCGTCAGGTTCTCGCGGCCGATCGGCGCGGGTTTCGATCGCGACCTCGAGCCGGCGTTTGCCCACCGCCATCTCGATGTCTACGTCGATGGCTTGGCGGCTCGCAATGCGTCCTCGCTGCCCGGGGCCGCCCTCGCGCTCGAGGATCTGCGCGCGATGAAAGACCGGCCCGATGGCTGACGCGATGGTCGGAGCTCGGTCGCGGCCGCTCATCGTCCCGACTCCTGAGGAGATCTCATGAAGCTCGTCCTGCATCTGTCGGACTTCGGGTGGCCGATCGAGACGCGGGAGTTTCCGGCCGTGCTCCGCGATGTGGCCCGTCTCGCGGAAGAGGCTGGCTTCGACGGCATCGCGGTGGGTGACCACCTGTGGTCACATCCGATCATGGGCGGCCCGGAGACGGCTTGTCTCGAGGCGTACTCCACGCTGGCTTACCTCGCGGCGCACACCGAGTCGGTGCGCCTGCTCACCGTGGTCACCGGCGCGCACTTCCGCCATGCCGGCGTGTTGGCCAAAACCGTCACCACCCTCGACGTCTTGTCGGGCGGTCGGGCCTGGCTCGGCATCGGCGCAGGCCACTATGAGGAGGAGTGCGTCGGGCTCGGTGTTCCCTTCCCGCCGCTGAGCACACGCTACGAGTTGCTGGAGGATGCGCTCGAGGTGTGTCTCCGCATGTGGAGTGGCGAGCAGGGAGAGGACGGCCCGTACAAGGGTCACCATGTCGCCGCCGAGCGTCTCCTCAACCTGCCCCAGTCCTTGCAGCGACCACATCCGCCGGTTCTGATCGCTGGTGACGGCGAGCGCCGCACCCTGCCACTCGTCGCCCGCTATGCCGACGCGTGCAGCCTGCGGCCGAGGCCCGACCTCCCGCGCACGCTCGACGTGCTTCGCCGGCATTGTGACCGGGCCGGTACCGACTTCGATCGCATCGAGCGGACGTGTGCGTTCGAGTTCTCCACCGACGACGGCGGTCCGCGCGCCAAGACGCTCATCGATCAGCTGCGCGGGCTGGCCGAGGCCGGGATCGACACCGTCATCGGCAGGGTGCCCGGGCTCGAGCAGCGGGCGCCACTCGAGCTCCTCGCCCGCCATGTCATCCCTGTGGCCAACGAGTTCAACAGCCGCCGGTGACCTCTCGCTCCGTGGCCGACGACCGCCGCACCTACGGGAAGGAGACCCGATGACAAAGCAACGACGACGCAGCCGCATCCCGCGGAGGATCGCACCCTTCGCGATCGCCGGGTTCGCGGTCGCGACCGCCGTGCGTGTTCGACGGGGACACGAAGCAACCAACGACGGCAACGGACCCACGGACGTCGGCTTCATGCGCGCCATCCACGCGGGCCTGCGGCGCGACATGGACCGGCTGACAGCGGTCGCTCCCGAGATCGATATTCGAGGCGACACCTCCGACGAGGTGCGCGCGGGATGGGAGGCGTTCCGAGACGCGCTCCGCGGGCACCACGCCGCCGAGGATGACGATCTGTGGCCGGTCTTGTGCACGCACCTGACCGCCGCCGACGACCGAGGCGAGGTCGACGCGATGGTCGAAGAACACCGCGCCATACCCGGCGCCATCGACGCGGTCGACGCCGCGCTTTCGAGCGGGGTCGGTGTGGTCGCCGCAGTCGCGGATCTCGCCGCCGTTCTCCATCGTCATCTCGACCACGAAGAGCGGACCGTCTTCCCGCTCCTCGAGCGGCACCTTTCTCGCCGCGAGTGGCGCGAGTTCCTGCTCACCGAGCGAGGACGCCGGTCGATCCGGGAACGGCCCCGGTTCCTCGCGTGGGTCCTCGACGACGCGAGCGAGCGCGACGAGGCCGCGGTCATGGCCGAACTGCCGCCACCTGCGCGCGTTGTGTACCGCCGCGTGATTCGACCCCGCTATGAAGCACAGCATCGCTGGCGATCCGACGACGTCCTGGTGAAAACCCCGTCCTAGCGAAGGAAATAGCGGGACCGGGGGCGTGCTGTTGCCTCCAGAGGGCTCTCTAGAGCGTCGATCCCACCGAGGGTTGTAACGCACCGGCGCCGGGACGGACGATTGCTCGGGAACCCTGACAAGGAGCGAGCGAACGTCGATGGTTGAGCTCACCGCGAAGCAAGAAGAGTTGTGTGGACAGACCACCTGGGACTTCAGCGCCCTGCGCGCACTGTTCGTCAACTGCACGCTGAAGCGCTCGCCGGAGCAGTCCCACACCCAGGGGCTGGCCGACATTTCGATCGAGATCATGCGTCGCCAAGGGGTCACCGTCGACGTCGTTCGGGCTATCGATCACGACATCGCCACCGGCGTGTGGCCGGACATGACCGAGCATGGGTGGGCGACCGACGGGTGGCCGACCATCTTCGAACAGGTCGGGGCCGCCCACATCCTGGTGTTGTGCACGCCGATCTGGCTCGGTGAGAAATCGTCCGTGTGCACGCAGGTGATCGAACGGCTGTATGGCAACAGCCATCTCCTCAACGACGCCGGCCAGTACGCGTATTACGGACGAGTGGGCGGTTGCCTCGTCACCGGGAACGAGGATGGCGTCAAGCACTGCGCGATGAACGTGCTCTATTCGCTGCAGCATCTCGGATACGTCATCCCGCCCCAGGCTGACGCGGGTTGGATCGGTGAAGCCGGCCCGGGACCCTCGTACCTCGATCCTGGGTCGGGCGGGCCCGAAAACGACTTCACCAACCGCAACACCACGTTCATGACGTGGAATCTGCTGCATCTCGCGCGGATGATCACCGACGCCGGTGGCATCCCGGCTCATGGCAACCAGCGCTCCGAGTGGGACGCCGGATGCCGCTTCGACTTCCCGAACCCCGAGCACCGCTGACCGCCTGCCGACGTGCTGAGCCACGAGCGCTGAAAGTCCGTTGACAGTTCGCGTTGCGCGGCGCAGAGTCTCCGTTCCTATGGCCCGTGCACGCATCTCCGAACGAAGGTCGCAGGGACGCTCCCTGTCGGGCTTCGGCGCGCTCGCGTGTCTGCCCGGCCGATATCTCGGCTGACCGCAGTCTTCGACACGGGTCGGTCGCGCCACGGGTGCAGCTGGCTGTAGCCCAGTCGTCTTCGGACACAGGGGTTCGATTTCCTCCCGGCCCACCTCTCTAGGCTTCGCCCGGAACCTCGAGGAGGAGGTGACATGCCCACCAACGTGAACGACAAGCTGATCTCCTGGGCGAGCGACATCGACCCGGCGACCGTCCGCCAGGCGGAGAAGACGGCGCGGCTCCCGATCGTGGAGGGCCATGTCGCGCTCATGCCCGACGCTCACGTCGGCATCGGTGCCACGGTCGGCTCGGTCATCCCGACGAAAGGTGCGGTGATCCCGGCGGCGGTCGGTGTCGACATCGGCTGCGGCATGATCGCCGCCGAGCTCGACGTCACCGAGGACCAGCTGCCCGAGTCGCTCGAGCCGCTGCTCGGCCGCATCGAGCGGGCCATCCCGGCCGGTGTCGGCAGGGGCCACGACGACGTCGGTCGCAACGCCGACCGGTGGCTCACCGCGCACAAGCCGGCGACCGCGCTCGCGGCGGACCGGGCCGTGAAAGCGGCCAAGCAGTTCGGCACGCTGGGCGCCGGCAACCACTTCTTCGAGCTGTCCGTGGACGAGCGCGGCCGGGTGTGGGTGGTGCTGCACTCGGGCAGCCGGGGCATCGGCAACCAGCTGGCCCAGATGCACATGGCGACGGCCCGTCATCTGGCGAAGGACCTTCACCTGCGGCTCGAGGATCCGAACCTCGCGTACTTCATGGAGGGCACCCCGGAGTTCGAGGCCTACATCGCCGACATGCTGTGGGCCCAGGAGTACGCCCGGGCCAACCGCGACCAGATGATGGACAGCGCCATGCGCGAGGTGTTCGCGTTCCTCGGTCTCGGCCGGGAGACGCGGCGCATCAACTGCCATCACAACTTCACCCAGCGCGAGGTCCATGGCGGCCAGGAGCTGTGGATCACCCGCAAGGGGGCGATCAAGGCCGACACCGGCGACCTCGGCGTCATCCCCGGCTCGATGGGGACACGCAGCTACATCGTCGCGGGCAAGGGCAGCGCGGCGAGCTGGATGTCGTGCGCGCACGGTGCCGGCCGCCGCCACAGCCGCACTCAGGCCAAGAAGCTCTTCACCACCGCCGACCTCGCCACCCAAATGGCTGGCAAGGTGTGGCTCGCGCAGCGGGCCGCCGCGCTGGTGGACGAGATCCCTGCTGCCTACAAGGACATCGATCAGGTCATGGCCGACCAGGCTGACCTCGTCGAGGTCCTGCACACCCTGCACCAGGTCCTCAACTACAAGGGCACCTGACCTCAACGCACCGTTCTGGCGAGCGTGGCTAGGCACCACGACCAGTCATTCTCGCCAGAACACGCGCCGGAGGGTTTATCGAGTAGTCTACTGAGTATGCTACCTGTCGAGGTCGGGCCGTGAGCGTCCGGCACGCCCTATTGGCGCTGCTCAGCGAAGGGCCGAAGTACGGGCTCCAGCTGCGGCAGGAGTTCGAAGCCCGCACCGGTGACGTGTGGCCGCTGAACGTCGGCCAGGTGTACACGACCCTCCAACGGCTCGAGCGCGACGGGCTCGTCGAGTCGGATGAGTCAGGCGATGCCGGCCCGCAAAAGGGATTCCGGATCACCGCGGCGGGCGAGGGTGAGCTGACCGATTGGTTGCGAACGCCTCCGGACATGTCCGCACCGCCGCGTGATGAGTTGGTGATCAAGGTGCTCATCGCGTTGCGGCTTCCCGGCGTCGATGTCCACGATCTCCTGCAGGTGCACCGGCGGTACTTGGTAGAGCTGATGCAGCGGTACACGCGCCTCAAGGAGGATGCGTCCGACGACGACGTCGGTCTCGCGCTGGTCGTCGACGCCGAGCTGTTCCGGCTCGACGCTGTGGTCCGGTGGCTGGACGCGGTAGGCGGCCGGCTCAAGCGGCTGCCCGCGGGCGTGCCCACACCCGCTCCAGCCTCGGTGCCGAAGCTGCGCCGGAGAATCGGCGCACCGCGATGACAGCGCTCGACCTACGGGGGGTGTCGAAGATCTACGGCGCGGGGCCTACGGAGGTGCGCGCCTTGTCCGACGTCGACCTTTCGGTCGAGCAGGGCGCGCTCGTCGCGGTGATGGGCCCGAGTGGCTCGGGCAAGAGCACCCTGCTGACGATCGCCGGCAGCCTCGAGGAGCCCACGACCGGCGAGGTGTTCGTCGATGGCCGCGCGCTCAGGACGATGTCGCGCAACGACCGAGCCCGCCTGCGGCGCCGGTCGATCGGCTACGTGTTCCAGGACTTCAACCTGCTCGCCGGCCTGACCGCGGTGGAGAACGTGGCGCTGCCGTTGGAGCTCGACGGGGTATCGGCCCGGGTGGCTCGCGTCGCGGGCATGGACGCGTTGGAGGCGCTGGGTGCCGCGGATCGAGCGGCGCGCTTCCCCGACGAGTTGTCGGGGGGTGAGCGCCAGCGGGTGGCGATCGCCCGGGCCGTGGTCGGCGACCGGCGGCTGCTTCTCGCCGACGAACCGACGGGCGCGCTCGACTCGGCCAACGGTGAGGTCGTGATGCGCTTGGTCCGCGCCGCGTGCCAGCGCGGGGTGGCCGGCGTGATCGTGACGCACGACGCGCAGCTGGCGTCGTGGGCCGATCGCGTCGTGTTCCTGCGCGATGGTCGAGTCGTCGATCAAACGGCGCCACTCCCGAGCCCCGAGTCGCTCCTCGCCGGTCCGACGCCGTGAGCGGAATGGCCGCGCGGCGAGCGGTGCTGCGGTGGGCCTGGCGGTTGTTCCGGCGCGAGTGGCGGCAGCAGATCCTGGTGCTGAGCCTGCTCACAGTCGCCGTCGCGACGGCGACGTTCTTCGCTGCGTTCGCGTACAACGTCACGGTTGGCGCTGAGGGCAGATTCGGTTCGGCCGATCACCGCATCCAGTTCATTGGCTCCGATCCCGCGGCCACGGCCGCCGATATTGCCGCCGCGGCCCGCTACTTCGGCACCATCGACGTGATCATGGCGCGCTCGGTGCGAATCCCAGGCGCCACCGAACGTCTCGAACTCCGACTGCAGGATCCCCACGGTCCCTACGGCGCGCCGATGCTCGCTCTGCGACAGGGGCGTTACCCGCGCGCCGCGGGCGAGGTGGCCGTGACCGACGAGGTGGCGCAGACCTTGGCCGTCGGCGTGGGCGAGTCCTTCGAGACCGAGGGCCAGCGTTGGACAGTCGTCGGTCTGATCGAGAATCCGGGCAACTTGGATGACGAGTTCGCGCTCGTGCCGCCGGGTCCCGGCGAGCCTTCCGATCTGATCACGATCCTCGTCGACGGCGACCGGGATCGAGTCGAGTCCTTCCGGGCCACGATGACGGTCCCAGGCAACGTGGCCCGTGAGTCGCGGACGGACGACAAGACGACCGCGGCGGTCGCGACGTTGATACTGGCGACGGTCGGCCTGCTCCTCGTCGCCCTGATCGCGGCCGCCGGTTTCGTGGTGATGGCCCAACGGCGCATGCGGCAGCTCGGCATGTTGGCCGCCATCGGCGCGACCGAGCGCCAGGTCCGCCTCGTGACCGTCCTCAACGGTGTCCTCGTCGGCGTCGTCGCCGCGGCGCTCGGCACCGCCATCGGCGTTGCTGCGTGGGCGGCGTCGGAGGGGTCGGTCGAAGAGGCGGCCGGGCACCGGATCAGCGGCCTATCGGTACCGCCCTGGCTGATCGGCGTCAGCGTGGTGCTCGCCATCGCCACCGCGGCCGGAGCAGCGTGGTGGCCCGCCCGCGCCGTCGCGCGCCTGCCAATCCTGTCAGCCCTCTCCATGCGGCCGCCGCGCTCGCAACCCGCGCACCGCTCAGCGCTCGCCGGCGTCATCCTGATCACGATCGGGATCGGCGCGTTCGGCTTGGCCCACCAGGAAATCGCGGCGCTCATCATCGTCGGCACCTTGGCCACGCCAGTGGGCGTGCTCCTGATCGCGCCACTCGCGGTCCGAGCGATCGGCGGGCTCGCCTCACGACTACCTGTCGCGGGTCGGCTGGCGTTGCGGGACCTCGGCCGTTACCAAGCGCGCTCAGGCGCCGCGCTGGCCGCCATCAGCCTGGCGTTGGGCGTGCCGGTGGCCGTCATCGTCGTCGCCGCCTCGAACGAGCACACCGCCGCGGAGGGCAATCTCTCGGACAGTCAGCTCATGATCCGCGTCGGTGACGCGCCTGAGCCCTTCGTCGTCGGGGAGCGATCGCCGGCTGAGATCGACGATCTGGATGCCCGAGTCGGCGACTTCGCCGCCGGGCTCGACGACGGCGTCGTGATCCCGTTGGAGATGGCGGTCGACCCTGACGTGCCGCCCGAGCCCGGCCTCGTCGACGCCGGAGAACAGCAGGCCGTCGGAGTGGGCTGGCGGCCGCCGGGCGTCGAGGGGGGCATCGTGCACTCGGACTTTCTCCTCACGTACGTCGCGACGCCTCAGGTCTTCGATTGGCTCGGGGCCGATCCCGACGCGATCACGGCACACGACGTCTTCGCGGCCGATACCAGCGGGGAATTCTTCCTCGTCGGGGGAGGGACAAAGCGGGACTCCCAGCCGGTCGCCGACGTCGCCGCCATCGGCCGTCTGGGCTACTCGTCGGTTCCCCACACCTTCGTCAGCCCGCGCGTCGTCGAGCGAGAGGGTTGGGAACGCGTGAGGGCCGGCTGGTTCGTCGAAGCCCGCAGCGCCTTGACGAGCGAACAGCGAGCGGCGGCGCGCGAGCTGGCCGTGGACGCGGGATTGACGATCGAGACCAGAGATCGTCAGACGTCGCTCGCCACATTGCAGTCCGGAGCAACTGGTGCCGGCATACTCCTCGCGCTCGGCGTCCTGGCCATGACCGTCGGGCTCATCCGCAGTGAGGGCGCCCGAGACCTCAGGACCCTGAGCGCGACGGGAGCCTCCAGCACGATCCGGCGCACGCTCACGGCCGCCACCGCCGGATCACTCGCGGTCCTCGGCGTCGCGCTCGGCGTCGTCGGCGCCTACCTCGTGATGATCGGGGCCTATCTCGACGATCTGGGCCAGTTGCGCCATGTACCGGTCTTCCACCTCGCGGTCATGGCTCTCGGGGTGCCGCTTCTCGCGATCGCCACCGGCTGGCTTCTCGCCGGTCGCCAGCCGCCCCTTCTCGCGCGCCAACCGATCGAGTGAGGGCGTCGACCCCTTAGTTCCAGATCGTGACGTAGACGGGTGGGCGGAACTGGCTTGGACGCACGCCGCGCAGAGGGGCGTGCATCGCGTGCGTCGCCGCCGGCGTCGCGACGAATCGGTGGAACGCGGCGGACGCGGCGCTGCGGCGGTCCGGCGCCAACATCGTGACGTGCCAAAGCAGCTCGATGGGTGTGCCCCGGACCGACAGCGGTACCAAGCCGGTGCGCTCGGGGTCGTCGAGAACGACGTGAGCCACTGCCGGCGCGATGCCTTGGTCGTGCTCCGCGGCGGCCAACGCCGCGGCGTGGCTCGGGAACATCCTGATGTGCTCCTCCGGCACCATCAGCCGTTCGAGCAGCCGGCGGACCGGCGACCGTTCGTCGCCGGCGTCGGGACCGACCAGCCAGGTCTCGTGCGCGAGCGACCCCGGCTCGATCGAGGCGTCGGCGACCAAGTGGTGGCCGGGGGCGGCCACGAAGATCAGTCGGAAGCGGAAGAGCGGGCTGCACTCGAGGCGAGGGAACCCGTCGCTCGACAGTGACGGCCCGATCGCGACATCGGCCAGCCGCTCTTGCAGCACCGCCGCCATGTCCTCGATCGAGCAGACCCCGATGGAGACGTCGGTGGCCTTCCACTTGGCGGTGAACGCCGCGATGAGCGCCGGGGCGACGGACTCCGCGACCTCGCTCGTCGCGACGACGCGGAGGCTTTCCGGTGCGCCCCGGGCTTGGCGAATCGCGGCCTCGGCCTCCACCGCCAGCCCGACCATCTGCGACGCGATCGGGACGAGGCGGCGCCCGCCCGGCGTGAGCTCCATACCGGTCGGGGTCCGCTCGACCAGGTTGTCCCCGAGCTGCTGGCGCAGCGACGCGAGGGCACCCGACACCGCAGGCTCGGACACGCCGAGGCTGCGAGCGGCAGCCTTGACCGAGCCCAGCCGAGCGACGAGCACGAACGCCTCGAGCTGGGTGAGCGTCACTGCCTCGGCAAGATAACCGATCGCTTATCGGCGCGTTGACCGGCCGCGCCGACGGCGCGAGCGTCACCGGAAGGACGAAAAGGGGGAATCGATGCAGGTACCCGCGCCAGTCGAGTACGAGCGCGCGACGACCGTCGACGAGGCGATCGCGCTGCTCGAGCGCTACGGATCCGAGGCCCGTCTGATCGCCGGCGGCCACAGCCTGATCCCGATGATGAAGCTCCGGCTCGCCCGGCCGGAGGTCCTCATCGACATCAACGACGTCACCGACCTCGCCTACATCAAGCGGGATACCGACGACCTGTGCATCGGCGCGATGGCGCGCCACCGCGACCTGCTCGAGTCGCCCGTCGCCTTCGAGTACTTCCCGATCTTTCGGGATGCCGAGCGGGTCATCGCCGATCCGATCGTGCGCAACCGGGGCACGGTCGGCGGATCGATCTGCCAGGCCGACCCGTCCGAGGACCTGTCCGCGGCGTTCGCTGCGGTCAACGCCGTCATGGTGATCCGATCGTCGTCCGGCGAGCGGACCGTGACCAGCGTCGACTTCCACCAGGGCCCGTACACCACTGCAGTCGGCGACGGCGAGATCCTCACCGAGATCCGCGTGCCGATCCGGCCGGCGTGCGGCAGCGCCTACGAGAAGGTCGAGCGGCGGGTGGGGGACTGGGCCGTCGGCGCGGTGGGCGCCTGCGTCCAGCTGGACGGCGACATCGTCGCCGACGCCGGCATCGGACTTGCCGCCGTGGGCGCCGACCACTTCCGCGCCCCTGGGGCGGAGGACATGCTCCGCGGCCATGCTGCGACCGACGAGCAATTCGCGGCCGCCGCGTCGGTCGCGGCCGAGAGCTGCAACCCGGTTGCCGACCAGCGCGGACCGGCCGACTTCAAGCGGCACCTCGCCCAGGTGCTCACCGTGCGTGCGCTGCGCCGGGCCGCAGCCCGGGCCCGCGGACAGGAGGCATGAGCATGCAGGTGACGATGACCGTGAACGGCGAAGAGGTGACGCGCGACGTCGAACCGCGCCTGCTTCTCGTCCACTTCATCCGCGAGTACCTCGGGTTGACCGGCACCCATTGGGGTTGTGACACGTCGAACTGCGGCGTCTGCGTGCTGTGGATGGACGGCGAGCCGGTGAAGAGCTGCACCGTGCTCACGCCGATGGCCAGCGGGCGCACGATCCGCACGGTCGAGGACCTCGAGCAGAACGGGGAGCTCGATCCGATCCAGAAGGGGTTCGTCCACGAGCACGGTCTGCAGTGCGGCTTCTGCACCCCCGGGATGATGATGACGTGCCGCTGGCTGCTCGACCACGATCCGGATCCCACCGAGCACGAGATCCGCGTCGCCATCTCCGGACAGATCTGCCGGTGCACCGGCTACGAGAACATCGTCCGCGCCGTGCGCTGGGCGGCCGAGCACCCTGCGTCCGAGGAGGTCCCGGCCTGATGACCACCGTCGAAGAGGTACCCGCGGATCCCATCGGCTTCGGCCGCATGCATCGCAAGGAGGATCCCCGGTTCATCCGGGGCCAGGGCAACTACGTCGACGACATCGTGCTGCCCGGCATGCTCCACGGCGCCATCCTCCGCAGCACCTACGCGCACGCGCGCATCAAGAGCATCGACACCAGCGCCGCCGAGGCGCACCCGAAGGTCAAGGCCGTCATCACCGGCAAGATCCTCGAGACGCTCGGCCTGGCGTGGGCGCCGTCGCTGTCGCATGACGTCATCGCCATCCTCGCCACCGACAAGGTCCGGTACCAGGGCCAGGAGGTGGCGTTCGTCGTCGCGGAGGACCGGTACTCGGCGCGCGACGCGCTCGAGCTGATCGAGGTCGACTACGAGCCGCTCCCTGTGGTGATCGACGCCCGCAAGGCGCTCGACGCCGACGCCGCGGTCATCCGTGACGACATTGAAGGAAAGTCCGACAACCACATCTTCGACTGGGAGGTCGGCGACAAGGAGGAGACCGACGCGGTCTTCGCCAAGGCCGAGGTGGTCGTCACCCAGGACGTCCTGTACCCCCGCGTCCATCCGGCGCCGATGGAGACGTGCGGCCAGATCGCGGACATGAACAAGGTCACCGGCAAGCTCACGATCTACTGCACGACGCAGGCGCCGCACGCGCATCGCACGGTGTACGCGTTGGTGGCGGGCCTGCCGGAGCATCAGATCCGGGTCGTGAGTCCCGACATCGGCGGCGGCTTCGGCAACAAGGTCGGCATCTACCCGGGCTATGTGCTCACGGTCGTCGGTTCCATCGTCACCGGCAAGCCGGTGAAGTGGATGGAGGACCGCTCCGAGAACCTGATGTCGACCAGCTTCGCCCGCGACTACCACATGCACGGCGAGATCGCGGCGACCCGCGCCGGCAAGATCCTCGCCCTCCGCACCAAGACGCTCGCCGATCACGGCGCCTTCAACAACACCGCGCAGCCGTCCAAATACCCGGCCGGTTTCTTCCACATCTTCACCGGGTCCTACGACCTCGAAGCGGCCCACTGCCAGGTCACCGGCGTCTACACGAACAAGGCGCCGGGCGGCGTGGCCTACGCCTGCTCGTTCCGCGTCACCGAGGCCGCGTACCTCGTCGAACGACTCGTCGACTGCCTGGCCGACGAGCTCGACATGGATCCGGCCGAGCTGCGGTTGCAGAACTTCATCCGGCCCGAGCAGTTCCCCTACACATGCAAGACCGGCTGGGAGTACGACTCAGGGGACTACCCGCGGGCGATGCGCCTGGCGATGGAGATTGCCGGCTACGACGAGTTGCGCAAGGAGCAGGCTGAGAAGCGGGCCAAGGGCGAGCTCATGGGCATCGGCATCTCGTTCTTCACCGAGACCGTCGGCGCCGGCCCGCGCAAGCACATGGACATCCTCGGCCTCGGCATGGCCGACGGGGCCGAGGTACGTGTGCACCCGACGGGCAAGGCGGTCGTGCGCTTGTCGGTCCAGACCCAGGGCCAAGGCCACGAGACCACCTTCGCCCAGATCGTCGCCGAGGAGATCGGCATCCCGGTGGCCGACATCGACGTCGTGCACGGCGACACCGACAACACTCCGTTCGGTCTCGGGACATACGGGTCGCGCTCGACGCCGGTCTCCGGCGCCGCGGTCGCGGTCGCCACCCGGCGGGTGCGCGAGAAGGCCAAGCTCATCGCCGCGACGATGCTCGAAGTGTCGCCCGACGACCTCGAGTGGGAGAAGGGCAGGTGGTTCGTCAAGGGCGACCCGTCGACGGCCAAGACGATCCAGGAGATCGCGCTCGCGGCCCACGGATCGATGGAGTTGCCCGAGGGCGTCGAAGGCCACCTGGATGGCTCCTGTGTCTACGACCCGCCCAACCTGACGTTCCCGTTCGGCGCCTACATCTGTGTCGTCGATGTGGACCCGCAGACCGGTCACGTGAAGGTGCGCCGGTTCATCGCTGTCGACGACTGCGGGCCGCGCATCAACCCGATGATCGTCGAGGGTCAGGTCCACGGCGGCCTGGCCGACGGCATCGGCATGGCGCTCATGCAGGTCATCGCCTTCGACGAAGACGGCAACTGTCTCGGCGGTTCGTTCATGGACTACTTGCTCCCGACGTCGATGGAGTGCCCGAGCTGGGAGCTCGGCGAGACGGTGACGCCGTCGCCTCACCACCCCCTCGGCGTCAAGGGTGTCGGCGAGTCGGCCACGGTGGGGTCGCCCGCGGCGGTGGTGAACGCGGTGCTCGACGGCATCGGTGTTCGTCACGCCGACATGCCGCTCACGCCGGCCCAGGTGTGGCGGGCCATGCAGGGGAGCCCGTTCCGCACTGACTTGGCGATCGAGTGAGCGAGTGAGCGACGTTCCATGAACGCGGTCGCGGACGATCTCCGGGAGCGGGCCGCGCGTCTGCGCTCCGACCGGCAGCCGTTCGTCACCGCCACCGTCGTGCGCGCCGAGAAGCCGACCTCGGCCCGAGCCGGTGACAGCGCGCTGGTTCTCGACGACGGCACCGTGATCGGCTTCGTCGGCGGCGAATGTGCGCACACCAGCGTGCAAGTGCAGGCGCTCGCCGCGTTGGAGACCGGCGAGCCGGTGCTGCTCCGGATCAGTCCCGACGCGGACGAAACGGGGGCCGCCGCGCAGCCAGCCCAGTCCGGCACGGTCACGGTGCACAACCCGTGCCTCTCCGGTGGAGCCCTCGACATCTTCCTGGAGCCGTGCGTTCCGCCGGCACTGGTGGTCATCCACGGTGATGCGCCGATCGCCCGGGCCGTGCGCGAGCTCGCAGGTTGGCTCGGGTTCGACGCCCGGCTGTGGTCCGACGACGGCGACGTTCCGGCTGACACGGTGGCGGTCGTCGTTGCTTCCCACGGCGGTTCGGAACACGCCGCGATCGACGCCGCCCTGCGGGCCGAGGTGCCCTACATCGGGCTCATCGCGTCACCTCGCCGCGGGAAGGCGGTGCTCGCCGGCCTCGTCCTCGAAGACCGGTCACGCGTCCGCACCCCGGCCGGCATCGACATCGGCTCGCGCACGCCCGAAGAGGTGGCGCTCTCGGTCCTCGCCGAGATCGTGTCGGTGCGCCCGCGCCCGTCCCGTCCCGTCCGCGCCGCCGAGCCTGCGCCCGACGCTCCCGTCGCGTCCGACCCGGTGTGTGGCATGACCGTGGCGGCGGTGGACGGCTCGCGCCACCTCGATCACGACGGCGCCCGCTATTGGTTCTGCGGCTCCGGGTGCGAGGCCGCGTTCCGTGCCAGCCCGGACGCGTTCGTGCGGCGCTGATCGTGTTGGACGCTGGCGCGCTGCAGCGGAAGCTCGACGACGTCGACTACCTCGCCGACCGTGGGCTCGCGACCGCCTTGTTCCTCGCCACCCAACTGCCGCAGCCGATCGTGTTGGAAGGCGAGGCCGGGGTCGGCAAGACCGAGGCGGCCAAGGCGCTCGCGCTGGTGCTCGACACACCCCTGCTCCGGCTGCAGTGCTACGAAGGCGTCGACGCGGCCGAGGCGCTGTACGAATGGAACTATCCGCGGCAGCTCCTCAGCATCCGGCTGGCGGAGGCGGCGGGCGCCGCGATCGCCGAGGACGACCTGTTCGGGCCCGACCACCTCATCGCCCGCCCGCTGTTGCAAGCCATCGAGCACCCGGGGCCCCGACCGGTCGTGTTGCTGATCGACGAGATCGACCGGGCCGACGACGAGTTCGAGGCGTTCCTGCTCCAGCTCCTCGCCGAAGGGGCCGTCACGATCCCTGAGCTCGGGACGCGTCATGCCGTGCACCCGCCCGTGGTGGTGCTGACGTCGAACCGCACGCGCGATCTGAGCGACGCGCTGAAGCGTCGCTGCCTGTACCACTGGATCGACTACCCGTCGCTCGAGGTCGTCGTCCGGATCGTGCGGCGCCGCGTACCGGAGGCGAGCATCACCATCGCGGAACAGACAGCGGCGGCGACCGGGCGCCTCCGCACACTCGACCTCCAGAAGCCCCCGGGCGTGGCGGAGACCATCGACTGGGCGGCGGCGCTGACGCTGCTCGGTGCGGATCGCCTCGCGCCGGAGCTGGTGGACGTGTCGCTCGGCTCGGTCCTCAAGTACCGGGAGGATCAAGGGGTCGTCCGGGATCATGGCCTGGCGTGGGTCGTCGGGGACTGACTCACCACCGCGAGTCGGCCAGGGCACCCATCGCCTCGCGCAGCGCGGCGAGGGTGTTGCCGCTGACGAGGGCGTCGCAATGGGGAAGCGCGGCGGCCATGCCGGCCGCCAGCGGCACGAAGCCGGGCGCCGCGCGCCGTGGGTTGATCCATACGATCCGGTGCGCCAGTCGGCGCAGCCGGGCCATCTGCTCGCCGATGACCCCCGGGTCGTCTCGGTCCCAGCCATCGGACACGATCACGACGACCGCGCCTCGGGCCAGCCCTCGACGGCCGTAGGAGTCGAGGAACTGCTTCAAGGCGGGACCGATGCGGGTGCCGCCCTTCCAGTCGGGCGCGGTCGCCGCCGCCATCGCCAGGGCGGCGTCGGCGTCGCGCACCGCCAGCGCGCGGGTGAGCCGCGTGAGCCGTGTCGCGAACGTGAAGACCTCGGCCCTCGAGCCACCGGACGCCGCGTGCAGCAGCTGGATGCAGGCTCGGGAGTACGGCGCCATCGACCCGGAGATGTCGCACAGCACGACGAACTTGCGGGGGCGCTCCCGCGCCCGCCGGGTGATGTGCTCGATCGGATCGCCACCGTTGCGCCGGCTGCGGCGGATCGTTGCCCGCAGATCGAGCCGGTCACCGTGCCGATGCCGGTGGCGACGGCGCGCCGGTCGCAACGGCAGCGACACACGGATCTGCCGCATCAGCTCGCGCAGGGCGCGTAGCTCGTCGTCGGTGAGCGCGGCGAAGTCGACGGTGGCAAGCCGTTCCTCGCGGCTGGCGACAGCGATGTCGATCTGTCGCTCCGACGACGCGCCGTCACGCCGCTCCGCGGCGATGGCGCCTTCGCCCTCGTCGACGCGGCCCGGTTCTCGATGGGATCGAGTCCGCCCTCGGCACCCCGGCCCGGTGCAGCTGATCACCGAACGCTGTGGCCATCGCCGCCAGGTCCACCCCGCCAGTCACACCCCCGTCGATGCGGGGATTCTACGGAACCGCCGGCCCGCGGCGGCCTAGATGTAGGCCCGGCCGTCGAGCGGGAAGTCGGTCGGGACGATCGTGCGTCCCGAGACCGAGCTCGCCACGAGGCGAACCCATACCTCGCGCTCGCCGGGCGCCCAAGCCTCGATCCCGAGATGGGCGACCTCGGCCGGTGTGGCCTCGTAGGCCACGCCCTGGACGAGCACGCTCCACCCCGACCGCCTGAACACATCGACGTGGTCGACCTGGAAGCTCACCGGCTGCTGGCGCAGTCGGCGAAGCTTCTCGCCGGAGCCGGATCGGAACACGATGACCTCGCCGTCCAAGACGAAGTTGACGGGCACGACCAGCGGGGCCTCGTCGGGCAGCGCCACGGCCACCCGCCCGACGCAGAAGAGCGCGAGGCGATCGAAGCACTCTTTGACACTGAGGTCTCGGTAGTCGGGAGGCGTCGCGGTTGGGGTGACGTAGCGCATCAGAGCCTCGCTTCGAAGGTCGGCAGGGTCGGTCTCCTTCCAACGTCACGGTGCGCGCGACGGCCGGTGATCGGGTAGAGCCTTTTGTCCCTGATCCTGGAACCGGCGTCCTACGGGCTTTCCCGCTGTATGCGTGGGTCCGGAGTTACAGGTGGGAAGGGTGAAGAGCGCAGTGAGGACGGCCGTGGACGAGGTGGTGGCGCGGCCTCGGTCCGGTCGCCGGGTAATCGACACGATGGGATCGCGCTCTGCCGGCTGTGCGCCGGTGACGTGCGACTGGACCGGTGAAGTGCGATCGCGTTCGCGTCTTTCTGGTCGGTCGGCGCCATGGCCCGGCCGGACGGCGTCCCCCATCGCCAAGCGGGCGCCGTGGGATGCTCCGCGGATGGAATGGCTGGCCGCGCCTTCACCGCCGGAGGCCGTCCTCGACCACATCGAGGACGGCGCCGACCTGATCGTCCCCCTCGCGAACGGCGAGCCGGTCTCGGTCCTCGATGCCATCGAGCGGGAGGCGCTGCGGTTCCAGGGCGTGCGCATCCACCAGATGCACGCCCTCCACGATCGTCCCTATATCCACGGAACGATCCGGGACCACCTCCTGCACGTCTCCTACTTCCTGTCGCCGGTCACCCGCCCGGCGTTCCACGCCCGCGGCTGCGAGCTCGTGCCCAACCACTTCAGCGAAGTGCCGCGACTCCTCCGGGAGACCACCCGATGCTCGATGGTGCTGGCCGCGGCGGCGCCGATGGATCGCCACGGCTACTTCTCGCTCGGCACCAACTGCGACTACGTGGCCCCGTTCATCGGCGATGTCCCGTTCTTCCTCGAGGTCAACGCCCGCATGCCCCGCACGTTCGGTCGGAACCAGGTTCACAAGAGCCAGGTCATCGGGTGGACCGAGGTCGACCGTCCGCTCGTCGAGGTCCCGCCGTTGAAGTCATCGAGCATCGACGAGCGCATCGCCGCGCACGTCGTGGCGCGGATCCCCGACGGCGCCACCATCCAGGCGGGCATCGGCTCGATCCCCAACGCCCTGCTCGCCGGGCTCCGTCACCACGAGCATTTGGGCATCCACACCGAATTGCTCTCCGACGCGATGGTCGATCTCGTGGAGAGCGGCGTCGTGACCGGTACTCGCAAGCGTCTCGCGCCCGGCAAGGTCGTGACGACGTTCGCGCTCGGCACCCGCGTGCTGTACGACTTCCTCCACGAGAACCCCGCGGTGGAATTCCTGCCGGTCGACTACGTCAACGATCCGAGAGTGATCGCCGAAGAGGACAGCTTCGTGTCGATCAACGCAACGACCGAAGTCGACCTGGTCGGTCAATGTGCGTCGGAGACGGTCGCCGGCAAATACTGGTCGTCGAGCGGCGGGCAGGCGGACTTCGCGCGGGGCGCCATGTATGCCGCCCACGGCGCCGCGTTCGTCGTGCTGCCCTCGACCGCGGCCGCGGGCCAGGTGTCGCGCATACGCGCCACGCTTACGCCGGGGTCGATGGTTACGACGCTGAAGAACACCGTGGACCACGTCGTCACCGAGTACGGCGTCGCCGAGATGCGGGGCCGATCCATCTCGCAGCGCGCCGCCGCGCTGATCGCCATCGCCCATCCGGAGCATCGGGAGTCGCTCACCGAAGCGGCTCGCGAACTCGGCTATCTGTAGCGCCCTGGGCCGGCTGACCTAGGGATTCGGGGACCACGGCTCTGCGGGCCGTCTGGTCGCCGAGCCGACAGGGGGATGGGGAATCCTTCTCGAGGCACCCCGGGCGTAAGGGCCGGGACCCTACGTCAGGCGGCGTGTTCGGTTCGCTCGAGTGCGCCCGGGACGAGCACGGCGACTCGCACCATGCCGTTGCTCACGCGGCGGGCGATGACGAGGCCGGACTCCTTCAGCCAGCTCGACAGACCGCTCTCGCCGTCCGCGAAATGCAGGACGAGCCACGCGATGTCGCGTTGCGCTGCCTCGTCGACCGCATGGCGGAGCAGGGCCGTCCCGAGGCGCGCTCTGCGCCACCCCGGGGCGACACAGACGGCGACGCCCGCGTGCCGACCGTCCGGATTACACGTCGCGAGCCCTACGACCACTCCCGTCTCGTCCCGTGCCCGCACGACGAACTCGGCGGGGGACGGCGCGGAGTCCACCTCGAGGTCGACGGTACGCCCGTCGTCCAGGGTGAACGAGCCGGTTGCGACGAGTGAGGATGTAGTCGAAGTCATGGCCCGATCGTGGCCACGTCGGCCCCGTCTTCGGTACAGCAGAACGACCCGAACCGTCGGGACTTAGTGCTCGACGAGCACTTTGGTCACGCGCGGTACGACGTAAGTGTCTTGAGGTAGTTGGCCCGCTCGAACGCCGAGGGGTCGAAGACGGACTGCTGTGACGCGCTGCCTTGGAGCTGCGCCACCGACGTGTAGTCCTCTTCCGCCATCCACTCCTCGAGCTCCGCTTCGATGAGCGCGAGATGGCCCGGTCCGTTGCGGAGCAACGCCGACGCGAGCATGGCCACATCGGCGCCGGCCAGCAGCACCTTGGCGACGTCGACCGCGGTGTGCACTCCGGTGGTCGCGGCGAGCGACGCCGCCCCGACGCGTCCGCGAAGGATCGCAATCCAGCGCAGCGGCAGCCGCAGCTCAGTCGACACGCTCAGGTCCACCCGGGGCACGACCTCGCGAGAATGGATGTCGAGATCCGGCTGGTAGAAGCGGTTGAACAGCACGAGGCCGTCGGCACCGGCGGCGGCCAGACGGGTCGCGACGTTCGCAAAGGCCGTGTAGAAGGGGCTGAGCTTGACCGCGACCGGGATGCCCACCGTGCTCCGTACGGCGGCAACGAGGTCGATCTCTTCGTTCTCGACATCGGCGCCCGATCGGCTCGGGTCGGCTTCCACCGAGTAGAGGTTCAGCTCGATGGCGTCCGCGCCCGCCTGTTCGAGCGCTTTGGCGAACCGGATCCATCCGCCCGGCGTCGCCGCGTTCAGGCTGGCGATGACGGGGATGCGCAACGCGGCCTTGGCCCGTTCGATCAGGCCGAGGTAGCGCTCGGGCCCGGTGTTGTAGTCGTCGAGGGTTGGGAACCAGCCCGACGACTCCGAGAACGAGTCGGTTCCCCATTCGAGACGCTCGTGGACCTCGAGCGCGTCGTGCACCAGCTGCTCTTCGAACAGCGATGGCAGCACGACCGCGGCCGCGCCTGCGTCCTCGAGCTGGTGCAACGAGGCGAGGTCGCCGGTGAGCGGCGACGCCGACGGCACGAGCGGGCTGCGCAGCGACAGGCCGAGGTAGGTCGTGGTGAGGTCCGTCATTGCGTGCTCCTCGAGATGTCGACGGCAACGGCGCCCGGCGCGGTGCGCTCGACTCCGGCGAGCTGTTCGTACAGCCGCCAGCGCTCGTCGATGTCGTCCTGGCCGAGAGCGAGGAGCTGCTCGGCGCGCTCCGGGTTCTGGCGGGCCAGCATGGAGAAGCGCGCCTCGGACAGCGCGAAGTCGCGCAGCGTGATGGCCGGGGCGTGCGAGTCGAGTTGGAACGGATGCTCGTGCTCGTCGCTCCCGGGGTGGTACCGGTACAGCGGCCAATAGCCGCTGCGCACCGCGTCTCGCTGGTGGGCCAGCGACTGCGATTCCTCGAAGCCATGGGCCGGCACGCAGGTGGAATACGCGATCACGAGGGACGGGCCGGGCCAGGCATCGGCTTCGAGCAGGGCCTTCACGGTTTGGATCTCGCTGCCGCCCATGGCGATGTGGGCGACGTACACGTCGCCGTACGCCATGGCCGCCAAGCCGAGGTCCTTCTTCGGCGTTGCTTTGCCCGACGATGCGAACTTGGCGATCGCGCCTCGAGGGGTGGCCTTCGACGCCTGGCCGCCGGTGTTCGAGTACAGCTCGGTGTCGAGCACCAGCACGTTGACGTTACGGCCCGAGGCGAGGACGTGGTCAAGCCCGCCGGAGCCGATGTCGTAGGCCCAGCCGTCACCACCGACGATCCACAGGCTGCGGCGAACGAGGTCGTCGGCGAGCTCGAGTAGTTGCGCGCCGTCAGGCCCCGCGGTGTCACCCATCGCCCGCACCTGATCGACCAGCGCGGCCACCCGGCGCCGTTGGGCGGCGACACCTGCGTCGTCGTCCTGCTCCGCCGCCAGGATCTCGGCCACGACTCCGTTGAGTCGTGGTGCGAGGCGGCCGAGTGCCGCGCGTGCCGCTGCGTGGTGATGGTCCAGCGCCAACCGGATCCCGAGGCCGAACTCGGCGTTGTCCTCGAACAGCGAGTTCGCCCATGCCGGGCCGCGGCCGTCCGCGTTCGTGGCCCATGGTGTCGTGGGCAGGTTGCCGCCGTAGATCGATGAGCACCCGGTGGCGTTGGCCACGATCATCCGGTCGCCGAACAACTGCGAGAGCAGCTTGAGGTACGGCGTCTCGCCGCATCCCGCGCACGCGCCGGAGAACTCGAACAACGGTTGCAGCACTTGCGAACCCTTGACCGAATCGTGCGCCATCGCGTCACGCGGCAACTCGGGGATCGCGGCGAAGAACTCCCAGCGGGTCCGCTCGCGGTCGCGATGATCGCCGGCGAGCTCCATGTTGATGGATTTGTGGTTGGCCTGCTCCTTGGCATGGGCGGGGCAGATCTGCACACACACGCCGCACCCCGTGCAGTCGTCCGGAGCCACCTGCACGGTGAGCAAGTGACCGGGCAGCTCGCGGGATCGGAACGGCTTCGACACGAACGACTCCGGCGCGCCGTCCAGCGCGGACGGCTCGAACACCTTCATGCGGATCGCGCTGTGGGGGCAGGCCACCGCGCACTTGCCACAGTCGATGCAGATCGTCGGATCCCAGATGGGCAGCTCGGCCGCGAGGCTCCGCTTCTCCCACTGGGACGTGCCGGTCGGGAACGTGCCGTCGACCGGCAGCGCGCTGACGGGCAGGAGGTCGCCTTCGCCCGCGAGCATCCGCGCGGTTACGCGGGCGACGAACTCAGGCGCGGCCTCGGGGACGGTCGGACGCCGGTAGTGCGGGCTCATGGCGCCGGCTGGAACGGCGACCGGACGCAGCGCGGCCAGGCCGCGATCCACCGCTTCGGTGTTCCGTTGGACGACGGCATCGCCGCGCTTGCCGTACGAGCGGGCAATCGACGCCTTGATCTCGGCGATCGCCTCCGCCAACGGCAACACGCCGGAGAGCGAGAAGAAGCAGGCCTGCATCACCGTGTTGATCCGGCGGCCGAGGCCGAGCTCTTTCGCGACCTCGTACGCGTCGACGGTCCACAGCGCCAGCTGCCGGGCGACGATCGTCTCCTGGGCCTCGCGCGGCAGGTGCTCCCAGATCTCCTCGGGCGTGTGATGGGAGTTGAGGAGGACCGTCGCGCCGGGCCGCGCCTCACGCAGCACGTCGATGCGGTCGAGGAAGCTGAACTGGCTGCAGCTGACGAAGTGCGCGGCCCCGATCAAGTATGTGGAGCGGATCGGCTCGGGCGCGATGCGCACGTGCGAGACGGTGACCGCCCCCGCCTTCTTCGAGTCGTAGACGAAGTACCCCTGGGCGTGGAGGTCGGTGTGCTCCCCGATGATCTTCACCGTCTCCTTCGTCGCCCCGACGGTGCCGTCGCTGCCCAACCCGTAGAAGACGGCGCGCACGCCTTCACCTTCGGTGACGAACGTGTCGTCGGGCACGACGCTGGTGTGGGTGACGTCGTCGATGATCCCGACGGTGACGTGGCGGCGCGGCGTCGCCTGGGTCAGCTCGTCGAAGACGCCCTTGAGCATCGCGGGTGTCACTTCCTTCGATCCCAAGCCGTACCGGGCGCCGATGACCCGCGGTAGGGGCCGAGCGCCGTCCGCGTCCTCGGCCAGCGCCGCGACCACATCGAGGTAGAGGGGCTCGCCGACCGAACCGGGTTCCTTGGTCCGGTCGAGGATCGCGATGGACCGCACCGTCGGCGGCAGTGCCGCGATCAGCGCGGCGCTGGGGAACGGCCGGTACAGGCGAATGGTGACCAGGCCAACCTTTTCGCCGGTGGCGGCGAGTGCGTCGACCGTCTCGGCCGCCGCGCCGGCGGCCGATCCCATGAGCACGAGCACCCGTTCCGCGTCCGGCGCGCCGGTGTAGTCGACGAGGTGGTACCGGCGACCTGTCCGCGCCGCGAGCTCGTCCATGACCCCGGCGACGATGCCCGGCACCGCCTCGTAGTAGGGGTTGGCTGCTTCGCGGGCTTGAAAGAAGACGTCCGGGTTCTGGGCCGAGCCCCGCAGCACCGGCCGGTCGGGGCTGAGGCCGCGCCGCCGATGGTCGACGATGTCCTCGGCGCGAACGAGGGCACGCAGATCGTCGTCGTCGAGCAAGGCGATCTTGGCGATCTCGTGGCTCGTGCGGAAGCCGTCGAAGAAGTGGAGGAATGGCACCCGGGAGCGAAGAGCGGCGGCGTGGGCCACGAGCGCGAAGTCGTGCGCCTCCTGCACGGAGGAGGCGCTGAGCATGGCGAAGCCCGTCGTCCGGGCAGCCATCACGTCGCTGTGGTCACCGAAGATCGAGAGCGCGTGGGTGGCGACCGCTCGCGCCGCGACGTGGATCACGGTCGGCGACAGTTCGCCCGCCAGCTTGAACATGTTGGGCAGCATCAGCAGGAGGCCCTGCGACGAGGTGAACGTCGTCGCCATGGCGCCCTTCATCACCGCGCCGTGGAGCGCGCCCGCCGCGCCGGCTTCGCTCTGCATCTCGATGACCTCGGGCACGGCGCCCCAGAGGTTTGGTCGGCCGGCGGCACTCCATGCGTCGGCGTGTTCGCCCATGGCCGACGCCGGCGTGATGGGGTAGATCGCGATCACCTCACTGAGGGCGTGGGCGATCTTTGCGACTGCCTCGTTCCCATCGATGCACGCCATGCGGCCAACCATGTCCATCTCCTCGCGTGGGCCCGACCCCATGCGATCACGGACGCATCGACCGGGACAGGGCCGAAGGACCCGGCCGAGAGGGCTATCCAGCCCTGGTTCACCCTGCCGAGGCGTGCCGTAGTAGAGGTGGCGACACAGGACCGGAGGCTGGCCATGAAACAGCGCACGACGATCTCACCGTGGTGGTCGCAGCGACCCCGCCAGCCCGGCACGCCGATCCGTCTGCTCGTCGAGAGCGACGATCCCGTCCTCGCCGTGTCGGACTTCACGAGCTACCGCGAGGCGGGCATCGACGTGGCCCTCTGCGCGGGGCCCGCGGGCCAGGCCGACGATTGCCCACTCGTCCGGGGTGAGCACTGCGAGCTGGCCGACGGCGCCGACGTCGTCCTGTTCCAGTTCGACCTGTCAGCAGGCCCCGGTGCGGCCGTGCTGGCCGCCATGCACGCCAGCCATCCCGATGTCGCAGTGCTCGTGTCCACCCCCCGCGCCGAGGTGCACGGCGCGGCCGAGGCTCAGGACTTCGAGCCGCTGCCCTTCCCGATGTCGGTGCAGGGCCAGGTCCGGGCGATCCGCTCGGCCGCCCGTCGCCACTGAGGCTCTCACGTCCAACCGGCGTTCTCGACGCTGACGGGGACGTTTTCCGTCCCCCTCACCCTCAAGAATGCGTGGTGGTGGGCGTCGAGGCCGCCACCCGAGCCGTCACCGCATGCGGCGCACATCGGGCGGTCCCGGCACGTGGGGGGCGACGCGGATCTTCGCGTCGACGACCACGACCCCATCGACGGCCGCGACCACGGGGTTCAGGTCGAGCTCGACGATCTCCGCACAGTCGTCGGCCAGCAACCCGATGCGCAACAGCAGCGTGCGGAGCGCGGCCAGATCGACCGGTGGCGCGCCGCGATAGCCGTGGAGTAGCGGGGCACCACGGATCGACTCGATCAGGTCGCTCGCGTCGCGCTCGCTCATCGGGACGAGGCGAAACGCTCGGTCGCCGAGTACCTCTGTCGTCACGCCGCCCAGCCCGAACATGAGTAAGGGACCGAAGCGCGGGTCCTGCACCGTCCCGATGATCGTTTCCACGCCGGCGGGTGCCATCGGCTGCACGACCGCGCCTCCCATCGACGGGCCCAGTCGCTCCTTCATCGATACGAAGGCGGCCCGGACGTCCTCCCCGCCGCGCAGCCCGAGGCGAACGCCGCCGACGTCCGTTTTATGCACAATGTCGGGGTTCGCGACCTTGAGCGCCACTGGGAACCCGAGCTCGCGGGCGGCCGCCACGGCTTGCGTCGCGCTCGTCACGACTCTCGTCGACTCGAACGGGACGCCATAGGCGGTGAGCAGTTCGTACGCGTTGTCGGCGGCCAGCCACGTTCCGTCGGGCGCCGCGGCGAGCGCCTCTTCGATGATCCGGCGAGCACGCGGCCGATCGACGTCAACGAACGACGGCGGCTCCTCCGCGGGGCGGTCTCGCGCCTGTACGTACGCGACGGCTCGAGCCAAGGCGAGCACCGCCGGCTCGGGTGACGGGTAGAGCGGGACTCGACGGCCGCTCGGCGCGAGCAGACCGCTCGGCGCGTCGTACACGCCGAGCAGGACCGCCAACACCGGCTTGCCCGAGTCGGCGGCGGCTTGGGCGAGCGCGGTGGCGATGCCCTCGGTGTCGGCCGTGGCGGGTGTGAACATGACCACGAGCGCGTCGAGCGTCGGATCAGCCATGAGGATGTCGACCGCTCGGCCGTAGGCGTCGGGACTGGCCGAGGCCAGCATGTCAACGGGGTTGCCTGTCGCCGCGTTGGGACCGAGCAGGGCCGCGAGCTGGGCTCGGACCTCGGGTGACAGTTCGGGCACAACGAGGCCAGCGGCGTCGCACGCGTCGCTGGCCAGGATGGCAAGCCCGCCTCCGTTCGTGAGCAGACCGACCCGGTTGCCGGCCGGGAGGGGTTGGTGGGCCAGCAACTGACCGACATCGAAGAGTTGGTCGAGCGTGTCGACCCGGATGACCCCGGCCTGCTCGAACAGCGCGTCGACCGCGGTGTCCGGGGTGGCCTGCGCCGCCGTGTGCGACGCGGCGGCTCGCCGGCCCGCGTTGGAGCGGCCGGCCTTGACGGCGACGATCGGCTTTCGCGCCGAGACCCGGCGGGCGATTCGGCTGAACTTGCGGGGATTGCCGAACGATTCGAGGTACAGCAGCACCACGTCGGTCGCCGGGTCGTCCTCCCAATACTGGAGGAGGTCGTTGCCGCTGACGTCGGCCTTGTTCCCGACCGAGGCGAACGAGGACACGCCCAGCCCGAGCCGGTTCGACCGTTCCAGGAGCGCGATGCCGAGGCTGCCGGACTGGGTGAGGAACGCGACGTTGCCCCGCCGCGGCGAGAAAGGGGCGAACGTGGCGTTCAGGCCAGTGGCCGTGTCCAGGATCCCGATGCAGTTCGGCCCGACGAGACGCATGCCGCTGGCCCGGGCGATCCGGACGAGCTCGGCTTCGGCCTCGGCGGCGCCGATCTCGCCGAACCCGGCGCTGACCACGACCACGCCGTGCACGCCTTTGGCCGCGCACGCACTCATCGCGTCGGCGACCGCGGGGGCGGGCACCGCGATCACCACCAGGTCGACCTCGCCCGGGATGGCGGTGACCGAGGGCCAGGCCGGGATGCCGCGCATCTCGGAAGCGGACGGGTGAACCGCGTAGATCGGACCGTCGAAACCTCCGTCGAGCAGGTTCGCCAACAGGCGGTCGCCGACCGAGCCTGGCTCGGTGCTCGGCCCGATCAACGCGACGGACCGAGGCTGGAACAGTCGCCCCACCGATCGGGCCTCGGCCCGGTGCTCGCGCTCCTCGACCGCCGCGAGCGACGCGGCGGTGGGTGAGATCGGGAACTCGATACGGAGCACACCGCCACCCGGCTCGAACGTGGTCGTCACCTGGAAGCCGGCGTCCTGGAAGACACCGACCATGCGCCGGTTCTGCGCCAGCGTTTCGGCGACGAACCTGGTAATCCCGTTGGTGCGGGCCGCGGCCGCGAGATGCTCGAGCAAGAGCGTCCCGAGCCCTCGCCCTTGGTGTTGGTCGGCCACGACGAAGGCCACCTCGGCCGAGTCGGTCATGGCGAGGCGGTCGTAGCGCGCGACGGCCACGATCGATCCCGCGAGAGTGGCGACGATCGCGACGCGGTCGACCCCATCGACCTGAGTGAACCGGAGGATCTCTCGTTCGCTCAGGTGCGGATGAAAGGTGAAGAAGCGGAAGTAGATCGTCTGTTCCGAGAGGCTGTCGTGGAAGGTCACGAGCGCAGCGGCGTCGTCCGCTTGGATCGGGCGGAGGTGCACGGTGCCGCCGTCGGCGAGCACCACATCAGCTTCGTAGCCGGCGACGGTGCTCATCGGGACAATCATGGGCCGACGGTGGCAGCGGCCGCGCCGCGTCACCAGAGCCGAAGGTCCCGTGACCGTTCCGTTTCGACCCCGCGGCTCAGGCGGACTCGATCGGCCTCACTCGTCGGCCCGTGATGCGGCCGGGCACGAGGCGCATCCAGTGCGATCGATCGCCGCCAGCCCAAGGGTCGACTCCCAGCGTGGGCATACGGTCGAACGTAGCGGCGTCGTACTCGGTCACCTCTTCGAGCCGGCCCGTCACGACGACGCTCCAGCCCGTGCGCTGCTCGCGGTCGAACGAGTCGATCTCGAACGACGCGGGGGCGCGAGGCCCAAAGCTCAGCTTCGAGCCCGCGCCGGTGCGGAAGACGATCGCCTCTCCATCGACGGCGTAGTTGACGGGGAATACCGCCGGCACACCGGCGGCGATCACAGCAACCCGGCCGATGCAGTCGGCGCGGAGGAGTTGCACACACTCATCGCGGTCCACGACTTCAATGCCCGAGTGAGAATCCACCAACCTCATGACGCGCCTCCATCGGGGTGTTGGCCACCCATGATCCGGCGGCCGGTGATCTCGGACGGAATGATCCGCACGAACCAGTCCTTGTCTCCTGGCGCCCACAGCCGCAGCGCAAGGCTGCGCAGTTCCACGACCTCTTCGGGTGAACGCACCACCTTCGCCGTTCCCTTGACGACGACGCTCCAGCCGGTCTCGGCATCGCGGTCGACCCCGTCGACTTCGAAGGCGACGTTTCCGAACCCATGCACCGCCGCCAGCTTCGTGCCCCGGGCTGTGCGGAAGACGACGCCGCCCTTGTGGACAACGAAGTTGATCGGGAAGATCTCGGGGGCGCCATCGTGTACGACCGCCAAGCGGCCGATCGGGGCGCGCTCCACCAACTGCCAGCACTCCGCGGCAGACAGGATCTCGAGCCAGGTACGACCTTCGATGACGGCCATGGCGACCTCCCCCTTCGGCTTTGCCCGCATCGTCGCCACGAACGCCCGAGCCCGCCAGAGCCGAAGGTCCCTACCGACGCGGAGGTCCTACGAGCAATCCTAGGGCCAAAGGTCACAGGGGGGAGGGCGAATCGCCTCTGCCCGGCCGGCGCGCTCGCATTCGATGATCACATCCTCGACGCCACGCAGCCGAGGAGCCAGCCATGCACATATTGCTCATGGAGACCGACCGACGGGCCAGCGACCATGCCGCCCACCGGTTGCGCGACGCGGGCCACACCGTTTCTCGCTGCCATGAGCCGGGCTTGCCGACCTTCCCGTGCAACGGGCTGGGCGGCGACCGCGGGTGCCCCCTCGATGGGCCGGACCCCGTCGATGCCGTGGTGACCGTGCGCGCTCACCCGTACCCGCGGCCGACCGCCTTCGAAGATGGCGTCGTGTGCGCCCTACGTCGACGGGTGCCGCTCGTCGTCACCGGGACGTCGGCGTTGAGCCCGTTCGACAAGTGGACCGCAGTCGTTGCCGACGAGCTCGACGTCGTCGAGGCGTGCAAGACCGCGGTGGCGCAGCCGATCGCCGATCTCACCTCGGCGGCGCGGGACGAGGTGCTTCGCGTGCTCGCGCTGCGCGGGATGCCTCAGGACGGTGCCGACGCGGTCGTTCGTCGCCGTGTCGGCGGGGTCGCGGTGTCGATCTCGCTGCCCTCCTCCTCGCAGTCCTGCGCCCGCGAGATCGCAGTCCGGGTCGTGAGCACCCTCACGCGACTCGACCCGGCCGCGTCGCCGGTCGACGTCGCCGTCGTCGTCGCGTAAGCGGGCCGCTCAGGTCTCGGGCGACCGGCCGCGACGCTCGTTGAGCCTTGCGGCGTAGACCGCGGCCTCGGTGCGTCGCTGCATGCCCATCTTCATGAGCAGGTTCGAGACGTAGTTCTTGACGGTCTTCTCGGCCAGGAACAGCTGCTCCGCGATCTGCCGGTTGGTCATCCCGTCGGCGAGCAGTTCGAGGATCCTGCGCTCTTGGTCGGTGAGCCGAGCGAGGCGTTCGTCCTCTTCCGGGCCCCGGCGGAGGCGCTCGAGAACCCGGGCGGTGACGTGCGGGTCGAGCAGGGACTGGCCGTCCGCCACCCGCTTCACGCTCTCGACGAGATCGTCGCCCTTGACCTGTTTGAGGACGTAGCCGGCGGCGCCCGCCATGATCGCCGCGAAGAGCGCCTCGTCGTCGGCAAACGATGTGAGCATCAGGCACTGGATCTCGGGGTTCCGCGAGCGGATCTCCCGGCACACTTCAACCCCGTCGCCGTCGGGGAGGCGCACATCGAGGATGGCGACGTCGGGAGACGTAGCCGGGATCCGCCCGAGGGCTTCCTCTGCCGTGCCCGCTTCGCCGACGACCTCCACCTCGCTGTCGCTTTCGAGCAGCTCGCGGACTCCGCGTCGCACGACCTCGTGGTCATCGAGCAGGAAGACCCGGATCGTCATGCCTCAACCATAAGGTGTACGCCGTCCAATCGTTGGGTGGTGCCATATCATCAGGGTCAGTGGAGTCGAGCTACGCGGGCGCCAAGCAGCTCCGAAGGCTCCTCGACGCCGTCATGGCCGTCGGGGCCGACCTTGATCTTCCGACCATCCTGCGCCGCTTGGTGGAGACCGGCGTCGACCTGGTCGACGCCACGTACGGGGCCCTTGGCGTGCTGGACCCCACGCGCACGAGCCTGGCCGAGTTCCTGACCGTCGGGATCTCCGACGACGACATCGCAACTATCGGCAGTCTGCCGAAGGGCCACGGCATATTGGGCCTCCTCATCGTCGATCCCAAGCCGTTGCGCCTGCCCGATCTCCGCGAACACCCGGACAGCTACGGGTTTCCGCCCGGCCATCCGCCGATGACGTCGTTCCTCGGGGTGCCGGTGTTCGTTCGGGGTGAGGTGTTTGGCAATCTGTACCTCACCGACAAACGCGGCGGCGACGCCTTCACCGACGTCGACGAGGAGCTGGCGCTCGGGCTCGGCGCGGCGGCGGGTGTCGCCATCGACAACGCCCGCCTGCACGCCCGCATCCGTGAGGTCGACCTGCTCGAAGACCGGGAGCGGATCGCCCGCGACCTTCACGACACCGTGATCCAGCGTCTCTTCGCTACTGGCCTCTCGTTGCAGGGCGCGGCGCGGCTGGCCGAGCGCCCGGAGGTCGCGGACCGGATCCAACGGGCGGTGGACGACATCGACATGACGGTCCGCCAGATCCGGTCGTCGATCTTCGAGCTGCACACCACGCGGATGCCCGGGCGGAGCTTGCGCCGCGAGCTGCTCGCGGTCGGCGGTGAGGCCACCAACGTGCTCGGGTTCGAGCCGGTGTTCCGGTTCGAAGGCGCGATCGACAACGCCGTCCCCGACGACGTCGCCGAGCACCTGTTGAGCGTCGTGCGCGAGGCGCTCTCGAACGTCGCCCGGCACGCCGCCGCCGGCCGCGTCGAGGTCGTGGTCGAGGTCGACCGCGGTCGGGTGCGTCTCACGATCGACGACGACGGTCTCGGGCCTGGTGACCTGTCCGCCTCATCGGGCCGCGGTCTGCCGAACATGAAGGCGCGGGCCCAGGGGCTAGGCGGCACGGCGTCAGTGGTCGAGGGGCCGGGAGGCGGGACGCGGGTGATGTGGGACGTACCGCTCGGTCAGCCGGAGACTTCGTGACCGTCGTCAGGCGGTGACGGTGGCTTCGGCGACCCGGCGGGCTTCGATCCCGATGCGGCGGCCGGACAACAGCTCGGTCTTGATGCGCACGAAGTAGTCGGCGCCGCCCGCGACCCAGGGTCGGAGCGGGAGCCGATGAAGCCGCTCGAGCGCCGCGGGATCGGAAACCACCTCCGCTCGACCGATGGCGAGCACGCTCCAGCCGGCGTGATAGGTCGAGTCGCTGCTGTCCGCCTCGAGGCACACGACCTCACGATGCAACGCGGAATCGAGCTTTGCTCCCCGGTTGGTCCGGAAGACCGGGTCTCGGCCGTCGAGCGCGTATTGGACAGGGAGGATCACCGGCAGCGCACCGAGGCGCTGGAGGCACTGGTCCTCGTCGAGGACCTCGAGGCCGTTGCGGTCGATCTCCATGGGGGGATGATCGTCCACCGGTGGCGACCCACCCAGGGCCGAAAGTCCCTGCCCGGTCGGGCGGTGACGAAGGTCCCGATTCGTGCGGACCGATGCCTCTAGGGCCGCGACCATCGCGACCAGGACGATGCAAGGCATGACGATTCTTGACGACCACGCGCCTGCGGACTCGGCCCCCCGCGAACCGCACTCGGGACGGCTGGATCTCGAGACTGCGGCCGGTGGCCGCGACAGCCAGTCCTCCCTCTTCGGCCTCGTCGTCATCGCGGTCGTGCTGTCGCTGCTCGCCATGCTCGTCGCGGTGGTGGCCGTCGGTTTCGGTAGCCGCGCCATCGACGAGGCCGAGAGCGCGTCAGATGGGAGCGGCGGGGCGGCGGCGGCGCCCGCGACCGCCACGGTTCGTCTGACCGAGTTCGCCATCGAGCCGGCCACTCTCGACGTCGCC